>LQAJ01000268.1_pt1 | contig 15053 bp, 20 predicted proteins | sample 1535811 | NCBI WGS metagenome assembly LQAJ01 (sample SAMN04331587, study PRJNA305678) | bioreactor metagenome | isolation source: bioreactor_6 inoculated with Wadden Sea sediment 2nd replicate of a... | place: Germany: Wadden Sea, Janssand Flat
TTTATGAAAGGGATTTGCGAGCTGGCTTGCTCAAGGGCAATGCAGCGTTGCTTTCATTGGTAAACGAGGGGCTTTCCCTTATTTCCGAGGAAGAGAAAGAACAGATTTCAACGCGCTGGTTTGTCGCTGCATCTTCTGATTCCGGCCTGTTGAGATTGATGGTTTTCGGTGCTGTTCTGATTCTTTTAGCCATTGGCGGTGGCATGATCTGGTCGAGTCGGCGTTCATAGTTTTTATTTCGAAAAAGTCTGTTTTCTTTCTTTCCCTTTTTTCTCCACCATTCCCCGTATCATTTTGACCATTCACCGTATTCCGTCTTGCGCCTTCGGCGCACCGGGTGCTAACTCTCGTCTAAGCTTGGAAAAAGCCAAGGAGATTCAATGCTACTCGGAATAGATGTGGGCGGCACGCACACCGATGGTGTCGCCATTGATCTGGAAGCGGATGCGAAAGTGGTTACTTCGTGCAAGGTGATTACCCGGCACGACGATTTGCTGTCTTCTGTCACAGAGGCACTGGAAACCATTCTTGCCGAAGTCGACAAATCGTCGGTGACGCAGTTGAACCTGTCCACCACGCTGTCCACCAATGCCATTGTGCAGGGCAAGACTGAAGATGTGGGCGTTATCGTTTCTGCCGGTCCGGGCGTGGACCCGCACAACTTCATGCCATGCCGTGACTTTCATGTCATCGACGGTTCCATTGACCATCGTGGCAACGAAGTCCGTGCCTTGTCGACGAGACAACTGACACGCGCCATTGATTCCTGCCGCGACAACGGCGTGCGAGTGTTTGCGTCGGTGGGAAATTCTCCACGCGCAATCCGCGTCATGAAAATTTCATCCGCCGGTCCGTGTGCCAGTGCCGGGACGATGAATCCTGCGAATTTGCCGATTTCGTCACGCTCGGGCATCAGCTCGGCGGGGCGCTCAATTTTCCGCGCCGGGTTGCCACGGCTTATTTCAATTGTGCTGTCTGGCGGCTGTACAATGATTTCGCTTCTGCCGTTGAAAAGGCGCTGGACGAGATGGGGCTGGCCCACGTCAAGGTGAACATCCTCAAGGCGGACGGCGGAACCATGCCTTTGCCGCAGTCCCGCAAGATGCCGGTACAGTCGATTTTTTCCGGTCCGGCAGCCTCGGTTATGGGTATCATTGCGCTGACTGACATCTTTCATGATTCCGTGATTCTCGACATCGGCGGGACCACCACGGATATCGCCGTGTTCGCAGATGGTGCGCCGCTCATTGAGCGTGAGGGCATTGCCATCGGCTCGCATCCGACACTGGTGACCGCGCTCAAGGTACATTCCATCGGCATCGGCGGCGACTCGGTCATTTCCGTTGTCGGCGAGGAGGTCCGTGTGGGACCGAATCGGCTCGGGCCGTCCGTGTGTGTGGGCGGGGAACGGGTGACGCTGACAGACGCGCTCAATTGCGAAGGCGCGTGTGAAGTGGGTGATGTGGACGCCTCCCGAGATGCCATGGCGGCCTATGCGGAAAAGCATTCCATGAGCCCGGAGAAACTGGCTTCGGCAGCTGGTGGCAGCGGCATCGGATGCCATTCATACGGCCACCAAGGATCTGCTCGACGAGATCAATTCCAAGCCGGTGTACACTATTCACGAGCTGGTGGAGAACAAGCGGGTGGTACCCAAGAAGGTCTACCTGATGGGTGGCCCTGCCAAGGCCTTGAAACTCGATCTTTTCCGTCGGTTCCAGCTTTCCACGGAAGTGCCGGCAAACTACGACGTGGCGAACGCCATCGGCGCGGCCCTTACCCGCACCACATGGGAACTGGAACTGTTCGCCGATACGCAGCGGCACGTCATGTTCATTCCCTCGCTGTCCTACCGTGAGAATGTTCATACCAGTTACGACCAGAAGGACGCGGAAAAGGACGCCGTGAACCAGTTGACCATGCAGCTCGATTCCATGGGGGTCTTCCTTGAACCCGAAGACGCGCAGATTACGCACACGTCGAGCTTCAACATGGTCGAGGGCATGAGTCAGGTCGGAAAGAATATCAGAGTCAAGTGCCAGGTCCGCCCCGGCGTTGTCCGAACCACGGGGAGGAGCTAGGCATGCTCAAGGCGAAGAATAATCTCGGCATTATCTTTTTCCCGGCGTTCGACTGGGCCATTTCACCGACCCACCCGGAGCGGCAGGAGCGTCTGCTCTACACGCAGGACCAACTGCGCGAGGAAGGCATCTTCGACATCGAGGGCGTGCGTGAATACAAGCCGGATGTGGCGACCACAGAGGATGTGGAGCGCGTGCATTTCTGTTTTCCGGAAGTGAGCAGCGTCACCACCCGGTCGCACATGATTTCAGCGGGCGGGGCCATGAAGGCCGCGGATCTGGTCATGGAAGGGGAGCGCGACTGCGCATTCGCCATGGTGCGTCCTCCCGGCCATCACGCCATGAAGGTCGTTCACGGTTCACGCGGTTTCTGCAACATCAACATCGAAGCCGTGATGATCGAGCACATCCGCGAAAAGTACGGGCACAAGCGCGTGGCCATCGTGGATACCGACTGCCATCACGGCGACGGAACGCAGGACGTGTACTGGCACGACCCGGACACGCTGTTTATTTCCATTCATCAGGACGGGCGCACGTTGTATCCCGGTTCCGGTTTCCCGCAGGAACTCGGCGGGCCGAACGCCATGGGCCGGACCATTAACATTCCGCTGCCGCCCAACACTTCGGACGAAGGGTTCCTCATGGCCATGGAGCGTATCGTCATGCCTATCCTTGAGGATTTCAAGCCGGATTTGATCATCAACTCCGCAGGGCAGGACAATCATTTCACCGATCCAATCACGAACATGAACTTTTCGGCGCAGGGATATGCCGCACTCAATGAGATGCTCAGGCCGGATATCGCCGTGCTTGAAGGCGGTTATTCCATTCAGGGCGCGCTGCCGTATATCAATCTCGGCATCTGCCTTGCCATGGCGGGCGTGGATTATTCCCATGTGCGCGAGCCGAACTACCGACCCGAGCAGATTAAACAGGATGCGCGGACAACGGAATATATCGAGGAACTGTGCAAGCAGCTTCCGAAGCTCTATTTCGAGCCGCCCGCATTCGATGCAGGGGACGACTCAAGGCAGGGAATGATTTCCGGTGACACGTACGTCCGCCACCGTCAGGTGTACTACGATACCGACGGCATCAACGAAGTGCAGCAGGAAACCCTGACGCTGTGCAAAAAGTGCCGCGGCCTGTTCAAGGTGGAAACCCGCGCCGACTCCGGCCCGCTCTGCCTTGGACTGGAATCCCCATCGACGCCTGTCCGGACTGCCGAAGCCGCGGCTACCAGCTTATGGAAGACGGCCTCATCAAGGGTAACTACCGCTACATGCAGATGATAAACCGCAAGGACAAGGATTACGTGCGGCACGGTTTTAGAGCACAGAAGTAGCGCGATGATAAATGATTATGCCTTGTATCTCATGGTGGCGGTGACAGTGACGGCCATCCCCGGGCCTGCTGTTGTCCTGACCATCAGGAACAGCCTCAGGTTCGGATACCGCTCGACCATTGCCAACATTATCGGAAATTTCGTTGCAATGGTCATTCTGGCGACTCTTTCCGCAGTCGGGCTGGGAGCCGTGCTCCTGTCGTCTTCCGTCCTTTTTACCGCACTGAAATTGCTTGGCGGTTTGTATCTGGTGTATCTCGGGATAATGGCCTGGAAAGCCCCGCCCATGACCGATAGTACCCCGCAGGGATCGGTTTTGCAGAGAGAACACAAAAGCTTTTTCACGCTTTTTAAGGAAGGGTTCGGGGTCGGCATCAGCAATCCCAAGTCCATCGCTTTTTTTGCCGCCTTATTTCCCCAGTTCATCGACCCTCTACGGGCCTACACACCGCAATTTCTGACCCTGATCCTGACCATTGAAGGCATTTCATTTTTTGTCCTGACAAGCTACGCACTGCTTGCCTCATATCTGTCGCCGCTTTTGTCGAATGACCGCACAATGGGGTATTTTAACAAGCTGACAGGAGCGGCCTTTATCGCATTCGGCGTCGCTTTGGTCTGCGAAGAATAATCCATTCGGCATTTCGTTAGAAAAGTGGTTTCGTCATTGCAAAGGGACGTAATTCTGTCTTGCGGAAGACGTTAAAAAAGGCCCGGAAAATGATTTCCGGCCTTTTTGAGCGTTATTGGGATGATTTCCCGATGAGCATGAGTAAAACGGGATATATCCCTATTGTGTTTGGGGCGTCAGTATGTCCTTATAGTGACACATTTTCCCGACATTCCCCGTCGGGACTCCCCCGAAAGGTCCTGAATAACCGCCACAGGGCCTTTCTTCTTTTGTGCGTCAAAGACTCATATTTCTAGCTTTCGGCATCCTCGAATTTCTCGGTGATGATGACGGCATCGTTTTCGTCCGCCTCAAGGTCGAGGGTTTTGGATTTGCCGTGGCAGCTGAAACCGTAGGGGCCGTGGGATACGTACCCTGCGGAGAGTGCCTTGGTGTAGGGCATCTGTTCGCGCATGTCGGCGTGGTCGATGCGGTTGGGGAAAATGATCGGGGTCGGGTCGCCGGAGAAGTCCTCAAAGATGATGTATTTCACGGCAGGCTCCTGTCGCTTGATGGTTTCTGATTACCTTGAGGATATTTGGTATTTGCCGGGAGATCAACCATTGCCTGAATAAAGTGGACAGGCTACACTGGTCCAGATGAGCGAATACAAGAAAATCGGCGTGTGGCAGACCGCCTTTCTCGGCGATGCCGTCCTGACCCTGCCCCTCTTGCGGGCACTCAAAAACCGCTACCCGGAAGCGGAAATACATTTCTTCGTGCGTAACGGCGTGGAATCGATCTTTGCGGGTCAGCCCGAGATCACCGAGGTCCACGGGTTTGCCAAACGCGGGGCGCAGAAATCGCTGAATGCGGCGGTGCGTCTCGGGTGGGAGATCGGACAGCAGGGATTCGACCTCTGGATATCCACGCACAAGAGCCTGCGTTCGGCTCTGGTGGCCGGGGCGACCGGTATTAAGAGGCGCATCGGCTACAATGAGCCGTGGTTCAATCGTTTCGCCTACACCGAAACCGTGGACCGGCGGTTCGACGAACTAGAAGAGATCGAGCGTTTGTTCCAGCTTCTTGGGCCGCTCGGTATCTCAACTCCCGCCCCCAAGGCCGAGCTGGTTGTGGGTGAAGATGCCCGCATGGATGCGGATCTGTTCTGGCAGGAACATTGCGGCGACCGTCCCGTACTTGGTGTGCATCCCGGCTCGACATGGCCCACCAAATGCTGGCCCGTGGAATATTTCAGCGAGATTGTCGCCCGTGCCGACAAGGCGGGTGCGCAGGTGCTTGTTTTTGCCGGACCGGACGAAACCGAAGTGGCCGAGCAGGTCATGCGGGGGGCCGGGGAAACCCGTGCCGTCAATCTCGCCGGGAACTCTCCCTGCCGCAGCTTGCCGCCTATCTTGGCAGGCTTGATGCCTATCTGACCAACGATTCCGGTCCCATGCATCTGGCGTGGGCACAGGATACCCCGCTGGTCGCCCTGTTCGGTCCCACTGTCCGCAAACTCGGATTCTTCCCGCGCGGCGACAATTCCACGGTGCTCGAAGTTCCCCTCGACTGCCGCCCCTGCGGTCTGCATGGGCCGAAAAAGTGCCCCAAGGGCCATCATGACTGCATGCGCAGGCTGACCCCGGACATGGTGTGGGACGCACTGCGGGCAAAGCTCGGGCTGTAGCAACTGGCGGAATTTCATCTTTTTGTATCACGCTCTTTGCCGGTCGGTGATTTTGGTGTAGTCTTTTCGGCAATATCAGACACACAGAGCCGGGGAGAGGGTATGCTCTGGATTCATCCTGCCATTCAACTGATCGCCATCGTTGTCGGATTCTATGCCGCCTATTTGGGCGGGGAACGGTTTCTGTCGCAGCACATCGGCCTGCGAACCCAATTCCTTTGGAAACGCCATGTCCTTTTCGGGCGGTTCGCCATGATGATGTGGCTGGGCGGACTGCTGGGCGGACTGCTTGTCGCCAAATGGAAATGGCAGGTGAACTTCATTACCGGAGAGCATTATGAAGTCGCCTTCGCCATGGTCCCGCTGCTGGTTGTGGGTGCTGTCTCCGGCATCTACATGGACAGGCGGAAGGCCAAGCGGACAGTGCTGCCGCTTCTGCACGGTGCGTGCAATCTTCTCCTGCTGTTCATGGCCTTTTACCAGATCAAGACGGGCTGGCAGGTCATTCAGGATCTTGTCCTGTAGCGGCTGGCAGCTTGCCTTTTCCCTTGGTCGAGGGTATCGCGAGGGCAGTTATTCACTTTGACCGAGGATCGATCATGTCCAAACCCTGCGTCGGCTGCGGCTGGTGCTGTCTCACCGACCCCTGCATGTTTTCCCACAGGCTGTACGGCTACACCAAGCGGTGCCCTGCGATTCATTGGGACGAGGAACAGAACCGATATATTTGCAAGCTCATGCTCGACCCGGAAAAGGGTGGGGAGGCGCGAGCTTCCCAGCATGAAGGGCAGGGGTGCTATGCGCCGCTCAATTCGTGGCGCGACGACGTGCGCAACAGGGATAATGATTGATCGACAGTCAGTGCATTAACCAACCATTTCTTATGCCGAAAAGAGGCCCGGAGACGGATGTCTTCGGCCTCTTCATGTAAATGGGGGTGATGTTCAAATAACTGTTGACGTGTCAACAAAAGAGGCATAGTCATCGCTTTTTGGATTGTTAACACGTCAACAAATGGATCGAAATATGGATTTCAAGAAACAACGTGCCGCAAGTCTCGGTTATCGTATCGCTCGTCTGTTCAGGATGAATTCCTGTCGGCTTGATCGGTGGCTTGCCGAATTCGGCCTGTGTCACGGGCAGGTGCCGTACCTTATAAGCATTACGGAAAAAAGCGGGCAGACACAGGATGAACTGGCTGCGCAGGTCCATGTTCATCGGGCAGCGACTGCTCGCATTCTCAAGAATATGGAAGCAGCAGGTCTTGTTACACGAAAGGAAAACCCAGAGAATCGACGTCAGAATCTCGTGTTTCCGACAGATAAGTCCTGTGCGCTCATTGGTGATGTGGTCGATGTGTTGGATATTCACAATGAAACGTTGCTCAAGGGTTTTTCCGACGAGGAACGGGAACTGCTGTTTTCGATGATGGATCGTATCCTCGAAAACGCGGAATGGTCTAAAGACGATAAGGGAGGGCCTGATGCTCTCTGCTAATGAACGCACCACAGGGCTGTGGGTCATCACATTCACGCAGTTCGCATTGGTTTTCATGCTGTCCGGCGTGGCGATCGCCGTGCCTGTGCTGGGGCGGGAATTCGGAGCCAGTGCCGCACAGCTCGGGCTTGTCGAGTCAGGATATATCGCGGCTGTGGCCATGCTGCTTTTCCCTGTGACGCGTCTGGCCGACATGATCGGGCGTGCCACGGTCTTTGCCATGGGCGCGGCTCTTTTCAGCACTGTGAGCCTTGTCCTGCCATTGTCCGGGAGTATCGACCATTTCATCATCCTGCGCGTGTTTCAGGGCGGCGGCGGTGCCATGATGGTTTCCACCGGGCTTGCCATTCTGGCGGATCTCTATCCCGGGGCCGGACGGGCCAAAGCCCTCGGCATTGCTTCCGCTGGCGTATATCTCGGCCTTTCTGCCGGCCCGTGGCTGGGCGGTCTGATCGCCACGCATCTCGGCTGGCGCTGGATTTTCTACATTGGTGCCGTTCCCTGTGTCATGTGTCTTCTGCTCACGCTCAAGGTGCTTCCGGTAAAGCCGATCAGGCAGAAGTGTCCGCCGTTCGACTGGGGCGGTGCCGTGCTCTGCGCCATCGGCATGACGCTGCTGTCGCAGGGCGGGTCGCATTTCCATGACCTGAGCGGGAAGATCATGCTTGGCGTCGGCGTATTGTCGCTGGCTGCGTTCGTGCTGTGGGAGAGCCATGCCAAGGCTCCGCTTCTGGATATGCGTCTTTTTCGCGGCAATCCTTCTTTTCGCTGGGCAGTGCGGTGCAGTTCATCAGCTATGCCGCCACGTTCGGGATCACATTTCTGCTGTCGCTCTATCTTCAGGTGACGCAGGGGATGACTGCCAGCGAGGCCGGGATGGTGCTTGTGGCCCAGCCCGTCATGCAGGCGATCTTTTCCCTTGTCAGCGGCAACTGGTGTGAACGCTGGCCCGCGCATCATATCGCAACCCTCGGTATGGGACTGGCTACACTGGGACTGGGCGGAGCCGCCTTTCTCGGTGCGCAAAGTTCCCTGCCGCTCATTATCGTGGTGCTTGTTCTGTGCGGTGCGGGCAGTGCCATTTTCGCCACTGCCAACATGGCTGTCATCATGGGGGCGGTGAGCAAGGAGTATTATGGCGTGGCATCGGCAGTGGTCGCCGGAATGCGAACCACTGGCATGACGGTCAGCCTCGTGTTCATCAGCGCGGTGTTCGCCATGGTCATCGGGCCACAGGCCCTGCATGCGGAAAGCTCGTCCTCGTACATAGAGGCCATGCACATCATATTCATCGCCCTGACGGTGTTCAGTGCCTTGGGTGTGTTCATGTCCGCCCGCGCAAGGCGGCGGCTGGCTGATAAGTAGGTACGGTTTTGAAAAGGATATCCTTTTCAGTCCCGGAAAATAAAAAAGGCCCGAAGGATTCGTCCTTCGGGCCTTCAATTTTTTTTAGCGTGAACTATTGTTCCATGAACGGAATCTGAAGCTGCGTGAGTTTTTCCGACAGTTCGGCGGCTTTCTTTGCCTCGATGAACGACATGATTTCACCGGCCTGACGGCCGCGCATACCTGACAAAACCTTGACGGCCAGATCTGTGTCCATTGACTGCAGGATTTCAGCGGCTTTTTTTGGCTTGGTGTTGGAGATCATTTCCACGAGCTGCTTGACGCGCTTGTCCTTGATGTTCTTGGCATCGTCGAGCATTTTCTTGATTTCAACCTGAATCTTTTCTACCCGTGCGGCTTCGGCGCGAATGCTTGCCTCCATCTCCTGAAGAGTCCGTTCGCGGATGGCGAGTTCTTCTTCTTTCTTCTTGAGAGCCTTCCATTCCGAGGGCAGATCCTGTTCCGTGCGTATGTCCTGCGCGGCCTGATCGGCTGTTTCTTCTTCTGTTGCAGCACGGTTGGCGGCGGAATCAGCCTTGTCGGCAATAGGGGTCGGGGGATCTGCTTTTTCCTCGGCAGCCACGGCAACGCCGGTCACCGCATCGGGAATGACAGCCTGCATGACCTTGAGTGTCACGGAATCGACACTCAGCATGCCGAACACTGCGAGCTTGAAAAGGGCCAGAAAAACGAGACTGAGCAGAACCTTAGAAATTTTCAGATTCGTACCGAAGCGTTGCCATTTCATCGTTTTCCTTCTCTTCGCGGGCGTTTTCTTCTTCATGATGCTTCTTGGCTTGGGTTTCCTTGAGCTTCTCCAAAAGCTTCTTGTCCTTGGAGCGGGCCACGGCCTCCTGTCGGGCTTGATGCAATTTGAGTTCCAATTCACTCAGCCGGTATTGCTCGCGGGAAATATCCTGCTCCAGAGCGTCCTTGTACTGCCGCCACAGCCACATGTCGTTTGCGCTCTTGTTGGACTCGGCCTGCCTGTCCATATGTGCGGCAAGCCGGTCGCGCAGGCCGTTGACAAGTTCGGCCTGACGGTCATGCTTGGCCTGTGCCGCCGCAAGGGCGGCCTTGGCCTGCTCTTCGAGTTGTCCCCGGTAGTCGAGGACCTTTTCGAGTTTGAAATGGAATGGCTTGGACATATGTATCTAGTGCCACGTTACAGCGAACCGGGCAAGGAACGCTATTTCGCCTTGGCAACGCTCCCGGCCAGACCACAGTAACCCTCTTCCTTTTTTTCATCGGCCCAGCGCCACATCATGCACATGGTCACCTGACACATTTTCATCTTGTCATCATTGGTCTTGAGCAGGGGACAGAACTTGAATTTGGCTTCGCTTTCACTGGTCAGCATGCGGGTACTCCTTGTCGTGAAAAATAAAACGGCGCGCTGCTTTGTGCAACGCGCCGTCACTTTACCCGTGTTCGGGATTGTTGGCTAGTTCTCGGCTTCCGCAACCGGTGAGGCGCAGAGGTCAAGGAGTGTGTCCATATTCATCATGCATTTGAGCTTCTCAAGCGCGAGCACACTCTTGCGGGCGTCGACGTCAAGCACTTCAAAGTATTTCCCGTCCTTGATGACCTTGGCATACTCCCGTGATTTCAGCTTGGGATTGTCCTTGAACCGGATTTCGAAGTTCTTGGAGTATTCCTTGATAAGCGTATCGATTTCGGGAGTGGAAAGGGTGCGGACATCCTTGAGGCTGTCTGCCACTTCTTCCGGGGTCAGCGTGGTGGATTCGAGCACTTTCACGAAGCTGCGTGCGTAGCGCAGGCTGCCGTCATAAATATGACTGCGTTTGACCACGTTCATGCCTGCCCATCCCGCATTGAGCCATTTGAAGAGGAAAACCGAACTGTTCGGCGCGGCAGCGTCGTTTTCCATGAAAATCTGCACTGAAGCGGATTTGTACATGAAGCTGTCCATCCATCCGATGAGGCCTTTGTTCAGCCCCTCGATGCCGGAATAGAAATATTCCCATTCCTTGTCGTTGAGGATGGCCCCTTTGCGGCCTACGTCGGATTTGTCAGCCTGTTCGGAAATGGAGATGGCAACGTTTTTGCCATTGTATTTGAGCAGGACGATGAGCCGTTTGAGATCGTAGCGGTAGTATGCCTCGGCAAAGGCGTCAGGCGTGTTGACTTCGAATTCCTGTCCACGCACCAGAACCGGCTGGTCGAGCGTTTCCAGTTCATCCCACAGGGGCGTGTCGCGAGTCAGCAGTTCGCTGCCGTCACGCCAGCCGGACAGCCGCAGGACTGCCGGACAGAGCAGGTAGTTGGGAATCTCCGGGTTGTAGAAGTAGCGCAGAATGGTGCTCAGGTCAGAGGATACGTCCTGTTTGAGGCAGATGCCGTGGCCCTTGAACCGTTTGGCAGGAGCAATGTCCTTGGGGTCCTGCGTGGCGGACACGAAATCGAGCATGGGGCCGATTTTGGTCGCATCGAATGAGGCAGACGTGTCGTTGAGCATCTCGAAAAGGTAGTCCAGACCTGTCTCCACATCCTTGGCAAGGGGCGTGGGCTTGACGGACAGTTTGACTTCCGGTGCTCCGTCCTCTTCTCCGGCCAGAGCCGGGGAAACGGTCAGGAGGGCCGTACACAAAATGGCGAGGGGCAGCATGTAAATGCCCGCACGCAGCGCATTGTAAAAAAACGATGTTGCTTTCATATGGATTTGGGGTGCCCCTCGCGGTTGACGGGGGCGGGTTTGTTCTCCTCAGGAGTTTCTTTGTAGTAATGTTATGCAGATTTGGCAAGTGAGGGGATAGATAATATAATACCCTGCAAAAATCTCGTTATTTCAACGCTTTTTGTGGAATTCAAGCAGGTCGCCACGAATCATGGCCTTGGAACCGAATTTTTTCCTGACCGAATCCACGGCCTGGTCGAGTTCGCTGGTTGCTTCCTGTTCCTGCGGGGCTTCCTCAAAGAGGGTGACCTGTCGGGCGCGAGGTTCGAAGTTGGATACCCCGACACCGATGAGCCGCACGGGACGACGCAGTTCCAATTGTTTCAACAAATCGCAGGCTGTTTCGAAAATGACTGCCGTGTTGTCGGTGCGTCCTTCCAGACTTTTGCTGCGAGTGATCTGTTTGAAGTCGGCGAATTTCACTTTCAGGGTTATGGTGCGGCCTTTGTAATCGTGCCGCCGCAGGTCGCCGCCCACCCGTTCGGACTGGGCCAGAAGCCACTTGGTGAGGAGTTCCCGGTCCGCGGTGTCTTCATGAAACGTGTTTTCCGCGCTGCAACTCTTTGCGCCGGTCCATACGATGACGCCGTTGTTATCGATGCCGCACGCCCTGTCGTGGAGCACTCCCCCTGTTTGCCGAGTCGTTTCTCCCAGTGGTCCTTTGGCTTTTGCCGGACGTCGCCGCAGGTGCGCACGCCGAGGCGTTCGAGGGTTGCCGCCGCCTTTTGTCCCACGCCCGGGATTTTCTTGACCGGCAGCGTATGCAGAAACGTCTCCACTTCATTGTGGCGGATGATGAACATGCCGTCGGGTTTGTTCATGTCTGAAGCTATCTTGGCGAGGAACCGGACCGGGGCCGCGCCCACAGAACAGGTCAGGCCGGTGACTTCGACCATGCGCTCCCTGATGCGCTGTCCGACTTCTTCGATGGGACCGAACAGCCGTTCAAGGCCGGTGCCGTCGAGGTATGCCTCGTCCACACTCGCCTGCTCAACGGTCGGGGAAAACTCCTGAAGCACGCCCATGGCGAGGCGCGAAAGCTCCTTGTACCGCTTCATGCGCCCCGGAATCAGGATGAGTTGCGGGCAGAGCCTTCGGGCCTTGACCACGCTCAGTGCCGATCGCACGCCGAACTTGCGCGCCTCGTAGCTTGCCGTTGAGACTACGCCGCGATCGGACGAACCGCCGATGGCAATGGGCTTGCCGCGCAGTTCGGGGTTGTCGAGCTGTTCCACGGACGCGAAAAAGGCGTCCATGTCGATATGCAGAATCCATGGGAGCATGATTGGCACCATAGCGGTCCCGGCGGAATTTGTTAAGCCGTTCCGGTGCGGGAAAATGGCTCGGATGGCTTATGCAGTCGTTTTGTCTTCAACCCGGCGTAGTGTCTTCTGCGCGAACCAGAACGAGATACCGGCCGCGCTCCATACGATGATGGCGATGGAGAACCACAGGGCAATGGTTCCGTAGCCGAGTCCCGTGGTGAACAGGGTGAACAGTGCCCACGGTGCGGCGACCTGTCTGGAGATGCCCATCCAGATGGCGAACATGGGGCGCTTCATGCCTTGCAGCATGGAGGTTGAGACAAAGATGATGACATATCCGTACAGCGTGAACGCATCGATGCGGAGGTATTCTGCACCGATGGAAATGACTGCCGGGTCAGCGGTGAAAATCCGCATGAGCGGTTCCGCGAACAGGAATATCGGTATTGAAAGCGGAAGCAGGAGAACCGCGCCGTATTTGAGGCATTTGCGGGCTGTCTCGCGGATGCGGTCGATCTTGCCAGCGCCGTAGTTTTGCGCCGTGATGGTCAGGGCCAGCCACGTTCAGGCCGATGGTCGGTAGCAGCACGATCTGGTCGATGCGGGTGGCAATGCCGTACGCGGCGGATGCCTCGGGACCGAATTTCGAGACGAACTTGAAGATTACGAAAAAGCCGAGGGCGATGGTCATGAAATTCAGGCTGGCCGGAAATCCCTGATGGGCGATCTCCGCATAGATTTTCGGGTGCGGAATGAGGTTGCGTCCTGCGTCGGTTTTCAGCAGGCCGGTCCGGCGTGCCCTGATTGCCAGATAGATGCAGCTGATGATCTGAACACAGACCGTTGCCCATGCCACGCCTGCGATGCCCATGGCGGGCAGGCCGAATCCGCCGTAGATGAACCATGGGTCAAGGCCCACATTCAGGATGGCGGACAGGATGAGCACGTTGCGAAAACTCTTGGTGTCTCCCTGCGATTGGAGGACCGCATTGAAGAGAAAAAGGAAGATTGCCCCGAAGTTGCAGGCGAATATGGGGTTCATGTAGGCGAGGCAGGTGTCGAGATATTGCCCCTGTGCGCCGAGCCAGCCGAATACGGCGGGGGTGAATGTCAGGCCGAACCATGCGAGGACCGCACTCAGAATGATGCCGAAACTGAGCATCTGTACTGCCGTGAGTGATGCCTGTTTCCTGTCTCCGGCACCGAGGGCCGATCCCATGAGCGCGGTGGCACCTGTGCCGATGCCGCTGCCGAGGGAGGAGATAATCATGTAGACCGGCAGGGACAGCGCGAGGGCGGCTACGGCCTCAGTGTCGATCTGTCCGGCCCACCACGTATCCACGACGTTGAACATGGTGTTGAAGAAAATCCCACACTGGCGGGCACGGCAACCTGCCGGATAACAGCCGGTATGGGGCGTTTTGTAAGGTCGCTTGTGTCTGACATTTCGGCAGTCTACCAGAAAAGGCTTTTGAAACCGAGGGGCATTTTTTCGGGTTTTCCGAGAGGATGGCGGACAAAGTTGACGTAAGCTTTTTCAGAAGGCTATGCTCTGTAAATGGGAAGAAAACCTGCCAATACTGATGTGCGCTTCTGGCGCGATCCGGACCTTCCGGGCGTGGAGGTGCGTTATTCCAGCTATAATGAAGAGGCTTTCAGGAAGCACAGTCATGCAGTCTATTCAATAGGGTTGATCGAGACCGGCTGGACGTCTTTCTATCTGGAAGGGAACGTTTTCGAGGCCCATGCCGGACAGATTGCATTGATGTGTCCCGGCGAAGTACATGCCTGCAACCCTGATCTGGATTCAAACATGACCTACCGCATGTTTTATGTAGAGCCGTCGTGGCTTGAATCCGTGTCTGGTGAAATATTTGCTTCCGTTTCGGGAATGCCGCAATTTCCTTCTCCGGTGGTTAGCGATCCTCCGCTTTTTGCGCTTTGGTGCGAATTGCATGAGGCTGTCAAACAAGGGGAAGAGCGTCTTGTGAAGGAGTCCCTTCTGATACAGGCTCTGGGCGAATTGATTTCCCATCATGCCACGAGTGGGGAAGATTCTGTTCCTGCGGAAAATGACAGGTCAGTGCAACTCGTCCGTGAATATCTGGCAGCTCACCTTTCGGAGAAAGTCAGTCTGGACACGTTGGCCGGGGTGGCCCATGTCAGTCGCTATCACCTGCTGCGCAAGTTCCATGGGGAGGTCGGGATGCCGCCCCATGCCTACCAGAATCAGCTTCGGGTTGATTTGGCAAAAGCGTTGTTGGTCCAGGGAGCGTCTATCAGCCGTGTCGCGGCGGACGCCGGTTTTGCCGATCAAAGTCATTTATCCCGTGTGTTCAAACAGTACACCGGGGCAACGCCTCGTCAGTATCAATCCTCAGCGGCTCCCCGCAGCTAGATTTCGCAATTTCATACTATATATCTTTTTCACTTTCGATCACATTGACGCCTGAACGAATTCAGGAGGAAAACATGTCG
>LQAJ01000269.1_pt1 | contig 15043 bp, 20 predicted proteins | sample 1535811 | NCBI WGS metagenome assembly LQAJ01 (sample SAMN04331587, study PRJNA305678) | bioreactor metagenome | isolation source: bioreactor_6 inoculated with Wadden Sea sediment 2nd replicate of a... | place: Germany: Wadden Sea, Janssand Flat
TGCAATTCCCGATCGCGCCCCACTTAATATATACTCTTCTATATTTTAACATTCGAAAGCTAATAAAACACGCCCCATTTTGTATAATTCAGGGGCGTGTTGGGAATTGACATGTTATGCGTTGTTTTTTGTTGTTCATTTACTTAATTTGCTAGCGATTGCAAGAAAAACAGTTTAACTTCAATTTAGCTTTAAGTCTTTTCATTCATGGCTTCTACACTTTCAATAGAACTGCTAATCAATATTCCTGTATAATCAAATACAATAACATATTCAAATATATTATTATATTTTCGTTTAAAAAGAAGATTATAGCGAACTTTTAATATAGGAACTTCCCCAATTTGAGAATCAAAATGAAATTCTGAACCTATATAATCTATAACCACATTACTATATGCTATTTTTCCACCAACTATAGTTTCTATCGTTTTGCATTCGGCGTTGTTCGTTTTCTTTAAAACACTCAATCAGTTTTTTCTTTCCTTGTCGGACAAAATATTTTAAATCAATATCACTAGCAAACTCTTTTCGATATCAAGAAGAGTCATTGTTCCTCCAATAATTAGATATTACATTCTTTTACACATGTTATGAATTCATTCTAAAAAGGTATTTTCAAACACTGATTTATATGCAGACACTTATAATATACTTTCGTTCAATTTCACGGTTTATTTGGCAGCTCTAATCTCCATATTTTCTAAGTCAATTATTGCTCCTACTTTTTTTAGAAAGTTTAGTCCAACAATTCCGTTAATGTCAAATCCGTAGTCCATAGCTCCAATTTCACACTCGAAATCACTAACAATCAGACCACCAAGTTCCACTGCTTCAATCGTTTTTAAGAATACAAACTCCGAACCACCTACACCTCGAATGGTTTCAATTTGATCTGTCGGTTCCATTTCAATGCCAATTTCAAATACTAAATCTGATTTTAAAATTGTACCACCTGAACCAGTATCAATTAGTACATTTTCAATAGTCTGTTCTTTTCCTCGAAACCTAATGGTTAAATCAGAAAATATAAGTCCATGTTTTAAGGTCAGGTTAATCATTTACGACGTACCCCCATCCAAACACGTTCTTTAACTTTTAAAGTTTCATTTTGAGTATGATATACATATAACTCTTTACCAGGACTCTTCTTATGTTCAGCTTCATAGTCTTTCAACGCTTCATGACTTGACTCAAAATAATTTAATACTGATATTTTGTCTACAACTCTTTCACCATTTCAGAATGCGCCTCTAACGCCTCTATCAAAACCCAACTATCTTTATATTTTTCACGAACTTCTGCCCATTTCATCGTTATCACTCCAATCGCCAATGCTCTCTTCCATTATCACACATTTGCCTTTGAATATTCAACATTAACACGCTTAGATTTTTCATATAATTTGATTTTATTTTACTCAATCGAAATGGACTTATTAAAATTACTAACTTCATATTTACATATACTTCAACAAAAATGATGCATAACGTTCCCGGCGTTCCCGACGTGCCCCTTTAGGTCTATTTCATATACTTTATTGTAACATTTAAAGCACTAAAATACTCCTGAATATGTAAATTCAAGGGCATGTTTGGGAACGCTCGTGTTAGGAGATGTCAAAATTATTTTCGTTAGACTCGGGACCATTCGATAACTCTTCTTCACAACTTTCAAAATCAGACTCTGATTCTTCAAAATCCTGTTCCTCGTCATTAACCTCATTAAATACATCCTTTTGTTGTGTATACTCATCGTAAATAGTTTTGAGATAAACTTTTATAATACTATATTCTTGATTGTATATTTTTTTGATTTCACTATCTGACAATCCTATAATTTCAAAATCAATATCATTGCTTACTAGCTCATAATATTGCGCTTTGACATTTTCAGATACTTTGTCGAAATCTTCGATTTCAGATTCGACTGCAAACAGTACTATAACATTAGCTTTCTCTTCAGATTTTTGACGATCATAAATTCCATATTTTCTTGTATACCTTTTGGCTATATTGTGAATATCTGGTTGAAGGTCAACCATAAAGTTTATTTTTTCAAATTCATTCAAATCAATATATCTATCAATACGTCTAATTCGTTGATGCAATCTTCTTTCATTAATTTCACTAACACCTGAAACTATTCTATAGTAGTTTGGATTCTGATCTGCTCTAAAATGTGGTATTCCAGAAACTATACTAACCTTAGAATCTATTTCAATGAGTTCTTTGAATACTTCTCTTTCAATGAGTTTTTCAAGAAAGTATGGATTAATGCTATACTCAATAATTCTTCTTTTTTTCTCATAAAAAACATCGATTCGTATCAAGCCTTCTTTTGAAACAGTTAATACAGCAACTAAGTCTGTACCGATTAGTCTTTTTTGCAAACTTATGTAAGGTCGGTCATTCTTCATTAACTCATATCTACCAATTGAGTTAATTGGATAGAAGCCTTTGTTCTGGTATAAATACAATCCATACTTGATAAAATCAAAAGAAGAATCGACAATAATCCCCGTTTGAATCATGATTGAATTAGTTCTTCCGTTTAATGAATCATTAAGTGTTTGTTGTGATGAATTAGCATCTAGTCTTTGAATTCTAGATTTCTCTTCCTTAATCTTGAACTCAGAAACGCTCATAATTAAATCTATCAGATTAGATGAAGCTATAGTCCAATATATAATATCCCTCTGATCAACCTTAACCTCAAACAATGAGTCATAATCACCAGATTGCCTAAGTATATATGCGTTTCCTATGAAACAAGCTAATACAGCAACTGCTTTAATAAACGGATTATCATGGTTAAAGTAGTCTGATAGAATTTCAATTGAGTCCTTTAATTGGTTCTCTGAACCAGTCCTTCTATGAGACGTATCCGCACCATAGTTTTTCATATTTGCATTTCGCATGATTTCTTCAACATCATTCACAACTTTTGTTAGTTTCTCATTTGAAATGTACTCTTTTAAAAGTAATAGCCATGTAAATGGATTCTTAGTGCTATCATATCTTGCAAATGCAAGTGAACTCTCTTCAAGTGCTTCAGAAATGTCTAATTCAATTATTTTCTCGAACGCTTCAGCAAAGCTTTTCAGAGCAGATGGCGTAAAATGAGCAAGCATGCTTTCCTCATCCTCATTACTGTAAAATTTCTCAACAAATTGTTATCGTTACATTTATAACGATAATTCTCTATGAATCCTGCAAAACAGTTATGAATAGAATAGTACATATTACTCACACAAGTTCTGCGTTGATTTTGAATTAAATTTATTTTTGAGGCCTTTTGATTCTGAATAGCTGACTCAAAGAAGATTTTTGATCTAGATATAATATAAGAGTTGAAAACTTGATTAAATTTTTCCTCTTCTCTATCCTCAAGTTCCTGAAAACTAATTGCATAAGGGCATACTATAGCTCTTTTGCCATTTCTAGACAGAATAAGAATTTCCTCTGTAGATTCATACTCCTTAAATGTGAATCCTTGATCTACCAGAAAGTTTTTAACACGGATAAGTGGAAATTGAATATCTGTATTTTCAATTACCTCGAAGATTGCCTTATGCATTTCGTCTTTTTTTATATTAATAATCGAATCCATACTTACTCCTTTGTATAATTTTTATGTCTCCTAACGTTCCCACGGTTCACGCTCGTTCGCCTCTTATTGCAACGCCTTCGTCTATTTAACGACCATTTACAGCGGAACATTTTAAAGTAAGTACCCACCAGGCGAATGGCGGGACACCGCTGTGTTACATGATGATTCTCAAGGATTTCTATTTATATAGTTTTACTCTAACCACATTCTGTTTTAAAGCTAGATGGTATACCAATTTATAAAGCAGTCATTGCTAGAAAGCCTTTAACTACATCCCCTTCATTATCAGTATTGTCTATACTCTGCATCCACTCTTCAACTAGATGCTCTCTAGTTACCCCGTATACTTCTAAATAGTTTGAATTACTCATTTCAGAGATGTATATACTCATAAAAATTTTTCAATACTGTACTTCTCGATTATGTAATCTACAAATGAGCTACTGAGAGCATAAAAATGCATATAAGTCATCTTCATTTGAAAACATTATATCTTGTACTTCCGTAGTGTCTTTAACTCCAAGATATTGAAACATGTAGTAGTACTCAGATATTAAGTACTTATCAATACCGCTCTTATGTGAATACGCATTATTTTCACCAAATCCGTCTTGCATGTAACAGGCTAATCCTTCACTTAAACTGCTTGATTTGGTCAATGGTGATATTAAATGAGTTAACTCATGTAGTAACGGTTCTCTATTCTCCTCAAACGATGGAATATTAAGCTTTAGTTTTGGAGTGAGTTGACTTTCAATTGAATTTCCACCAATAGCTCTTGAAAAATGATAGGTAAATACTACTTCAATAGTTGTGTCATATTTGTCACCATTCTCATTCTTTAATTCTTCAATCCAATTCTCAGCACCAAGATGTGTTTGAACTATTCTTACATAGTTATCAATTGCAAGCAGAAACTCCTTGGGATTATCATACTGACTGTACTCAGAATTTACTCGTTTCCATTCCGTAGTTGAAATCTTAGCATATGTTGACTTATAATACCCACCCTTATCTAACTTCACTTTATTGATAAACTTACTGGCAAAAGAACCACCAATAATACAAATTACGAGTAAGACACATACAACAGAAAATTTTAATGTCCTATTCATTTTATGTCTCCTTTTCCGAAGTTTTATGAAGAATAAATGTCTATTATCCCTGACTGGTTATTAAGTTCCTTAACCATACCAAGTGTATTAAAGCGTCATGTAACTGTAGATGCTTAAGACAATAATCAATTTAGGCAATAAACCAAAACTGCAAACATATAAATCTAGCTATATTGGTTTACTAATAAGCTAACTTATCAATTTAATTTACAAATGACGAGAATTAAGGAACTTACTACTTCACATTAACCTCCTTGATGGATTGTCATGTAACGTTCCCACGGTTCACGGTCGTTCGCCTTCAATTTCAACACCATAAAAGTCGTAAAAATACTTCACTGCGCAACATTTCCGAACCTAGTAAAACAAGGCGAATGGCGGGACACCGCTGTGTTATACGCTGTTAAAAAAACGGACTTTGTCTGAAATACAACTCCCCTTACATAATCATAAGCTAAGGCTCAATAACTCCGTATTTGGGATATATAGATTGCTAAGTATACCATTGCCATAAGACTTTATATCTAACTCAGAACTACTGACATACTTGAATTGATTCTTTAGGTAAAACGATTTCGCCCAAACCGCTTCCTTATGCACTAGTAAAACAATCTCATCATAACCTGCTGATCTATAATTTCTTACTAACTCTTCAAGAATAATACTGCCTATACCACTTCTCTGATGACTCTGATGTAGATATATAGCTACTAGATAAAGAGACTTCTCATTACACTCAATTGTTCCAAGAAAACCTAGAATTTGATTCTCAGATTCAATAACTAAAATATTGTATGTACTTGGTAATCCATTAGATCGAACTTCTCAGCTTGTTTATTAAATGCACCAGGCATAATGGGATCATATAAAGAAGCGTTTGATTCACAAATTTGGGCGATGCTCTCACAATCATCACTTGTTGCTTTCCTAATTCGTAGCGCATTCTCAATATCCAAGACGATCGTTTTGTCTTTTATTAAACCACTCAGTCCAAAGTACTCAAAAGTAGCGTTATACCATTCATCCGCAGATACCTCTAGAATAGTCCTTAGATTAATATTCTTAGCTAGTGATTCGCATACTTTTGAACCATAGTAATATGCTGTTCTGGAGTCCATTAAGTTATCTGGATCAAATACAGAAAACAGCTTGTAATATAACTCACGATCTATTTGATTCAACTTAATAGCTGAGCTTAACCTTTCTGACACTTCACATTTTTCTTCGTTCGCATAGATCAATCCATTCGTTAGTCTCTTTCACGGTAAAATGTCCTAACCAATATTCAAAACCACTTTCTTTACTATGAAGTCTACCAGTTGCATATGTAGCAATCCCCTCTGAAACTAAGCGCTTTATATAGTCATCAGCTAGCCCACTATAATTCCTAAAGTACATAGATGGACACACATTATAATGAAGAGCATGAATAATTTCATGTATGAGGAACACTTCTAAATCATACTCATGAAGTGACTCAGCAATAGTTCCTAAATCAATAATCACATACGGTTTGTTACTAACAATTACTCCATGACCGTCTATGTAACCCTCACCAACTATCATGATAATTTCAAGATGCTGTGTGTCAGAAAAAGTATTCTCAAGACTTGGAATAACAACCTTCAAAGTCTCTTTCAATAAACTCGCAGCTTCATTGATTAGCTCAATCTTTTCATTACTCAATGTATTTATTTTGTTAACTATATGATCTGAGATTTCATGGTCTTCAATATTTGAGTGATTAAGAAAACGACTCAGATTGTAATATTCTTTCATAATTGCAGAATCAATTAGGTCATATTTCTCTGTCAGTTGGTATTTGTAATACTCTATAGTTTTCAATAGTCACCTCTTTGAATTTATAGCATTGTCACTAAAACTATTCCACCAATTATTACTCCAGGAATAACTATCATACTTAGATAACTAATGATACCTTTTATAACACTAAACCTATTCGTTCTTGCGATAAGAATAGGAGTTATGATTACACAAATGACACTCCCAAGCATGTTGCTCCAGCCAGCAACTTTTACAAATGGAGAAGTAGCCAATTCGGCGACTGAATTATAACTAGTAATATCGCCAGCTATAATAAAAACTAACAGTAGAATCAAAGATACGATATATGTTGCTAGAACTGGTATTGCTCCTAAGGAATATGCAACTATTGTTTCAGCGTATGATGCACTCCCACCAATTCTGCTGCTTGTAAACCTAATTATTGCACTGCTTATATATGCTGATACTGATCCAACGATGGCTCCAACAAGTATAGACATTATTATGTATGTCATAATACGAACTGGTGATGCATTTGAGTAAACCTCAGATAGAACATTTCGTTGAATTGCATTTAGAATTCCCATGCAAACAACTACAACGATTGCCTTTGTTTCATATGACTCAATATCAATGCTTTCTATGTATTCTCGATTCCCAAACAGAATATTTAACATGTTCGCAAACTCTCCTTCAACATTTTCTATATACAACTACTGCATAGACGATTAGTTTTTTTAATAGCGTTATAACGTTCCTGCAATTCCCGATGTGCCCCTCTATGTGTATTTCGTATACTCTATTCCAACATTTAAGCTCGTTAAAAACCCCTATCATTTGAAATAAAAGGGGCATGTTGGGAATTGACATGTTAGGCGGTGTTTAAAACTACTTTTCAACAATTTTTTGTACTCGTTTGAACATTGAGTGTTCATATTCATCAAAGCTTTTTAATATTTCATTTGATTTTTCTTTATTGTCAAAATACTCAACAACTTTTGTTGGAACACCATAGTCACTAGCAATTTTCCCCTCATCTGTTAACGCATTATGTTCTAACTTTTTAAGAAGTATGTTAATACCTGTAACTTCATCGATATCTTTGTTCAATCTAGTCGATTCAATATACATATATATTAAATTGAAAACACTTAAGTACTTCACAATTTGATATTTCAATGTATTGAAAATAAACTTTGCAGTTTCTCTCATTGCTTTGTCAATATCCGCTCCAATTCCAATATGATATTTTAAAGTTCCCCTAAATCCATCTCTCAGATAATAATACATTGCATAATTTAAAGTAGAACAAGGAATCCCCATACCAGTAGGCGTTTTCCGATCTATTAAAAACTTCAATTGTTTATTTTTGATAATAGGCTCTATTATGTTTAACACTACTTGGAAGTCTTCAAGTTTGTAATTCAATGTATAATTTAACTGCCTTATTAAGTTTTTCACTTTTTGATTTATCACTATTTTTCATTGATTTAATTTGATCGTAAATAAAAATCTTATCAAAAGGACTAATTACTTTAAACGTATTGAATATGCTATCTGGCAGTTCTCTAATACGAATTTCATCGAATAAATTTTCTAACCTTTTTTTGTCATTCTGGTTTAGAAATTCGTCATCTGTGAACATTAGATCAATATCACTTTTTATCGATGTCTTCATCATAATTTTTTATGTTTGATACCTTCTTCTGGTCCAGTTAGTATTTTTTCAAATTCATTTTGCATAACAATTACTCTGCCTGAATAATGTTGATTAAAACGTCCAGCACGTCCTGAAATATTTTTAGCATCAAATTTTTTCAATGGACTATTTCCTTTTTTTTTCGCTCATTGCAATCAGATTTTTTGCAGATGTATTAACTCCTTCAGTAATAGTTGTGGTTGATAACAGAACTCTAATTTCACCCTGATTAAATAATTCAACTATATCTTTTTGAATATATTTTGGAACAAGGCCATGATGTATTCCTATTCTATGTTTAAGTGCTTTAGAAATAACCCATTCCGAGTCATATACTTTGTCAATATGTTCAATTAATTTTGCAAGATAACTATCGGAAACAACATCTTCAGATAAAGTCTTGATTAACATTTTAGCATACTTTTCAGTTTCAAATTTTTTTGAAAAATAAGCTATACAATTCTCATTGATTCCATGAATTTGACTCACAGTTTCAATAAATCTGGTCTCTTTTGATTTAGAAGTAAACTCTAATCTTAGATGCTCATCAACATCAACTATTTTTTTTGTCTTAATAGTTGTATAACTTTTATTAACAATTTCAAAGTTGTTAAAATTAAGAACTTCAAAACCGTTAATACTAACAAATTTGTCAAATGATGAATTGTACGAATCACTTTTTTCATTAGAAAATTCTATGTAAGGTCCGGCTAATAAAATATCTTCACTACATTGCAATATAGAAAATAACGCAATTCTGTAAGCTGTGTCGCGTTCATTTTCTCTTGTAGTCTCATCAATTAAATAATCGTTATCCATTTTATATATCTCATCTACAAATACAAAATCAAACTCAACCTGTTTATGTATATCGACAAATGAAAGAAATCTTTCAGGTGTATAAATGAAAATATTGTATTCACTTTGGATCTCAACATCACTTAGAGTATGAATACTGTAAGTTTCTGCAAAGTACTCATAATTCTTATCTGAGTATAATCTTTCTAAATTCTCTGTTAAAAGTGCAATTGTCGGAAAAATTAAAGCTATATTTTTTATATTTCATTTTCTTGATTATCTCATATATAAGATGAGTTTTCCCAAATGAAGTACTAGCAGAAAGGAAGTATCTGTTTTCTTCGAATGTGTTGAAGTGATTTAAAACTTCCTGTTGAAACCTATGTAATTTATTAAATTCATCAGTGTGTAAAGTTGATTCATGTATTAAGCAAGCGAGAGTATTAAGATCAAACTTCTCAAATTCAATGTTTTCATCATTAAATTTCTCTAATAAATCATAGTAATGAGGAATTCCGGTAAGGTTCGAAATTTCTTTTAAAAAATTTCAGATCAGCACTACTTAATTGCTCTTCTTTAATTTTGTCAAAGTAGCTACAAACTACTTTGATCAGCTCATAATTCTTTAGTTCCTCTCTGCGAAATTTTGAGATCGACCTTACTACTTCAATTGTTTCTTCGATGTTATGCATTCAATCACCGCCTTTTTAACTTCTCCAACTTCATCGATTGGCATAAAAATATAAAAAATGTTAAAGGGAAAAGACAGAGAATAATTAAACTTACTGAATTCATCATTTAAGTATTTAACTGCTTTTTCGATAGAATCAACATATCCTTTTTTAGATTTTTTATAGGTCACTAATATTGGATAAACAAGTCTTATATCATACTTTGAAACTTCTTCAGCTAAATTAATTAGAGGATTCTCATTCCATTTTTCAACAACTTGATATAGTTGAGTATCTTCCCTCAACTCATGCCCTCGAGTTTTAATAATCGCTAAAATATTAGTGTGAAAATAATCATCTGAAATTGCCTTCTCTATACTTTTCATTACATCAGTTAAAGCAGTTCTATAACTTTCATGAAATTTCGCTTCTCCAAACCACAATTCAAGGTCATTTTCATTTTGAAACATATGATATGAATCGTAACCTTTTGTTTCAGATTTCTCTAATGGGTTGTAAAAATAGCCTCTTGAAACAAGAATATCTGTACCATAAATAGCATTCAAAATACCGTGTAGTAATACTTCGCCATAAAATCCATATTTTTGCTTAACTACATCTGTTGCATTATGATCATATTTGAGTTGAGTTAATAATGCTTTAGTATGCAAATTCTCCATACTATACTTTGTTAGCATCTGATCTTCAAAAGAATAGTCAATAATTGTGTTATAGATTATATCAACTAAAGCTGATTGATCATTACATGAAAAACAATCGTCTTCTAAGTTAGAATGCTTTACTCCAGATATGCAATTATCAACACAAGGTAATTTAAACTCATAAATTATTGTATCTCTGATTATCTCACTTATTTTATCCCTCAAACAAACACCTCAATTCTGCTCTTTAACTTGAAAGCACGACAAAAAACACACCAAGTACTCGCTGTGCCATAACAACTCTTCTAACCATTTGTTTATTCCCACACAAGCAAATGATAACCCATTATATAATCATTTTACCATATACTACATATATTACAACGAATTTCAGAGTACCCGTAGTTTTGAATATTGCCTAACGTTCCCACGGTTCACGCTCGTTTGCCTTCTATTTCAATACTTTCAGCTATTTCACAGCGAAATACTACGCAATAATGCGAACTCGGTCTCAACCAGGCGAATGGCGGGACACCGCTGTGTTAGACGATGTGAAGACGATTACAAGTAGAAATAGTATGTATGATACTTAGCCATTATTATTACTTCTATTATCATTGATTCTGTTAGCTCACTATCTAGGTATTTGCAATCGCCATATCGAAATTCAATTACTTCATTTTCTTCGTCGTTTACATAAGTTCCAATCCATCTATCAACTTCCCCTTCACCGAGACTTTTATGACTTTTTAAACGATTAAACTTACTATCATATAATCCCACAGCTTCAGTTATTGGCATTCCAACATTAACCCCTAATTCTGTGATATACTTTTCACCTGTTACATAAATCCTATTTAATCTTATCGGATTAAAAAAAAGTTGTATTCCATCTTCATAAGTCCTAGTTAGAATGAATTGATTTATTTCTTCATCATAATAACCTCCGTCTTGATAATCCTCTCCCAATATTTTCTGAGTTTCATCTAGCGTCATTCCTAAACGTAAGTCTGAAACAGACATTTCTGATAACTCTTCAATATTTTCTAATGTAGCTTTCTTGTATTGGCTGTAGTATTCTTCTCTTATAAAACGTAATGCTTCAGATTCCATATAGTCAAACCAAAATATTTCATAATTGGACTGTTGGTCTAGTTTTAAACTCTCTATAATTTTGTCTTTTTCAGCAAGTTTTTCAACTGTAGACTCATGCTCTGATAGTAGTTTATTATAGTTATCAGCCCACTTAGATGCATCTACTTCTATGCTTTCTTTAAGCGCTTCATACTCACTTTTCAACTTATTAATTTCAGTTTTATAAGTGTCAATATCATTTTCTAATATTGATATTTGATCGATGTACTCCTTGTTAGCACAACCGCTCAATACTGTAAGACTTAAAATTAGCAAAAAAAATTTCTTCACAATTAACTCCTTCTAGTATTTGACTAAGTCTGAATTTCGTCTAACGTTCCCACGGTTCACGCTCGTTCGCCCTCTAATTTCAACACTTTCAGCTATTTTAGAGTCGTAAACTACGTAATATTATAAACTAAGTCATCACCAGGCGAATGGCGGGACACCGCTGTGTTAAGTGATGGTTTTAAGCTCCATTCTTTCATACTCAATTTCATATATAAAATTAAGTCCTTGAACACCGTCAGCAAATGAAAATGTGCTCCCAAAAGTTTCTTTAAGCCTCTCACCAAACACTGAATACAAGTTCATATACGGAAGACTAAATTCACCAAACTCGTGCTCATCAAGACTTCCAACCTCAATAGTGCTAATTGATTCATCTTCCAACGCTTCAACAATTTTCGATCCAATGCCTTCATTTTCCCAAATTGATTCCATTAATATATCTGCTAAGTATTCTATGGCTTCACTAATCATATGATTTTGATGCTTTAATATAAATTTTCTAACTGGTTTTCTTCGCTCTATAGATAAATCATTATATAAATCAATTCCGCGCAAAATTACTTCAGAAAGTATTTCAGTTTGTAGAGCTTTGATCAAATTGTTACTATAATTAACATCGAAACAACTTATAAAGTACGCATCAAACTTCGACATTGAGAACTTGCATAACTTGCATTCTCCATAGCGCATTAGAATATGATCATACTTATGATAAACGCCTTTCACATAGTAGGTTTCTTTGTTACATACCGGACAATTTTCATGCTTAGTAAAATCATTCTTTACTTGTTTCTTCCTTGTACTAATTTCCTTAAATACACTACTGATTTCGTGTGGTGTTGATTCCAGAACATTTAGGTATTGCTCAGCTTTCTGCACTCTATTAATTAAATCAGCACAGTGATTCCAATACCACTCGCTGTTATACTCTAAGTTAATCATTGTTCGTAGTTCATTCAACTTCAAATACTCTGAGTATTCAATGATATATTTCTTAAATATTCTATTTAACTCAGACATTGTATTTGCAATTAAATGTTCAATTTCCTTATCTGTAAAATCAATATTGAAATGGACAATATTATTTCGATATTCATTTAGTATGATGTATGAGTTTGCAATATGTGGCTTAATCTCACCTTCGTTTAATGCATAGAACCTCCATATTGCATTCAAAAATGATACTGATTTATGGTTCGAAAAACTCTTTTCAAACAAACTTGCTTCACATGACTTGTCAATGTTCTCCCACACTAATTCCTTTGAATTATGCTCTATTAGCATATGCTTAAACAAAGTTTCGGCAGAATGATGAAGCATCATAACTATGTCCTTCACTTTGAATTCATGTTCATCAGAGCTGATAGCCCCAGATTCGAGTTCATTTAAGTAACGAACAGCTTTCCGATAAGAATCTAAACCGTTGCTGAGTATATCCATATTCCACCTCTTTAAATGATATTGATTCATTAATGATGTATTAAATGCTCGCAAAAAGCTAAGTCATCAAAATTCACTGAGCTTAGAACTGTCACTTAACGTTCCTGCAATTCCCGATCGCGCCCCACTTTATATATACTCTTCTATATTTTAACATTCGAATGCTAATAAAACACGCCCCATTTTGTATAATTCAGGGGCGTGTTGGGAATTGACATGTTATAAGTCGGTTTGTAACGCTCTCCATAACTTCTATTTTATATCACAACATTTTGTCCAGTACAGATTTTTACTTTTGCTTTCCATTCTAAACATTAGTATTCTTAACCAGTCAGTTCCTAACATTTGATTCATCATATTGGTTCAAAAATACTTGCCATTCTAACAATAGAGATTCCAAATCTTCTCCATATATGTTCTGATACTCTAATGGCAATAATTTAGCACTATACAATTCCATAAATTTATTAATTCCATATGTCTTAATCAAGTATCTAGTAAATGAACTACTGAAACAATAGAACTTTGCTCGTTCCATATTCTCCATATTTTTAGAATAATAAATTTCATATGCTTCTGGTTGTGTATTGCCTATATAAGCAATTATGTATTTATTTTCTTCACTCAGATACTCTTTAGCCATTTTATGAACCGATACCCCATAATTGGGAAATGAAAATGAGTTTCCTTTTCATCTTGCATATAACATGCTAAGCCCTCACTTAAGCTAAGTGATTCTGTTTCAGGTGAAATAATATGAGTTAACTCGTGAACACATGGAGCATTATTGGACTCAAATCGACTTCTATTTAATTTCACTAATGGATGAATATTGGGATTTATGCCTGATCCGCCACCTATTGCATTTGATACTTCATATGTAAATCTTATTTCAATAGTTGTATCGAAATTTTCTCCATGTTGGGATTTGAGTTCACTTCCCCAGTTCTCTCTATTTAGAGTCTCAATTATTGTCTCAATGCTTTCATCAAGTGCAATTAATAATTCATCAGCTGTATCATAACCACTATTTTCTGTACTAATTGTTGTCCATTCTTTTTGTGAAATTCTTGCATACTTTGACACAAAATACCCCGATTCATCAAGTCTTATATTTGACTTCGGTTCCATGTTTTTGGGGAAACTTAGATAAAATATAATTGCAAATGGTATCAGATATATCAATACTCTTTTCTTTTTTTTAATCAAGACACATCAACTCAATTTCTCAATTTTGTATACAGTTTTCAACCATATCCCTTGCTTTTTAGATGTTAGAGTTCAATTAATGATTTGCCATAATTGCCATGGTTAGATTGACTTTAATTAGGCATACTGAATTAACTTACAATATTAACTTCATCCATGTTACGAATTGCGAGTATTGCAGCTAAGGGCAGAACACTTGCAAATCGTCGTTCTAAATAAAACACGGATGTTGAACCATTAAATACAGTAACATGCATTAACATAGCAAGGCAATTTAATTGTTCACATTATTCTTGGATAGCGAGTCAGATATATGGAAGCACTTCATGTAACTTCAACTCCAAAAATATATATAAGTATATATGCATAAAACGCAAACTAGAGAACATTGAACTATGAAAATATCTATAACATCTAAATTTTGTTAATGAATTTCAAGACAGTAAATGTTCTATTCAATGCACCTTGGTTAGAGTTATCCCATTTGGAACATTATTGTTCACTTGATTCAAATACAGATTTGACGCTTAGGAATTTGATAAATTATCATTGATTTGTAAATACGATGCAAAGATAATTATACTTCGCTGAGTTACATACTGACTTATAACGTTCCCACGGTTCACG
>LQAJ01000271.1_pt1 | contig 14899 bp, 14 predicted proteins | sample 1535811 | NCBI WGS metagenome assembly LQAJ01 (sample SAMN04331587, study PRJNA305678) | bioreactor metagenome | isolation source: bioreactor_6 inoculated with Wadden Sea sediment 2nd replicate of a... | place: Germany: Wadden Sea, Janssand Flat
ATGTACGTTAACCTCAACGGCTGGCATCAATCAAACTTCTTTCGCTAATACGCCTTAATCCTTCTCTTATATTTCTCGCCCTGACCATACCCACACCTTCAACTTCATCAAGTTCGTCATTTGTTGCAACAAGTATATCCTGAAAGTCATCAAAGTGCAGGATAATATTATTTATAACCGCTGCAGGTAGACGAGGAATCTTTGAAAGCACCCTAAAGCCCTTTGTAAAGACCGGTGTATCAAGTAGATCTGCATTTGTCACATAGCCAAGGGCCTTGGCCATATTCATTGGATCAAGCAGGGCATCTGATGACAGTTTCCAAAGGCTCAGGTATATGTCATCACGTTCTCGATCTTCTTTCTTGTAATCTTCAATAATATTTTGAAGTTCTCCATCGACAGGACCGGAAAGTTCCTCCATCTGCATGGCCACAAGTCGACCTTCACGTCCCAGCTCTGTGATATACCTTTCTATTTCTGCCGTAACACGCAGGAGAATTTCAGCCCGCATCATGCAAATGCATACATCGTTCAGGGTCACCAGGTCATCAATTTCAAGTGTTGTCAGAACACTCACCGCATCATCAAATGATTTTCGGTACTTTTCAAGGGTCTGAATGGCTTGGTTGGCCTTTGTCAAAAGAACATTGATTTCTCTAAAAACATATTTAAGCGTGCCCTTGTAAATTGTTATGACGTCTCGCCTCTGCGAAATAGACACGACTAGGTGGCCTGTTTGCTTGGCTACACGTTCCGCCGTTCTGTGACGTGTTCCAGTCTCCATTGTTTCAATGCTCGGATCTGGATTGAGCTGAGTATTGGCTTTTAGAATTTTTTTCCCATCTGAAGACAAGAGAACAGCCCCATCCATCTTTGCCAGTTCATATAAATGGGTTGGAGAGAACTCTGTGTCTATTTTAAAACCGCCATCTGTAATATCTAGCACGTCTTTTTCATCACCGAAAATAATGAGGGCCCCGGTGCCCGCGTTGAGAATATTGTCAATGCCTTCGCGGTGGATTGTTCCAGGCGCCAGTAGCTTAAGTGGTTCCAACAACCTGTGATCTATTTCTCGCTTTAACGCCATATCATCTACCTCCCAAATAAAACTGCAAAGGCTTCTTCTACAGACTGTATTCCGTAGACCTTAACCCCCTCTGGAATTTCTAAGCCATCCATGTTGCCTTTTGGCAGCACACATTTTTTAAAGCCCATTTTGCTTGACTCAATAAGGCGACTCTGGGCATGTGACACACTTCGAATTTCCCCAGTTAAACCCACTTCTCCAAAAATCATAGTGTCAGGGTCAACTGCCTTATTTCTAAAACTCGATGCGATCGCCGTAATAATAGCCAAGTCTGCCGCCGGTTCATCCAGAGACATTCCCCCTACTACATTTACATACCCATCTTGATCACTTATCATCATCCCAACGCGTTTTTCTAAGACCGCCATTAACATAATAACGCGGTTGTAATCCACACCATTGGCCATCCGTCTAGGGTTTCCAAAGCTGGACTGAGACACAAGGGCCTGAAGTTCAATCAGAACAGGCCGACTCCCTTCCATGGCAGCAATAACCACAGAACCTGGGGCATCTTCCGGTCTATTTGATAAAAATAGATTTGAGGGATTTTGCACTTCTATGAGACCGCGATTGCTCATTTCAAATATACCGATTTCATTCGTTGAGCCAAATCGATTCTTAACAGCCCTAAGAATCCTGTAGACATTGTGTTTTTCCCCTTCAAAATACAAAACGGTATCCACCATATGTTCAAGGACCTTTGGACCTGCAATGGAACCACTCTTTGTAACATGACCCACAATGAAGGTTGCTATACCAAGACCTTTTGCTACCCGCATAAGAATACCAGTGGCCTCCCTAACCTGTGACACACTGCCCGGGGCTGATGTCACATCCGGATGATAGACCGTCTGAATCGAGTCTGTTATAAGAAGGTCTGGTTTTTCCACATCAATATGAGCTAAAATTCGGTCTAGGTTGTTCTCTGCCACAATAAGAAGATTATCACTACCCGCTTTTAATCGGTCTGCCCTTAGCTTGGTCTGCTTAATAGACTCCTCCCCCGACACATAAAGGACCTTCTTATTTTGCCGAGCGATCAGATCAGCCACCTGTAATAAAAGGGTTGATTTTCCTATTCCGGGATCTCCACCAACTAGGACAAGCGAGCCCTTTACGATACCGCCCCCAAGAACTCGGTCCAGTTCACTGATATTTGTCTTAGTTCTATCCTCATTCTCAAATGTAATTTCACTAAGCTTTTGCGGCTTTGATGCCGTGCTGATCGTCTTACTTTCGTTCTTTTTTGCCGCTTTGGGTGTTTCCAATTCTTCTACAAAAGTGTCCCATTCCTTACAACCAGGACATTTTCCCATCCATTTCAGAGAATTGTATCCACATGATTGACACACAAATTTCGTCTTCGTCTTTGCCACTTTTACACCTCTAACTGACTCTTTTCTTTCTTTGTAATAACAACGTCTTTATCATAATCAAGTTCTATATGGTCCCCCTGGTCAATACGACCTTGAAGGATTTCCTCGGAAATCTTGTCTTCAATATATTTTGTCATCATTCGCTTTAAGGGACGCGCACCATAGGTGTCGCTGTATCCTTGTTCACATATCAATGACTTTAAGGTCTGGGTAATTGTCATATCTATGCCCAGCTTGTCCAGTCTTTTTCTGAAATCTATGAGCAGGATTTCTAATATTTCTCCAAGCTCTTCTTCACTTAGCTTATGAAAGACAATAATATCATCTATACGGTTGATAAACTCAGGTCTAAAGCTTTGTTTCATCTCTTCAAGGAGGATTTCTTTCATGCGCTCATATGCCTTATAGTCTACACTGCCCTCGTCTGTGACAAAGCCCACTGATGCCTGCTTTTTTATTTTATCTACGCCAATGTTTGATGTCATAATGATGACTGTATTCTTAAAATTGACGTTACGCCCCTTTGAATCGGTTAGAATGCCATCATCCAGTATTTGTAGCAATAGGTTAAAGACATCCGGGTGCGCCTTTTCAATTTCATCAAAAAGAACCACAGCATAAGGCTGCCTTCTAACCTTTTCTGTCAGTTGGCCCCCCTCTTCATGTCCAATGTAACCTGGAGGGGATCCCACCAATCTGGACACATTGTGCTTTTCCATAAATTCAGACATATCCACTCGAATGAGGCTGATACATCTCCGAAAAGAGTTTCTGCCAGCGTCTTTGAAAGCTCAGTTTTTCCCACACCTGTCGGACCCAAGAATACAAAGGACCCTATGGGCCTTCCCGGGTTGGCTAATCCCACACGAGACCGGCGTATGGCCTTTGATACAAGCTCCACTGCTTCAATTTGACCGACAACTTTTTCGTGGAGGTGCTTTTCCAAGTTGATGAGCCTCTCCTTTTCCGTCATGGCTAGCCGTGAAACTGGTATACCTGTCCACTCTGCCACAATAGATTCCACATGATTCTGATCTACAGTCAAATTCATATCTAAGGTTTCTCTATACAAATCTCTTTCGATTTCGATACGTTCAATAATTTCCCGTTCCCTGTCCCTGAGTTCTGCCGCTTTTTCAAAATTCATTTCATGAATGGCCAGGGCCTTATCCCGACGAACATGTTCAAGTTGAACTGCCAAAGCTTCAATATGGGCAGGGTCTCCCGTCGTGTTTATGCGCACCATGGAACAAGCTTCGTCAATAATGTCGACTGCCTTGTCAGGTAAAAACCTGTCCGTTATATACCTATCTGAAAGCTCCACGGCAGCGCGCAGGGCTTGATCCTTAATATAAACTCTATGATGTGCCTCGTATTTTTCCTTGACCCCTTTTAGAATAAGAAGTGTTTCTTCTGCTGAGGGCTCATGAACCCGGATGGGCTGAAACCGTCTTTCCAATGCTGAATCTTTTTCAATATATTTCTGATATTCTCCCGATGTTGTTGCTCCAATGACTTGAATATCCCCTCGTGCCAAACTCGGTTTTAAAATGTTTGAGGCATCTATGGCACCTTCTGCCCCACCTGCACCAATAATTGTATGCAGTTCATCTATAAAAAGCAGAACGTCCTTGTCGGACTGTATTTCCTCTAGGAGCCCTGTCAGGCGCTCTTCAAATTCTCCACGATATTTTGTACCCGCAAGAAGTATCCCCATATTGAGGGAAACAATTTTCTTGCCAAGAAGTTTCTCAGGCACCCGTTCATCGACGATCATGTGGGCCAGCCCTTCTATGACCGCTGTTTTGCCCACCCCAGGCTCTCCAACAAGGCAGGGATTGTTTTTGGTGCGCCTGCAAAGAACCTGTATCATTCTCTTTATTTCCATTTCACGTCCAATAACAGGATCCAGTCGCTTGTCTGCGGCTAGGGATGTTAAGTTCACACCATATTTATCCACTAATTTTTCTTTTTTCTCCACCAGTACTGATCGAACTGGACCTTGACCACTCCGACCTTTCACACCGCTGGTTTCAGGTGCAGGAGGAACATCTTCATTTATTCCCGTTGCTTTTTCTTCCTTGCTTTTTGCTTGGCTCAACTGGGTCTTTAAGACCTTTAAATCCACCATAAGGGAATCAATGGCCTCGTAGGCAGTTGAGTGTTCATCTTCTAAAATAGCCAGCATCAGGTGTTCCGGTTCAATTTGAGAATACCCCAAACGTTTGGAGATCATGGCACTTTGCTCAAGGCAATGTCGCGCCCTTGGTGTGTATCCATCAACATTTGTTTGAAATACGCTTTGTCCTGTCAGTTTTATAACTTCCAGTCTTATGTCCTCAATTCGTATGCCACTTTCAAGAAGTCGCTTGGAGACTAAGTTGTCTGGCACTCTCACAATTCCAAGAAGGATATGCTCCATCCCTACAAAATTGTGCCCGAGGTGCCTTGCTTCATCAAATGCTGTATTGACTGCTTTTCTGGCTGAACGTGATAGCTTTTCAAAAACGGACATACTCGGCCTCCTCTATTTAAAGAATCTCCTGCATACATCAGCTCTACGAGATTTTAACTCCAGGGCACTGAGCCCTTTCCCGCTTTCCAATTGAAGTTCCTGCACTTGTATTAAAAATCAATGCATCAATATCTGATAAAGCTCTATCTTGAATGAGTTTGAGTCTTATTCCCATTCGAACACTGGAAATAAGGTCCAAGAATTCCCCTCTCCCCATTAGCTTTGCGCTTGATAATATACCCATGGCTCGACTGATTTTGTCTTCGACTTCCAACCGATTTGATATGTATATGGTCTCTAGGGCCTCATTCTCTTTACGAGCAATTTGTCTGGAGATTTCTGTGACTGTATCGATCATTTCCCATTCGGAACGTCCAATTGTCACATGGTTTTTATTCTATAAAAGGCTCCAGCCCCTCTTAAAACCTGATCACTCAAACCTGTTACAGTTAAACCCAACTGACCTGCAGCTTGGTTTATATCATCTATTAGTCCGCTCTCTTTCAAGGCGGGTAAATGCATAAGGACAGAGGCATGCATACCGGTTCCCACATCTGTCACATGACTTGTTAAATAACCCAAGTCTGGATCGAATGCATATTCACTCGAGGCCTCTATCAAGTCATCTAAATAACTCATTTCTTCCCAAAGTACATCCAGGGTCAAACCCCATTTGCTCTTTTTCATTTGAATATGGTCGCCAGCGCCTAAAAATAGGATCAAATTTTTCTGTGGGTCTTCAGCCATTTGGTAAAAGGCGTCTTCATACTTCTTATGCTGAAAGCCATTTCGAAGTTGAAGTTGCATCTGCTGTGCATTCCCAAGGTCTTTTCCATTTGACCAGAGTAGGTCATATTCAGCCTTGATTTTTGGGGAATCAAAAATATAGCGAAGTTCATGTAAAAGCTTATCAAGAAGTTCTTCACTTAAAAGGCTTGGAAATGGATAGTGTTTTAAGTTTCTTGTAAGTTCCACCCTTGAACAGAGGACACAGGTCTCTTTATTTTTCGTCATCTTCTGTTCCCCCATTTTTTTCTGGCTTCTTGGTGAACTTGTTGTCTTTAATTGTTTGCTCTAAGACTCGAATCCTATCCCGAAGCATGGCGGCTTCTTCAAAGGCTTCCCTGCGAATGGCCTGATCAAGTTGTCCTCTTAAACGGACAACCTCCTTTTGAATTTTAGCGCTTCCCCTATATTTCACAGGCATTTTGCCCGTGTGACGGTCACTTCCATGTATACGTCGTATGAGTGGATTCAACTTTTCACCAAAGGCTTCATAGCATGCGAAACACCCCAGTTGTCCAAGCTCCTTATACCTTCCATAGGTCATGCCACATGCACCACATGCAGTGGTCTTTATGTAATTGACTTGAAGGGCTGAACTATTTATTGTATCGAGTAGGCCTGACATAAAACCACTTTTCACAAGTGGAGACGATGGTTTCATTTTCTGTGCGCAGCTTTCACATATATGTAGGATTTCCTTTGTTCCATCCACAACTTGACTGAGCTCAATACTGGCCTGATTTTTATTACAGTGCTGACATTTCATAATTCACCTCACCGACTTTCCCTCAAAAAGGGAACAAGAGTTTGCATATTTCTATTATACCTTTTTTTAGGGGGATGTCACAGGCTCACAGTATTCTCATTCAAATTCTTACACACAAATAAGGCCTTCTTACAACCTGTCTCGTCCATGCTCAATTATACTTATGTGGTCTTGGCTTATGAAATGAATACAGCTTGTTTCTCTTGTACTCGTGCAAAAGCAAAGGGTTATCGAAAGATCGATAACCCTTTATTTCGTATACATTTAATGGTTTAACCTTATGGTGTGACCTATTCTACCTTTTCCTTGTCTATAACTTTAACGGCTATTTGCATAGGCACTTCTTCATATCTCTCAAACTTCATATTGAAGAAACCACGTGCTTGAGTCATAGAACGAAGTTCAGTGGCATATTTGAACATTTCCGACTGTGGCGCTTCAGCAATAACTTTTTGGAAGCCTTTTTCATGAGGTTCCATACCAAGAATACGTCCTCGACGCTTATTCATATCCCCCATAATATCACCCATGTATTCATCTGGAATATAGATCTCAACACTCATAATTGGTTCCAGTAACACTGGCTGAGCTTGTTCCATGCCCTTTCTAAACGCAATATGTGCAGCTGTTTTAAAGGCCATCTCGCTTGAGTCTACGGCATGGTAAGATCCATCCAACAAAGTGGCTTTAACATTTACAACAGGGAAACCTGCAAGGATGCCTTTTTCAAGAGAATCTTTCAATCCTTTTTCAACTGCAGGGATATATTGTCTCGGTACAGAACCCCCAAAAATTTTTCTTCAAATACGAATGGTTCTGTGGATGGCTCAAATTTGATATGAACATCCCCATACTGCCCTGAACCACCAGATTGTTTCTTATGTTTGCCTTGTACTGTCGCAGTTCCTTTAATGGTTTCTCTATAAGCCACTTTAGGGTCAATCAGATCCACTTCAACGCCAAAGTTGTTTTTCAATTTATTGACAATAACTTGAACCTGCATATTGCCCTGACCACCGATGAGCATTTGATGTGTCTCTTTTGGTCTTTCAATAATGAAGGACGGATCTTCTTCAGACAGTCTGTGTAGAGATGTCCCAATTTTATCCTCATCACCTTTTGACTTAGGCTGAACTGCCATAAACAAACAAGGCTTTGGAAGGTTTATGCCCGGATAAACGATTGGATGTCCTTTTTCGCAAAGGGTGTCTCCTGTTTCAGTAACAGACAGTTTGGCAATGGCTGCAATATCCCCAGCCGTTATTTTTTGACATTCCAGCTGTTCCTTACCGCTCAACTGGAAAATAGAGTTCATTTTTTCACCTTCACCCTTGTTGGCATTCATGATTTCCGTATCTTTTGTAAGGGAACCAGAATACACTTTGAAGAGCGAAATTTTACCGATAAATGGATCGGCGATTGTTTTAAATACAAAGGCTGAGAAAGGTTCTTTTTCATCAACCATTCTAACTTCTGTTTGTTCCGATTCTGGATTTACGCCTTCATAGCCTTCTTGGTGCATGTCCCAAGGTGTTGGCATATAGTCATAAACCATGTTGAGCAAAGTATGTATCCCGATCTGTTTTTCAGCAGATCCAAGTAGAACTGGAACGATTTCACCTGCTAAAACGCCTTTTCTCAGGCCTTCGTGGATTTCATCGATTGTGAATTCTTCCCCTTCAAAATACTTCTCCATCATTTCTTCATCTGTTTCCGCCACAGCTTCAATCAAGATGTCTCGAACAGGATTAATTCTTGCTTCATACTCTGCTGGGATTTCAACATCCACACATTCTTTACCATTGAACTCACGCCCAACGAGGTCTACTACATTTATAAAACCTTTAAAATCAGGACCTTCTCCCATCGGAACACAAAATGGTGCTATTTTCTTACCAAATTTTATCTTTTAGCTCGCGAAGAATCTTCACGTAATTTACATTGTCTTTGTCCATCTTATTTACAAAGATGATTTTAGGCATATTACGCTTTTCCGTAAACGTCCATGCCTTTTCTGTACCAACCTCGACGCCCGAAGTTGCGTCGACCATAATAATTGATCCTCCTGATACACGAAGAGAACTGAATACATCACCCACGAAATCAAAATAACCTGGTGTGTCTAATATATTGTATTTAGAATTATTCCATTCAACAGGAATAACAGATGCGCCAATAGAAAAACCGCGTGTCATTTCTTCTTTGTCAAAATCCGAAACTGTGTTGCCTTCTTCAACCTTACCCATTCTTTTTGTCTTACCCAATGTATAGAGAACAGCTTCAGTTAAAGTTGTCTTGCCACTTCCACCGTGTCCTAACAACGCAACGTTACGAATTTTGTCAACTTTATAATCCCTCATGTCGCTTTTCCTCCTTATATGTGTTCCTTTTAATTGGTGTAAGGTATCTAATTCTACATAAACCTGTGAAAACCCTTTCCATTTATTATAATTTTCTAAATATTCTTTTTAGTCTGTTTTATGTTGCGTTTTGTACATATTTATGCCGTGTTTTTCTAGGGTTTCATTCAATAATTAGACCTGTATTCTTTAATGCGTCGCGTATGCCTAGACATATTAAACCCTCAGTCAAATAAAAGTTATTTCATCCAACTTAAAAAGGAGATGTCTAATTAGACATCTCCTAAAATTCTCTTCACTTACTAATATGAATGTTTAAAGACCTGACATTTTTGTTACTTCAAGCCCTTCTTTTTCCCAAGCTTCAACAATCTTATTCAAGCCGATGGAATCACTTGCCATATGTCCTGCCACAATTATATTGCCTATACCTTGCTCTTCAACAGCTTTTTTTACATCTTCAGGCACATGCATTGCTATAATGGTTCCGACGCCTGCATCAAAGTAAGACTTATACACCGCAGCACCGCCGTTTGTTCCACCAGCAAATAGAACTGCAATTTTTCCAGCATAATCCTTTGGACCACCTACCCGAATCACAGGTTTGGCCAGTGTCTCTTTGTACTCTTCAAAATCATTGATTGCATCGACAATGTCTTGTAGAGTGATCTTTGGATTGCTTTGTGCCTTTTCGTTCAAATAAGCCTGCATAATATTTTCACCAATTATATCAGCTGGTAGGTGAATGTTCATATAAGGCATATTGAGCAGTCTTGCTGCTGAAGATGGTCTGTCAAAATTACGAACATGAGAGTTCAACTCTACAGAACTGGTCTTCTTTCTCAGGACTTTTTGAGCACGGTTGATTGGAACACCAAACTCGACCATTTTGTCAATTTGAATATCCATAACCTTTGCAAAATCAATAATTTGTGTGCCTGCCATTGGATGGTGGCTCACAACACAATCGACGCCTAGTTTGTCACCAAGCATGAGTTCCGGCGTATCCATATCCACACCGATAAGCACTTTTTTCATGTCTGTTCCTTCGACATGAATGCCTGAGTCTACAGGAACTTCCGTTAAGCCCGCTAAATTAAGGGCTATGTCCATCATACGTTTTGTATTCATTACTTCGCCTCCCAAAATAATTCTACTTTTATTGTATCATTTTTTATAATGGAATGTATGAAGAACTCTTAACATTTACTTGGTGTACTGCACTTGGTTTTTCCCATTATTCTTGGCTTTATACAAAAGCATATCCACTTTGTTTATAAAATCATACAGGCAGTTGCAGGCATGTTCAGGCTTAAATGTATCAGCACCTATACTAATGGTTACTTTGATCGCACTATTTCCTGCTTCGAACCGATTGGACTCGACCTTTTTACGTATCCTCTCCGATAGTTTGACAGCAACATCGAGGTTTGTATTGGGTAAAATCACAGCAAATTCCTCTCCACCATATCTTGCAGCAAAATCTGTCCTGCGGATGCAGGTCTTGATAATGTCAGCAAGTTCCTTTAATATCTGATCCCCTGATAAGTGACCGTATGTATCATTGATGTGTTTGAAGTCATCAATATCCATAAATATCAAGCTGATTGGAAAGTTCTTTCGCATGGCCTGAAGCTTTAATTCATCAAAATAGCTGTAGAAGGACTGATGGTTGCTAAGGGCCGTTAAATAGTCCGTTGTTGCCATTCGTTCGAGTTCATCATTTGTTCTTTGTAAGGCCTCGTAATAGGATTGCTTTTCTTCATTCAATTTGTAAATCTGCTTAAATGGAATATCAATAATAATTACGATCACAAAATACAAGAGGATTTCGATAATATGTTCCACTTGTAAGACGGACTCTTCCATTTGTCCTGTGATGAGACTTATATGTATGAGCGCAGGTGGAATAGAAAAGAGCCAGGGGCTTTTTCCCTGATAGCGAATGCCCTGAATCAGAACGTACACATAAAAAAGAGAAATTATATTATGACCAAGTGTCCACTCCAAGGCGATAACCCAAAAGACAAAGGCTCCGTCAATGAGTGTTAGTGTGCGGCTAGGAGGATTTTTCATCTCCCTATTGTCAATAATAACGGTCTTCGCATAATAGACTATCTTTCCAAACACATACAGAACAAATACTGAAACAAACATCACTTTTGATGTCTGGTTTGTCTTGCCTAGTACGGGAAACACCAAATTTAATAGGAACAAAGTTAAAACAAGCTGTAGACCTAAATACAGTTCCTCTATGAGTCGACTCTCACTACTTCTTTCCGATTTCACTGAATTCCTCACTTTCATTGAGAACGGTTATCATTAAGTCCACGCTTAGGTTATCGAAGTTTTGGGCTTTTGTCAATAAAACCTAAGACCTTTGGCCCATATATTAAGTCATTCCTTCCAAGAAAATAAGCCCCTCGACATTTGTCGAAGGGCTTATTAATATTGTTTTGAGTTGAAATTATCTTACAGGACATGCACCAGATTCGCAACCATCCGCACCAATATCAAACTCAGTTTCCTCTTTTTCATATTTAGAAATGAGAGATGGTCTAAAGGCTTGCATCTCTTCTTTTCTTCGAATGAACTCAGCTTCATCAATGGCTTCGTATGGAAGCAGTTCATAGAAGTTATCATCTAAGGATAAGAACGAAAGCGCCACTGTATCGTCCCAGTTGTTCCAAACCCATTCTTCTACAGCGTCCCATTCATGTTCACGGACATGAATGGTAATAGAACAGTTGTGATCTACATAGTTTTCCATGAACATTTTATAGTTTTCCAGTTGTTCCAGAGCGGATACATCATACTTAGTTGTACCTACTGGTGCTTTAACAGGGAATTCCACAACTTTTGTAGAGCACGTTTCCATCTTTTGACCAACTTCAGGGAACACAGGGTAGCCTAGGTCTTCGCATACCTTTACCAGTGGATCGTCTGCTGAAATTCTGACACGACGAATATAGTAAGGTGAATGTGAATAGTGGACACCACTTGATACTGTTGGCAACTGTGACAACGTGCCTTCTGGCTTTACAGTTGTTACAAGCAGTGGTTCTGTGAGTCCCAGTTCATTGGCATATGCACTGGCTTCATTATTTGCAACAGCTCTTAGCTTTCTAAGCAACTGAGCCTGGTCATCTTTGGTCATCTTCGTTGCGTTGACCATATCTTGCCAGCCTGTTAGGGAACAACCAATGAGTTTGTCCCTTTGCTGAACTTCATCCCATTTGTTAAGTTCAAGTTCAACACAAGTCATTCTATAACCAGCTCTTGCTGATTGTCTTTGAGCCTTGAATAGGCCTTCCTTGTCCAGTGAACCATCCGGATTTACAAAGGCGAAAACATTGATTGTTGTCAAGTTGCAAAGACCTTTGGAATCAAGAAGGATTTCACCGCATGGATTGACACCATTAAAGTTTGGTCTTCTCTTCTCGCCAGCTTCTGCATTCACCCATCCCGGCTCTCCAGAATAACGCATACGCTCTAGCTGCCAGTGAAGACGCTCTCTTGTCGGCTTTCTTCTATAGTAAATTGAGTTGTTTGACATTTGTCTGTGTAGAAGTTCTCTGTTCACTTCCCACTTGCCATCAACCTGCTTGTACAGATGTGTTTTCGCATCGATTGCTTCATTGTCATCCTGGTCTACCAGAACAATTTCCGCCGTACGGCGCACACCGCCAACAACGACGTTTTCTCCAATGATATTAGCAATATCAAGTGCATCAATTGGCTTAAGTTTAATGCGTCTCTTTTCATCTTGCGCTCCATCACGCATACCAGCCTTCTTAATAACACGGCTGATTTTTTCGAACATGTTTTCAAACTCACATGACCAGAGGCAGTCCCACCAAATGTCTTTAGTTTTTCACCTTTTGGTCTCACGTGGTCATAGTCCACAATAATCGTCTTGATATTTCTGTATTCATTGCTGTAAAGAAGCTTGAAGAAGTAATCAAGTGATTGCACCCAGCCTTCTTTACTATCGCCTACAGTGATTTTCACTGTGTTGTTATAGAAGAACTCAAGACTTGTGCTGTCTTCTCTCTCAGAGCGTGGAATGGCTGTGTAATCTTTATGAATGAGTTCATAATCAACTCGCGTTTTAGGCATTTTTGAAACATCATCATTAAGGATTCTAACACCAACACCAGATCCCACCATAAGAAGATAAAATACATCTCTAAATGAGTCAAAGCTATCAATAATCTGAAAAGAACAATTGTAGTTTGACATAGGATAATGTCCAGCAACCGGTGTTTGACCAACCCAGAAAGTACGACCCGATAGAAACTGTCTTAAATTGAAGATGTTGTCGTATAGCTCTTCTGCTTCTTGACGCGTTGTTGGTGCAAGACTACAGTTGTATTCAACAGCTCTTCTAACAGTTTCCCACCAGAATTCGCGACGCTTTTCTTCTGGTAGAAATCTTGAATAAGTACGGTAATAAACAAAGTTCCCAAGCTGTGTCATTGGAGAATCTGTATGCTTATACTTACTGATGAAGTCATCTGTGAGTAGTCTATCCTTATCTTTTCTTCGAACTCTGGTTTTGTCTTGCTCGTTACGGTAAATTATGTATCTCTTCGCAACATCTTTTCTTGGACTTGCCATTAATGAAAATTCTACCATATCTTGTAGATCTTCCACTTCGACAGTGTCTTTTTCATCCACCATTTTATGGATTTCATCTGAAATTAGTAGACTCAATTCTGTATCGAGACCTTTTTCAGTTTCTTTCATTGCCAGTTCAATCGCTCTTTGGATCTTCTCTTTGTTGAAGTCCGTAAGTCGACCATCCCTCTTGATGACTTGTACCATAACGTCTCCACTCCACCTTTACTATTTTCTACTATTCATCAATTGTTTTAGAAACAATATTATTAACATATTATCCACATGTTATTCACACTATGCACAATATGTTGTATGTCGATCGGTTTATACTCCGCATCGAACACAATATATTGTAGCATTAAAATCCAATGTTCACAATGCGAAAATCGTCCTTATGCCGATTTTTTTCAGTTCTAAAGTTTGAATCTAAATTTTAATTTTGTTCTTTCTTTATAAATTTTTTCATTAAATAAGCTAGAGTCATCCCTACATTCCGCAGTAAATAGCTCTAGCTCATCCTCTTAAATATTCGATTTTCTGTCTATTTTATAGTAATTCTACAAGCTCTTCAATTGTATCTAAAATATATTTTCCTTTTCTATAGTCACGTTTAACGACAATTCTTTTCACTTGGTCATCTCCAGCTTCAACGTCCTTTACCACCTGTGGTTTTTCCAAGAACATGCCCTTAGCATTCCAATTGGAATCCACCACTATAAATGTTGGGATCTTGGCTGAACTGTCCGGTGTTAAGCTCTTAAGCTTGTCCTCATAGCCATCTCGTGGAAGAATGGCATATTCAATGTTTGTATTGACCCTATGAATAGACTCAAGGACAGCCATGTTGATCATGCAATCAGGCACCAGACTTCTCCAAATACGACAAGTCGTGCCGACTCGATTTCTTTTATTCTACTTGTTAACACGTCTGTCATGGCATCTGAGGATAACTCTAGAAAGTGGCGCACGTTATCCACATGTTTTCCTTCATCGCCCTGCATAAACGTTTCAAAATCATGTCCCGCATTAAATAGTTCTTTTAGCATATGGCCTCCTTATAATAATATACAAAGTCATACCTTGCTTATTGACTTCTAGCTTTTCATTTCTGACTTTTTTACTCTTTAGCGTCTAATCGACTTACGATATTATTTCGCTTCCCTATATATTATAACCCATATGACTTTTAATCGTAAATAAATATGTCTATGATTAAGAAAATGTATCCCTATATTGACTTTATTCTAACCCTATAAACTGTATTTTTGATTCTTTTATCCACTAAGCGAACATCCGATTAATCAAATGATTCAGTCCAATCAAGAGGGACCACATCGAATAGAAGACAATAAAAAAAAGCCTAGAACCAAAGTTCTACGCTTTTTA
>LQAJ01000272.1_pt1 | contig 14862 bp, 16 predicted proteins | sample 1535811 | NCBI WGS metagenome assembly LQAJ01 (sample SAMN04331587, study PRJNA305678) | bioreactor metagenome | isolation source: bioreactor_6 inoculated with Wadden Sea sediment 2nd replicate of a... | place: Germany: Wadden Sea, Janssand Flat
AGGGGGTACACCCGGTCCCATTCCGAACCCGGTAGTTAAGCCCTCCATCGCCGATGATACTGCATGGTAGCGTGTGGGAAAGTAGGTCGGTGCCAAGTAAATCTCGAAAGCCCTCAGTCGTATGACTGAGGGCTTTTTGCGTCTGGTGAGGTGGCCGACTCTTCAGCGTCCTCTTGGTACAGAATCTGCATTTTAGGAGCCTGTGCAAAGAAGCTAAATGTTGCAAAGGATCGGTCAATGGGAGCTAACAGATCAATAACCGTTGCTTCCCCAGGTGTTTGCGGTATGGGGTGGCTTGTCAATATCTTGCTTGAGTTGGGTGTCCGAGCAGACACTCATACCTGTCAAGATACTGACTGGGCCCTGCGTGACGGCAAATACTTCCCTGACAGGTATACGCGATTTAGCTATATGATGCCTGTCTTGGAAAGGTATGACGGTTTTTCCTTTGAGGAAGGTGTCAGCGTGTGCTGGGGGCATGATCCTCCACTACCGAAGCACGCAGGGCGCAAAGCAATCATTGTCGTACGAGATCCACGCGACTGCCTGTATTCTTTTCATCGTCGTATGACTCCGCATTATGATGTCTCCTACGAAGAGTTTCTCGACTGGCCCAATTATATCACCCTGTGCACGGAATCCTTGAGCTGGGCTGTGTATAACGCGCTTTGGCTGGAGTGTGCCGAAACGCATGTGGTCCGCTATGAAGATCTCAAATCACAGCCTCTTGAAGTGATGCGCAGTGTACTCGACTTCATAGCTGTCCAACGGGAAGACGAAGATGTCGAGCGTGCTGTTGATGCATGCAGTTTTGAGAAGGCTGTAGATTTTCAGAATAGATGCGGTGGATCGAGTTCGACTTTCCATTCGGCGCAGGTTTCTGGCTGGTTGCGGCGTGAAACACCCCAGTCGGTGATCGAAAAAATTGAACGGGATTCTGGATGGTTGATGAAGGCTTTCGGGTATAAAGTAGATACTTTTTCAGCTCCTCCCAGCACGGAGAGCATTGCTTTGCATTTGGCATTGCATCCTAGGTTACAAAATATTGGTTGTTATAAGTTTGAATCGATTTCAGCCGACACCGCTTTGCGAAATCCTCTTCTCCTCAGCGTGTTTGATTTCATAAATGATTTTGATTCGAATTTTACCAGACGGATTTCGTCTGAAGTTGAAGATGTTCATATGCTTTCAGTTTTGCGTAGTAATTTGAGTGGATATTTGCATACATGCAGACAAATCGGATTGATTCGTTAACCATCGGAGGTACGTTGTGAAAAAGGTTCTGGTAACACTTGGCCCATCCAGTTTTCAGCCTCAGGTCATTCGGGAAATGGATGAGTATGGCGTCGATCTCTTTCGTATCAATCTGTCACATACCGCGGTTGAAGAGGTCGCTGACCTGATTCACCTCATTCGTTCCAGTTCTGATACGCCCATATGCCTCGATAGCGAAGGAGCGCAGATACGCAACCAGAATATGGCTGGCGGGGCCGTCTTTCTTGAGGAAGGTTCGGAGATCAACATTCATTTCAAAGAGGTCTTGGGTGACGCCGAAAACATCTCTTTTACTCCGGTAGGTATTGCCCGTCATTTTGAAGTGGGAGACATTGTCACTATCGACTTCAACAATGCTGCGTTGAGGATTGATAAGAAGTTTGATGATCGGCTGGTAGCTACAGTCGTCAGTAGTGGCGTTGTTGGCAGCAGAAAGGCCGCTGATATTAATCGAGATGTGCCGCTGGCCCCCATCACGCCGAAGGATCGGGAGGCGATTGCCATTGGTCGGTCCTTGGGTATTCGCAATTTTGCCCTTTCGTTTGCAGGCTCTGCGGAAGGTGTGAATGCGATGCGTGAATTGTGCGGGTCCGAGGCATCCATTATTTCCAAAGTCGAAAGTAAAAGCGGATTGCGGAATTTGAAGGGAATCATTTTTGCGTCGAACAGTATTCTCATTGATAGGGGGGATCTGTCCCGGACAATTCCGATCGGGAAAGTTCCTTTCCTGCAACGGAGAATCATTTCCATGGGCCGAACCTTTGATACGCCTGTCTATGTGGCTACCAACTTTTTGGAGTCCATGATTCAGCAAAGTGGCCCCAATCGTTCCGAAGTAAATGACATTGTGAGTACGTTGATGGCCGGTGCCAGTGGTGTGGTGCTTGCTGCGGAAACAGCCGTCGGAAAGCATCCAGTAGCCTGCGTTTCCACGGTGCGGTCCCTGTTGTCGTACAGCGGCAAATGGACCCCTGATTCCAGCATCGACGAAATTCTTGATTGGGATATCAAGAGTGAAACCGGGTGTTTCGACAGTATTCTTCCCAATAGTGACGACCGTGTTGCGACGGTGTTGAAATAGGGAGAAGCACATGACTTCCGTAAGGGAAATCACGCTCGTTGAGCGACATTCATACTCCAGCCCGTATATTGTCTGGATCATGGGACCGACTTCCAGCGGGAAGACGACTATAGCGTCTCACTTTGTGCAAAGGCAGCATGACGCTGGAATTCCAGTGGTTCATCTTGACGGAGATGTTGTCAGGGACTCAATGGGGAAAATCGGTTTCGAGAAGAAAGACCGTTTGCTGGTTATTCGTGCATTGATCGCTTTTGCCAAGGAGGAGTTGGCCTTGGGCAGAAACGTGGTGGTATCCGCCCTGACTGCACATGAAGATGCGCGAAAGATGATTGCTGAAGAGTTCAATGACGTACTTGTCGTTTCGGTACAGTGCTCCATTGACGTGTGCGCGCAACGCGATCCAAAGGGGTTGTATCGGCTAGCCATGGCGGGCGAAATCGACACCTTGATCGGCTATAATACGCCCTATCCTTTGCCGAAGAATCCTGCTCTTGTGCTGGATACGGAGAGTTGCTCCGTGTCGGGTGCTGCGATGTGCTTGGCAGAATTTCTCGTGGGAAAAGGGTTTGAATCCAGTGGCGGAATGACGGGTATGGCTTCGTAGTTTTACCTAATGCGTCATCTCTTGCAGAGAGGTCTCGGCGGCTTCCAGAGCCTCATTCAGCTGATGGGCGTCCTTCCTGCCGAACGTGCGATGCATTGCGTTTTGGCCTTCGTTTTCTGGATCCTGCGCTCGGTAGTTTTCTAGGTGGGCCACATATTGTTCTGTGTCGAATTGTTGCATCTTGCGGCGCATGGCCTTGACGATGTCGAGCGTGACTCGCTGGAATCGACGGTCTTCATATACCTCGGCCCAGTCGACTGCGCTTTCTCCGGAACCGAAGGGGCCTTTGAATTCCTTGAGCTGTGTGTCAACGGTGTGCTTGAGTTGTTCATATGCGTTCGGATCGTCGGCATAGAGCATGGAGTCGGTTTAAACCGTCAAGCTCCCTGATGGAACCACGGACGCTGATAAGAAAGTATCGCATGAGCGGTCGCGGAATGACGTTGCTGGTAAACTCCCTGCGGGCTGCCATGTCCTGATTCGAGTTCACCGGCCAGATCATTTTGACGGCCGGTGTCCTGAAGAAACAGAATTCAACGAGAATTCTGCCGATAGTGTCCACGCCGCGGTTTTCTTCTGCCTGCACGGCCTGAGTAATGACGCTTTCAATGTTATCGGCCTTCATCTGTTGATTGGCCGTCAGTACGGCAGAGTCGAATACATCGGGTGCGACTCCCGAATCGATAAGGAGTTCGCGCAGCAAGCTCACGAACTGGTTGAGTTGTTCGTCGCTGACTCTTTTTGCAAGCCTTGTAATGGTGCTTTCCGCAGGTTCCATGTTTCACCTCGTCAAGCCGTTGTCGGGAGTGGTTCTTCAATCTTGCTTATACATGGAATGCAGCGCTCTCTCAATCGGGTTGCGTTATAAAGGCTGAAACGAATGGCATGGAGGATAAGAGAAAAGGGGAACCCGGTGTGAGGATTCCCCTTTTGGTTCTTATCCGGGTGAGCTTAGAATAACTTTTTCAGAAATCCTCCGGGTTTTTTCTGCTCAGTGTCGCTGTCGGTAGTTGTCTTGTCCGTCTGGCCACCGAGGATTTTCTTTCTCAGTGAATCCTCCAGCCCCTTTGTTCCTTTCTTGAAAGTTCCCTTCAGCAGCGCTTCAGCCATTGCCTTGCCATCAAGGCCGATGGACGGATTGTCCAGAGCGCCCTTGGCGTAGATGGGAAGCGGCAGGCCCGAGAGTTCTTCCATGGAGGCTCCGTCCTGCCCTTTGAGGGTGCCTACGACCGTGACGGTGGCAAGATAGTCGACGCTGTTTTTCGGCAGATCGGCCCAGCCCTTGCCTGTGACGCGTAACAGCGGGGATTTCATAAGCAGGTCGTTGTTCGTAATGTGGCCGTTCTTGATGACTGCGCTGCCGAGCAGTTCCGCAAAGTCGGTCCGCTCCGGTTCATCACCGCCTGACGGCTTGCCCTTGATGGTGTTGAAGGTGTCACGAAGCATCTTGGCGACGTTGACGCCGTTGACAGCTCCGTCAGTGAAGGCAAATGACGCTGTGCCGCTGATGGACTTCTTGATGTTGTCCGGAGTCAGGCCGTTGCCTGTGACCGCGTACTTGGCGATTGCGGTGCCGAGAAGATGATCCTTGCCGACGAGATCCTTGAGCAGGGGACCGGCCTGTACGCCTTTGAGGTCTGCGGCTTCTTTCCATGTCGCGGGTGTAGGATTGGCGTTCAGGGTGCTGTGCAGGTCGAGTGTGCCTTCATAGAGTTTTGCGGTAAACGGCTTGATGGTGACAATGCCGCCCTTTGCGCGTGTTTCGCACAGGATTTCCGTGATGCGCAGGTTCATGGCCTTGAGCTTGCCTATGGTCAGTTTTGCCGCCAGATCAAGCTCCTTGAGCGCGCTCAAATCCGGTTCTTCGGCGGGAGCCTCTTTTTCTGCGACCGGTTCGGAAGGAGTGGTGCTCTTTTCTTCCTTGCCTGCCGGGGGCATATAACGGTCAATATCAATGTCGTCCACATTGACTGCGAAGTTGATAGCCGGTTTGTCGAAGTTCTTAACCGCTCCGATGCCGGTGATGGTTGTATCATCCAGCTTGATGGTCAGGTTCTCCAGAGAAGCCATGTCTGCCGTACCATTATCCTGATGTCGGTGCTGAATTTTTCCAGAGCCTTGGGATCAGTGGTGGCAGGTGCTTCCATGCCGATTTGCGGGAACAGTTCCTTGAGGTTGGTTTCTGCCAGTTTCAGTTCCCCTGAATAATTGAGTGTGTCGCCCTTGGCCTTGGCCATGAAGACGCCTGAGATGTCCATGCCGAGTATCTGGAGCACGAGGTCGGTCATATCGAATGTTCCGGCCTGCTGATCAAATGTTGCAAGACACGTCAGTCGGGGGCGCGTGTCGATTTTTGGATCATTGAGCTTGAGATCGAAAGTCAGCTCAAGCGGAGTGGTCAGCTTGTCGCCCACTTCGCCGACAAGGAGGTTCAGGTTGGTGAGTGATGCCTTTTTGCCGTCCTTTTGATTGTCATAGACCACGTTGGCGTTGGTTATTTCCACGCCTTGCACAGACAGTGACTCAATGGGGGAGCCTCCGCCTTCATGGGGTTTAGCCTGTTCCTGCTGCGCTGTGCTCTGGGCTTCCTTTTTGTCTGCTTTGGTCAAGTCATCCCAGTTCGAGATTCCTGCCTTGTTGACCGATAGGTTGAGATTGAAACCGTCGAGGACAACCGTCCCGATGGCGATATCGCCGGTCAGGAGTGGGAGAATTCGAATGTTTGCTTCGGCCTTGTTGACGCGAATCATGTCGGCAGGAGTAAAGCCGGGGGCGTTGCCGAGTGCCACTGGGCCTACTTCAAGCCCCAGCCATGGGAAGAAATTGAAACTGATGTCTCCGTCAAAACGGAGTTCCCGGCCGGTGTTATCTTTCACTGCCTGAGCTATTTCGCTTTTGTATTCATTGGGGTCCACCGTGGCAACGAGGATAACGGCTGCGATGACAAAAAGAGCGATGGCCGCTCCTATGCCGATAAGCCCGAATTTAACCGCTTTGTTCATGATATCTCCTTAGAATAATTTTTGGATGAGATCGGTTGTTCCAGCACCGCTGGTCGCACGGAGTTCCTTTTCCTTTAATGCCATGATGTGGAAAATACCGTCCAGTGTGCGGTCGGTTACGTATGCGTTCGGATCAAATGCCGGTTCTGTCACGGAGGAAGCGGCCGTCATGGCGGAGAGATATTTGTCGACCCCGGCGGCTTCGACGGATTTGGACACAATAGGCATCATGAGTTTTCTGATGGCATCTCGTGAACTGGACTCAAAGAAACGAGTGATGGCGTCCTCTCCGCCTCCGAGCAGGGAAGACGCATTGGTGATGGAAAGCTGCTCAATGGCATCCATGAAAATATTGTCAGTCGAAGGGACGGTCTTTTCCGCCGCGATGTTGAGAGATCCGAGCAGGCCGGACGCGTTGCTCAATCCTTTGAGACTGTCCGGGAGGGGAAGAGCCACGGCCGAGTTCTGGCTGAAACCGCCGGTTTGGCCGAGAGTTGTCATGGCAGAGCCGAACTCCAGGGAAAGGATATCCTTGATGCCCTGAATGGCTTCGCTTGGGGTGTAGGGAAGTCCGGCTGAAGTGGCGGCGTCGTCGGCGTATTGGGTTCCCACCTGTCCGAGGGCTTCACTCAGCCCTGCGTTTGCCGTTGTGGCGGTCAGAATCAGCAATAAGGTAAAACACAGTGATTTCAATTTTCTATGCATGGGACTCTCCTTGTATACAGTGGACAGACTGACAGGAAGTTTAGCACGCGATTGACGTGCTGCATAGAGAATGAGCGATATTTCTAACCGGAAAAGGGCTGTTCGCTTTGGACGGAATGGGAAGGGCTAGCGTTGCAGGCTGAGTCCCTTGATGAGTCCGAGGCAACCCGCGAGCATCATGTCCCCGCCCGGAGCCGGGAAGGTGACATCATAGCCATCGAGCATGCCTCGGCGCGGTCCGAGAACATGGGTCGGCTTGAAGCCGTTCGCTTCCGCAGGCAGGTCAAGGGTCAGGCAGCCGTGTCCCTTTTCATCAAAGACCTGTTCGAACGACAGACAGCCGCATCGAAATTTTCAAGATCATCCCAGAGCTTCTTGCCGTCCACACAGCCGGTGTGCTGTTCGTAGACGCCGTGGATACGACCGTTGAACAGGAGGAACGCGATAAGGTGCGAGTTGCCGATGTTGACCAGTGTGATTCCGGTCTCACGGCTCTGCTGTTCGATTTCATCCACGAACAATGCCCCGAGCACGGCAGCTGCGCCTGTGTCGGAAACCGGACCTCCGGCGATGTCGTCCTGCAGGTCGGCGAGTCGTGTGAGCATGGCGGGTGCGGTTTTGTAGACGAGGGTCTCCGGGCGTCCGTTTCCTTCATTCAGAAAGGACTCCCAGAGTTTGAATCGGCCCATGCGATTTGACTGGCCGGGGTGGAATCCGTGATCCTGTGCGCAGGCCGTGATTCTGTCCGGCCAGGGGAGTTCTGCTGCGGCAAGGAAGTTGCGCCACCATTCTTCGTTGAATCCGTGAGCCGGATGGGAGTGAAACCGTCCGGACAGTTGTCGGTCAGTTCGATGCCGGATTCCGTGACGCGATTGAGATCGTCAGCCATTGTGTAAGCTGCGCTTCTGCTCGAGGTCACGGTCAGTCCGGCCTTTTGATGAGCACGGATAAACCGGGTGACACCGCCTCCCATGTTGCGGCCGTGGAGCCATATGTTTTCACCGCGCAACCGTGCTGCCTCAATGCGTCTGCCTATCTGAATCGCTGGAGAAGGAAGCACGAACTTGGGGCAGTTCTCGATTTCCATATCCGGTGAATAGAGCAGCACATCCTGTGTGCCGCTGCCGATATCAAGGCAAAGAGTGGTGTTGCTCACGGGTGATCTCCTTTAGTGGCCGGACAGTACATGGAGCGTGACGGAGAGGCAAGGAAGTGGCGATTTGTGCGCGGGTTGACACTTTGCCTGATCGCGGTACCATGCCGCATGCTTGCAATCTTATTCTATATTCTTCTTGTTTTGTCCGTCTGGATACTCTCCCGGTATGTCGTTTTTTTGTTGCGACGTTTCGGTCCGGGCATCTGCCGTGGATTCGTAGACAGTGCGGCGGCCTGATGTATCCGACTCTTCGTTCCTTTGTGACGGCTATGTGGGCTGAGATGATGCTCATTCCTCTTTTCATTGCGCATCTTTTTCGGAAGAAAGGCGTCAAGGAGAGTGGGCCTCCCGTGGTGATGGTCCATGGACTGTACCATAATGCCTCGGCATGGGTGATCATGAAACGCCGTCTTGCAAAGGCCGGTTTTTCAATCTGCACACCTATCAATACAACAGCTTTACCAAGGACTTTACCAACGCGACCACTGGTCTTTCCGCAAAACTGGATGAACTGGTGGCTGAATATCCGCATGAAAAGATTATTTTGATCGGGCACAGTCTCGGTGGGATGGTCTGCCGCCGTGTGGCTGGGTATGGCCGATATCGTCATCGTATCGGCTGTCTGGTGACGCTCGGCACGCCGCATCACGGATCGACACTGGCCCGGTTCGGTGGCAACAGGATGGCCCGTGACCTTATTCCGGGACGGGCTATTCCACAGGCTGTGGAGGATATGCCGGACCCAGATTGTCCGCGGCTTGCCATTTATTCGCTTGTTGATGATTTCGTGTTTCCGCTTCCCATGCTGCAACCCGCCAGAGACGGTTGGCGCGAACAGGTCTGTTCTCCCATGGGGCATGTATGGATGCTGTGTTCGCGGGAAGTCGCAGAGATGGTCGTCGGCTTCCTGCGAGGCAACGTGCGGTAAAGACAGGGAATGGCGTTGCAGGGGGAATCGTTTCCAGCCTGTATTCGTTCAACGAAAAAGGCCCGAAGGTTTATCCTTCGGGCCTTTTCAATTCAGTTTTAGCAAACAGTCTTTAGCCGACCAGCTCGGTTATCTTGGCCTTGAGATCGTCGGGCTTGAACGGTTTGGTGATAAAAGCGGTCACACCCACTTTCTCCGCCATGTTCTGCTGTGAGGCTTCTGATTCTGTTGTCACCATGATGATGGGAGTATCCTCGAAACCGGGGGTATTGCGAACCTTGCCCACCAGTTCCATGCCGTCCATGACGGGCATGTTCATATCGGTGATGATTATGTCGAAATCTTCGCCCTGTTCGATGAAATCAAACGCCTCTTCACCGTTGGTCGCCATGAAGGGTTCGAATTCAAGGTCTGTCAGTATGGCGCGATGCATGGCGCACATGGAACGGGAGTCGTCCGCAGCCAGAGCCTTGCGGAAGCGGAGGAGAGCTGCGGCAGTTTGCCATGTCTTCTTCGGCTCGGCTTCCGCCTATCTCGGTCAGCAGGGAGCGGAAATCCTCGATGATTTCCGGGTCTCTGGACTGGGCCAGAGATTCAATGAGGGCATCGCCCGCTCCGGCCGTTTCATAAAGAGCATCGAATATCTTGGTGGCGCGGGAAGAAGTGATCGCCTTGGCAAGGCGGTCGCTCTGTTCGTCGGCCTGAATGAGCTTATCGGTCAGGGTCGAAATCATGCCGGGATTGACGTGTTTTTCCAGACCGCCGATGACAGCCATGAGCGTGAGCTCGTCTGTTTCGGAAAGTCCGTCGACCAGACAGATGATTCCCTTCATGGTGCCTATGCGACCAAGGGCTTCGTAGACCGCGTAGCGAACGTTGGCCTCTTCGGCCAGCCCTTTGTCAAAGGCGGCGACGAGTCCGTCGGCACCGGAGCGGTCCCGCAGAAAACCGAGCACGTTGGCAGTAAGGATGCGGTTGTCTATGTCGCCCTTCTCAAAGGCTTCAAGTAGCATGGGGATGCATGGTGAGCCAATGGAAATGAGTGCGTCCGTGATGATGCGGCGGACTGTGGGGTTTTTGTGGTGAAGTTTTTCCACCAGAAAAGCGATGGTTTCACTGCTGTCGAATGAAGAAAGAGCTTCAACGGCTTTCCAGGTCGTGATGTCACAGACCTCATAGCGGTCCGGAGCTTCGCTTTCCTCAATAAGCTTTTTGAAATAGCCAATGGATTCAACGTCAGCGAGTTTGCCCAGGGCCTCGATGCAGGACGACTTGATGAACGGGTCGTCATGTTCGAGGTATTTGCGGAATACTCCCATGGCTGCCGGGTCGGCAATACGGGCCAGAGAAATGAGGATTTCCATGAGCCGGTCAGGGTCGGTTTCAGTCAGTGCGATGTCCGACAGCGGGCCTGCTGCGTTTTTGAAACCGTGTTCTCCGGCTACCCGGATGCACAGGATGCGGTAACCGTCGTGACTGTCAGTCAATCCGGCAACAACCTTGTCTTCGTTGCTGGACAGCACGGCATTGAGTGCGTTGACCACCATGTAGTCGATGGATGTATCCCCTATGGGGTTCTTGAGCAGTTCCACCAGACCTGCGAGAGCCTCGGGGTCTTTGTTGCCGGAGATTTCGTTCAATATGGTAATCTGGTCAAGGAATTCCTTGTTCCGGAAGTCATCAAGTGTCGCCATTTTTTTCTCCACAGTTGCGGTGCGCCGATAGCCTAGTCAAAGCAGAATTCGATGGTGAAGTCTCCGTCAGGTGTCGAGAATGGAATGGCCATGATCGGCGATTTGGCCATATGAGAAATAGTGTGCCCGTCTCCCATGACAACGGAAGGCGTTGCTCCCTGAAAGATCAGCCTTTTTCGGCCAGACCGGCTCGAGCTTGACCGGAGATCATGTTTGTCAACTCGCCTACGGCGTCTTTGACGTCCTGCATGATGTCGTCAATCTCATCACCCAGCATGTTCTTGACGATGGCGACTGCACAGCCTTTGGAGAATGAAAGGGATACGCTGCCGTTCTTTTCGCCGGTTATGCCGACAACGCCGGAGACATCACCCGCGGCGACACTGTTCTTTTTGACGTACGGTTTGCCGACCTGAGGCTTGACGAAAGCCATGGTGGACAGCACGTCAACGGCTGCTTTGATAAAAGGTTTTGCCAGTTCAACATCCATGTTTATTCTCCTTGAACTCATGATCGTGATCTAAAAAAATACCACAGTAACGGTAAGTACCTTTGAGAGAGAAAGGTACGAGTGAATTCTGTGTTCAGCGGGGTGTGAAAGCACGCCCCCGGTAATGTAAATACGTATCGGCTTCGCGTAGATGGGTCAAGTCTGGGCTATTAGAAATATGCTGCGAATAGGTTATTTTTTCTTGCTGTTGCAGGGTGTCCGGCTTAGTTCAATAGCGGGGAGAGTATGCCGGACATGCAAAGAAACGACCTGCCATTTCGGGCGGCATTGCCTGCCGTTCTGTTCGTGGTATCCATTTTTTTCTGTAATTTCATGTCTCGTATGGTGTTCGCGCCGATCATGCCGCTCATACAGGAAGAACTCGGTTTCTCGTATGCCGGGGCCGGGAACCTGTTTCTCATGCTGGCCATGGGCAATGCCGCGGGATTATTGTTGAATGGCTTTATTTCCCGTTCCCTGAATCATCGTCGAACCGTCGGTTTGTCTGCCCTTCTGGTGGGGACGGCCGTCATGGTGGTGCCCTTCGTGGGGAGCTATGCAGCCTTGGCCTGTTCGCTTCTGGTGCTGGGAACCGCAGTCGGCGTGTATCTGCCTTCCGGGATCGCCACGGTGACTTCACTTGTTCGCAAGGAGGACTGGGGAACGGCCATGGCCGTGCATGAACTGGCTCCGAATACGGCGTTCGTGGTTGCGCCTCTTTTTGCTGAGGCCGTGTTGCTCGTGTTTAAGTGGCAGGCCACGCTCTGGCTGATCGGCGGTGTGCAGATCGTTCTCGGCCTGCTTTTTCTTGCCCGTGGACGAGGGGGAGAGCTGCCCGGTATGGTGCCGGGACCACTGGTGGTGGTACAGATCGTCAAACGTCCTGTCTTCTGGGTGCTTTCCCTCTGCATGTGCCTTGCCGTTGGAGCGTCGATCGGCCCATATACCATGCTGCCGCTGTATCTTGCCGATGCCCATGGCTACACGCGTGAACAGGCCAATCAACTCTTGTCCATATCCCGCATTATGGCCGTTTTCGGTCCCTTTTTCGCAGGCTGGGTGACTGACCGTTGGGGGCGCGTGCCGCCGTCATCATGTATTTGGTGCTCAACGGGGCGGCTCTGGTTGTCCTCGGCCTGACATCCGGGATGACGCTGGTCGCCATGGTTGTGCTGCAACCTGTTTTTTCCGTGTTCATCTTTGCGCCGGGGTTCACCATGCTGTCGCTTGTCCTCCCGCCCGAGCACCGCAGTGTTGCCGTGGCGCTGATCGGTCCGCTCAACGCGATTGTCGGTCTCGGCATTGCTCCCGCCTTTCTTGGGCACATGGGGGATGCCGGATTGTTTCATGTGGGATTCCTCATTCAGGGAGTCCTGTTGCTGGCTTTGCTGCCGCTCATGCCGCGCCTCCCCGGCGGCAGAGTGGGACATGACAGATAATCAGCCTCTTGCAACAAGCCGTCGGAGACGGTAAACCCGTTTTCCTAAATCATCGGAGGAGAGGCATGCTGCAAAGCGCGTTCGGATTGTTGGTATTGGTTGGGCTGGCCTGGACGGTCAGTGAAAAGCGGCGCAAGGTCAAACCGCTCGGTGTGGCGGTCGGACTCGCCATTCAGATAGGACTGGCGCTTGTGATGCTCAAGGTCCCGGTCTTTGAACACATTTTTCTGGGACTCAATAAATTCGCGCTTGCTGTTGAGCAGGCTACCGTTGCCGGAACGAGTTTTGTCTTCGGTTATCTCGGTGGCGGACCGCTGCCTTTTTCCGAACCGTATCCCGGTGCCGCATTCATCCTCGCCTTTCGTGCCCTGCCGATCATCCTTGTCATGTCCGTGCTGTCCGCCATGCTTTATTACTGGCGTATCCTGCCAATGATCGTACGCGGTTTTTCCTGGGCGCTCGAAAAGACCATGAATATCGGCGGCGCGCTCGGTGTCGGAACGGCATCCAATATCTTTGTGGGCATGATCGAGGCACCGCTTGTCATCAAGCCCTATCTCTCCCGCATGACCCGAAGTGAACTCTTCACGCTCATGACCTGCGGCATGGCAACCATCGCCGGGACCATGCTCGTGCTCTATGCCTCCATTCTTTCCAGCGTCATCCCCAACGCCATGGGGCAGATCCTTGCCGCGAGCATCATCTCCGCGCCTGCGGCCATCGTCATTTCGCGCATCATGGTTCCGGAGACCGAGGCGCACACTGAAGGCCACGCCGTGCCGCCGAGGTCCGCGACATCCACCATGGACGCCGTGACCCGCGGCACTGCCGACGGGGTGAATATTCTCATCAACGTGGTAGCCATGCTTATCGTGTTGGTGGCGCTTGTTTCCATCGGCAACTCATTGCTTGCCTTTTTACCGGATGTCGCCGGAGCGCCGTTGACGTTGCAGCGTCTTCTCGGGTGGATCATGAGTCCGGTCGTTTGGCTTATCGGCATCCCGTGGAGCGAGGCCCAGACCGCTGGCGGACTCATGGGAACCAAGACCATTCTCAATGAATTTCTGGCGTATCTCGAAATGGCCAAGCTGCCGGATGGGGCTTTGTCCGAGCGCAGTCGTGTCATCATGACCTACGCCATGTGCGGATTCGCCAACTTCGGCAGTCTCGGCATCATGATCGGAGGCCTGAGCGTCATGGCTCCGGAACGGCGGGCTGATGTCGTCAGCCTCGGATTCAGGTCCATTGTGTCGGGTACGCTCGCCACCCTGATGACAGGGGCGGTTGTCGGTATTATCATTTAGGCGTATCCCTTTTTCAGAAACACAGCGAAACACGGAAGGTGCAAGCATGAAGTATACGGTCCATCCCATCGTCATGGGAACCAAGCAGTTCGACAAAGGCATGATGACCTACCAGCACGACTACGGGAAACCGTACACCATCCCCATTTACACATGGTATATCGAAGGCGGCGACAAGAAGATTCTCGTGGACACCGGCGAGATGCAGCCCATCGTTTCCGACGAGCGCGAGCAGGCCATCGGCGGGAAGATCTACACCTTTGAGGAAGGTCTCGCCAAATACGGCCTCAAGCCAGAGGACATCGACATCATCATTCACACGCACCTGCACAACGATCATTGCGAGAACGACTACAAGTGCGAGAATGCGAAGATTTACGTGCATGAAAAGGAGCTGGAACATATTCATGATCCGCATCCGCTCGATTTCCGCTACCTTGAGGATTACATCGAGGACGTGGAAGAGAACGGCCAGGTTGTTGCCGTTCCGAGGACACCGAGGTCCTGCCCGGCATCACCATGATCCATACCCGGCTCACACTCCCGGCGGCATGTCCGTGAAGATCGAGACGGAAAAGGGCAGCGTGCTGATCTGCGGTTTCTGTACCATTCTTGAAATCTGGAACCGCCCATCGAGGTCCGCGCCATGGAGATGGAAGTGATTCCGCCTGGAACCAATACCGGCCCCAATGAGGCCTACGAGATTTTGCTCAAGGCAAAAGGGCTGGCCGACCATGTCCTGCCGCTCCATGAACCCAAATGGGCATCCATGGAGACCGTTCCCGAATAACACTATCAGGGGAGAGGGCAGACGGCCTTCTCCCTTTTTTACAGAGAAAACCATGTCTACAGTCATTTATGCCATCGCCCCCATTTTCGCGCTCATTTTTGTTGGATTCGGGTTGCGGCGCATCAATTTTCCGGGTGACGGATTCTGGCCTGTTTCCGAGCGGCTGACCTATTATGTGCTTTTCCCGGGGTTGCTGGTGCACGGTGTCGCAGGCAGGCCCATTCAGGCCGACAGTCTGCCGCTTTCCGGAGGTGTGCTGCTGGCCGTGCTTGTTGTGGCGCTGCTGGCCCGTCTTGTCTGGCCGTTATTCAAGCTGGACGGTCCGGCATACACGTCGCTTTTTCAGGGAGCGTTCCGGCCCAACACCTACATTGCCCTGTCCGTGGCAGCCGCG
>LQAJ01000273.1_pt1 | contig 14842 bp, 17 predicted proteins | sample 1535811 | NCBI WGS metagenome assembly LQAJ01 (sample SAMN04331587, study PRJNA305678) | bioreactor metagenome | isolation source: bioreactor_6 inoculated with Wadden Sea sediment 2nd replicate of a... | place: Germany: Wadden Sea, Janssand Flat
TACGCATGAAAGTGCGCATCAGGATGGTCAGGAAAAGAATTGTCCGCTTACCACCGTCTGCCGTCTCGCTTAGGGACAAGGGAGTAAGATATGTCTGTAATTACCGTATTCAACGGTCTGTTCTGCGAGGCCGGAGTAGTGGTCAAGCGTGTGGTTGACGCCACAGGCAGCCGTCTGGTGAGCGATCAGGAGATCGTGGCCGACGCCTCCGCTCTGTCCGGTCTGGCTGAGGACAAGATTGCCCGGGCCTTTCAGGCGAAAACGTCTGTGTTCAACGCATTCAGCCATGAAAAAGAGCAGGCGATCGCATGGATGCGCCTTGCCATGGCGAACAAGCTTGCCGAGAGTACTGAACTGGTTTTCCCCGGTTTCGTTTCTCAGCTGGCTGCTGCCGATATCAATCATGTGCTCAAGGTGTGCCTCATCTCCGAGATGAAGGACCGCCTTGCAGTGGCCGAGCGCGACGAAGGTTTTGCCGAAAAGCATGCCATGAAACTCGTCCGCAAGGATGACGAAGACCGTGCCGCATGGGTCAAGACCCTGCGCGGTGTGGATGATCCGTGGACCGGGACCCTCTATGATATAGTGGTTCCTGTCGGTTCTACCGGTGTAGAGAAGAGTGCCGATCTTATCGTCGAGCAGCTTTCCAATGCCGCTGTACAGGTCACGGATGCTTCCCGCGCTAAGGTGCAGGACTTCCTGCTTGCCGCCCGCGTTGAGACAGTACTCGCTCGGGAAGGACACAGTGTTTTGGTCTCCGCCGATTCCGGTGTCGTTTCCTTGACCATCAACAAGCACGTTCTCATGCTCGAAAAGCTTGAGAATGAACTGGCCGGTATCGTTTCCGGTATCGAAGGCGTGAAAGATGTCAAAACCGGCGTGGGACAGGGCTTCCACAAGACCGACATCTACCGCAAAGCGGATTTCGACATCCCCTCCAAGGTGCTGCTGGTCGATGACGAACGTGAGTTTGTCCAGACCCTGTCCGAGCGTCTTATGATGCGCGACATGGGTTCCGCCGTGGTGTATGACGGTGAATCCGCTCTGAACCTGGTGCGTGAGGACGAGCCGGAAGTCATGATTCTCGACCTCAAGATGCCCGGTATCGACGGCATTGAAGTACTGCGCCGCGTCAAGGGCGAGCACCCGGAAGTCGAAGTTATCATTCTCACCGGTCATGGTTCCGAGCAGGATCGTGAGACCTGCATGGATCTGGGCGCGTTCGCTTACCTGCACAAACCCGTGGATATTGACGTCCTGAGCCAGACGCTCAAGGCCGCCAACGAAAAATCCGCGCTGCAAAGTAATAACGGGAGCCGGGTGACGTTATGTCGATAATCGAAAAAATCAGACCGCAGTTCTGGCATACGGATACGAATGCCGGACCGGGCAAGAACCTGTTCAACTACCGGCGCATATGGCGATTTGCCATCGTGCTGCTGACGGTTGTTGCGCTTGTCCCGCTGTTGGTCATGGCTTTTATCGATTACAACGTCACCCGGCATTCCCTTGAGTCCGAAACGCTTCTGCGTACGGCTCGTACCACCTCCAATACCCGCCGGACCGTTTCCTATTTTCTCAAGGAGCGGATGCGTGCTCTTGAATTTCTTGCCTATCAGCAGGGCGTGTCGAACCTGAAAGATCCTGAGAAGCTGGGCAAGACTCTGAAGTCCATGCAGAAAAGTTTGGCGGACTGGTTGATATCGGGTTGATCGATTCTAACGGCCTGCAAATAGCGTATGTCGGCCCATATGATCTGCTTGGCCGGAATTACAGCGGGCAGGACTGGCTTGAAAGCACGCTTATGCGTGGCGAGTATATTAGTGGTGTTTTTCTCGGATTTCGCGATGAGCCGCACCTGATTGTTGCTCGGAAGGTCGTTAACGAAAAGACGGGTAAATCTTTCGTTATTCGAGCCACTCTGGATACCGCTCAGTTCAACTCCATTCTTTCTTCCATTGATCTCCCCGGTGGCGGCGATGCGTTTATTCGTGGATCATGCCGGTGTCATTCAGACGCCTTCCAAGCGGCACGGTTCCCTGCTGTCAAAACTGGCCCTGCCGATTCCCGCATATTCGGAAAAGACGAGTGTAAATTTGGCAGTGGGCGAGAATGGGGAAGAGTTTACTATTGGGTATGCCTATGTCCGCGGAACGCCGTATATTGTTTTGGTCATCAAGGCCACGGCAGCGTTGATGAAGCCGCTTGAGACCATCCGCATGGAACTTCTCTGGATTTTGGCGACAAGTATCGCCGTCATCATGCTCGTGATTGTCGGCGTGGCGACCTACATGGTCAACAAAATTTATATTGCCGATCAGACTCGTGCCAAGACTCTGCATCGCATGGAGCACACCAATCGCATGGCGTCTATCGGGCGGCTGGCCGCAGGTGTTGCCCACGAAATCAACAATCCGCTTGCCATCATCAATGAGAAGGCCGGACTGATAAATGATCTTTTTGTTTTTCGTGAAGAGTACGCTCATGATGAGCGATTGCTTAGCAACGTCAAATCCATAATCGGTTCAGTGGCGCGTTGCGGCAGGATCACCAAACGCCTGCTGAGCTTTGCCCGCCATATTGATGTGGATATGGCCGCCATCAGATTCAAGGATCTGGCTGATGAAGTTATCGATTTTCTGCGCAAGGAAGCCGAATACAGAAGTATTTCCATCAACATGAATATCCCGGAGAACCTGCCGGAATTCGTGTCTGATCGAGGCAAATTGCAGCAGATTTTTCTCAATCTGGTCAACAACGCCTTCCAGGCCATGAATGATGGCGGCAGGCTGGATATCTCGGCTTGTCAGGGGAAGGGGGAGACCCTTGCCTTTACGGTCAAGGACGATGGATGTGGCATACCGGACGCGGACAGGAAGCGTATCTTTGACCCGTTCTTTTCCACCAAAAAGAAAACCGGAGGCACCGGCCTTGGCCTGTCCATCACGTATGGGCTGGTTCAGGAACTGGGCGGTACCATGACGGTTGAGAGTGAAGTCGGAAAGGGGACGGAGTTTACCATAACAATGCCTTTGCAGGTCACGGAATAGAGCTTGAAAATGAAGATATTACTGGTTGACGATGAAGTTGAATTGGTTTCCGCCATGGCGGAAAGGCTTTCTATTCGCGGACTTGATGCGGATTGGACCGACAACGGGATTTCTGCGCAGGAAATGGCCGTGCAGAATCAATATGACGTGGCTGTTCTCGACATGAAGATGCCGGGATTGAGTGGGCTTGAGCTTCGCCGTCTGCTCAGTGAGAAATACCCCGACATGAAATTTATTTTTCTTTCCGGGCATGGTTCCGAGGCGGATTTCAAGGCCGGGTGTGCCGAGGCTGCACACTATCTTATCAAACCCATTCAACTCGAAGAACTTGTGGCTAAAATCCAAGAGATCGCGGGTTAGCATTCAGGAGGCGATATGAGTCAGATCACCGACTCCCGTGAAGGGTTGCAGTTTTTCGGCCGCGTCAGCGCGTCCGTCTCTCATGAAATAAAGAATGTTTTCGCCGTCATTAACGAGGCGGCTGGATTGATACAGGATTTTACGCTCATGGCTGAGCGAGGCATGCCTTTGGAACCCGAGAGGCTCAAGAAGGCTGCCGATTCGATAAAAGGGCAGGTTCAGCGTGGTGACGGCATTGTCCGGAACATGAATGCGATGGCACATTCCACGGATGACGATTTGCACGAGATCGATGTCGTGGAAACGCTTGAACTGACCATGGCCCTTGCCACTCGAATGGCGGATATGAAACAGGTTCGGCTGACTGTCGGCGACTGCGAGCCCTGCTCGATGACGGCCGACAAGTTTGACCTGATGCGGCTGCTTCACTCCTCACTCGCAGCCGTTATTGAAACCATGGAGTCAGGTGAGAACCTGATTGTCGGAGTCACACCGACACCGAATGGGGCGAAGTTCGTCTTTCCATATCCGGGAAAGGAGCCCCAGAGGTCAGTGGTCTTGAAGGTCTTGTGCGTAAAATGAACGCCGCTGTGGCGAAAAACGACAGCAATGGAACCGTGGAACTGCTCTTTATGCAGTAGCCGCAGGGTTCCGCCTAAACAGAAAATCGTTTCCTATCAGGAGAAAATACAATGTCTGAAAAAGTACTGCTCATCGACGATGAAAAGGAATTCCTTGAAACTCTGTCCGAAAGAATGCGTATGCGCGGCATGGACGTAAACACTGCCCAGTCTTCCGACGATGCGGTCACCTCCGTGGACTCTGGCGACTATGACGCTATTGTTCTGGACCTCCAGATGCCCGGAATGAACGGCATCGACATGCTCAAGGTCATCAAGGCAAAGCACCCCGACATGCAGGTTATTCTGCTGACCGGTCAGGCCACTCTGGATGCAGGTATCCAGGCCATGAAGCTCGGTGCCATGGACTTCATGGAAAAGCCTGCCGATATTGATGTACTGACCCAAAAGATCAAAAAGGCACAGGCAAAGAAAATGCTGGTCGTCGAGAAGCGTACCGAGAACAAGGTTCGCGATATCATGTCCAGCCGCAGCTGGTAGACAGGGCTTCTTGCCTCGTTTGTACATTGCAGCTCAATCGCCTTATTGAGTTCATTTCTCCTCCGGGCAGGATAACCTGCCCGGAGGTTGAAACGAGTTCCTGCTTCCCCTCCTCTCTTTTTGATTCTTATTTATTTGTCAGCAGTTATCCCCTTTATTGAAGCTTTCAATATGCCAAAGAAGAGCTATTGTTTTCTTGTATAGATAATTCTTTACTTGCCGATGGTTCTGGAATGTGTTGAGTTAGTGCTTATTGGATGGTTTTTCTTTCCTGTTTGCAAACCGGCTTGGAGACGGGGTGTATGCTTTTTAAGCAAATGCTGAATTTTTCCGTTACTGTTGTTCTGTTTTTGTTTCTTCTGACTTGTCCCGCATGGTCTGCTGGACATGATCTTGCCCATATACGTGAGAGCGGAGTTCTAAGACACCTTGGTGTCCCGTACGCACATTTTGTCATTGATAGTGAGACTGGACTGGATGTGGAGATAATGCGGGGATTCGCCGCATATCTTGGTGTTGAATATCAGTTTGTGAAGTCTGATTGGAATTATCTGCTTGCAGATTTGACCGGTCGCCGCGTCAAGCCGATCGGCAGTTCTGTCAGAGAGCTTGGGGCGGCGAGAATTCGGGGTGATATCATTGCCAGCGGCTTGACCGTACTCAAGTGGCGGCAGAAGATCGTCAATTATTCCGTTCCCACGTTCCCGACACAGGTATGGGGTATCGCCCGTGCTGATTTTCCGGCAGATTCTGTTTGGTCAGGTTCTGATGGCGAGGACATTTTGGCGGTCAAGTCTCTTTTGAGTGGGCGAAGGGTGATGGGGAAAGATGGCACCTGTCTTGATCCTGCACTCTATGGTATTGACGGGATTCACGCCGAAGTTTTCAATTTTCCGGGAAGTCTTAACGATATTGCTCCTGCTGTTATCAGAGGGGATGCGGATATTGCGCTTCTTGATGTTCCTGACACACTTGTGGCCTTGGAAAAGTGGCCGGACAAACTCAAGGTACTTGGTCCTCTTTCGCCGAAACAGGTCATGGGAGCCGCATTTCGCAAGGATTCACCCGAATTGCTCAATGCTTTCAATGCTTATTTCAGAGGCTTGCAAAGAGCGGACAATACCGTCGGCTTGTAGAAAAGTACTATCCTCCGGTCTTCGGTTATTTCCACAATTTTTTTGAGCAACAACGGTAGTCGCAGCTGGTCGCTATTTCTTTTGACAACGTCCATTTCAGTCGGCGTCAAAACACTTCCTTGTTTTCAGAGTATATGAGGCTCTTTTAAGTCGGTAAAAGGTGTCTGCTATCCTTTTATCGTATTGCGGGAGGCGTGTGCTTATGTGATTGCTTGTATAGGTGTGGTGGCTGGTTGTAGGTTCGTGTTTACAACCAAAGAGCTGAATAAAAGGCTTGTTGCAATGTGCGGCAGGCCTTTTGTCTTGGACGGAAGTTACGATGTTTGAGGGAAGGGTGGGTTGAAGTTTAAATGGGTATTAAATCAATTGTTTAAAAGGTCTTTAAATCAATGCGTTATAATCATAACGCCGTTGTTGTTGCTAATTACGATGCAGTGATAGTGTGTTTTTAGGATCAAACAGGAGTTGATTCATTCTTTCTGAGTAGGGTGGTTTTGTGTTCAGTTGACGATAGTAATAATTGCTTGGCGGTATTCCTTTATGCACTTGCTATAGATAATGACTCGAAACTGTAGGGTGAAGTCTATGATGAAAATGTTGCTCGTTGATGAGAGTAAAAAGGTTTTCCCAACCATTCAGAGTCTTTTCGAAAAAGAATTTGATATTACGCATCTTGAACCGGATTTATTGAAAGAGAAAATGTCCACAAAGGATGAGGCCCCTGATTTTACCTTGTTTGTCAGTATGGGAAATATCCAGGATACCTATCTGAAAATGAAGGAGATGCGGCAATGCTGGCCTAAAGCCGTGACGATTTTGATTCTGCCGACAATAAGTAGTCAAAAGGAACTCGGGAACATTGTTATTCCGGTACATAGAATAATTTTCAAGCCATGCTCAAAGCAGTTGGTCATGATGGCTGTTGAGGACTTTCGCGATTTGCTGAGCGATAGTCTGGAGCCGAGGCAGGATGAGATGATTCTATGCTGTCTGCTTGAATTCATTGGTGCCAATATGCCTCTTCTGTATGTCTCCTATAATCGAGTCATGCCGTTGATCATGAATCTGTGCAAAAAAGTCGGCTACGACTGGCGACCGGTCAAAAGGTCTTTGCTCTTTATCTGCTTATGCTTTCCCGTCTGGATGAAGACATGTTGAACGGAATGATGAGTGGAGAGAAAAGAAGCCCTTCCTTGTTGAAAAAAGTATATGAGCATGTCGCCAAAATGGTGGATTTGTTGAGAATGGATGAAGCTACGCAGGATATCGCTGATGATTTGAAATACGTGCTTAAAAAATTTGATGGAAGCGGTTTTCCTGCTGACGACATCAAGGAAATGGATATCCCGGCGAGTTCCCGGATAATCAGGCTGCTGTTCGATTACCACCACCTTCTTCAGCAGGGCAAGAGCACTGGAGAGGCTTTGTTTGTGTTGGATCAAAGGTCAAAATGGTATGATGGCGTCCTGCTTCATGCTTTCATCGACATACTGGGAGATGCCGGCAAGAACCGTATTCGAACCGTGTATCCTCTTGGGCTTACTACGGGGATGGAAATTGCTGAAGATGTCTATGGCGTCATAGATGCGAAGAAACGGAAAATTTTATCCTGTGGAGAAATACTAACTGAGGAGACAATCGACTACTTGCAAAGGCATAGTGAAGACATCCTCGACATAACCGAACCGATCAAGATTTGTGATGCTCTTTTGTAGAAAAGGGAAGTGAATACAGTGCACAAAAAGATATCCGTCAAGCGGTTAACCCTTGGCATGTATGTCAGTCTTCGTGAGATTCCATGGTTCAATCACCCGTTTTTGCTTTCTCATTTTGAGTTGAAAAAGCAATCGGAGATCAATGATATCCTAGCTATAGGCTGCGATACGGTGTTGTATGATCCAAAGAAAAGCAGGACGAAACCATTAGCTGAGGAACATGAAGTTGCCGTCAATCGTTTTGACAAAAAGTTTATTTCCAAGACTTCGTTGAAGAGCAAGAAGGCCTCGGAGCTGCGTAAACGGAGAAAGCGTTTTCAGGAGGTTGAAAAGATTTTCCGTGGCATCGGAAAGGCAGGATGGCTGTTTGAAGAGGTGAAAGGGAGGGGATTGACTCGCATGAGAATTTGAAAGAGTTCGCTTTGAATATGAGTAAAAGGTTCTCACCGAATGTTGATTTGGCGGTTCAGCACATCAATGTCTCTGCCAGTGATGCTGGTCAGCACTATCATAGCCTCAATGTCATGATCCTTGCCCTGATGCTTGGTCAGCAGCTCGGCCTTGAAGAAGATGAAATGGAAAAGCTCAGTTTGGGTGGGCTATTGCATGATATTGGGTTTCTTCGGCTTTCGAAGGAAATCGTCTGCAAGAAGAAGATGTCAAAAGCGGAAATGGCAATATTTCGTGAGCATCCCAAGTATGGTGTGGCCATGCTTTCTGCGTTGCCTGATTTTTGTCCTGAGGTGATGAAGATCGTGTATCAGCATCATGAAGAGTGTAATGGAAAAGGGTATCCTAAAAGACTTGAGGCTGATCAGATTTCGCCACTTGCCAAGATTGTTGCAGTCGTCGATACTTATGATCGGTTGATCAACACCGAGAGATGCAAGTCTGGGACTTTCTCCTCACAAGGCAATGGCTTTCATGTTTGGAAAGAAAGGCGATTCGTTTGATCAGGAATGTCTTGGTACTTTCATCAAAATGCTCGGCGTCTATCCGCCCGGGACGGTGTGTCGATTCAGTTCCGGCGATGTGGGAGTCGTTGTGGGAGTATCTCCTTCTGATCCTTTGCATCCGGAAGTCATTATTTATGACCCTGCTATCCCGAAATATGATGCCATTATTTACAAGCTTGGTACGGATTTGGATCTGGATATCGAGACTTCGCTGAGTTTGAAGGAAATAGATATGGAAGCCTTGTACTATCTGGATTCAAGGTCCAAGATACAGTATTTCCCATTAGGGCAATAAATTTGAACATGTGCTCCGATGTGAAAGTTTGAGTCGATCTCGAAGTGGAAAGGCGGATGCAAGACAAAGAACCGGTGCAGTATGTAACTGGTTCTTTGTTTTTGGGGAGAGTCGAGTGGGCTGGGAATTTTCTTGACGGTTTCAGCGGCATTCTTTTATTTTGGATAATGAGTAGTAAACTAATGAAACTGGTTGCGGGAGGTCTGACATGGAAGAAAGAATGACAAGGCGTGGTTTGATGAAGGGGCTGGCCGTGTTTTCCCTGATAGTCGGAAGTCCTGTTCTCGGGAGTCTGGCATGGGCTGATGAGGCCGATGATCGCGGGAAGGAAATGCGTAAAATGCGCGAAGAGCAGGAGCGTGAGCGCAGGAAAGACATGGAAAAGGCTGAACGTGAACGCCGCAAGGCAGACGGAGAACAGCAGCGGGAAATGGACAAGGAGGAGCGTGAACGCAGAAAGGCGGACGCCGAAGATGAGCGCGCGCGCAGGAAAAGAGAAATGACGGAAGAGCGCGAAGCGCGGAAAAGCAGAGCAAGGAAGAAAAGAAGCTTCGCAAGGAGCAAGCCGAGGAAGATCGGGAAAGGCTGAAGAAGGAACGGAAAGAAGCCAAAAGTGCTCGCAAGAAGGGTAAGGGAAAGAAGAAGTAGTTTTTTATGGGGTTGAGGCAGAGAATCTCAATGTTTTGAAAGGTTGTTCCTAAGCCTGAAAGAGGCGTCTAAGCTTCATTTGGCATTTTTTGCAGAGTGGGCATTGGGAATGCCTGTTCTATCCCTGCTCCCATTTGTCGAGACAGGAGAAGCTGTTGTACGCCGTGAGATCAAGAGAAAGTGGCGTGACGGAGACGACTCGATCAACGGCAAGTGCATATACATCAGTATCCGGTTTTTCTTCTGCACATTTTTGTTTGCTCACGACGGCGTCGCTTATGCGGCTCTGTAGAGTGGGATTTTTGATGTTTGATCTGTAGTATGAATTGTTGGAAAGTTTTGTAACCCGCCATGGACAATCTCTGGAAGCGTCGCGGGGGATATCAATTTTCAAAACATCTGCTCCGTCAGGAAACCCTTTTGACAGAATCTGTTTTACGAAATAGCGCAAAAAATATGCAGCTACATCCCATTTTTGAGCACTGTATTCGTAATGGCTTTCGATTGGAGTCTCAAGGGATATTGCAATTGATGGAATGCCCCATACCGCACTTTCAAAAGCGGCACCAACTGTGCCGGAACTTGTGATGCAGTTCCCCAGGTTCTCTCCATAATTAATTCCGGAAATGACAAGGTCTGGAGTGTAGTCGGGCATGACCTTCAAGCCGTGTCCCACGACTCGGGCGGGAGAAGCATCGCAGGCGAATGCCGAATATTCTCTATTGTCGGAGGTCAACGTCAATTCTTCCAACATCGCCTGCGGTTGCCGCGTTGAGAACGTCCCATGGCAGTTTGCTGTGAAAGGGGAGCAATGATCGTTACTTCGGAAATCTCGGATACAGCGTCGGCAGCAGCTAGCAGGCCGGGGGATTTAACCCCGTCATCATTGGTGATGAGTATGCGTGGGCGGTTTTGTTTAATCATGTATTTCAATATGTAATCCCTGAAAGTGGGGAAATGGTTGTTTTAGATTGGTTCTTTCTACCATTCGAAATTGTGATGGAATAGGGGCTGCAGATCTGGTTACAGAATAATGGAAAATGTTTAGTGAGTATATAGAAAAAGGGCTTATGATTACCATAAGCCCTTGTGTATTTCTTGGTGGAGACGAGGAGATTTGAACTCCCGACTTCTACCTTGCGAAGGTAGCACTCTCCCAGCTGAGTTACGTCCCCTTGGGTGCAGGGTAAATACCGCTTTTTCCGGGACGCGACAAGCGGTTTTTCTTGTGAATGATTGAGTTTTTTACAGCCCGAGTGATTCGAGAACCGTGTCTATGCGGTTTTCATAGGTGTGTTCTCGTAAAACCAACTCCTGCCATGCGTTGCGCAATTTTTCCTTTTCCGGCGAATCGTCGCGGAATCGCTCGAAGATCGCTGGGATTTCATCCGGTGTGTCAAAGCTGATTTCCTTGACCAGTTCGTCCGGAAAATCGCAAGTCCCGGATTGGCGTCCGTAAGCAGGAAACCGCCTGCACACCAGACGTCGAAGTGGCGTTGGGTGAGACCGGCTGGGAGCTGCATGCCAGTAATGTTCAGGGTTGCTGCTGCTGTGCGGTAAATGGCGGGCAGGTGGGCGTAGTAGTCCACCTGTGGCTGAACGTTTGCGTTTTCGATTTCCTTCCAGCCGTCATCGCCGAATACGGTAATCGGGGATGCGGATTCAAGACAGACGATTTTCCAGCGGCGGCCTGCGAATTCTGCTCCTGCACCAATGTTGCGGACATCGTTTCCCGGCCATAGCGGGACTTCCGGCTGCTGAGAACGCCACCAGTGGTAGTCGAATCGTGTTGCTCCGGTTGCCTCGGATACTTCTTTACGAAGAGATGCGGGGACGGTTGCCCGTGCGAAGAATTTTTCTCTGGCCGGGAATTCCGATCGTCCGACGAAGACGAGTTTGTCTTTGAGGTCGTGTCCATGGGGCGGGAGTTTGCCTGCTTCGGAAAAGTGTTTCGGGCTTGCCGCCAGTGGGAGATGTTTGACCCATTTGGCCCCTGTTTCCGTCAGCGGCCCGATGAACGTGTGGTCCGTGACGAACAGTTTCGCGTCTTTCCAGAAAACGGATTTTACGCCGGGAAGTATGTTGAAAGGGTTGTCCACGATCCATACGGCCACGTTGACGCCTGCTTCGCGCAGGATGTGGAAGCCGAGGCCGAAGTGATCGAATCCTTTGAAGTTTACGCTGAAGAAAAGATCGGGAACGCCTTCAGCCAGAAGTTCCGGCAGTGCTGCGCCCGGATGTTTTCCCAAGGCTTCATGGTCGATAAAGTTGACGGTGAAGCCTTTTTTTCTGAATGCGAAAGCGAGTTCTTTGCCGAGCAGGTCGTCTTCCGTGTGTGGCAGCCAGACAGTTTTGCTTTTACAGGATGGCAGGTCGGCGGGCAGGATGAGACGTGCAGTCAGCGGGGCAAAAAATGAAGGAAACGCTCGTTGCGCCGGAAGATATCGGGCAACATGTGAAAGGCGGGCGATGTCTCCTGAAAATTGATCGGGAGTCAGACGCGTGAAATTGGCAGGAACACGTTGTTCCCAGTCGTCGCCAGCCTGATCGGTAAAAGCTGGATTTTCAACGTAATAAAAGGTTCCTGTTGATGGAAGGTCAAACCATTCCGGAATTTTTTTCCGGCTCCGGTCCGAGGCCTATAAACACAAGCGGGGCCTGCCCCAAGTCGGGGTTGACGTACCATTCAAACTGGTCCGGGGCCGCGGGCATGGATTTTTTCATGCCGATTTCATCGATAATTGAGATATACTGTGGTCTGGGCACTATGGCGTACTTGGCTTTTTCGGCATATTCAGCTAGGAAACGCACCACGCCGATTTAAGGAGCGTCACCATGAAACAATATCAGGATAAGTACTTCAAAAGAGCCAAAAAGGAAAATTACGCCGCTCGGTCCGTCTACAAGCTCAAGGAGATGGATAAGCGGTTTAAACTTTTCAAGAAAGGCCAGACCGTGCTCGACCTCGGCGCGGCCCCCGGATCATGGACTCAGTTCGCCGGGGAACGTGTAGGGAAACAGGGGCATGTGCTCGGAGTTGATATTCAGGAGACCAAGCATTCGTTTCCAGACAATATCACCTTTTTGCAGGCGGATGTCTTTTCTGATTCGCCTGAACTGCTTGAGGCCATCGAGCCGCTCAAGCCGTTTGATCTCATCATCAGCGATATGGCACCCAAGACGACAGGCATCAAGTTCGCAGATCAGGCCAACAGTCTGGAGTTGTGTGAACGAGCCTTTGAGGTTGCGAAAAAATACCTCAAGAAGGGCGGGCATTTCGCGGTCAAGATTTTCGATGGTCCTGAGACAAAAGACTATCGGGACATGATTCGCCCGTATTTTGGCAAGATCAAGAATTTCAAACCGTACAGTTCCCGCTCCGAAAGTAAGGAGTTCTTTGTCGTGGCGCTTGGCTTTAAGGGAATAGACGAGTAAGGTATTGCGCTCGGCTGTCAATATTAGTTGTTTGAAGCGCGTCGACAGCCGTATTATTTTGATAAGATTTTATAGAATATACAGTCTTTTTTTGAGAATATTTAGGAGGAAACATGGCCGGACATAGTAAATGGGCAAACATTCAGCATCGCAAAGGGCGTCAGGACGCCAAAAAGGCAAAATTTTTCACCAAGGCAGCCAAGGATATCATCCTGGCAGCCAAGGCCGGTGGCGGCAACCCTGAGGATAACTCCTCGCTGCGTCTCGCCATTCAGAAGGCCAAGGCCGTCAACTTGCCCAAAGACAAGATTGAGAATGCTATTAAGAAAGGAACCGGCGAACTGGCCGGTGGCGATCTTTTTGAAATCCTGTACGAAGGGTACGGTCCCGGCGGTGTGGCCATGCTGGTCGACGTCGTTTCTGACAACAAGAATCGTATTGTTGCTGAAGTTCGTCACATTTTTGGAAAGCATAACGGCAACATGGCTGAAGCCGGTGCGGTTTCTTACATGTTCAACAAGAAGGGTGTCATTGTCTTCAACAAGGACAAGTACACTGAGGATGATCTGATGGAAGTCGGCCTTGAGGCCGGTGCCGAAGATATCATCGATGACGGCGATTCCTTCACTGTTCAGACCGAGCCGAGCGATTTCATGGCAGTGCAGCAGGCTTTTACTGATGCCGAAATGGAATTTGAATCCGCAGAAGTCAGTCAGGTTCCCGAGAATCTGGTTCCCGTCGATGTGTCGAACGGCAAGAAAGTCATGGCCCTTTTCGACGCACTCGAAGATAATGATGATGTCCAGAAAGTTTATCTCAACGCTGATTTCCCGGACGAATTGTTCGAGGAAGCTTAAGCGCTGATGGCTGGCGGCGGATTGGTAGTCATCGGTCTGGATCCCGGTTCGCGGGTGACAGGCTACGGCGTTGTTCGGGAGATTTCCGGTCAGGCCGAACTCATTGTTACCGGCACCATCCGCACCCCGGTCAAGAAAGACATGGGAACCCGGCTGGGCGTCATTTTCGACAGGCTGGCCGAACTCATAAAAATGCACGGTCCTGTTGAGGCCGCTATCGAAAACGTGTTCGTATCAAAGAACCCCTCGTCCGCCCTGAAACTCGGGCAGGCGAGGGGTGCTGCCATGGCGGCCTGTGCAACTCACGGCCTCAGTGTTGCGGAATATGAACCCACGAAGGTAAAGAAGAACCTTGTCGGTGTGGGCAATGCGCCCAAGGATCAGGTCGCCTTCATGGTCGCACACTGTCTCGGCGTGAAAAAGCCGGACTGGGCCGAAGACGCCTCGGACGCATTGGCCGTTGCGATTTGCCATCTCAACGAGCGTCGGATGCGTAAGCTGACCGGGATGTGATTTTGTTGGGAAATTCGGAGCACGAAGTGACATCTCGAAAGAATGAGCGCACCTTGAAATACCTGATCGGAGTAGCAGGGATATTCTGCCTGCTGCCGATTCTGGCCTGCTATCAGGATATTTGGGACGGTGTGCATGTATATGAAGCGTTCCGGCTTCAGGATATGGATATCCTGAAGAAGTGGTTTTTGGAAAGTCGCTGGACGCTTCAATATTACCTGTATCTTCTGCTCGGCCTGTTGCAGGATTGGACCGGGATTTCCTACAAGATTTTTGCCAATATCCTTGCGGCTGCGTCGGTGGTCGGTGTTTGTGCCGAGGTGCGCCGGCTGTTGCGTGAGGAGCTTGGAATTGCTGAAGAATATGCCCTGTTGGCTGTTCTTGTTATTCTCGTGTTTCCGCCGTGGGCCACGCTTATGTCGAGTGTGCTGGCTTTTCATATTTCCTGCGTGTGGGCGTTCTTGCTTGCTGTTCGTTTTCGGACGATACACCCAGTGCTGGCCATACCGCTTTTTGTGTATTCCCTGTCATTGAATTCAATCTTTTCCTTTACCGTCGGCTATGCTGTCTTCTGTTGGATCATGATGGTTGATCGGGCCTGTTTCAAGAGGGCGACAGGAAGAGTTTTTGCCTTCAGCTTCATTCTTCTGACCGCATTTGTTTTGTATCGCCATTTTTTTCCCGCCTTACGGGGTATATGCGGGCTACAACCACTTCACTCCGCGAGTTTCCGCCTTCCTCAATTATTTCGGAATC
>LQAJ01000274.1_pt1 | contig 14824 bp, 18 predicted proteins | sample 1535811 | NCBI WGS metagenome assembly LQAJ01 (sample SAMN04331587, study PRJNA305678) | bioreactor metagenome | isolation source: bioreactor_6 inoculated with Wadden Sea sediment 2nd replicate of a... | place: Germany: Wadden Sea, Janssand Flat
CTCCCAGCGGCGCACGGCTACGATCCGCCCATCCTTATCAAAGGCTGTGGCGCTGATCCAGACATAATCCGCATCCGCCTGACCCGCGGAGAGCGACACCGTCCCGCTTACGGTTCCTGTCAGACCGTCGTCACTGACTGTCAGTGTCTGTTCATCAATAGTCAAATCAAGATAGCGGTTATCCCCAGGCATCACCGGCAGCGAGAAGTCCAGCTCAAAGGAAGCCCTCCGGTCAGCGGGCAGTGGCGGATCAAAATAGGCGATCAGGGGCAGTGCCGTACCCGCAGGCAGCAGGTTGAGCGGCATGATAGCCGTTTCCTGCAGAGCACCTTCGCCCTCACCAAGGGTGATGATTGCCGAGACGTTTTCCAACGCTCTCTCGGAATTATTTTCATACAGAACAAAGCACCACATCCCACCCAGCGCGTCCAGATAACAATCAGGGCGGCAGGGATTACCGCTTCTTCGGTCGGAGCGGATGTTGTCTGAGCGTCTTCCGAAGTCGGGGCAGCCGTGGGTGGCGGGGTAGGCGTGATCGGGATCAGCAGCTGCATCCCCACCGTCATGGCCCGCGGGTCAATATCCGGGTTGGCGGTCATCAGATCCGCGACGCTGATGCCGTAATAATAGGCAATCCCACCCATATCATCATTGGCCTGCACTTCATAATAGACATTTGTGGGGGTTGGTGTGATGGTTGGGGAAGGTGTCGGGCTGACATAATCCGTCGGCAGCGGCGTGACCGTCGCGGTATCAGATGGATAGGGCCGCAAAGTGCCGTCCAATCCAATGGTGTCAGTGGGAGTCAGCTGATTGGCGCCCGTTGAACAGGCTGAAACCAGCGTGCCCGCCAAAATGAGCATAAAAAGGTGTTTTTCCATTTCTTACGCATGCTGGCATTATACCAGCGAAGGTTCAGGTGAGAATAGCGGGAAACTTTCCCCGAGGGGTGTTAGAGATTCGTTAGATCGCCCCGTGCGGCCTTGCCATCGCTCCGTAAGGGGGCTATAATCTGGAAAGATAAGATTTAGGAAGTAAAGCATGCCAACGTATACGTACCAATGTGAAAATTGCGGGATCCGTTTTGATCAGTATCAAAAATTCACGGATGAACCGCTGGTTGTCTGCCCGGAATGCGGTGAAACTGCCCTGCGCAAGGTTTACCAGCCGGTGGGTATTGTGTTTAAAGGTAAAGGCTTTTATGCTACCGATAACCGCTCCCCATCCGGCCAGACCTATTCCTCCGAAAGCCACGAACACGGCAAGAAGGATCCACCGAGGCTAAGAGCGAGACCAAAACGGAGAGCAAGAGCACCCCAACCGCCGCTAAGGACGACTAATTCCTTTTTTACCCATTTAGGCTGCCAAATTTGGCAGCCTTTTTTTATTCCTATTGCAAAACAATCTTAATAAAAGAAAACCATCCCTGTGCCAGTTTGCGCTATAATCCTATTACCGTCAAAATGCTAAAAATGAGTGCAAAATTATGAAACAATTGCTTCAGAATATGAAAACGGGTGAACCGCAAGTGACCGAAGTACCCGTCCCGCAATGTCAGCCAGGGACAGCCCTGGTCCAAACCGCCGCCTCGCTGGTCTCTTCCGGCACTGAGCGGATGGTGGTTGAATTCGCCAAGCAGGGACTACTGGGGTAAAGCCCAGTCCCGGCCGGACCTGGTGCGGCAGTTGATCAACAAAGCCCAACGTGAGGGGCTGCTGACCACCTTCGAGGCCGCCATGAACAAGCTGGATCAGCCGATGGCGCTGGGTTATTCCTCAGCAGGCACGGTCGTCGAGGTCGGCGAGGGGCTGCAGGGCTTCAAAGCCGGTGACCGAGTGGCCTGTGCAGGCGGCGGTCATGCCGTCCATGCGGATTTCGGGGTCATCCCCCAGAATCTGATGGTTCTCATCCCCGATGGCGTCACTTTTGACCAGGCCGCCTTCACCACCGTTGGTGCAGTTGCCATGCAAGGCTTCCGGCTGGCGGATGTGCAAGTTGGCTCTCGCGTCGCCGTGATCGGGCTCGGACTATTGGGCCTGCTTGCCACCGGAATCGCTTCGGCAGCCGGCTGCGAAGTGCTGGGCATTGACCTTGACCCGGAACGTGTGGCCTTGGCCAAGTCAATGGGCGCGAGTAACGCCGTCACGCGTGGTCAAGCTGAAGAAGCTGCCAGTGTGTTCTCTCATGGCCGCGGCGTGGATGCCGTCCTGATCTGTGCCGACGCCGACACCAATGACCCGATCAACCTGGCAGGTGAGATCGCCCGTGACCGGGCAAAAATCGTGGCGGTTGGTGCAGTGGGGCTGGAAATTCCCCGCAACGCCTACTACGCCAAGGAACTGGAAGTATTGGTCTCCCGCTCCTATGGCCCCGGCCGCTATGACCCCAAATTTGAAGAACAAGGCCAGGACTACCCCATCGGGCATGTCCGCTGGACAGAAACCCGCAATATGGAAGCCTTCATGGACCTGATGGCCCAGGGCAAGCTGGATGTCTCCCCACTGATCACCCACCGGATCCCGATTGCGGATGGGCAGCAGGCTTATGAACTGCTCACCGGCAAGGAGCCCTATCTGGGTGTGCTGCTCACCTATGGCAGCGACCCCCGTCCCAAGGACAACCGGACCATCAACAAGCAGGCTCCACCGGTCCGAGTGCAGCCCGGCGAGATGCTTGCGTTGGGCGTGTTGGGTGCGGGCAATTATGCCCTCTCCACCTTCCTGCCCGCCATCAAGAAAGTGGGTGGCATTGCCCCCATTGGGATCGTCTCCGCTTCCGGCGTCAGCGCGCAGCATGCTGCCCGTCAATACGGTTTCGGTTTTGCGGCCAGTGAGCCTGAAGCGGTATTGAGCGACCCTGCCATCAACCTGATCGCGGTCCTAACCCGGCACAACCTTCATACCCCACAGGTATTGGAAGCTTTCGCCGCCAGCAAGCATGTTTATTGCGAAAAACCCCTGGCGATCAACAAGAAACAACTAAATCAGGTTGCGAAGCTGCTCAAAAAAGGCGGTCAGCCCGTCCTGATGTTGGGCTTCAACCGGCGCTTTGCTCCCCTGGCGGTCAAACTCAAAGCCTTTGTGGACCAACGCCAGGAACCGCTTTATGCCCATTTCAGGGTGAACGCCAATATGATCCCTGCGGATCACTGGATCAATGACCCCAAGGTAGGCGGCGGCCGGATTATCGGCGAAGGCTGCCACTTTATCGACTTCCTGACCTTCCTGGTCGGCGAAACTCCGGTGGAAGTGACCACCACTGCCTTCCGGATAACGGCAAATATAGCGAGGATAACGTCGTGATGACCTTCCGCTTCCCGGATGGCTCAGTCGGCGTGGTCAGTTACCTGGCGAACGGTGACAAATCCTTCCCCAAAGAATATGTGGAAGTTTTCACCGGCGGTCGGGTGGCTGTACTAAATGATTGGCGTAAGCTGGAAACAGTCGCCAAGGGCAAACGCAAGGTGGAACGCAGTCTGCTTAGTCAGGATAAAGGCCATAAAGATGCCTGGCGCGCTTTCCTGAAAGCAGTCCAGCAGGGGCAGGAACCCCCAATCCCCTATGATCAGCTGATTGGTGTGACCCAGGCCAGCTTTGCGGCCCTCGACTCCCTGCGCAATGGCAAACCGGTCCAGATCTAAGCCTTACCTTGTAATCCTCATTCTGTTGAGCCTGGTGCTGGGGCTTGCCGCCTGCGACAATTCGGCCGCACCCACCCCAACCTCGGCCGCCACAATACCTGCCGCCACCAACTGGTGGCAGCCCACACCCGGGCTGAGCTGGCAGGTGCAATATATCGATGAGATAGATTTCTCCGTCCAGGCGGATGTCTTTGACCTGGATTTATTTGAGACCACTGTGGAACAGATCGGAAGCCTCCACGCACAGGGTGCCAAAGTGGTCTGCTATTTGAACGCAGGTGCCTGGGAAAACTGGCGGCCGGACAAAGATGACTATCCACCCTCGGCCATCGGGGCGGGCTATGCTGGTTGGCCTGGCGAACGCTGGCTGGATATCCGCCAGATAGAGGCTCTTGCCCTCATCCTGCGCGCCCGGCTGGATCTCTGCGCTGCGAAAGGTTTCGACGGTGTGGACCCGGATAATCTGGATGGCTACACCAACGCCACCGGTTTTGACCTGTCGGCTGAGGATCAACTGATTTTCAACCGCTGGCTGGCAGCCGAAGCGCATCAGCGCGGCCTGGGCATCGGTTTGAAGAACGATCCTGATCAGGCAGAGCTGTTGGCCACTGATTTTGACTGGGCGACGACGGAAAGCTGCCTTGCCGAGGCTGGTGCGACCTGCTTTCACCTTTCATTGAAGCTGGCAAACCGGTCCTGGCAATCGAATATACGGATAATGATATGCAGACGGCTATATTTTGCCCGGCAGCCCATCAGCTCGGGGTGGACGCCATCCTGAAAAATCGAGCGTTGGATGCCTGGCGAGAGGTCTGCCCCTAACCCAGGAAACTATGAACAAAATCGTAAAAGCCTTCAAATCCCTCAATCAACTCGGTCCCCTCAAAACGGGGCTCTTTGGCCTCTATCAATTGGGCCTGCTCAGCGGGCATTACCGCAGGGTGACACCCAGTGTACTGTCCGGGCCAGTGGATGCCCCCACCCTGGGACCGATCGCTCTTTTTCCAGCCATTCCACCCGCTCAGGTGGATCTGACTCTGGCGCATGCGGATGAGATCACACGGGGCAAGGTGCGGCTCTTTGGTGCCGACCCGGTTCCGCTGGACCTCAACGCAGGGATCTCCTCCCAGCATTGGAGCGAACTGGAACGCACGCCCCCGGATGTGGACATCAAGTTGATCTGGGAGCCGGGGAGGCTGGGCTGGGCGATCACCCTCGCCAGAGCCTATGCCTACAGCGGCGACGGCCTTTATGCCAGCGTGTTCTGGGAGAAAACCCTCCACTTCTTGAAAGTTCACCCACCTAACCTTGGCCGTCAATGGCAATCCGCTCAGGAAGTCGCCATCCGCTTGATGGCGCTGGTCTTTTGTGACCGGGTGTTGGCCACCAGCCCCGAATCGACCCCTGAAAGACGACAGCGGCTCTGGCGGGCTGTGGCGGAACACGCCCAACGGATCCCGTCCGACCCTGGTTTATGCCCGCTCCCAAAACAACAACCATTTACTCTCCGAAGCTGCCGGGCTTTATACCGCCGGGCTCTACCTTGGTGACCACCCGGAAGCCCAAAAGTGGCAGCATTTGGGTTGGCAATGGCTGAACTGGGGCTTCCTCAACCAAATTGGGGAATTTGGGTCCTACGTTCAAAACAGTGTGAACTATCACCGGCTGATGCTGCAACTGGCCCTCTTCACCGACGCCCTTCGCCGTGACGCAGGTGAGCCGGATTGGCCCAACGCGACCCGCCGCCGGCTGGCGGCAGCCACCCACTGGCTCTGGGCGCTGACCGACCCACTAACAGGCAAAGTCCCCAACCTGGGCGCAAATGACGGGGCATATATCTTCCCCCTCGCCGCCCAAGCATTTGACGATTACCGTCCGGTGGTGGAAGCTGCCTCACGGGCTTTTCTGGAGCAATCCATCCCCAATTTTGAACCTCAAAGCGAGATGGCGGCCTGGTTCGGGCTGGAAGGACAAACGCCCATTGATGAGCGTTCCTCACAGGCCTTCGATGACCTGCGGGTGACCGGCAGTTCTGGACGGGCCTTCCTCCGCACCGCTACCTTCAACGACCGCCCATCCCACGCGGATCAGCTCCATGCCGATCTCTGGTGGCAGGGGTGAACGTTGCTCCGGATGCGGGCACCTATCATTATAACGATGCACCACCCTGGGATAACGCTCTGACCTCCACTTTTGTGCATAACACCCTGATTCTGGACCGGCAAGAACAGATGCGGCGCGCCGGCCGCTTCCTTTGGCTGGACTGGGCGCAGGCTGACATTCTGGCATATGAGATGGACGAGGACAGCCAAATCATCCGTCTGGCTGGGGAACATGATGGCTATCGCAAGTTGGGTATGCTCCACCAGCGCCTGGTGGAAGCGACCGAAGATGGCTGGCTGGTGACCGACAGGGTCCTACCCTATGGTGAAGCCAACACCACCCCGCATAATGCCGAAATCCGCTGGACGTTGCCGGACTGGCCCTGGGAGCAGACCGCGCCCAACCAGCTCAGACTGACCAGGCCGGCTTTCAGCTTCACCCTCACTCTCAGCGGCATTGAACGGTTCGCCCTGGTGCGCGCCGGGGAATGTGTGCTGGGCGCCATCGAAGCCCACCCGACCTGGGGCTGGGTCTCTCCCACTTACACCGTCAAACAACCCGCCCTCCAAGTGATCGCGTCAACGGATGGACAACTGCCCCTGAAGATCATCTCCGAATGGAAATTTACCGACCAGATGATGAATGCCGCCAAAAAAAGAGGCTAAACTCACATAGGATTCACATCACCCCATATGGTACAATCGGTCCGCTCTGATGGTGATGGAGTCCACCGATAACCGCCCTGATGCTGATGACTCCTGGAAAATCTATACCAGGAGGATCAATATCCATGCAAAAAGTACTCATCATCGGCCTGGGGGGCTTCGCGGGTGCCGTCCTGCGCTATTCACTCAACGGATTCGTCCAAAACATAACTCAAAATAGCTCATTCCCCTACAGCACCCTGGTCATCAACCTCTTGGGCTGTGTCCTGATGGGTGCGCTCTCAGAGCTAGTCGAATCCTTCGGTTTCTTTTCCGCTGAAATTCGCTCCTTTTTGTTCATCGGTCTGTTGGGCGCTTTCACCACCTTTTCAACCTTTGGCAACGAAAGCGTCAACCTCCTGCGGGAAGGTAACCATCTGCTTTCCTTCCTAAATGTCGGTTTGCATATCTTCCTCGGCTTCGGGGCCATTGGTCTGGGCCGGCTGATCGTTGGATTGATTCTGGAAAGTGGCTTGAGCGCCTTGCATTCATTCCCCCAACTCTCCCATCATCGAGTAAAATTGTTAACAATATGCACATCCTGCTGATCCACCAAGCCTTTGCGGCATTGGATGAACCCGGCGGCACCCGCCACCATGAACTGGCACGATTTCTGGCTCAAAAGGGGCACCAAGTCACCATCATCGCCAGCCCTGTAAGCTACCTCACTGGCAACGGTCAACAGAAACGAGTCCGCAAGCAGGTGGACGATCTGGGCGTCACCATCATTCGTTCCTACACCCTCCCAGCTCTGCATCGTTCTTTTGTCTGGCGAATATTGAGCTTCCTCAGCTTCATGGTCTCCTCCTTTGTCAACGGGCTTTTTGTCCGTAAAGTGGATTTGGTCTGGGGAACGACCCCGCCAATCTTTCAGGGACCGACGGCCTGGCTCCTGGCCCGCCTGAAAGGCGCTCCCTTCCTGCTGGAAGTACGGGATCTCTGGCCGGCATTTGCCGTGGCAGTTGGTGTGCTGAAGAACAAGACTCTGATCGGGCTTTCGGAGTGGCTGGAACGGTTCCTTTACAAACATGCCGACCTGGTAATGGTCAACTCCCCCGGTTATATTGAGCATGTCAAAACCAGGGGCGCTCGTGAAGTGGCTTTGATCCCCAATGGCGCTGACCCGGCGATGTTCGACCCGGCGGACGATGGTGCGGCTTTCCGCCAGGCCCAGGGCCTTGAAGACCAGTTCGTGGTGCTCTATGCCGGTGCGCATGGGCTCTCGAATGACCTGAATGTGGTGCTGGATGCCGCAGCATTATTGAAAGACAACCCTGCTATCCGGATTGTCCTTTTGGGCGATGGCAAGGAAAAATCCCGGCTTATGGCACGGGCAGCGGAATTGGGACTGACCAATGTCCTCTTCCTGCCACCGGTTCCCAAATCCGGCATGTCCGAGGCTTTGGCCGCCGCAGATGCCTGTTTGGCGATCTTAAAACCGATTGAACTTTACAAGACTACCTATCCCAATAAGGTATTTGACTACATGGCAGCCGGCAGGCCTGTGATCCTGGCGATTGACGGCGTTATCCGGCAGGTAGTCGAGAATGCACAGGCGGGAATCCCCGTCACACCGGGTGACCCCCAAGCCTTGGCTGATGCAATTACCGAACTGGCTTCGGACCCAGCAAAATGTCGTACAATGGGTAAGAACGGCAGATCGGCTATAGAAAATGAATTTTCGAGAATTGAACTTGCGGAGAAATTCACCGCACTCCTGGAGACAATGAGGAGGAGAAATGCCTGAAAAGATCTTGGTTGTAGACGATGAAATCTCTTTACAGGAAACTGTAGCCTATAACCTAAAAAAACAGGGGTACGACGTGCAGACCACGGGCGACGGGGCCGAAGCATTGGACCTGGCCCGCGAGATAAAACCAGACCTGATCATCCTTGATGTGATGCTGCCAGGGCTGGATGGATTCGAAATTTGCCGTATTTTACGCAAAGAGATGACCACGCCTGTGTTGATGCTGACCGCCCGTGATGATGAAATTGACCGGGTGGTGGGCCTTGAAGTCGGCGCCGACGACTATATGGCCAAGCCCTTCAGCATGCGGGAATTGATTGCCCGGGTGAAAGCCATGCTTCGCCGAGTACGATTGATCCGCGAGGAAGTCAACACTGGTGAAGGTGGCGATGGCAAACCCAAGCAGGAGATCATGGAATTCGATAACTTAAAAATCGACATGACCCGCCGGGAAATCACCGTTGATGACGAAGTGGTCGCCTTCAAACCCAAAGAATATGAACTGCTCACCTTCCTGGCCCAACACCAGGGGCAGGTACTATCCCGGGAATTCATCCTGGAACGCGTGTGGGGTTGGGACTTCATCGGTGACAGCCGCACGGTGGATGTCCATGTCCGTTGGCTGCGTGAAAAAATCGAGTCTGATCCAGCCAATCCACGGCGAATTATCACTGTTCGGGGCGCTGGATATCGCTTCGAAGGATAATCCATGCATCGCCTGATCCGGTGGCGGATTGCCTTACCCTACCTAATCCTGTTAATCCTCTCGCTGGCTGTGTTCACCGGCTTTGTGGTGAACACCATCCGCCAACAGGAACAGGATCGGTGGCAATCCCAATCACTGGCAACGGCACAATCCATCGGTCTCCAGGCTCAGGGTCTCTTCAACGAACCGGGGGAAGCTGAAGCCCTAAGCCAATTAATCCTTTCTCAGACAGAATTTTATAGCTTTGATATCACTTTCCTGAATCTGGATGGTGAAATCATCGCGACTTCCTTACCCGCCGAATTGCTACCCCAGGATACCTGCCGAATGCTCGGTGTCAGCCAGGCAATTGAATCCGGTGAGGGTTTCTGCCAAACCGAAACCACCCTGGGCACGGCGCTGACAATCCGCGATGCAAACGGTGTTCCCCTGGGATTGATCCAATTGCAAATCCCTGTATCGTATTACCAAACGGATATCAATGAGATCGTCCTTGAAAGCCTGGCCGTGGTCATCATGAGCCTCGGCGGGCTGATTATAATCGCCCTCTTTGTACGCGATCTCTCCCTCCAGCCAATAGCCTCGCTCACTATCGCCGCCCAGCAAATGAGCATGGGCAATTTCACCAACCTGGAATTCCCTGAAAACCCCCAGGAGCTGAAAGAGCTCAGTGACGCGCTTCAATCGATGGCAAATGACCTGGGTGCCCAGATTGACGCCCTGACCAGTGAACGGGCCAAACTTTCGGCCGTCCTGAACCAAATGACGGATGGCGTGATCATCGTGGACGCTGATGGCAAAGTCCAACTGCTGAACCCCGCAGCGGAAAGGCTGTTTGATATCAGGGAATCGGCCGCTTTAAACCGCTCCGTGGTCGAAGTGATGCGTTATCACCAGCTGGTGGAACTCTGGCGCAAAGCCAAATCCGGAGAACGGGAAAGCATCACCCTTGAGATCGGCCCGCAACACCTCTTCTTGCAGGTTGTGGCCACACCGCTCAGGACCGCTCTCCCCGGCAGCACCATGATCCTTCTGCAGGACCTGACTCAGCTGCGCCGCCTGGAAACTGTCCGGCGAGATTTCATCAGCAATGTTTCACATGAGCTGCGCACCCCACTGGCAAGCCTGAAAGCCCTGGCGGAAACACTGCAGGAAGGCGCACTTGAAGATCCTCCGGCTGCCCGCCGCTTCATCATCCGCATGGAAACCGAGATTGACAACCTGACCCAATTGGTCAATGAACTCCTGGAACTCTCCCGGATCGAATCCGGCAAGGTTCCACTCTCCTTCCATCGCATCCGGCCCTGCGACCTCCTGCTGCCGGCTACCGAAAGAATGTCCCTGCAGGTGGAACGTGCCGGCCTCGAATTGATCCTCGACTGCCAGGAAGACCTCCCTGCCGTATTTGCCGACCCCGACCGGATAGGACAGGTACTGATCAACCTGATCCACAACGCGGTCAAATTCACACCACCTGGTGGAAAAATCACCGTCTCGGCCTATCGAGATGGCGACCATATCGTCTTCTTCGTCCGAGATACAGGGGTGGGCATCGCTGGCAAAGACCTGGCTCGTATCTTCGAGCGCTTCTATAAGGCTGACCGGGCTCGGGCCGGCGGCGGTACCGGCCTGGGACTATCGATCGCCCGGCATATGATCGAATCGCATGGTGGGGTGATCTGGGCGGAAAGCGATGAACAGGTAGGCAGTTCCTTTAACTTCACCCTTCCTGTTGCTTGATGTTAACCGGTTCTTTACTATGTTTTAGTATTCATTAACTGATTATTGTCACACTCCAAATCCACAGATGTTATGATATTTATATGGGTGTTTTCTTTTACCAAAATATGGTGAAATTCATCCCTCGATCCACTATGACAAGAATGTGCCGATGCTAAAATCTGATCCGGCTGAATTACGCACAATGACACTTAATAAAAAGCCAAAGTTGCCGAAAACCACACCAACCAGCATCAATGTTGGGGAAATGGAAGACGGCCAGGACCTGGCGAATTTACCGATTAAACTGATGGCGGATAAGCTCTCAGTATTCTATGGGAAATATAAAGCCGTTGATGAAATCACAATGCAGATTCCCAAAAACCGGATCACCGCACTGATCGGGCCTTCCGGCTGTGGAAAATCCACCCTGCTGCGCTCTTTCAACCGGATGAATGACCTGGTCAGTGGCTCCCATGTTGAAGGTCAGGTTTTGCTGGACGGCAAGAACATCTATGACCCCGATGTGGACGTGGTGGATATCCGCCAGCGGATCGGGATGGTCTTTCAGCGACCCAACCCCTTCCCCATGAGCGTTTTGACAACGTCGCCTTTGGCCCCCGACCTATACGGTATCCACAAGAAAAATGTTCTCGCGGAAATTGTGGAACATTCGCTGCGCCAGGCCGCTGTCTGGGACGATGTCAAAGATAAACTGCATCAATCCGGCTTGGAACTCTCCGGCGGTCAGCAGCAGCGACTTTGCATTGCACGGGCTATCGCTGTGGAGCCCTCCGTAATCCTGATGGATGAGCCCGCCTCAGCCCTGGACCCAATCTCCACCCTCAAAGTGGAAGAACTGATGCAGGACCTGAAATCTGACTACACCATAGTGATCGTAACCCATAACATGCAGCAGGCCGCCCGGGTCTCCGATTTCACCGCTTTCCTGATGATCAATGAACAGCGATCCGGCACCCTGGTGGAATATGGCCCCACCGAACAAATCTTTACCAATCCCCATAACCGCCAAACGGAAGAATACGTTACTGGTCGTTTTGGATAGAATGATATAAAATAACCAAACCAACCGATTCATCCTTCGGGAGTGCGACATGCCACGTCAGACTTTAGACCGAGAAATTCATCACCTTCAAGACGAAGTGCTGCTTTTGGGCAGTATGGTTGAACAAGCTATGCTAAACTCCATTGACACACTCAAACGGCGGGACATCGAATCGGCGCGGAAGGTTTATCTCAACGATGACCTGATCAATGAAAAGCGCTACGCCATTGAGAACCGCGTGTTGATCCTCTTTGCCACCCAGCAGCCCATTGCGCACGACCTGCGCCTGCTGGCCGCCATTTTGGAAGTGATCACAGAGCTGGAACGGATGGGTGACTATGCCAAAGGAATCTCCAAGATCGTGATGAAGATCGGTCAGAGCGATATTCCGATCCCCGGCCGGGAGATCAGCCAGATGGGCGACCTCGCCGCTGGCATGCTCCACCGGGCACTCAGCGCTTTCATCACTGAGGATGTCGCCATGGCTTACCGGATCCCCAAGGAAGATGAATTGGTGGATGATCTCTATAATCAGATCTACCGCAAGATGATGGCCGCGATGATCGCCGACCCTGAGATCATTGACCACTCCAATTACATTATGTGGGTTGTTCATAACATCGAACGGACTGCCGACCGCGTGACCAACATCTGCGAACGTACCATCTTTATCGCCACCGGAGAGCTGCTCGAGATTGATGCGACGGATGATGAATGGGATGACGAGGATGAAAGCTAAATTTTCATTCTCACAAAAAAATTAGACTGAATATAACCGGCTTTCGAGCCGGTTTTTATTTAATATGCTCGCGGAGAGTTATCAAGTATAATCTTCTTGAATTAAGTTTTATTTTATTTTCGGAAGGTACGTCGTGTTAAGAACAAATACCACCCCAGGTAAACTCATCATTGTTGAAGGCATTGACGGCAGCGGGAAATCCACCCAGATTGATCTGCTTTATAAATGGCTTCAGGCACAGGGCCGCTCGGTCTATTTCAGTGAGTGGAACTCCTCTCAACTGGTTAAAAGCACCACAAAACAGGCCAAAAAGAACAAAACCTTCACCCCAACCACTTTCAGCCTCCTGCAAGCCACAGACTTTGCAGATCGCTGGGAAAACCGGATCCTCCCCTCCTGAAAGCCGGCGTGATCGTCCTGGCTGATCGGTACGCATTCACCGCCTTTGGGCGCGATGTCGCTCGCGGGGTTGACCGGGAATGGGTGCGTAACCTGTATTCCTTCGCCATGCAGCCGGACATCGCCCTGTTCTTCCGGGTTCCGCTGGATGTCGCTGTGAAACGGATCACCAGCGCCCGTGCATCGCTGAAATATTACGAGGCCGGCATGGACCTGAAACTTTCCGAAAGTCGTATCGAAAGTTTCCACTTGTTCCAGGAACGGATCCTCAATGAATACGACAAGATGGTCGATGAATTCGGTTTGACCGTCATTGATGGCACCCTGACCGTTCAGGCCCAGCAACGCCTGATGCGTGAGATCGTTCGCAAGGAATTAGAAGGCTGGGAGGGTTTACCAACCCCGATGCCCCACCTAAGACTCTGCTGAAACCTGATATTTACAGTGGGAAAGGAGGCGCCAATGTCTAAACCTAATTTCTATGGCGCTGGTTTCCCCTATCGTGAGATTGTGGACTTACCCGGTAAGCTCATCGTGTTGGAAGGCTCCGACGGTGTCGGCCGCTCCACTCAGACCCAGCTGCTCCGTCACTGGCTGGAAGATGAAGGCTTCGCCGTTTCAGATACCGGCTTGCGCCGGTCTGGCCTGACCCAAAAGGGCCTTGATGAAGCCAAAAATGGTCACACACTCAGCCGGATCACCATGAGTCTGTTCTATGCGACTGACTTTGCCGACCGACTTGAAAATCAGATCATCCCCGCACTCGAAGCTGGTTTCGTGGTCCTTTCTGATCGTTATTTCTATTCGATCATGGCCCGCGATATCGTCCGCGGCGCTGACCCGGAATGGGCACACAAGGTCTATGGCTTTGCCCTCAAACCGGACCTGATCCTCTATCTCAAGGCAGATATCACTGACCTGGTCTCTCGGCTGATCCATGGCCGCGGCCTGAACTATTGGGAAGCCGGGATGGATATCCATCTGGCGGATAACCTCTTCGACAGCTTTGTGGATTACCAATCCAAGATCGGGTTGCAGTTCAGCCAACTTGCCAAGGAATATAAATTCGTTACAATTGATGCTGCCCGGCCGGTGTCGGATGTCTTTTCTGATCTGCAAAGCCATATCCGAAATCTGCTGGAAGACCAACACCCGATCATTGATATTGACCTTTAGACTGAACAATTCAAATCCGGCTTAAGAATTAAGGAGGACATCAAATGGGAAAATCCTCTCCACAAGTCCTTTGCCAATTCGGCATTAATTACATGCTGGAACAGACCCAACGCCTGGTCGATGAACTGCCAGGGGTGCAACTTGGGCGCGACATTGAAGCCATCCACCGCATGCGGGTGGCCTCCAGGCGCCTGGCGACCGGGCTTGATGTCTTCAAACATTGCCTGCCAAAGAAAAAATCCAAGCTTTGGCGGGGCGAAATCCGCAAGGTGACCTTTGCCCTGGGGAATGCCCGTAACCTGGATATCCAGATCGCCCAACTGACTGACCTTTATAGTGATGTGCTGGAAGCCACCAACAAACCCGGCTATAACCGGCTCTTGCTCAGACTCAAGCAAAGCCGTTCCAAGGCGCAGAAAAAGGTCAATAAGACCGCATTCAAGCTGAAAGAGAGCCAGGTTCTTGAGGAGATGGTCCTCTGGTTTGAAAAGCACCGTGAAACGGAGCCCCTCCCCGAATCCTATCCCCCATCACTGCTGCCAAAAGCCTACCGGGCAATTACAGCAGCGCTGGAAGATTTCCTGATGCATTCAGATTTCATCGCTTCTGAAGCGGACAGTGATAAGCTGCACGCCATGCGGATTGCCGGGAAACGCCTGCGCTATACCATGGAAATCTTTGCGCCGCTCTATGGCGGGGACCTGGAACCTTCATCCTGGCGATGAAGGAAATTCAGGACACCCTGGGCGAATTTCACGACGCAGACGTGTGGATCTCTTGGCTGCCAAAGTTCGTGGATAAGGAAAAGGCACGTATTGAAGA
>LQAJ01000275.1_pt1 | contig 14736 bp, 20 predicted proteins | sample 1535811 | NCBI WGS metagenome assembly LQAJ01 (sample SAMN04331587, study PRJNA305678) | bioreactor metagenome | isolation source: bioreactor_6 inoculated with Wadden Sea sediment 2nd replicate of a... | place: Germany: Wadden Sea, Janssand Flat
CGTTGAGGCCGCTAATGACCACAACTGGAGTGCGCTTGAGTTCTTCATCCTGGCTCAATTTGCGGTAGAATCGGGGTCCCCACTCATTGGGCATTTCCAGATCCAGAGTGATCAGATCAGGCTTTTCCTGTTCTGCAATCTCCACGGCCTCAGCTCCGTCGTTGGCAGTCACGGTTTCATAACCGTTGTCACCAAGCAGTTCGGACAAATAAGAACGGATTTCCTTGTCGTCATCAACGATGAGAATCTTCTTGGACATACTATCCTCCTGGTACGCACGAATCAGTTACTGATTCTTTATCTCGCTGCGATCGGTCCCACCAAGGCCGGTCGCGGCATTAATATTTGAGTGCCCGGCCCCCGCCGGACACTCCATACACAACTCTAACCTTGTCTGGCTTGCTCACGCTGACCACCGGGCAACCGGCACGCAGAATGACCTGCTCCATGGTTGAACCGATACGGGCACGTTCCGGGTCCAGTTCTCTGGAGTGATGCGCCATGACCACGAGATCCGCAGAGCGTTCGCGGGCCATTTTGACAATTTCCACATACGGAACGCCTTCCCACACTTCGATATCGAAGTTCTTGAAATCACCCATCATCGGCACATAAGTACCCCTGATGCGATCCCGAGCGGCCATGAGCTGATCCTCGATTTCATTCTGGTCGAGGACCTTGCCGCTGATATCCGTTGCATGGAACAGGGTCAGATCGCAGTCCAGCTCCTTTGCCGCAGCAAGAGAGAACTTGAACGCGTTTTCAGCCTGCTTGGAGAAGTCGGTAGCAAAAACGATGTTGCTGAATCCGCCCCAGTAGGATGCGGTTTCCCTGTGCACGGTCATCACCGGGCAACGAGCGGCTTTGGCCACACGCTGCAAGGTGCTGCCGGGATATCCTTTGCGATATACAGAGGAGTCGCCGGAACTGGCTCCCATCACGATCATATCCACGTCTTCACTGCGGGCAGCGCGAAGGATTTCGCGATGCGGCACACCAGTGGTCAGCAGAATCTTGGAGAACTCAACCTTTTCGAACTGTTTTTCGAACGTATTCTTGAGTTCCTCTTCGACCCAGGACCTGTACTCGTCATCAACTTCAATTTCTTCGCCGGTACGAACGTCATTCACGACGTGCGAGAACGCCTTTGTCGGCACTCCCATGACATTGAGAACCAGGACTTCGGCCCCGTAGCGCTTGGCCATGTCGAACGCGACACGGGCAGCGCCGAAGGTGGACGGATCACCGCTGGTTGCCAACAGAATCTTTTTGAACATGTGTCACCTCGTCTTTTCGGACTTGCCATCTGCCCGAAGACAGATGGCGGGACCGTGGTTACTCGTCCTTGGGCAGCAGGTGCTCGGGTACATCAAGCATCCCGATGACCAACGGCTTCAGGAAGGACCAGCGGATGCCGATCTCATACTCTTCCTCAAGATCGCGAATGGCGTCCCAGCAGTTATGGCAGGGAGCGATGACCAGTTTGCAGCCCGTATCAAGAATCTGATCCATCTTCTTGCGGAGAGCCACGTTGCGCTGCTCGCGATATTTACCGATACCGTTAAAACCGCCACCGCCGCCGCAGCAGTAGTTGTGCTCGCGGTTGGGAGCCATTCAACGAAATAGCCCGGTTCAACAATATAACTGATGATCTCACGAGTAACATCTTTCAAGCCCTGGTTACGCACGTAGTTGCAGGAGTCCTGCAGGGTAACCGGTTCCTTGATGCGCTTTGCGGGATCAATCTTGAGCTTACCGGTCCGCAAGGCTTCGGCAAGCCATTCAACATAGTGAATGTAAGGAACAGGAGGCTGCCCGTCTTCACGGCCGACCCAGTACGGGCCTTCAATGACCGTGGCCCTGTGTGCGTGACCGCACTCGGTGCCGATGGCACGCTTGGGCTTGAGGCGATCCAGAGCGTCGTAGACATTCTGGACGTTATCCTTGCAGCACTGCCAGTCCCCGGCAAACATGGACAGGGAAGTCTGTTCCCATCCCTCGGAAGGGACGGTCCAGTTCTCACCGGCGACATGGAAGAGGATCGCAGCTTCAGCGATATCTTCCGGGTAGTGCTTGGGCTCACGGGCGTTACATGTGTACATGATATCCGCGCCTTCCTTGTCTACAGGAATCTCGAGCCCCGGCCATTCTTCCTCGGTTTCCTCGGCCATCCATTCGCATGTCTCGACCCAGTCTTCCGTGGTGACGTCCATCTGCGCACGGTACACGCGGTGCATGCCGGAACCGATCTTCAGCTCCCAGGGCACAAATCCCTGAGAATAAAGCAGGCCGCGAAGGTAGGAGAACATGACACCCATGTCGATGCCGTGGGGGCAGTACATGCCGCAACGGTTGCAGCAGGTGCACTTCGACCACGCGACATCCATGCAGTGACGCATGAACTCGTTGTCTACCTTGCCTTTTTTCTTGACGATATGACCCAGCGTAGACTGGATCTTGTATGAGGGAACCTGTTCGGGCACCCTGCCGTTCACCTGATAGAGGAAACAGCTCTCGGCACAAAGGCCGCAGTGAGCACAAATCTCAAGCCAGGTTTTCGTTCTGGACTTCATGGTCTTCTGAATGAGGCCCCACAGAGCCTCACTGTCGACGTCCAGCGACTTCATTTCTTCGTAATATTGCGCGCCGCCCTTGTCACCGAGAGTCAGCTTGAGCTGTTCATCGGTATTGATGGGCTGCTTGTTGCAAAATTGTCCTTCGGGCATTTTGAATCTCCCTTAAATAAATAGGCTGTATCTTGTACCTGACTACCAGGCCATGTCCGAGCCTTTCATTCCACCGCGCTTGATGCCGTAATCCATACCGAGCTGCATGCGGGACATGAAGAACAGGATGGAATGGCTGAGCTTGGTGAAAGGCAGGCACAGAAGCCAGATCTCGCCGCTGATGATGTGAGCCATCAACCAGAAGTTGTAGTCTCCCATTTCATAGCGTGCCACCAGACCGGTGATGAACGGCATCACGGAGATGACCAACAGCAGATAGTCATAAGACGTGGTCAGAATGCGTACTTCCGGAAACGCGATCCGGCGAAGTACCATGAACAGACCACCGACCAGACAGGTCCATGCGAGGAAGTCGGCCACACCGGTAGGCAGTGCAGGCAGGCTGATCCCGAAGGCATCACGCAGCATCACGTTGTGCGCTTCCAGAAAAATCGGAGTGACGAGCAAACCGATATGGAAGGCAAAGAAGATGATGGTAAAACCCGGGCGAATACGCTGGGGTCTGGAATTGAACGGTATTATGAAGGCCAGAATGGAGCGCCATGCACCCCTGAGACCGTAGCTCATGTTGGGGCGGTATGCCACGCGATCAAGCTGCCAGCTCAAACCTTTGATATACATCACGGCACGAACGATCAGGCCGCCGAAGCTGACGACAAACGTCAACCAGAGCATCGGCCCAGTCAGAAAATCGTACATTTCCGCTTCTCCTTGATTGTCTTGTTGAGGAACGCAACCCGAGGGTTAGTCGTCCTTTTTGTTCCCACCCATGAGGAACTGCCAGTACAGGGTGACGCCCACAAGGATTCCGCCCATCAGCAGATAAACGATTCCTTTGGTATGCGTGTAGTATTCTTGCAGATTGTAGAATTCCATCTCAGTCCTCCTGCGGCTTAGTGCTCGCCCTTGTAATCAGGATGCTCATAGAAAATGGGCATTCTGGTGGTTATGAAACGGAACACGCATACACCGATGGTCACCACGAACAGGGAGATGGTGATCTCACCCCAGCTCGGGAAGTACCGATCTGCAGAAGGCAGATGGTAGTTGAAGGCGATCATGGAGATATTGAAACGGTTGACGATGATGCCGAGAACGGTCAGTCCTGCGGCCCATTTGATCAAGGTGATGTTCCTGTCGCGAACGCGATTGCATAAAGGAATGACGGCAGCGCAACAAATCCGAGCATCTCCACCATGAACCATGCGCCGTAGCCAGTGTTCAGGTAGTGCCAGTTGTTATCATATGCCAAACCAATCATCTTGATGGCGAAGTACCCGAACAGAACCAGTGAAGCAGCCTTACCGAAGCCAAGGATGAGGCTGTCATGGTTGTCCAGGTACTCCGCGTCCATCAAGTGGTGCATGGGCTTATGGGAGAGCGTACCTTCGAAGATGACCATGGACATGCCTGCGGCGATGCTCGACACGAAGAAGAACACCGGCAGATATGGCGAATACCACAATGGATGCAGCTTCGACGGAGCGATGGTAAACAGCGCGCCGAGAGAAGACTGATGCAGAGTGGACAGGACCACACCAAAGATGGTGAGGGCCAAGGTCAGCTTGACAACGATGTTGCGAATCTTCTTCATACCCAACCACTCAAACAGGGCCGGGGTGAATTCGACGAACAACACGGTCAGGTACAGCATGACGCACAGACCGACTTCGAACAGCAGGGACGTGGTGCCCTGAGATACGAAGAGCGGGTAAGGCAGACGCCAGGGACGGCCGACGTCGTAACCGAGTGCGAAGACCACCAGGCATAGCCCAGGAAGGCGGTCAGGATAGCCGGACGAACTCCGGCGTGGAATTTTTCAGACCAAACACGTAGCAGGCGGCAGAGGTGGTGTATCACCGGCTGCCAGCGCAACACCACACATCAGATCGAAACCGATCCAGATGCCCCAAGGGTTGTTCTGGTCAAGGTTGGTGACGGCACCGATGCCGCCGGTGAAACGCATCACGGTCACGATGAGACCGGCGATGAGAATAATTCCAGCAATGATATTGAACGGCGTGAACAGAGATTTCTTTTCAGCCGCAGTGATGTCAACGGACATTTAGGCCTCCTCCTCACCGGATGCAGGTTCTTCGTCCTTGGCGGACAGAGCCTCTTCAACGGCTTTCTTGACTTCGACCTCGATGCGGCGCTTGTTGGCGACCTCGGCTTTGCCCAGTTCTTCGGAAAGCTTCTTCTCGGCTTCAGCACCTGCTTTGGCCAAAGCATCCTTGACTGCGGCAACGCGTTCGTCGTTGGCGATCTTGTCCTTTCGCTTGCTCACGGCGTAGATGCCGCCCAGCAGCACAGGCCAAAGACCGACCACGATGGGCACGGCGGCCAAAGCGCCAGAAGTCAGTTCAGGAGCGGAAGTCGTTCCGAGATCCTCGCGCATGCCGATTTCGCTGAACGGTTCACCGGAAATGTACATCCAGCTCGTACCGCCCATTTCATTCTCGCCGTAGATGTGATCCACATACCTTTCAGGATACTTGCGGATACGCTCACGGGCGATCTTGATGATATCTTTGCGCAGACCGATGGTCAGGGCTTCCTTGGGGCACTGCTCCACACAACCGGGGAGCTTGCCCTCGGCCAGACGCGGTGCGCACATGGTGCATTTCATGACTCTCGGAGTGAGAGGCTCGTCGTACTCGTAGGCCGGAATCTCGAACGGACATGCGACCATGCAGTAACGGCAGCCGACACAGACAGACGCATCGTATTCGACCGCGCCGTTGGGCAACTTCTTGAAAGCCTTGACAAAACAGGCAGAAGCACAGGCAGGTTCCAGACAGTGATTACACTGGCTTTTACGGAACACCGGGCCACCTTTGCCCTGATACTTATTAACAACAGTGAGAGTTTTATCGTCGGTTCGACGCTTCTGGTCCAGGACCGTCAAATCGTCAAACTTCTTGTCGGGTGCAGGCAGATTGTTGACTTCATTGCAAGCGGCTTCGCATTTGCGGCAACCAATGCAGCGAGTGGCGTCAAACAATACACCCAGCGTGTCAGGATGAGGCGCAAACTCCTTCCCTCCGGCTACAGCCGGTGTGGAAATAGCGGCAGTCGCGCCTGCGGTGCCCAACAGTCCGAGGAATGTTCTACGTAACATTTATCGTTCTCCTTCGGGCTATCCGTTATTTCTTCAGCTCGTGGCACGCGACACAATTGGTGGCAGCGGGCTTTTCGAGCTTCATTTCAGTATGACAACCCATGCACTGGCCGTGATAGGCGGCCTTGAGACCGGGCTTGGCGGAATCAGTCTCCGTGAACGGCTTGGCATGGCAGCTTCCGCACTTGGGCGGATTCACTGTCGCCGGAGCGTTGTGGTGACAACCGGCACAAAGGGCCTCGGGAGTGGCATGGAAAGTCGAAGCCAACCCGCTGTCCTTGATCTTGTCAGCCAGAGAAAGCACGATCTTGCGATGCGGCATTTTGCTGGCCTCGTACTTGTCCACCATGGCATCGATGGTCACGAATTCCGGGATAGCGTCAAGAGCCGGCAACTGAAGCTTCTCGGGACGTGCCGCGATAAGCAGTGCAGCTTCGGCAGCCTTGGCCTCATCAGAGGCGGTCATCAAAACGTCACCGTTTTCAACGGGCTTGTGACAGGAGATGCAAGACGCATCAGACGGCTTGACCTCGTTGCTGCGCATGAAGTGACAGCTGGCGCATTCAGGGCGCTGCTGCTCCTTGGCGTGGCAACCGATACAGGAACTGTCGGAATTTTCGTCGTGCATGGCTTCAAAGCTCACGTCCATGGGAGCATTGACGCCCTTCACGTGACATGCGTTGCATGTATCCACAGCCCCTTCATGGAACTTATGGTCAAATGCTACCGGAGCCATGCCGGTTGCCTTTTCAGGCTTGGGCTCGTTCTCCGAACGCTTGAGCATCATAAGCACTGCGTCAGGCTGCTTGCGCGGCAGACGCGGCAATTCGCCGCCCATTTCGCGGACCATCTTGGCACCCTTGGCCTTGATGACAGCAACTTCGTTTGCGCCATGACAGCTGGCACACTCGACCGGTCCGGTCTTTTCAGCCTTCTTGACGGCGAGCGACTGGTGACAGGTCACACACTGATTGTGATACACATCACTCATGGGCTTGCCTGCATTCACAGCATCAAAGCGCCATCCGTCTTCCTCGCCCTGCTTCGTATGGCAGGCACCACAGTTGGTGTCCTTGCCCGCATCCATCGGAATCTCTTTCGAGCTCCAATGTGCGTAGTGAAGCACGTTGTCCATGCCTGCATCGACGCGATCTGCGACAAATTCAGGCTTTCCTGATGACAGCTGCGACATTCCCCGACCATGGGTCCGGTCTTGAGGTTCTTGTCCGCAGTTTCCGTATGACAGGAAATACAGCCGTCATGATAAATGTCTTTCAGCTCAGTAGCAGTAAGCTCTGGCTGATTTTCACCTTCAAGGCGTTTGAACTTCAGGGACATATTCCCCTTGTCATCCGTCTTGTGGCAGGACTGGCAGTCAAGGCCCTGCTCTTTCAGCGCCTTGGTATGCGTGTCGTGTAAAAACACGGCCGCAGACTGTTCCAGCTCCCCTAGCCTCGCGATGGTGTCGATCATGATCACGTCTGGCCGTTCCTTGGCGTCATCCGCCGCAGAACCCAGCATGCCCATGGCTTCCAACTGGAACCCGAGCACGCCTGCCAGCACAACCAAGATGGCAGTCAATCGCATTATCCTTTTACCATTTGCCATGTGTCGATCCCTTTCCTCAAAGCGTTGATGGCAAAGAACCAGCCATTACGGCCATGTCCTCCAGAATCCCTTGTCGGACTCTTGTTCGGCCCCCATGCGCAAATTTGACAGCCACTCCATGCAGCCGAAAGATTTACGCAAAACCTGGCTCAAATCCCTATAAAACGAGTAGGTTTTAATACCTACCGGCTCGATAGGTTTTTTAACCTACTCAGCAGGTATGTTAAATTCAACGTTTTCGTCAAGCATTTTCCGACTTTTTCGGTTGGTTTTTTGAAATTATACAACCCATTGTATTTACTAACTTAAGCAAATCTCACTTTCTTAAAAATGCCTATCTATAGCGATTTATTATACCTGCTGAAAAACAAAACGATCACGACAAAAGTGAAAAAATACTTCACAACTTCAACCCGCATGCACAAGTGCAAACGGCCTTATGGGCTATAAATTAATAGAATTACTCAAACCGAAATTCTATTCACCCGCAGCAATCAAAAACGATCGGCTTTTCACAAAAAAACGCCTTCCGACATCGGAAGGCGCTCACCAACAAAATATTTGCTAAAAATATTATTCAAATTGAACGGTCACAAAAACTTTCCCGCTCTTTTTACTTAATGCATTTTTCAAGTCGTCAGAATAGTCACCTATTTCACTCACAAACAATGAATCTTTATCTTCCAAAAACTCAGCAAGATCCGCAGCTTCAACTCCAATTCCGCGAGCAAGTATGTCAGGTCCGCTATCTACCGCCAACATGCTGAAAATTTTTATAAACAGACTAACTGGCGTAGAACTCTTCTGCACTTCACGACTCTGGGAAACAATATCACTTCGAAAACCCTTATAAGGGTTATCACGTCCCATACATATACCTACAAGTCCGGGCATGGCACCTCCAAGCGCCAATCGATCCCCATCCTTGACGTATGTCGTATCTATATCATCAACAGGACTACTATTTATAAAGATAGTTCGAACCTCTGTCTCAATTTTATTTTCATCGAACCCTAATACTTCATGAAGAAAATCCCGGACAGTCATCCCGGACAAACCGTCAAGAAAGAAGCCCTTCTGTAAAAAAAGGCCCAACTTCGCTTTGCCTCGAAACGCATACGAATATTCAGTGGCTCGACATTATTCATATTATTCTCCTTGAAACCATTCTAACAGGTATCGATCGCAACCGCATTATGTCTCACCGGACACAGTGTGCTGTTTTCTTTGACATTATTTCTCAAACTCGTGTATAAAAATACTGTTTGAGACAAAAAACAAACAGTGCTTGAGAGAGACACTGAAAAATCAACAAGTTGAGGTTTAGCATGCCCAGAATTCTCAGAATCAACACCCGTACAAAAGAGTACAGCTTTGAAGAAGTCGGACCTTACGCGAACCTCGGTGGTCGCGCCCTGACTTCCCGCATCATCAACAAGGAAGTTCCGGCAGACTGCCATCCGCTGTCTTCCGAAAACAAACTGGTCTTTGCCACTGGGCTGCTCGGCGGTTCCACGGCAGCGAACTCAGGTCGCCTTTCTGTCGGCACCAAATCTCCGCTGACCGGCGGCATCAAAGAGTCCAACTCCGGCGGTCTGTTCGCCCACAAGATGCCCAAAATGGACCTGCTTGCCGTTATCCTTGAAGACAAGCCAGCCGATGCAGCTCCGTTCAGCACCCTGTTCATCTCCGAGAACAAGGTTGAATTCAGGGATGCTTCCAACATCATGGGCGTGGACAACTACCCCGCACACGACAAACTTCTCGAAGAATACGGCGACAAACTGTGTTGCGGCATGATCGGCCCCGCCGGTGAAACTCTTCGCAAGACTGCCACCATCCAGTTCACCGATCCCTACAAGCGTCCCGCACGTTCTGCCGGACGCGGCGGCACTGGTGCTGTCATGGGTTCCAAAAAATCAAGGCCATCATCCTTGACTCCGCCGTCAACAACAAGGTCGGCGCTGCTGATGTCGATGCCTTCAAGACCGCTCGCAAGGAATGGGTCGGCATCCTTCAGGGACACCCGGTCACCAGCCAGGGCCTGCCCGGATTCGGTACTTCCATTCTGGTCAACCTGGTCAACGAAGCAGGCGCACTGCCCACAAAGAACTTCCGTTACGGCCAGTGCGATCATGCAGCAGACATCTCCGGTGAAAAAATCGCCGAGCTCATCGAATCACGCAAAGGCAAAACAACCGAAGGTTGCCACACTGGTTGCGTCATCCAGTGCTCCCAGCAGTACAACAATGCCGATGGTGAATATGTCACCTCCGGTTTCGAATACGAAACCGTCTGGGCATTCGGTGCAAACGCACTCATTCAGGATGTCGATGACATCGCAGCCCTTGACCGTCTCTGCGACGAAAAGGGAATGGATACCATCGAAGCCGGTAACACTATTGCAGTCGCCATGGACGGCGGAATCCTCCCCTGGGGCGACGGCAAGGCCGCAATCGAACTGCTGTCCAAAGTCGGCACCGACGATCCCATGGGAATGATTCTGGGTAACGGTGTGGACTTCGCAGGCGGAGCCTTCGGCGTCGAACGTCTGCCTACCGTCAAGGGACAGTCCATGCCTGCTTACGATCCGCGTGCAGTCAAGGGCGTCGGCGTCACCTATGCCACAACAACCATGGGGGCTGACCATACAGCCGGTTACGGCGTCTGCCAAAACATCCTCAAAGTCGGCGGCGACGTTGACGGTCACAAGAAGGAAGGCAACGTCGAACTGTCCAAGAACCTGCAGATTGCCACCGCAGCCATCGACTCCATGGGCTTCTGCCTGTTCGTGGCTTTCGCCGTGCTGGATTCGGAAAACGGCGTACAGGCCATGGCCGATCTGGTTCAGGCATACACAGGCAACACCTTCACAGCCGACGACCTGGTCAATCTGGGCGTGAACGCACTGAAGGACGAGCAGGACTTCAACAAGCGCGCTGGCTTCACCAAGATGGACGACAAGCTGCCCCGCTTCTTTGAAACCGATCCCCTTCCGCCTCACAACGTGGTCTGGGACATCGACGAAGATGAACTTCAGGGTGCCAAAGTCTAAACAGAACCCAAGTACAACAAGTCAAAGGCCGGGGAGTTCCCCGGCCTTTTTTTATCCTCTGACATTGACCCTCAACACTCAAGCAGCTAAATCATACTCATGGGAATTGAAATCAAATGTTTTGCGACACTGGCCCGGTTCCTGCCCGAGAATGGCGATGACTACCCTCTTGCCAAAGGTGAAACCGTCAAGTCACTGGTTGACGCTCTCGGAATTCCGGAAGATGAGATTGCACTCATATTCATTAATTCATGCCGCGCCTATCTGGAAAGCGAACTTGCCGATGGAGATCGTGTCGGCCTGTTCCCGCCTGTAGGAGGCGGTTAGACAATGCCCGGCTCACTCCAGAGCGTGATTCGAGCCGTAGCTGTCAAACAGGCACTGCCTACCGGCGGCAATGGAAACTGCATCAGCCTTTCAGACGTGGCTGAAATAGCTGCTCGTCATCACCTATCCGGTCATGTCGTTGAAGCCGAAGCGTTGAAAATGGGAATTCACCCACTACGCTACCTTCGAAACATGAACGACATTTCCGCAGCGTCGCAGGTTCAGCTTCTGGAATCTTCTGTTGCACAGGTTGGACTTGGCGGTCTCGGTGGAAGCCTTCTGGAAATACTTCTCCGAACCGGTATCGGCAAAATTCGTGGTGCAGACGGTGACGTCTTCGAGGAATCCAACCTCAACCGCCAAGCTCTTTCTTCTCCTGACAACATAGGCATCTCCAAAGCCCATGCAGCCACAGAAAGGGCACAAACCATCAACCCTTCAGTCGATTTCGCCGCGCAAGACACATTTCTTGATGACAAATCACTGCCGGAATTCCTCCATGGCTGTGATATCGCAATCGACGCATTGGGCGGATTGAACATGCGCCGCTCTCTACAGCATGCTGCGGCCGATGTCGGCATACCGCTTGTCACTGGCGCGCTGGCCGGATGGACCGGTTATGTCGGCGTTGTCATGCCCGGTCAGACAGGACCGGCTGACATCATGGGGATCAACAACGCCGCAGAAGAAGCCCTTGGCTGTCCATCCGCCGTGGTCACCTGCATAGCTTCAATTATGGCCGCCGAAACCATCAAGACACTCACCCAAGCATCTTCACTCAAAGGGAAAATGCTTATTATCGACCTGAAATCACTTTCTTTTGAGACCGTCATCATATAGAGGACGCCCTTGGTGTCGAAACGACAGGTATTGTGTCATTGTTGACTTAATTCATGACCTACTGCATATATTTTACAGTATGCGGGCAGGCTTTTCAGTCTGTCTTTGCAAATACATCAATATGCAACAAAGCGACCTGACATGACCAAAAATACAACTCTCAGACTTCGTGTATGGATCGAACAGGAAGAAGAAACCTACATTGGCATAGGCAGCACCCTGCTTCTGCAACACATCGAAAAACTTGGCTCTCTGCGTAAAGCGGCAGAGGCGCTCGGGATGTCCTACCGACGAGCTTGGGGAAAGCTGAAAAAAGCCGAACAGCGCATAGGCCAGCCTTTGGTTGAAAAAACCAAGGGAAACGGCCAGCGCTTCAATCTCTCCCCACTCGGCAAGGAACTCATGGACAAGTTTCTGGATTTTTATCTCGACGTGGAAGAATACGCCACAAAACGAGCTTCTGAAGTCCTCAGCATGGACATCAAAAATCCGGTGAATTCTACCGAGATGACAAACAATAGGAAGTAAACAGTATAATCTGTTGAAATAATAGTCCTTAGGAGGGAAATGAAACGTTTTACACTATTGCCATGGCACTTGTCCTGTCCCTGGCACTGTCCATGCCTGCCATCGCGGGTAAAACCCTGATGATGGCCACCACGACCAGCACCGCCAACACCGGCCTGCTTGATGAATTGATCGTACCCAAATTCAAGAAAGATACAGGTATCGAAATCAAATTCACAGCCGTCGGCACTGGCAAGGCTCTCAAGATGGCCCAGAACTGCGACGTTGACGTGGTTCTTGTCCACGCTCCCGGCGCTGAAAAGAAATACATGGACATGGGCGTTCTCAAAGACCGCACCGAACTGATGTACAACGACTTCGTCATCATCGGCCCGGCAAGCGATCCCGCAGGTGTCAAGGGAATGTCCGTCACTGACGCGCTCAAGGGAATTGAAGCCAAGCAGGCAGTCTTCGCCAGCCGCGGCGACAACTCCGGTACCAACAAAAAGGAAATCTCCCTGTGGAAGGCCGCAGGTATGGCTGTTCCCGAAAAGCAGGCCTGGTACGTCCAGACCGGTCAGGGCATGATCGCCACCATCAACATCGCATCTGAAAAAGATGGTTACACCATGACCGACCGCGGCACTTACATCAAATATGCCGACACCAAGGGCGGCAACCCGCCGCTGAAGGTTCTGGTAGAAGGCGACAAGGTGCTCTTCAACCAGTACAGCGCTTTGGCTGTTGACACTAAGCTTTGCAAGGACGCCAAGTACGCTCTCGCCACGCAGTTCATCAAGTGGATGGCTTCTCCGGATACCCAGAAGGCCATTGGTGACTTCAAGCTGCTCGGCAAGAAACTCTTTATCCCCAACGCCAAATAATCTGGTACAGTTGACCTTCCGGGAGGAAGTAACTATTCCTTCCTCCCGGACATAAAAAGGACAACAATGGATTATTTACTGCAAGGCTTTCTTCAAGGGTTCGTACTCCTCTTCACAGGAAACGCTGAGACCTATTCCGCCATATGGGCGACAGTTGGCGCGTCTACTCTTTCCATGGCGGCCAGCCTGCTCATCGGCGTGCCACTCGGCTTTCTTCTTGGTTACAGAAAATTTCCCGGCAAAAAGATCGTCCGCACCCTTGTGGACACTCTGCTTCATTCCCGACTGTCGTCATCGGCCTGCTGGTTTACGCATTTCTCACGCGGCATGGGCCCCTCGGAGGCTCGGGCCTCCTGTTCACCATTCCCGGCGTCGCCATCGGACAGACACTGCTCGGTTTGCCGATCATCATTGCCATGACATCCACAGCTGTCGAAGCGCTCGACAAACGGCTCCCCATGACACTCATCACTCTGGGAGCCAACTCCCGCCAGATGATGTGGGCAACAGTCATTGAAGCCCGCTATTCCATCATGCTCGCTGCCATGGCTGCCTATGGACGCATTGTGTCAGAAGTAGGCATTTCCATGCTGGTCGGCGGCAACATCAAGTGGCACACCAGAACCATCACCACGCTATTGCCCTGGAAACCGGAAAAGGTGAATTTGCCATGGGAATCGCGCTCGGCATGGTACTTCTGACCGTTGCACTGCTCGTCAATATATTTGCCGTCGGACTCAAGAAAAGGGCTGTCCAATGACCTCACCACTTATCAGCCTGAACAACATCCGGCAGAAATATTCCGACCGAATCGTTCTTTCAATCGACAGCTTTGATATTGCCCCCGGCAGCATTGTCGGCCTTGCCGGTCCCAATGGTTCCGGCAAATCGACCTTGCTCAGACTACTCGCGTTCCTTGAAGCTCCGGCAAACGGCACCATTTCCTTCATGGGACGTCCCGCCTTCGCCAAACCGAATGCGGTTCACCGCGAGGTCACCCTGCTCGTTCAGGAACCATACCTGCTCAAAAGAAGTGTCTTCGCCAATGTCGCTTACGGACTCAAGATTCGGAACAAAAACGACATCCCGGGCAAAGTCAACCGGGCTCTTGAAACCGTCGGGCTTGAGCCTGATGTTTTTTGCAAACGTCAATGGTTCGAACTATCCGGCGGCGAACGCCAACGCGTCGCACTCGCCGCTCGTCTTGTGCTCAAACCGAAGATGCTTCTCATGGACGAACCGACTGCCAGCCTCGATGAAAAAAGTTCGACTCTCATCCGGCAGGCCGCCCTTTCAGCGCGCGAAGAATACGGCGCGAGTCTTGTCATAGCCAGTCATGATATGGCATGGCTTAAAGCTGTCAGCGACTGCATCGTCCACTTGGAAAAAGGCAACATCATCGACACAGTCTGTCCTTCCCCGGAGAAATAACATGAAAGCAATTTCCATTGTCGGTCCCAAAAATTCCGGCAAGACTACTCTCGGCCTTGAACTCGCAGAATATTTCAAAAACAAAGGGCTCACTGTTGCCGCCGCCAAATTCAGCCACCACGGCTTCGACTGGCAGGACGCAGACACCGCGAAATACGCAGAACACTGTGACGCGGTCGCGGGACTCGGCCCGGACGAAACGTTCACGCACTGGAC
>LQAJ01000276.1_pt1 | contig 14728 bp, 14 predicted proteins | sample 1535811 | NCBI WGS metagenome assembly LQAJ01 (sample SAMN04331587, study PRJNA305678) | bioreactor metagenome | isolation source: bioreactor_6 inoculated with Wadden Sea sediment 2nd replicate of a... | place: Germany: Wadden Sea, Janssand Flat
GGGATATATATAAAATCATTTTTTTAAGTCACACAAAAGTCACACTTTTTGATTTCTACTCAGTAATAGCTATTGACAGCTGATGTTAGCTAATAGTATAATATGATTGTATAGTTATCTGCTATACAAAGAATTAATCGTTTTGTGTGATAGATGATGATTCTATATGATACTGTCCATTTTCGGCTTCAGGGACTAGTGTCCGCAAGGACGTGGAAGTTCGAGTCTTCTTTCGGGCATATTTAGTAGATGAAATTGATACAATTTGAAACCGGTTTTCCTAATACAGGGAGATCGGTTTTTTGCATTAGGTTCAAAGCGTTGAACAGTACGATTCTAATATCCTTCAAAAGTCAGAAGATCTTCGTTTCAAACCACCAGATCTGAGTAACCAACACTACAGCAGATTTTACATGGGCTTATGGTTTAGTTTGTGACAATCTTTAACACTCTTTCGAAAAATATTAGGTCTCACTCACCACTAGAATTTTATTGCTACTGTCTGAGGCGGCTTAGGTATATCCTTTAGAATTTTGATTATCAATCATTTAAAAATCTTCCTTATAATGAATTCCCTTTGTAAAAGCCATATATTTAGAGTAAGATGTTTTATAGATGATACTGAGTAAAAATAAACTCACGAGAATAATAGTTAAACTGGTTATGATTTAAATAAATCGTAGTCAGATTTGCTTGTGATTTAAACTGGGGTACTGATGGCTAAGAAAAAAGTAACACCAAAAAACGAAAAAGGCTTCGAAGAGTCCCTTTGGGATTCCGCTAATCGACTACGAGGTAGTGTTGAGCCTTCCGAATATAAGCATGTGGTATTGAGTTTAATTTTCCTTAAATTTGTTTCAGACAAGTTTGAGGAGCGTCGGGCAGAGTTGCTAGAGGATGGTAAGGAGAAATACACCGACATGGTAGAGTTCTACACCATGAAAAACGTTTTCTACCTTCCTGAAACCTCCCGATGGAGTTATATTCAGCAACATGCTAAACAAGGCGATATCGCAATTAAGATTGATTCAGCCTTGGCTGCGGTGGAAAAAAGTAATGCTGCACTAAAGGGAGCATTACCAGATAACTATTTCTCCCGTCTCAAACTTGATGGCAGCAAGCTATCAGCCCTGATTGATGCAATCAATAATATCGATACAGTACGAGACAAGGAAGAGGATGTAGTAGGTCGAGTCTATGAATATTTCCTTGGCAAGTTTGCTTCCTCTGAAGGCAAGCTTGGAGGAGAATTTTATACCCCTAAATGTGTGGTTAATCTCATTGCTGAAATGATTGAGCCTTACCGGGGTAAAATCTACGATCCCTGTTGTGGCTCAGGTGGTATGTTCGTTCAGTCATTGAAGTTTGTACAGAGTCATCACGGTGATACCAAAGACATATCGGTATATGGACAGGAATACACTTCTACTACCTATAAGCTAGCTAAGATGAATCTTGCGGTACGTGGACTTTCTGCTAATCTAGGTGAAGTTCCAGCTGATACCTTCTTTAAGGATCAACATCCTGACTTAAAGGCTGATTATATTATGGCCAATCCACCTTTTAACTTAAAAGAATGGCGATCGGCTGATGAATTGGTTCATGACTCACGATGGAGTGGTTATGAAACACCACCTACAGGAAATGCTAACTATGCATGGATTCTACATATGGTATCAAAACTCTCAGAACACGGTGTAGCAGGCTTTGTTCTGGCCAATGGCTCCATGTCTACGAATACCAGTGGTGAAGGTGCTATCCGCCAGAAGATGGTGGAGAATGATCTCGTAGACTGCATGATTGCACTTCCTGGTCAACTCTTCTATACAACTCAGATTCCGGTATGCCTCTGGTTCCTCACTAAGAATAAAAAAGTAGATAAAGAACGAGGTTATCGTAACCGTGAAGGAGAGACCCTGTTTATTGATGCCCGGAAGATTGGCTCAATGATCAGTCGCACACAAAAGGAACTTCTTTCAGAAGATATTGAAGCTATTGCTAAAACCTATCACGCATGGCGTGGTGAGGTGAAAGACGGAGATTACGAAGACCAAGCTGGGTACTGTAAATCTGCTACTCTTGAAGATATGCGAAAGCATGACTATGTACTTACTCCTGGTCGTTATGTTGGTGCAGCTCCTCTTGAAGATGATGGTATTCCTTTTGAAACCAAGATGACTGAGTTAAGTCAGACTCTTTATGCTCAGATGGAAGAGTCTTCCAAGTTGGATGAGGTGATTTGGAAGAACTTAGAGAGGTTAGGTTATGGGGAGTGAGTGGAAAGAAGTTCAGCTCCAAGAAATCGTTACTAAACTAGGAGATGGACTGCATGGAACCCCCAAATATACTGCAGATGGGGAATACTATTTCATTAATGGAAACAACCTTGTTAATGGTAACATTATCCTAAAGAAGGATACAAAGCGCGTCTCTAGTGCTGAATATGGAAAGTACAAGAAAGAACTAAATTGTAGAACTATTCTTATTTCAATTAATGGAACTATTGGTAATGTTGCCTATTATAATGATGAACCTATTGTACTCGGCAAAAGTGCCTGCTATTTCAATTTAATTGATAATGTAAATAGAAGTTTTGTTCGTTATATTCTCTCAAGCTCAGCATTTTTGCATTATCTTGAAGCATATTCGACTGGAACCACTATTAAAAATGTTTCCCTAAAGATGATGAGAGAATTTTCTTTTAGACTCCCTCCCATCCCCGAACAAAAAGCAATCGCTCACATCCTGGGATCATTGGATGATAAGATTGAGTTGAATCGGCGGATGAATGCGACATTAGAATCGATGGCACAGGCGCTTTTTAAAAGCTGGTTTGTGGACTTTGACCCCGTGATTGATAATGCCATCATCGCCGGTAATCTAATCCCTGAGGAATTCACTGATCGTGCTGAAACTCGCCGCAAAGCCCTCGCCGATGGCACCGCTAATCGAGAAACTGCCAAACAGTTCCCTTCATCTTTCCAATTCACCGAAGAAATGGGCTGGATTCCAGAGGGGTGGGAAGCAGTAACCCTAAAACAAGCAATACAAATCAATCCTTCAGTTAAACTTAGTAAAGGAAATGTTGTGCCATTCGCAGATATGAAGGCTCTACCCACGGACGGCTACTCAATCAATGGCGTCACTGAGAAGGCATATTCTGGGGGGGCAAAATTCCAGAATGACGATGTACTTCTCGCAAGAATTACTCCGTGTTTAGAGAATGGGAAAACAGGGATTGTAGATTTCCTTTCAAGTTCAACTGATGTTGGTTTTGGCTCTACAGAATTTATCGTTCTACGAGGAAAAGGAGAATTGAGACTTCCCTATGTTGCTTGTATAGCCAGAGAAGAAAATTTCCGTCTTCATTGTATACAAAGTATGGTTGGATCATCAGGGAGGCAGAGAGTGCAAAAGGCATGCTTTGATAGCTTTTATATAGCGTACAATGCTGATCTCACTGTATTGAAAAAAATTCTCAGAAGTAACAAAGCCTATGTTCCAGAAAGCTAGGGAACAAGCAAAGGAGAGTCGTGTGCTAACGAAACTCCGCGACACCCTTCTCCCGAAACTCATCTCCGGTGAACTCCGTATCCCCGAAGTTGAAAAATTTATCCAGGAAGCATTAAAATGAAATTCAATGAAGCCCAGCTAGAAGCAGCTATTTTAGAACTTCTTGGTGAATCGGGGTATCCCCATGTGAAAGGTGAGACAATTAATCGCCAACCCAACGAGGTTTTGATAAAAGCAGATCTTCGAGCTTTCCTAACAAGGCAGTATGCAAAAGATGGAATCACTCCAGTAGAAATAGAGACAATTATTAAACAATTAGAATCCTACTCTACAGCAGATCTCTATGAGAGCAATAAAGCGATCATGAAGTTAGTCTCTGATGGATTTTTACTTAAGAGGGAAGATCGTGAGCTAAAAGACCTCTATGTGCAGTTGATAGATTATTCAGATTTAGTTGAATTTCGTAAACCTCAAGCAGGTGAGGTCCCATCAATAGAGGTTGCAGAATCAGCAGCTTATAGCGCAGGTGGTAATATCTTCAAGATAGTGAATCAGCTGGAAATCTATGGGGCTGAGAAACGAATACCCGATGGTATGCTCTACATTAATGGTCTACCGTTGGTGGTCTTTGAATTTAAGAGTGCTATCCGTGAAGAAACAACAATCCATGATGCCTATATTCAATTAACGGTGCGGTATAAACGTGATATCCCGGAACTCTTTAAATACAATGGATTTTGTGTGATCAGTGACGGGGTAAACAATAAAGCAGGTTCATTTTTTGCACCCTATGAGTTCTTTTATGCCTGGCGGAAAACTGATGGTAGTGATCTGATAGAAAAAGACGGGATAGACTCGCTCTATTCTATGATTAAAGGATTATTTCATCCAACTCGGTTATGCGATGTAATGAGAAACTTTATCTATCTGCCAGACACCTCCAGACGTGAGGAGAAAATCCTCTGTCGTTATCCACAGTACTATGCAGCAACTAAAATATATCGAAACATCTTAGATCATATGAAGCCTATGGGGGACGGTAAGGGTGGAACCTACTTTGGGGCAACCGGATGTGGGAAGAGTTTTACCATGCTGTTTCTGGCTCGGTTGCTGATGAGAAGTGTAGATTTAGCAAGCCCAACTATAGTATTGATCACTGACCGTACAGATCTGGATAACCAGCTCTCGGGTCTTTTTACTAATGGTAAGGGATATATTGGTGATGAGTTGGTAATCAGCGTGGAGAGCCGCATAAAACTACGAGAACTGTTAAAAGGGCGTAATAGCGGAGGAGTGTTTCTCACTACGATTCACAAATTTACTGAAGACACAGAGCTATTAACCGATCGAAATAATGTAATCTGTATCTCTGATGAGGCGCATCGTAGCCAAGTGAATATGGATCAAAAACTCAAGATCACTGATGAAGGGGTAACCCGGACCTATGGCTTTGCAAAGTACCTTCATGACTCATTACCGAATGCAACCTATGTAGGTTTCACTGGTACTCCGATTGATGCAACCCTCGATGTATTTGGAGAGGTGGTAGATTCCTATACCATGACAGAATCAGTAATTGATGAAATTACTGTGCGTATTGTATACGAAGGTCGTGCTGCTAAAGTATTGCTTGATAGTAGCAAGCTTGAAGAAATTGAAGCATATTACGCTCAATGCGCGGATGATGGCGCTAATGACTATGCAATTGATGCGAGTAAAAAAGCTAACCTGCAGATGACCTCAATTCTTGGTGACCCGAAACGCTTGAAGGCTTTGGCTGCAGACTTTGTCGATCATTATGAAGCACGAATAGCAGAAGGTTCTACGGTAGAAGGGAAAGCTATGTTTGTCAGCAGTAGCCGGCCAATTGCCTATAATTTCTACCAAGAGGTGATTACTTTACGTCCAGAATGGGCAGAGGTGAAAGTATGTGCTGATGGACAAGAGCTCACCGAAGCAGAAAAGCAACAGATTATGCCCATGGAGCATATCAAATTGGTAATGACCCGGGATAAAGATGATGAACCTGATTTGTACCATATGCTGGGAACCAAAGAATACCGTAAAGAACTAGATCGTCAGTTTAAGACTGCCAAATCAAACTTTAAAATTGCTATTGTAGTAGATATGTGGCTTACGGGTTTCGATGTACCCTTCCTTGATAGTATGTATATCGATAAGCCGGTTAAACGACATAATTTGATCCAGACCATTTCCCGGGTAAACCGAAAGTATTCACAGAAAGAGAAAGGGCTGATTATTGACTATATAGGTATCAAGAAACAGATGAACCTCGCTCTGGCACATTACTCCAAAGCTGATACTGCAAACTTTGAGGAAATCAGCCTATCCCTAGTAGTGGTAAGAGATCATTTAGATCTGATGCGTGCAATCTTCCATAAGTTTGATACGTCTCCCTATTTTTCAGGTCATCCAATTGAACAATTGCATTGCCTTAACATGGCTGCAGAATATATTCAGATTACCGAAGAATTTGAGAAGCGATTCATGTTTCTCAGTAAACGCATGAAAGCAGCCTATGATATATGCGTTGGTAGCGATGATTTTACTCAAAGTGAACGTGACTATGTCCATTTCTATCTAGCGGTTCGATCCATTATCTTTAAGCTCACTAAAGGGACTGCTCCTGATCTTATTCAGATGAATGCCAAAGTCCAACAAATGATAGCAGATGCCCTACAGAGTGATGGAGTAGAAGAGATCTTTAAGATGGGTCAAGGGGATACGTCTGAGGTTGACATCTTTGATCCAGAATACCTAGCGAAGATTGAAAAGATCAAGCTACCGAATACGAGAATCAAGTTGTTACAGCAGCTGCTGGCAAAAGCTATTGAAGAGTTCAAGAAGGTCAATAAATTGAAGGGAGTGGATTTCTCCAAACAATTCAAAGCCTTAGTGGATAAATACAATGATCGGAGCGAGCAGGATATTCTCAGGAGTGAAGTTCTGGAAGACTTTACTGATGAGATTATTGATTTATATCATGCTATCAAAAAGGAGAAAACCTCCTTTGCAGAACTTGGAATTGATTTTGAAGAGAAGGCCTTCTACGACATACTGAAAGCTCTTACCATTAAATATGATTTTCTCTACCCCGAGGATAAACTCCTTGAACTCGCAAGAAAAGTGAAAGTGATTGTTGATGACAAAGCTAAGTACACTGACTGGAGCCAGCGTAATGATATTAAGGCTGAGTTAAAAGTAGATCTTATTATCTTACTTGCTGATAACGGATACCTCCAATTGATCGGGATGAGGTTTACAAGGAAATCTTTGATCAGGCAGAGAATTTTAAGAAGCATCAGATCCAGGGTTATGTATAGAATAGAATTTTATATGACAAACTGCTAACGCATGCAGATTATGTATTAAGGGGTTCCCCTGTTTGAAGGGGTATTTATCAGAAAGTAGTTAGGCATAACAAATACGGAGTATTAGTTAATTTCAAAAATATCCCTAAATGGGATTTATAATATTGATTATTTCTTAAAAGGGATTATACTGTATGCATGTGATATCAAGAAAAAAATTAATTGAATTTGGTATTAAATATTCAGATGTTAAAGAAGAGCTGGATACATGGTATCATATGATAGATAAAAATCATTATCTTGGGCCAATTACTATTAAAAGAGTATTTAGATCGGCAGATTTTATTCCAGGTGATAGAGTAGTATTCAACATCAAAGGGAATTCTTACAGGATCATAGTGAAAGTAAGATATGCTACACAAACTATGTTCATCAGATTCATAGGTACTCATGCAGAGTATGACAAAGTAAATGCGGAGACAATATGATGAAACCAAAACTATTAAAGAATACTCACGAATATGAGATAGCATTAGAATATATTGAATCTCTTATGGAACAACCTGAATCGGACGATATCAATGAAGAGATTGAATTATTCACTTCGTTGATTACAATCTATGAGGATGAATTCTTTCCTATTGATCTACCAAATCCTATAGATGCAATTTTGTTCGTAATGAATCAGCAGGGGCTAAAAAGAAAGGATCTCATTTCTATCATTGGCAGCCAAAGCAAAGTCTCTGAAGTATTAAATAGGAAACGACCCCTCAGTCTTTCAATGATGAGGAATCTGCATGCAGAATTTGACATACCTGCTGAAATTCTTCTACAGGATACTCACCAGAATCAGGTGCCGGAAAAACGATTTATATATAAGGATTATCCCGTTTCTGAGATGCTCAAGTTAGGTACTTTCCCAATTATCAAAAAATCTCTCAGGTTAAAGAGTACTTTGAAGAAATTATGTCTAAATTATTCAGTCAATTTGTTAATAAAATACCTGAACCCGTTTATTGTAAACAATCTAAAAGTAACACAGAACCTAATCTGAACGCTTTGCTAGCCTGGCAGGCTCATATACTTCAACAGGTATCCTCAGATGAGATTGATGATTTCTCAATGGATGCTCTTGATGATACATTTCTTGAAGAGTTGCTTTCCTTCAGTATGTATTCAAAAGGCCCTCTACTAGTGAAGGACTACCTTCAATCCTTTGGGATTCATTTTGTAATATCGCAACACCTCCCTAAAACTTATGTAGATGGAGCAGTTTTCAAATCTCAAGATGGTAAACCTGTAATTGTCCTTTCTTTACGTCATGATAGGGTTGATAATTTCTGGTTCACTCTTTTTCATGAGTTGGGACATATCGTCAAACATCTTTATAGCAAAACAGATAATAGAGCTTTTTTTTGATGATACATTTTCTAGTCCTAAAGAGTGTATATCTCGAGTGGAACAAGAAGCTAATGATTTTGCCATGTGGCATTTGATACCTTCAACTAAGATTAAAACTAGTGAATTATGTGAGGAGTCCATTTGGTCTCCTTCTAAAATAGTAATAACTGCAAAAGAAATACGACGTTCTCCATCGATACTAGCAGGTCGGATACGATATGAAACAGGAGATTATTCGCTATTTTCGGAAATGTTGGGAGCCAAAGGTGTAAAGTGTTTGTTTCAAAAGTCTTAATTGGACGGAAGTAAGATAATAGAGATGATTAGCAGTCAATATATAACTGAGGGTTGAAAGAATAAAGAAGGGAAAGATAAATAATGGCTTTTTTCGATACACAAATAATTTCTTATGTTTTCAAAGGAAATACAGATTTTAATATTGTTAATGGAAAGGTCTCTTCAATAGTTATTAGTGAATTTCTAGAATTATATACCCCCAATAGTACAACTACTTCAAAATGCTATTTAAGATCAATATCACATTGGCCCTTTAATATGGGGATAAAAAGATATTGGAAAGAATTTGAGTAAAAAAGCATATAAAAAGGGCGGAAAAGAGTTACAGATCAAATATCTATAGATATGGGAAATGATTTCTCACCAATTATTGAATTCAATGGGCGTGCTTTCCGCAATGCTCTGAAAAACAAAGATATACTCGCTTTTAAGGAAGCAACATATCATTATGAGAAGCATGAACAAAAGAGATTGATAAAAAAAGTTCAATTTCTTTTTGATAAGGGTATAGTTTGTTATCCTTTGAATCAGGAAATCATTAATAAAACGAACGTCTTGTTGACGGTATTTCAGAGCAAATACTCTATAAAAGAAAATTTCAGAAATAGCATTAATGATTTACTTATTTTGGCCACAGCATTTAAATATCAAGAATCCTTAGTCTCTGCTGATAATTTATTATTTTCTTTCATGGAAGAAGAAACAGATTTCTTAGTAAAAAGGCTTGATAATACGTTTATTGAAATTTCAAGTTTTAAAAGAAAATGAAATTAAGAAAAGACGAAAAGACTCGAAAGGATATATAAATAACAGTTTTCTAGTATTAAATCGGAAAAATATCAATTAAAGCGATTTTGGAGGTTAATAAGTGGTAATTCAATCACAGTTTAAAGATTTACTTAGAGATATCGAACCAAGCTCAACAACGAAAGCTAATGCCAGTATGGCCCATACAGCTCTTCGTGATTTTCTTCGATCTGACGAGAATTTTAAGGGTCATCATATAACAACATTTCTTTCAGGTTCGTATAAAAGGGACACAGCAATTCGACCACGTATACAGAGTGGTAGTACTGCCAGGCCTGATGTTGATATTATTGTAATGACTAACCATACCCTTTCAGATGATCCCGCCGATGTGATTGAGTTGCTATACACAACATTATGCAAAAAATATTCAACCATACGTCGACAATCTCGATCAGTAGGAATAGGAACATCGAATTCTGATATGGATGTAGTTCCAATTATCGCCCCTTATGGTATGGAAGGACCATTATATATACCAGATCGAAAACTAGAAAAATGGTTGGAGACCAATCCTCCCGTTCATACTTCATGGACAACAGAAGTAAATACCTCTAGCAATGGAGTATTCAAACCTCTGGTCAAGCTTATGAAGTGGTGGCGTCGGGAACAGCCAACAGTGAACAAAAAGCCTAAAGGTTTCGTGATTGAAGTTATTACTTCTGAATCTGCTGATCTTGTTGAAACACAATACGGGGAGCTATTTCTAGGGACCTTGAGGGAATTGTAAGTAAATACTCCTGGGCAATAGATGTAGGAATAGTACCATTTATTCAAGATCCGGCAGTTCCTAGTAACTCAGTTACTCATGGAATGACCTTTGACGCCTTTAAAGGTTTCTATAACAAAGCCAAGGCTCATGCGCAACTCGGACGAGAAGCGCAGGAAGAACAGGATGAACAGAAAGCCCTGAAAAAATGGAGAGAAATCTTTGGAGATAGGTTTCCTCATGCAAAAAACTTAGACTCAAAACAAGAAGGGCTTCTCTCTTCTGCTGTAACTTCAAAAAAGCTATCCTTTCCTGATAAACCAATAACCCCTAAAGGACCTGGGAAATTCGCATTATGAATATCTGGTTTTTAGCTGATCCCATTCGTCTGTCTGAAGAACGAATTGCGATTGATAATCTTCAACAAAAAGTTGACTGGCTCATTGGGACAAAATGGACAATATCTAATACAGAACTTGCAATTGAAGCATCTATTATTGCTCTTGATAACACATATAACGTTCGAATGATCTATCCAGATCATTTTCCATATTCACCACCAATTGTTCGCCCTACCAATTCTTCTGAGTTATGGTCAACTCACCAATATCGAGACGGAGCGTTATGTCTTGAATGGGGTCCAGACACATGGGTTTCGACAGTTACAGGCGCACAAATCCTAGAAAGTGTCTATAGGTTACTTGAAATAGAAAATCCTTTCGATTCGGATAACAAAACGATTGCTCCATCTAGACATTTTCTGACAAAGGGGCAAGAACTCAGGAATACTCTTTTGAGAATATATATAAGTAATAGTTGTCAAAAATTTATCTTAACACTCCCGAATCTAACTTCAGGGACAATGCTATATTCAACTCACCATCAACGAGATTCCTATTCAATTCTTATCCATAAAGTAACACCAATATCCGGTGATGCATGGTATGATACTGAGATTCCAAATGCCCTTCGGGGAAAGTCAAATATTTGGTTCAGTCATGGACTAATCTTCACCACAGAATTAAAATATGCAAAATTGTCTAGACTTTCTACATTAAGTGATATTGAAGGAGTTCTTAAAGCAGCTGGTTATGGCGATATTGTTCTTTCTGGGTCAGACAATGAACCTATCTTTGGTTTAGACGAAGATCCAGAAACAATAATTATCACCGATGTTAATCATGTACCGCATGTATATACTTCATATCAAGAAGATAAATTCATAAAAGTTAAAAATCTTCTTGCAGATGATGGGACATCCCACCTTCGTACACCAGTTGAACTCCAACCATTATCAAAGAAACGAATTGGCATTGTTGGTCTTGGTTCACTTGGATCCAAAATTGCTGTAGCTCTTGCTCGTATGGGGGTAAAAATTTTTATTTAGTTGATGATGATATTCTCCTGCCTGAAAACTTATGTCGGCACGAACTTGATTGGAGAAGCGTAGGAGAACATAAGACTGCAGCCGTAGCACAGGCTATTGATAATATTTTATATGATGCAAAAATAGAAATTTCTAAAGTAAATATTACGGGGCAAGAAAATCCTGTGGTAGTAAATGGGGTCCTCGATAAATTATCCCATTGTGATATAATCTTGGATATGACTGCTGCTTCGCAGGTTTTCAATATTCTTTCTGGAGTCGTTATACAAAGTAAAGTACCACTTGTTTGGGCAGAAGTATTTGCTGGCGGTATTGGTGGACTAATTGCCAGAAGTCGCCCTCAGAAGGACCCCAATCCACAGCTTATTAGGGCAGCATTTATGCAATATACTGAGGCACACCCTTTTGAGGAAGGGACAGCTACAGGTTCTTATACCCTAGAAGATCTTGAAGGGAATATCATGATAGCCTCGGATGCAGATGTTGATGTAATTGCAGCTTTTGCATCAAAATTGGTTTTGGATTCAGTCCTGGAAAGAGAACCTTCAAACTTCCCATATTCGCTTTACTTGATAGGGCTAAAAAAATCTTGGGTATTCTCTGAACCATTACATAATATTCCTATTGATACGGATTATATCATTGGGGACTCAATAGAAGATGTACAAGCAATGCAACAAGCTCAGGCCTACAACATAAATTTCATTAAAGACCTATTGGAGAAAATGCATGATTCAAATACTTCTGCCAAATAATGTTATAGATAGAATAATAAAAGCTCTCAGAATAGCAGGGAGCAAAGAAATTGGTGGCATCCTGATGGGTGAACATGTGGGGGTAAACTCTTTTCGTATTGTGGATATTACCATTCAGGAACAAGCTGGTACCCTCTCATCATTTATACGTGCTTTTGCAGGAATAGCAATAACACTCAAACGGTTTTTTCATAGAACAAACTTCGAGTATACCCGCTATAATTATCTTGGAGAATGGCACTCTCACCCTAGCTTTAGTTTAAGGCCAAGTGTAACTGATGTAGATACAATGAATAAGATTGTGGGAGATATTTCGGTTGGAGCGAATTTTGTAGTTCTCCTTATCGTCCAACTATCAAAGTATCAACTAGAAGCGGCTTCATATATCTTTTATCCTGACGGATCATATGAGAAGGCAGAAACTGTAATGGCTAAGAAGGTGATATGAAAAAGAAAACTTTCAACTCTATCCCTACGCTTGTAGAACGGCAATCTACCGGCGGCGAGATTGCCCAGAGAGGCTTTATGTTTCAAGATGGAGTACTTTTATCCCAGCTTCCAAGATGGCTTGCTCAAGAAGGGTTTTCTGCTCTTATTCGTGAATCTATGGGTGATACCGAAGTTAAGTTTTTTATACCTGGTAAAGGGACTCTCATAGACTTTTGGGAAGCTAAGGATCACTATCTTACTCCTACTGAATTCTGGGACGAAATCAAACGATTTAAGGAGATTCATGAAGGATATCCTGGTACATATCGATCATTTCTTTTAGCTTCAACAGGACTATCACAAGCCATACAACCTATTGAACGTACACTTCGGCGTATCAGAGATCCATATGAATTCTATGGATCTTGTTCTCCTGTTATTACAAACTCATACCATGAGTTTGAACAACGTGTAATAGATGCTGGATATACAAAAGAGGATGCGCATTTCCTATTTGAACGTGTTACTATACTGCCTAGTTTCGGTACAGCATGCCGTGATGTTGAAGGTAGCTTCCGGCAAGGGGTAGATGATTATCTACCATATTTCAAAGATGTCACAAATCGTAAAACCGGTGATATATACGCCCAACTTGAATCACTTATTGGGAACCGGTTAAATTCTCCAGTAACAAGATTAGAAATTGAGTCTACTATTTCTGAAGAATTAGGCTCCAGGTGTCTACAAAAAGAAGCAATCTCAATTTGTACTCTGACTGATATTAGTGGCGGAAATGAAACTAGCTTATGTTTTGAATGGTCAGCATTTTTCGGCGATGATAATAGAGAATATCCCATACCTGATTTTTGGAATAAAGTTCTCATTAATGAATTAGAAGCAACCTCTTCATGGATAATTAAAAATCGCTCTACTCGTCGAATAGATCTATCCGGAACTCGTCGGCTTTCAGTCTCTATAGCTTTTGGCTCAGTTTTTTCAGCAGTTTCTGGATTTGCTATTGATATGATTTATCGAGATGAAATCTGGTCTACAGATACATTCCCGACCTCTCGAACACCGGCGTACGAGTTAATCACAACGAAAGAACGTGGGGACACTTCAGATCTTGTTGTAGTTATTGGAATCGTTCGTAATATACTAGATAATGTTCAAATAGCTTTATCAGCGTTGAATATCGAAAACGCTTCGATTTTAAGTATGTATGGCTTATCTCCAATTCTTTCATCGGATCATGCAAATATTTTAGTTAACCAACTTAAACATGAAATCTCTAAAGAACTTACTAGAACTGAATCAGAAAAAATACACTTATTTTTTGCTGGACCGGCTCACTTGGCCCTATTCTTAGGGCATCGTTTAAATGCAACAGCCCCTGTCCAATGCTATGAGTGGGTAGGTAGAAATAAGTATGTACCAACCTGTTTACTCTTTTCAAAAGCTAAGATCAATGAATGAAGATCTTTTCAAAAGTGTTTTATATATCACAACTCCCCAACCAATGAACTAATCACCGGCTGGTACTCATCAATAAGATCCTCTCGTACTTTATTGAATTCCTCATCATCTATGATCCCCCGTTTGTGAAGTGTCTTCATCATGTAGATAGCCAGGTGATAATCTTTCTCTGCTTCAAACTGGTCCTTGGTCATACGTTATCCTTGGAGTAACGATCATAGATATAACACTCATGACAGCAGTATTTGCGGTTAGCATTTCCATAGGACGTGAACTCGTCTCCACAGAAGGCACAGGTAAATGTGTAGAAGGCTGTTCTTTTCACCTTATTAGGATGTGCATTCCACCAGTCCATTCGACACTGATCAGAGCAAAATTGCTTTTTCTTTTTACCGGTAGTGTGCTTGAGCTTCTTTCCACAGGTCTTGCATCCATCTTGGACGGTAGTTTGCTCTTCGGATTCTTGAAGTACTCTGCCCATCAGTCCATGAGCTTTAGAGAAAGCTCTGACTTCAATTCTGGTGAGGTCGAGCCTCTTAGCGATAGCGGTATATCCCAATCCTGCATTTCTGAGATCAGTGATCTGCCTTTCTTGTTCTTCCGTCATACAGTCCTCCTATGT
>LQAJ01000277.1_pt1 | contig 14724 bp, 18 predicted proteins | sample 1535811 | NCBI WGS metagenome assembly LQAJ01 (sample SAMN04331587, study PRJNA305678) | bioreactor metagenome | isolation source: bioreactor_6 inoculated with Wadden Sea sediment 2nd replicate of a... | place: Germany: Wadden Sea, Janssand Flat
CCGGTCACCTTCTACGACACGGCGGGACTGGACGACGAGGGAGACCTGGGTGAACTGCGAATCAAGGCGACCCGCAAGGTGCTCTGGCGGTCAGACGTGGCCGTGGTCGTGATCTCCGAGGAAGGAATCACAGACTACGAGAAAAAGATCATCGCAGACATTCAGGATCTGGAAATCCCATTCTTCATCGTTTTCAACAAAAGCGACCTCAAGGAACCCGCCGCCGAAGACATCGCCTATTGCGCGGAAAACAACCTGCGCCATCTCGTGACCTCGGCCAAAACAGGGCTGGATGTTGACGCCGTAAAGGAAACCATCATCGACATCGCGCCCCCGGAAATGAAGCGTGATCCGGTACTGGCCGGCGACCTCATCAACGAGGGCGACTGGGTGGTCTGCGTGGTCCCCATTGATCTGGCAGCCCCAAGGGCCGACTGATCCTGCCGCAGGTTCAGGTGCTGCGCGAAATCCTCGACTGCGACGCCATCGGCATCACGGTCAAGGACCGCGAAATAGACGAGGCGCTCGCCAACCTGCAACGCAAACCGGCATTGGTCATCACTGACTCGCAGGTCGTCATGAGCGTGGCAGGAGACGTGCCCGACGATATTCCGCTGACCACCTTCTCCACTCTTTTCGCCCGATACAAAGGCGATCTTGAAAAACTGGTGGAAGGAGCCAAGGCCATTGACAGTCTGGAAGACGGCGACACCGTCCTCATGGGCGAGGCCTGTTCACACCACTCGGTTGCCGACGATATCGGGCGGGTGAAGATTCCACGCTGGCTGACCCAATACACAGGCAAGGACCTAAACTTCGAATTTTACTCGGGACACGATTTCCCCGAAAATCTGGAACGGTTCAAGCTCACCATCCACTGCGGAGCCTGCATGATCAACAGAACGGAAATGCTGCGGCGCATCAAGGAATGCAACCGCCGGGGCGTACCCGTCACTAACTACGGCGTGGCCATATCAAAGCTTCAGGGAGTGCTGGACAGGGTACTGAGACCTTTCAAGCTCGACTAGGTCATTTCTCCTCAACTCACACGCGACAAAGACAAGGCAAAAAGCAGTCACCTTGTCTCGACACAAAAAATAAGGAGTTACGGAAACATACCGTAACTCCTTTTTATTGCATCTTGCTGTTTCCGCCATCAAATCACTTCTCACAAGAGACATGAGTGCTCTCATTCACACAGCGCCTGCCTTGTTTTTAACTGGATCATTTACTGAAAAATGATATACTCCACTAACGTGTATTACCTTCCACCACTCAAACAAGGAATACCGCAATGAGCATCAACCTCGACATGAAATTTCTTATCGTGGATGACAATCAGGCAGTCCGGCAAATCGTCGCCGACATTCTTCGGTCCGTTAAATTCCACAACTTCGTCTTTGCCGAGGACGGCAAGATTGCGAAAAAGAAGTTCTACAACGAGACCGTTGACTGCATCATTCTCGACTGGGACATGCCTGTCATGAACGGATTGGAGTTTCTGGATGCCATCAAAGGTTCCGATGGTCCCGGAGAACATGAAGATATCCCGGTGCTCATGCTGACTGCTCATTGCACCAAGGACGATGTTATCGCTGCTGTTCAGCATGGAGCCACAAACTATGTCGTAAAACCTTTCACTCCCGACACGCTCATCAAGAAACTTGAGATCATTCTGAAAGAAAAAATCCTGTAGCTCATGCAGGGAACTTTACTGTCACGGTCGTTCCGTGCTCCTCAGATGTAATGAATCCAATGGTTCCGCCATGGACCTCGGCAATGAGTTTCGCAGATAGGTTCCAAGCCCCGTTCCCCGAGCCTTGCCGGACGTTGCATACTTTTCAAAGAAATAGTCCCGAATCCCTTCAGGCACAGCACCCATATTATGAAGAGCCAACGCAACGCCGCCTTCCCGGTGCAGCTCGACAGTGACGGCTTCCCCTTCGGGAGAGGCCTCAAGCGCATTGCGGACCAGATTTGACAGCATCGAATAGCAGAGAAGCTCCTCGCCCTGAATCATGACTGTTTCATGTTCGTCGATTGGGACGCCTTCCAGAAGCAACGACATTGACAGTTCCTTGGAGCTCGACACCGGCTCCTGATCCAATAGGACCTTGCGGACAACAGCGGCAATATCCACATCTATAGGGTTAAATTTGTAGGTTCCGCGCTCCATCTTGAATATATCAAGAGAATTATTAATCATCTGAAGCATGGCATAACCGGATGCCTCGACTCTCTTCAGCATTTCTTTTTGGTACTCTTCGATATTATCCGACATCATCAGCAACTGCGGCACACTCAGGATGTTGGTAAGCGGATTCTTCAAATCATGTCGGGAAACACGCTCCACATCTTCCCTCAACTCAGCCGCCTCAATAAGCTCATGGTTCTGCTTCTCCAGACGTTCCCGGCTTTCGGCCAAAGCCGCTTGAGTTCGTTTGCGAACAACGATCTCTGCCGCCAGCTTCCGGTTTGCATGGATGATTATCCCAAGAATCAGTGCTGCCACTGAAAAAATACCAAAAGCAACTTTCCAGACCATGGTCCAGTCAATAAACCGCTCGATATGGATATTGAGCCAATGATTGACGATGGCGTCACGCTCGGAATCGGTTATCGTACCAAGCGCCTTGTCGAGTATCCCCACCAATTCGGGCCAATCCCGGCGAACCCCCATGGAAAGGTTGAAGGAGTACGGCGTGGCCACAGCGACCCTGACATTGGATATTCCATGTTTACTGGTCAGATAGCGATACGACACGGTGCTGGACACCAACGCATCAAGCTTACCCTCGACAAGGTCCCAAAGTGCTTCCTCGGTGTTATCGACTAATACGATATCAATGCCGGGGATATCCTGATTAAGAGAATTCTCTATGTCGTATCCCCTGACTACCCCGACCTTCTTCCCCTTGAGGTCTCGCAAATTCAACACGGAAGATTCGTCCCTTACCAGAATACTCAAAGGGAAAGAAAGATATGGCTTTGAGTAATGCAGGTAGGCGGCAACATCATCTGCTGAATTCGGACCGGCCACCATGTCAACGTCTTGGGAGCTCACCTTTTCGACCATGTCATCCCAATTCTTTTCGGAAACGGGAAGAATCTCGACACCAAGTTTTTCTCCGAGTCTGGAAATATATTCGGAAACAATCCCCTCATAAAGCCCCTGAGGAGAAATGAACTCAAACGGAGGCCATTCGGAATCCACCCCAAGCCGCATCTGCGGATGATCCTTCAACCAGATCATTTCACGCCGGGTCAAATCCAATGGCCTCGGCTGATTGGCAAAATGCCGAAGAGTCGGTTCGGGGACCCAGCGTCGTTCCAACTCTTGAATTTCCGAACGTGAGATTGCTTGAAAACCTTCATTGATCTTGTTGATCAAACCTCGCCTGCCAGCGATTGTCCCAGCGTACAGATTCTGAAAACTCAACACCTTCTCTGCACGATCAACCTTTCCAGCCCATCCGTGCTGTGAAAGGACTTCAGTAAAATTAACCCCTTCAATCAATACCGCGGCAACATCCCCTTTCAAAAGAGACTCAGCCATCTGTTCATTCCCGACAAAAGGAACCCCGTGGATCGATGGAGCATTCTCTCTGAGCCATGCTTCCATAATAGTCCCTTTCAGGATACCGACCTTCTTTCCTTTCAACTTTTCAAGCGTCACAGGTTGCTGACCGGCGAGATAAAACAATGATGTGTCCGTGAGAAATATCGGCTCTGTAAAATCCATCCATACTTTACGTTCAAAATTCTTGTTGAGTCCGGAGTGGATATCCGCCCGACCATGAGCAATATCGTCAAGAGTCTCATACCAATATCCGAAACGGAACTCGATATCCGTGCCGGTGCGTTCTGCCCAAAGCCTCCACAGGTCCACGAGAAGTCCAGCCGGATCACCAAACTTGGTCAGTGTAGTAAACGGCGGATAATCGTTCATGCAGCTGATAACCAGCTTATCGCTGACACCGGCCAAAACCTTGCCGGACCATTTTGCCTCGATCTCCATCTTCTCCTGCTGCGAAATCTGCTTCATCCCATCCAAGACGATATCAGCCAGTCCTCCCTGCCCCTCGCGGACTGTCGCCAGAAAAGGTTTCGAATACAATGGTTGTTCCGGGATATAGGAATACTCATCCATCAACCCTCGGTCACTAAGGGTCTTCAAGGCAATCAGGGTGTCTTTCACAAAAACCTTAACATCACCATTTTCTACGGCTTCAAACAGTTCTTTATTGTTGTCAAAAACGGAAACCGAGGCACCCGGCAATTCCCGTTCAAGAACCTCCAGAGCATGATCGCCTTTGATGATGCCTATGTTAAACCCACGAAGATTCTGGAGCGATTTCAGACCTTGAATCTTCATGCTGTAGAAAAAATGCGTCTGAACATCCGTCAACGGGAGGACATAGTCCATGAAAGAATCCCGTTTCTTACTGTAAAAACAGCCTGCGTGGGCATCGGCTTCTCCCTTCCGCACCAAATCGAGAGAATTACAGAAGCTATCCATTTAAATTCAACATCTATTCCTGTTTTGCCAGACCACACCTTCCAAAGGTCAACCATCCAACCGTCAGGCTCCCCCTCCTTGTTCAAAAATAAAACGGCTCACTATCATTCCCGGCCGCTACAATAATCTTCTGAGGACGCTCACTTCCCTCCGCCCGTGCTCCAAGGAGCAATAAGGGCAAAAGGCACAACGCCAGACACAACGCCTTGCATCGAATTACGTGATGACGCGCACTCATTGGCTCTCTCCGCTTTCGACGTCATAACCGGCACTGAACAGCAAACTGCGTGCAAGTTCGGGATCATAAGGATGCGGCTGAAGGTCGTAATCAAAACCAAAACCGCTTGGCAGAAAGCATGTCGCCAGCCGTCCACCATACCCACCGTAAACACGGTCAAATACCCTGTTCCAGTCTATGGCGAAATTCAGAGCTTTCCTCACACGGATGTCGTCAAAAGGATCTTTCTTGTTATTCAGTTCAATCTGGCAGGAACGCGTACCCTCTATGGACAGAAGTGCATACTCACCCAGCGCCTCGGCTTCCTTTGCCTGCGCCAGCGGTATGGATTGGATGATATCCGCCTTGCCGGAAACAAGGGCTTCCATGCGTTCCTCAGGATGAGGAAACAATTTGAGAACAACTCGTTCGGGCACAGCCTCGCCGTCCCAATAATCAACGAAAGGCTTCAAGGTCACCTGTTTGCCCGGGACATCATGAACCATCCGAAACGGCCCAGTCCCTACCGGCTTCAGAGACAAACCGACAGCCCCTTCCTTTTCCACATACGCCTTGGGTACGATCTGAAAATGTACCAATGACTGCAAAAACACGGGAAACGGTTTTTTCAAAATCAGACGAACCGTATAATCATCAACGACAACAATGGTAGACAGTGGCCCCAGCAGATTCCTTCTTGGACTTTGCTTCCCGGATATCCCGAACGGATTGAGAATCCTCTGAAAAGTAAATTCCACGTCCTTGGCAGTACAGGGAGTGCCGTCATGAAAACAACATTTTCCTCAAGGAAAACTCATAGGTTCTGTCGCCGATAAGACGCCAGGACTTGGCAAGAAGAGGAACGACTTTACCTTCTGCCGATCTGCCGACAAGTCCTTCGAAGATGCATCGCAAAACAGCCTCTGTCCCCCTGCTTCGATGATTGCCGGGATCGAAACTCTGCACCTTGTCCAGATTCAACCCCACCACAAGGACACCTCCGTTGCCGGAATCAACCCTGTACAGATCAAGGGAACCATCCATTGACGGCGTATATCCGGCAACCCTTTTCTGGACGGCGTCAAAGCGAGGAAGAGTAAAACCGAACACCCATGGAGCCTGTCTCCACACTATTTCCTGCACCCGACGATATAGCATGGAACGCACCGTGGGATTGGCCGATATCGAGGCCTCCTTCATGAGTATATCGACCCGTTTGTTGGCATAGAACGAATAGTTACCGCGCCCACCGCTCGACAGCTTGGGAATGGCAAGATCGAACGGAGAAAAGAATGCACTCCCCCAGTCCGTCAGGTACGCATCCCTGTAACCGTCCTTGACCGTTCGCCTCAGTTCGGATTTATGGAGAATCTGCACATGTACCCGAATACCGATCTCTTCCAGCTGGCGTGCGATCTCTTCTGCTTCAGCCTGTCTATAAGGTGGAGCGAGCATCTCAAACGTCAACCTTTCGGCAAGGGCATCCAGTGGCGTTCCAAACACAAATGCACTCACCGCAAAGGCAGCGAATAAAAAGTAAATGATACGCCCATACACCATGGGACACAGAATTTTACTCATACCGCAAACGTAGCAACGATCATTGTATGTCGGCATTATTATTTCCATATGAATAGAATTCTTCTTCAGAAAAGGCGGGGAGACAATTCGCAAAAGCCCTTCTGCATATCCTGACTCAATTCACCAGACGATACTCCTCAAGACTCTCAATGAAACTCCCGACCGTGTCGTAGGTAATGTTCGCACTTTCAGCGAAATGAAGCAGAATGTTGTTGAGTCTGGTCGGGATATACGGAAACAGCTTCTTCAGATTCATGATTTCATTCTTGTAGACGCATGAGAAATCACCGGATGTCAGCTCGGAAACGCCGATATCCACATGCAGATCATGCAGAGTGTGCCGGGTATACAGCCACTTGCCGGTTATGCAGGCCAGAATTCGTCCCAGCCCGAAAAGATCGAGGCCAAATGGATTGGCGTGCGCTTCATAGGCGTAATCAAAATCAATCCAGCGGTATGCGCCGGTGGAATACTCCTTCATCAGGTGGTCGAAATTGATGTCGCCATGGCGTTCGCCATGGTCATGTAAAAAAGCCACGGCCTCGCAGGCTCCGATGAATTTACCGAGGATATCCGGATAGTGCTCATGGAAATATGTTTCATGGTCCGCCTTGATCCCGGCGACCACATGGTCAATGCGCTTTCCCTGAATGAAATCAATGATGCGGATTCTGTTGCCCGCCTCATCCTTGACGGAGCGCCCCTGCATAAAACGGGTGTCACCGCGAACGAGGTCAAGCATGCGCGCCTCTTTCTGCGGACTCCTGTAACACTTTATCTTCACACAGCCGTATTCCAGATAGAAACTTTCATGAAAAACCAGCTTGAGCAGCTTGGTCTCGCCACTCTCAAGCTCCATGCATTTCTTCACCCAGTATTTTACGTCCTTGTATGCCAATCCTTGCTCAACGGCATCCCGGTAGACCAGATAATGTTTCCCGCCAACAGCAATAATGTCTCCGGAATCTATGGACATGAACTCAGACGTATCCATGTAAATCCGTCCATAATCATGCAACCGCAACCCCGGCTGAAACTGTTCGACCAATTCGCGCACGGTGTTCATGGCCGCCCATCTCCTTCTGCGCTGTTTTCACCACTCCCGCCCAAAACACCGACTCAAAGAAAGTCTATGAAACCACCCATACAGTGCAGTCCTTAGCGGAATGGATGATCTTGTTCGACACCGAACCAAACAGAAATTCCTCAGCCTTGGATACACCGCGCCGCCCGATGACGACAGTGCCGAAACCGCCCGCCTTGAGGGCATCCATAATTTCAAGCGCGATACTGGTGCCTCGACTGCACTGGCGCACACCATTCTGGAACGGAGAAAAAACAGCTCGACACGTATTGCTCAGAAATAACCGAATCGGGAACATCCATTTCAACCAACCGGTTCCGGGTCTGTCGAAAAATGCCTTCATTTCGGAACGTGTCATTTCACAGGCAGTCTTCCACTCATCCTCATCCGGAAAAAGGTCACGATGCGGCAGCCGTTCGATACACAACAACTGCACTTCGAAACCGGAACCGCCCCCGACGATGGCCCCGACATATTCAACAGCACGCATGGCGTTCTCACTCGCATCCACGGCCAGCAATATTTTCTTGAAGTTCATACCCTTCCTCCTTTCGCAAATTGAACAGCCATTCGCCAAAGCCACCCTCAGCTCAAGCCCTTGTTCATGCCTTGGGCAGATACTCAAGGCATGGGCGGAGATCATCCAGAAATTCGTCCACCGAGTCGTAATAAACCTCGGCACCTGCGGAAAAATGCATGAGTACGTTGTTCAGTTTCTTGGGGATATATGGGAACAGACGCCGAAGATTGACCAGACGATTTCTGATAACCACGGAAAAATCTTCGGGAACGATGGAATCCGCACCTTCCATGTCCTGAAAGAGCGGCGGGGTGTAGATCTGCTTGCCCACCACAAAAAGCAGCGCATTACCCAGTCCGAAAAGATCAAGGGCAAACGGGTTGGCATGCGCTTCAAAGGCATAATCGAAATCGATCCAGCGCACCTTGCCTGTTCTGGTTTCAACCCAGATGTGGTCACGCCTGACATCGCCATGCCTCTCGCCATTGGCATGCAGAAACCCGATTGCTTCGCACGCGACAATGAACAGCTCAAGCATATCCAGCAGCCGTGTTTCAAAATATTCAAGATGGTCACCCGGCAGGTTGTCGATGACCACGTCCAGCCGCTTGCCCCGAATGACTTCGAGAACCCGGACCAGATTTTCCGCTTCGTCGTACAGGGAAAAACCATGCATGAAACGGGGATCGTCCTTCACGAGATCGAGAATGCGGGCTTCCTTGGCTTCACTCCGAAAACTCCGAAACGACATGGGACCGATATGCTGTGTGAACTCTTCGTGAAAGACCAATTTCAAAATGGCTGACTTACCCGTTTCAAGGCATTTGCACCGCTTCACCCAAAACTTGAAATCCTCAAGCCCGAACCGCCGTTCAGCTTCATCACGCAGCACCATATAGTGCCTGTCTCCCAAACGGATCACGTCACCGTAATCAATGGACGTAAAATCAGTCGTGTCAGTGACCAATCGTCCCAAACGCTGAATCGGAAACTTCGGAAGATAATAATGAACAAGGTCCCTGAGATCTTCATTCATGATTTTCTCCTTATGAATCAATACTACCTGACCCAGAAACGATGAGTATTATTTTCCCCGAAAAAACCTGCATTATCCATTTGTTGCTCCTCATTCCTCCCCCTCCTGAACTGAATGGAAAATCCTGTTGAGTAATTCCCGACATCTGGTAAATTGAAAAATAGGGAGATTCATTATGAGCTCAGATACTTCCGATTCCATTTCAGGCTATGTCAGGACTGAAGGGCTCTCCCCTTCCCGTCAGGAGACGGAAAGCAGCAAAGCCCCATTGGACCGCCATCTGCTATTGGCCCTCTCCAAACACTCCAAAGCCGGAGCGGGACTTGATTTCGTCTCGAACTTCTTCACGGCAAAGGAAGACATTCACCTGACCCTCATGCACATCCCGCCTGCACAGGCTGCGGTGTGGGCCGAAGAAACGAGCTATGAAAGCCTCGACGTTCTGGAAACCCAGGCCGCGACACTCGACAAGAAAGGGCGCATGGTCGTTGATACGGCAAAACGGAAACTCATGGCCGCTGGCTTCATCCCCGAAAAGATCGAAGACAAAATTCTTCAGCCACAGATGAGCAAGGCCCACGACATCATCCGTGAAGCCAGAGAAGGACACTTTGACGCCGTGGTGCTGGGCCGCAGAGCCCAGATGGGACTGGCGGAAGTCATGGACCAATCCGTATGCAGGGAAATGCTGGAAGGACTGGCAGACGCCATCAGTTTCCCTCTCTGGATATGCCGATTGCCGGAACGAGACAGAAAAATGTTCTGCTCTGCGTGGACGGCTCCGACCCGTCGGAGAGGATGGCGGACCATACGGGATTCATTCTGGCACGGGAGCCGGGACACACGGTAACGGTCTTCCATGTCCATGATCCGGCAAAATGCGACCCCATGGATGCCGAAGCCGTAATCGACCACACCATCGAAGTACTCCATAATGCAGGGATGCCGGATGACCGCATTGTCAGAAGGATCCAGCGCGGTTCCAATCCGGCGCGCCTCATCGAACAGGAATACGACACCGGCGGATATGCGGCTGTCGCCATCGGCAGCGCAGGCACGGACCGAGGTTTCTGGAACAAACTGTTCATCGGTTCCGTGGCTCAGGCCGTGTTCAAGGAATTGCACGGGGCGGCACTCTGGGTCTGTTTCTAAAAAAATGAGGATTCCATGGAGTCATTCGAATACAAAGGTACAGTCAGTTCAGTGCGTGGCAGCGTCGTGGATGCGGTCTTTGACGGAGCCGCACCTCCCATGCGGTCCGTGCTTCGAGCCGGTCCCAAGGGATCGATCATTATCGAAGTGGCAGACCACACCCGCCAAGGAGAAATCCGGGCCATAGCCCTGACCCCGACAAGCGGACTGGCTCGCGGCGACATCGTGGTTGGTGACGGCTCACCCCTGACGGCCCCTGTCGGCGATACGCTGACCGGACGTGTATTCAATGTTTTCGGCACTGTATCTGACGGCGGGGAAGAACCGCAGGGTGTCGTTTACAAGTCCATCCACGGCAAACCTATTGAACTGGCTGAGCGCGTGACCAATGAAGAGGTCTTCGAAACGGGAATCAAGGTGCTCGACCTGCTGGCCCCCTGGAAAAAGGCGGGAAGGCGGGACTGTTCGGCGGTGCAGGTGTCGGCAAAACCGTGCTTATCACCGAACTCATCCACAACATGGTCGGCTCACTTCAGGGCGTGTCCATCTTCTGCGGTATCGGCGAGCGGTGCCGTGAAGGCGAGGAACTCTACCGCGAGATGAAGGAAGCGGGCGTTCTCGACAACACGGTCATGGTGTTCGGCCAGATGAACGAATCACCCGGAGCACGGTTCCGGGTGGGACACACGGCCCTGACCATGGCCGAGTATTTCAGGGACGAAAAGGAACAGGATGTCCTGCTTCTGGTGGACAACATCTTCCGTTTCATTCAGGCGGGCATGGAACTGTCCGGCCTGCTCGGACGGCTCCCCTCACGCATGGGATATCAGCCCACGCTCGGACCGGAACTGGCGGCGCTGGAAGAACGCATCTCATCAAGCCGCAAAGGAGCCATCACCTCCATTCAGGCCGTGTATGTGCCAGCGGACGACCTCACCGACCCGGCGGCAACACATGCCTTTTCCCATTTCTCGGCATCACTGGTGCTCTCACGCAAGCGGGCCAGTGAAGGATTCTATCCGGCAGTCGACCCGCTGCAATCCAAATCCATGATGCTTTCGCCCCACGTTGTCGGTCAACGGCACTACGACGTCGCGCAGGAATCCAGACGCACACTGGCTGTCTACGAAGAACTCAAGGACATCATAGCCATGCTGGGCCTTGAGGAACTCTCATCCGAAGACCGGAAGATCGTCTACCGCGCACGGCGGCTGGAACGTTTCCTGACCCAGCCCTTCCATACGACCAAACACTTCACCGGCAAAGAGGGACGCACCGTCTCACTGGCAGCCACAGTGGAAGGAGCTGAAAGGATTCTCAACGATGAATTCTCGGAAACTAACGAAGCGGCCCTGTACATGATCGGCGGTGTCGACGACGTCGAAGACAAGGCGGGTGAATCATGAACCTGAAAATAGTACTGCCCTCGAAAGTCTTCATGGACGAAGAAGTCATCAAGATCACGGGAGAGTCTCCCATGGGCGGCTTCACGCTCAAGCCGAGACACATTGACATGGCGACCGCCATCGCACCGGGCATCATGAGCTATGAGACGACATCCGGCACGACCAGACATCTGGCCGTTGACCACGGCATCGCCGTCAAACGCGGCGACACCGTCACAATCGCAGCCGGAAACGCAATACAGGGCGAATTGGGACAACTGGAAAAAGAACTACGTCGAATGATCGTGACCACTGATGAACGGGAACGCTCGGCCCGAACTGCCACTGCTCGGCTGGAAGCAGATTTTGTACGGCGTTTTCTGGAGTTCGGCTAATGACGGAAAAAGAGAGAAACAAATTCCCCAGAGAGGTGGGAAACAAGGAAAGACGCAAGCTCCGGGCCAGACAGGAACCGGAAATAGGCGCGTGGTATGGTCTGGGCCTCTTCGGCGTGGTGGGTTGGTCCGTGGCGATCCCGACCCTTCTGGGCATCATGCTCGGCGTATGGATCGACCTGACATGGCCCTCGCCCCGTTCATGGACATTGATGCTTCTTGTCGGCGGACTCGGCCTGGGGTGCACCAACGCATGGCTCTGGCTCGGACGACAGAAAAAGAGAATCCTTGAGGAGCGGGAACGTGAACAGTCTGATGACAATTAGCGCAGGACTCGTCTGGGGCGGCCTGCTGTCCCTCATTCATTTCGGGGCCTGTGGCTTTCGCTGACAGTCATGCCCCGCGTCGCACGGCCGATGCAGTGGTTCTACGGCGGCCTGCTGGTCCGCTACGGGTTGACGCTGACCGGCATGTGGCTGGCGCTCAAAGTCGGGCCGGTGGCCGTCATGGCAGCCTGCACGGGATTCTATCTCATGCGCATGATTCTGGTACCAAAACTGAGCGGCATGAAGGGGTGACACATGGAAATCACGCCTGACAGCATCATCTATGCCCGCTGGGGGACCGCCAACCTGAATGCAACACTCGTATTCACATGGGCCACAATGGCGCTCATAGCCGGATTTTCATGGTCCGTAACACGGAGCTGACCAGTCAGCCGGACATGCCCCAACGCCAGAACCTGCTTGAAATTCTGGTGGACGGCCTGCTTGGCCAGATTCGAGACGCCACCAAGCAGGAACCCGAACGATTCCTGCCGCTACTGGGCACCCTCTTCATCTTCATTCTCGTGTCCAACCTCCTGTCCGCGGTGCCGGGATTCCAGCCTCCGACAGGGTCGCTTTCCACGACCACGGCTTTGGCACTCATCGTCTTTCTGGCCGTTCCCTTTTACGGCATCCGGGAACACGGGCTGGGCAACTATCTGAAAGGCTACCTGCAACCCACGCCGTTCATGCTGCCGTTCAACGTGCTTGGCGAAGTCACGCGCACATTCGCCCTGTCGGTACGGCTCTTCGGCAACATCATGAGCGGGACCATGATGGGAGGGATTCTGATGATACTGGCCCCGCTCTTTTTTCCGGTGATAATGCAGCTCCTCGGCCTCCTGATCGGGGTGGTGCAGGCATACATCTTCACAATTCTGGCAGCGGTTTTCATCGCCGCAGGCCTTGAAGCACACACGAAAACAGCAAACTGAAGGAGATTGTCATGGATACACTCGCACTCGTCGCTATCGGCTCGGTCATCGGTGCCGGAATCTGCATGGGACTCGGAGCCATCGGCCCTGCCATCGGTGAAGGCATGGCGCTTTCACGAGGGCTTTCCTCCATTGCCCAGCAGCCGGATGAAACCAACACCATCGTCAAGTTCATGTTCGTGGGCATGGCCATGGTCGAATCAACGGCCATCTACAGTTTCGTGCTGGCGATGATCCTGCTTTTTGCCAACCCGTTCTGGAACTACTTCCTTGAAAAGGCGGGAAACTAGCCCATGCTCATCGACTGGTTCACGGTTGCAGCGCAGGCTGTCAATTTCCTGATTCTGGCATGGCTGCTCAAACGCTTCCTGTACGGCCCGATCATTACGGCCATGCAGGATCGACGGAAGCGGCTGGCCGACGAACTGAATAACGCCCGTGAAGCCCGCGAAAAAGCGAATCGCCAGACCGAAGAGCTTTCAAGGATGCGTGAAACTCTTGAGCGCGAAAGCCAGTCCATGCTGGCCGAAGCCCGGAAGACAGCGGATGAACGCCGGGAACACTGGCTCAGTGAAGCCAGAGCCGAAGTGCAGGAACGAAGCAAGGCATGGGCAGAAGCGCTTGAGCGGGAACAGGCGACCATTGCCGAACATCTGCGGATTCGCATCGGCAAACAGATCGTGCGGCTCTCGGAAAAGGTCCTTCGCGATCTGGCGGGAGACGAACTCGAAGCACGGGTGCTCGACAGCTTCATATCCCAGCTGGACAAAACCGACTCCGATGAAAAACCGGCTGGCGAGGTGGCTATCCGCACGGGCTTTCCTCTTTCCGAACCAATTCGAATTCGGTTGGAAAGATCCATCCACGAGCGTTTTCCTGATTGTGGACAAATCACCGCATCACTGGATGAATCCATCGGTTTCGGCATCGTCGTTATTATGGGCGACCACAAATGGGAATGGAATCTCGCGTCCTATCTGGATGATGTAGAAACCGCGATCTTCTCGGAACTGGCTGAAATAAAGACAGGTACGCCATGACGAAAGGCTTTCTGGAAAAAAACACTGGATCAGGCTGTGGACAGCGTGGAACGGGGGACAGCCAATCTCGCCCCACAAGTGCAGCCTGAAGAGATCGGGCGCATCCTTTCCGTGTCCCAAGGCGTGGTTCAGGCTGAAGGAATGGGAGCAGTGAACGCAGAAGAACTGCTGCTTCTCGGTTCCGGCATACCGGGTATGGCCATCGACCTCCTTCCCGACAGTGTCGGCATAGCCCTGTTCGGTCCCGGCGAGACACTCGCGGCCGGGGATGAAGTCGTGCGCACCGGACGCGTACTTGATGTCCCGGTCGGCAACGAACTTATCGGGCGTGTGGTCAATCCACTGGGCACCCCGCTTGACGGCAACGGCCCATCAACTGCGATGAACGCCTGCCTGTGGAGCGGGAAGCCTCCCCGATCCTGCACCGTGCTCCCGTGGATACTCCGCTCCAGACCGGCATCAAGGTCATCGACGCCTGATTCCCATCGGGAGAGGCCAGCGCGAACTCATCCTCGGGGACAGGCAGACCGGCAA
>LQAJ01000278.1_pt1 | contig 14557 bp, 17 predicted proteins | sample 1535811 | NCBI WGS metagenome assembly LQAJ01 (sample SAMN04331587, study PRJNA305678) | bioreactor metagenome | isolation source: bioreactor_6 inoculated with Wadden Sea sediment 2nd replicate of a... | place: Germany: Wadden Sea, Janssand Flat
CATCATTTTTTGGGAAGTAATATTTAGCACTGTTTTTGCTCTTCAATAGTTTCTTTTCAGATTTTTCCCTTAATTAGCATTTTTCTTTTCTCTTTCTTGCAAACATTCTTGCAAGTAGCGCTTACTCATGCCATTGGACTTTGAGTTTAAAGTTTTTTTGCAATTGTAATTAGTTACAGTAATTAGTATCATTTTTTTATAAAAAATTATCCTTACAAGGTGTTGATAAATGAATACCGCCCTTGAGTGTATGCCATGCTTTATGAAAATGGTTTTGCGGGAAGCACAGCTTGCCTGCCGAATGACGAGGAGATGCATCAAAAAATTGTCATGGCTTGGGGGCGCAAACTTGGAGAGCTTGATTTAACTCTTTCTCCCCCTGCCATTGCTCGTCATCTGGGAGATCTTGTTTCTTCTATGACGGGATGCGGTGATCTGTATCTGGACGACAAGCGTGAAGCCAATCTTTGCGTGTTGAAGATGCTACCGGATTTTAAAAACTAATCGAAGATGAGCGGACGGCGGATAACGGCGATTCATTTGGACTGGCGTTGGAACTTGCGATTATTGGCAATTATATTGATCGGGGAGTGGATATAGACATAGACTGGGAATCCGAGTTGAAGAGAGTCTCCCAATCGGTATCTCCCGAGGTCTTGGCTGAAGTGAAAAGTTTGGCTGCTCCGGGTGCTGAAGTGCTTGTTTTAGGCGATAATACCGGTGAAATTGTTTTGGACATGCTTCTGGTGGAGGAATTGCAGCGAAGGGGGTGCAAGGTTACGTATGTCGTTCGTTCTCAGCCCGTTATCAATGATTCGACCATGGTGGATGCTGAATTTGTCGGAATGACAAAGTTGTGCGAAGTCATTGAGAGTGGAGTAGACACCCCCGGCACCGTTCTCGAGCGGTGTACATCTGAATTTCTTGATCGAATGCGTGAGGCTAATTTAATACTCAGTAAGGGGCAGGGAAATTTCGAGGCGCTCGAAGGGCGTTGGCCGAATGTTTACTGCGCGTTTAAGGTCAAGTGCCAACGCGTTGCAGCAGATGCCGGATTGGATTTGTGGAGTTCTGTGCTTTATAAGACCAAGGCACCGGTTTCAGAAGTTAAAGATTGTTTTGGAGGCAGCAAGGAGTGAGGATGTTTCGTCGGTTTCTTACTCTTTTGGGGGAGATCGTTTTTTTTTGTGTCCTCATGTTTGCTGGGGCCTTTTTGGGCTTCCCATTATGTTGATACGGATGGTTTCAGGGAGCGTTTTTCCGAGGTACTTGAAAGTGTTGCAGGGGTGCCTGTTGTTCTTCACGGCGAGCTCAATATAGCTGTTTATCCAAAGCTTTCTCTTGAAATTCTTGATTTGGCAGTTGGCTCTTCTGGTGAGGAGAGACCTCTTGTCCGTATTGATTCTATTCTCGTAAGTGCGAAGTTGATACCTTTGCTGTCTCGGCAACTCAATCTCCGAACTGTCGTGATTGAAGGGATGGACATTAATGTTCTCCACTCTCCTGAAGGGGAATGCAATTGGCAGCCTGTTGTCGACAGGTGGACGGGAAAGAGACCGCTACAGTTGCTGACAATCCTTTTGAAAGAATTTCAATTAACGGTGTGGATGTAATTGACGCCACTATTGCCTATGTCGGTGACACAGATACAGAGTCATTTGAACTCAGTGGTGTCAATCTTCGAACAGGCGTGATTATTCCTGGGCGTGATATTGCTTTCTCTGCCAATAGCGATTTTCGTGGGAAAATGGACTGGTTGAATCCAGTCTGGCGCTTAAAGGTGGCGTGGGGGTTGAAAATGGGCACCTTCAGCTTCAGGATGCGACTGTGTACGCATCGATTGGTGGAAAATTCCTGCCAAAGGGTGCCAATCCAGGAGAATTGGTCGGTCGACTCGTCATTGATTCGGGAACCCAAACCGTAGCAATGGAAGGTTTGCGTGCCCGTTTTCTTGGGGTGCGTGCCGACGGTCAATTAAAGACCGGTGACTTGAGTCAGGGACTGAATGCTCAAGGGCACTTGGCTGTGCATTCCTTTACTCCATCGACACTTGTTAAACGTTTTTTTTCCGACAGTACCTGTCGCATCAGTTGATGGGTTGAAAAAAAGCAAGTGTGCTTTTTCTTTTGATGTTTCTGAATCAGGCGTGGTGTTGAAGAAGCTATCTGTAATGCTTGATGATTTGACTGTGCGCGGTGCTGTCGAAATGAAGGGGTATGTACACCCTCGTTTTTCTTTTCGACTGCGTAGCGGAATGATTGACCTTGATCGCTACCTGCCTTTGTTCAAGACGGATACACCATTTATCTGGGATGATTATCCCCTTGCTTTTTTCGTTGGTTCAAAGGAACGGGCGAGGTGCAGGCCGAAGGGTTCAAGGTACTTGATATTCCTCTTTCCGGAGTTCAGGTTTCAATGGATTCCAAGGGTAAAAAACTGCATTTCGATGCCAAGGCCACAAGTCCCGAAGATGGTCCGATTGCGGGAATGCTTGACTGCATTTGGGGTTATGACAAGCATCTGAATGCGCCGACTTTGGGTTTGGCGGCAAACTGACTGCCGAGTCTTCAGACAAAGGGTTTGCTTTTCTACAGAGCAATTCTTTGGAGCTCTCCGGGAAAAGTGTTTTGCAGGCCCACGTTGAAGCCAAAAGTTTCACTTGTCAGCCTCGGGAACGCTCGATGGATATTTTGAAATTTTGTCTGGCAATATGTCGCTTGGAATGAATGCGGGGGAAGGGCGATACGTTGAGACCCGGAATCCATACATTCAGTAGCTTGGAACAAGGTCGGTTTGAATGTGAAATTCAGCCCTGTTGCTACTGAAAAAAAGGATAACTTCATATTTGATATCAGCAGCGGTCTTCAAGGCAAGGGAGTCCGTTTGTTTGATTCATTCAGTTTATCTGCACAAGGACCTGTTCGGTTTGGGGTGGATAAGCCCTTTTTGACTATTTCCAATATGAAGGTGAAAAGCCATGTTGATGGTCCATTGTATACGGAAGCCACAAGCCGTCTGGCTGCTGAGTGTGTTGTCGGATTTGATTCCGCAGCCAAACGAGTTTCTGTAGACAATGCTTTGGTTAAGACTTTGGAAGCAAGTGTGAAAGGTAATTCGAACATTTCCTGGACCGATAAAGATTTCAAGGCCCGTGGAAAGATTGATGCTCCCGGTGTGAATGTTCGCAGGATCATCTATCTTTTGAGTGGGGTGACTTTGAATCCAAATGATCCGGCTGCGTTGAAATCGGCCAGTCTTTCGGCAGATTATGTTTTGGATTCAGATGGATTTACCTTGAGTGGGCTGCGAGGGAATCTGGATGGCATGGACATAAGCGGGCATGTTGTTGGGCAGGGGTTGTGGAACCCGATGTGTTCGTTCTCTTTTGCGGCTGGCAAGCTGGATATTGATAGATATTTGCCCCGTTCTCCGGAACCGAGTCTTGAAGAGCAGCGGGCCGGGAAAGTATACGATGCGCCGCCAGTTGATCTGCCGCTGACTTTTCTTCGAATGCTGCGTCTGAATGGCAAGGGACGATTTGAAGAATTCAAGCTGGCAAAAATCAGGGCTCAATCTGTTTCTGCGGAACTGAAAGCTGATAAAGGCAATATCCGGATCAAAAATATTGTGGGGGTTGTGAACCGTGGAACCCTCAATGCAAAGTTGGCCGGACAGGTGAGTGCTGATCATTTGCAGACCCAATTGAAGTTGCATGTGGAAAACATGGCTGCTGGACCGTTCATGACGGAAATAGCCAAGCGTGATTATGTTCGGGGTGAAGCAGATCTCGATTTTGATGTCAACAGCTTCGGGGTGACGGATGAAGACATTGTGGCGAATCTGGCAGGGAAAGCATCGGCTAAAATAAAAAATGGCTCCTACAAGTTTACCGGGTATGATGACACTCCTGATCGTTCGGTAAAACAGCCTGCAACATCTTCTATTGAGCCAAGAAAACGACGTACCGCTTTTAGTAGAAGCGAAGGCGTTTTTTCCATAAGAAAAGGGGGTATTTACGGCAGATAAACTGCGTATGGAAGCTCCGCCTGTGCTTCAGTCCTATGGAACCGGTTACTTCAGCTTGCCTGATGATTCCATAAACCTTTCCATCAAGAATGATTTCGTGGCTGTGCCAAGTGTGACAATTGATATCAAAGGCCGTCTGTCCGACCCCAAGGTAAACATTCCGAAGGGAAAGATTTTGAGTGATACCGTGAGGAACGTCTTGAGCCTGCCTGAAAAATCTTTTGAATTCTTACGTGATTTGTTCAGATAAAACCGAGTCCCTTGCCTGTTCCTCGAATTTGGATATATTGTTACTGGTAATGAATACTTGTGCGCTGGAGATTATATGAGTGCTGCCAAACTGAAGAGATCGTCCTTGGTTAAATCACTTTTTTCCGAGGGCATCTGGGTTCGTAATTCACCGGAAACACCCGTTCTGCTTCGTATCTGGCGTGGCGCATGTCGTCTGTTGTATCTGATCGGTTTCGGATTCATGAAGGATCAGTGTGTCATTCGTGCGGCGGCTCTGACTTTTACTACGATATTGTCCATTGTTCCGTTTCTGGCTGTCGGCTTTTCCATTTCAAAGGGGTTTGGCCTTCAGAATACAGAGTTTATCAGGACGCTCATACTCAAATTGACGACAGGGCGTGTCGAAGTTGCTGACAAGATAATTGAATACATTGACAGAACCAATGTTCAGGCTCTCGGCTGGGTCGGCGTCGCCACTTTATTGTTCACGGTCTTTTCCTTGATTGGCACTATTGAAAAAGCTTTCAATACGATTTGGAATGTGCAGAGAGGGCGAACGGCATGGCGTAAAATTGCAGATTTTTTCCCCGTCATTCTTATCTGTCCGCTGGTTCTGCTGGTCGCTTCCAGCTTTAACGTAAGTCTTCAGCAGCAAGAGATCGTGCAGGGGCTTTTGAGTGTCAAGGCGATCGGTTTTCTTGAGGCAATGTTTCTGAAGGCCACACCGTATCTGCTGATTTCCTTGGCCTTTGCATTCATGTACGCATTTATTCCCTATACCAAGGTCTATTTACCCGCGGCCCTGCTCGGTGGTGTCATTGGCGGCGTGCTGTGGCAGATGGCGCAGTGGTTTTATATCAACTGGCAGATTGGAGCGGCCAAATATAACGCCATTTACGGCAGTTTTGCCCAGCTTCCGCTGTTATTGATCTGGATTTATATCAGCTGGCTGATCGTTTTGCTTGGGTCGGAGGTCAGCTACGCGTGGCAGAATATCAATTCGTTCGTCAAGCAACGTTATTTCGGCCAGGCCACTCCGTTTGAGCGGCAGAAGATTGCCGTTCTCATGATGATAGTACTTGCCAAACGGTTCAGGGAAGGATTGCCGCTCCCGTCGGTCCAGGATATTTCTGATGGCCTTATGGCTCCGGCTCCCTTGATTTCCGATTTGTTCAGTCTGCTTTCCAAGGCAGGGTATACCGTCTTGACTGATAACGTCGACAGCGAGGTCTATGCACCGGCCAGAACGTTGGAAGATGTTCGTGTTGTGGACATTATCAGCGTCGTGAATATGGATGGTGACAATCGGGTTTTTGCGGAATTTGCCGAGAAATTCGGTTTTCTGGATGCTCTGTTTTCCCGGTTGGGGGAAGCGGTTACGGCAAGCCCTGGGAATATGACTCTTTACGAATGTGCGGAAAAGTATCCGTCATACGTCCTTGAAATCGTGCCTGAAACCTCTCCTGATTCTCAGGAATGAGATTCCTGACGGTCTGAAGATCGGTACACGCCGCCCAGTAGATAGTGAATGGTTTTCGCGAATTCCATCACCAGAAGCTGCGCTGATTCCTGATCTTTCCACCACCATTTCTTGAATGTTCCTTCTTTCGGCATGGACATGGAGATGGTGCAGTTGGGCAGGGCTTTTTCAAAGATCATTTTTGCCCGTTTGGCATGATAGGGCGAAGTGACAATCAGCAGGCGTTTGGGTTGCCCACCAAGGTAAACCCTGAGGGCTTCTGCTTCCTCAACCGTACTGACATGGCCGTTGCCGAATGTTTCGACATGGGCACTGGCTGCGCCGAGCTGTTGCAGCATCAGTCTTCGAAATTGTTCCCTTGTGTATTGAGGGAATCCCATTTCCCATTGCAGTTTTTTGAATCGGGACGGCGGTATTGTTACCGCGTTGCTGAACAGGATGGTTGGTGCGTAACCTTCGCGATAGAGTTCCGCCGCCCGCATAATTCTGTGTTCATCACCGGCAAGCGGGATGATGTAGTCTGCTTGCGCAGGTTCGTCTTCGACGTTCATCCAATAGCCTGCAAAAGTGGCGAGACCGAGTCCAGCCAATACTGTCAGAATTGTCAGTAAGCCGATACATTGCAGAGAATACCGGATGAACGTCTTCATTTCCTATCCTGAGTAGACCGCTTCGTAGTGGCTTTTAAGTTCTGCGAATGTCCCATTTTCAATGGCGGCACGAACCTGCTTCATCAGATCAAGGTAGAAATACAGGTTGTGGTAGGTATTCAACCGGTATGACAGAAGTTCCTTTGCCTGATAAAGATGCCGCAGATAGGCTTGGTGAAATTGCGACAGGTGTAGCAGTTGCAGTTCGGATCGAGAGGAGAATCGTCTTCGGCAAATTCTGCGCGCTTGATGTTGATCTTGCCCATGGAAGTGAACAGGGTGCCGTTGCGTGCATTGCGTGAGGGCAGAACGCAGTCGAACATGTCTACGCCCGCAGAGACGCCTTCAAGCAGGTCCAGCGGGGTGCCGACGCCCATCAGGTACCGTGGCTTGTTCTCGGGCATCATAGGAGCAATGTGATGCAGGATGTCATACATTTCATCGGTTGACTCGCCGACGGAAAGTCCGCCGATGGCAAATCCTTCGAAATCGATTTCCCGAAGCTGTTCAAGGCTGCGTTCACGGAGATCCTTGAAGAATCCTCCCTGAACGATACCGAACATGAGCTGGTCGCCAGATCCTTTGGGATAATGATCGCGGCAGCGCTGTGCCCATCGGGTAGTCATCTCAAGAGATTTCTCTGTGTATTTTCTGTCTTCGCCGTATCCAACACACTCATCAAGAACCATCATGATATCAGAACCGAGGTTCTTCTGGATATCGATGGCTTTTTCGGGAGAGAAAAAATGTTTGGAGCCATCAATATATGACCGGAATTCAACACCTTCTTCGGACAACTTGCGGATGGATTGCAGGCTGAATACCTGAAAACCGCCGCTGTCGGTGAGAATGGGGCGTTTCCAGTTGGCGAATTTGTGCAGGCCGCCCCGTCGAGCGACAAGCTCATCTCCGGGACGCAGGTAGAGGTGATAGGTGTTTCCGAGAATGATCTGGGCTTCCATCTCTTCAAGGTCCAGCGGACTGAGGCTTTTGACGGTCCCCTGTGTGCCGACCGGCATGAAATCGGTGTCTGGATATCGCCATGTGCGGTGCTAAGGGTGGAACGGCGTGCGTTGCCGTCGGTAGCATGTACTGTAAAATCGCCTGGTTTTGTCATTTATTTAACTCCCTTTTTCGGCAGATGTCTTCAAGTTCACAGATGTCACATTTCGGTTTTCGTGCGGGGCAGACCTCGCGTCCGAAAAAGACGAGACAGTGGTTGATATCGCCCCATGCTTCATTGGGATACAGTGGCATGAGGTCTTTTTCAATGCGTGTGGGATCTGTATTTTTGTCAGTCCCATACGGAATGCAAGTCGTTTTACGTGAGTGTCGACGGCAATGCCTTCATGAATATTGAACGCGTTGGACAGTACTATATTGGCTGTCTTGCGGGCAACCCCGCCCAGCGTGATGAGTTCCTGCATGCTTGTCGGCACTTCACCTTCGTACACTTCCATGATGCGTTGAGCCGCAGCCTTGAGATTTTTGGCCTTGTTCCTGAAAAACCTGTGGAACGGATTTCATTTTCGATATCCGTAATATCGGCAGAAGCAGCGTCTGCTATGGTCGGCCATTTTTGAAAGAAACCGGGGTCACCTTGTTAACACGTTCATCCGTGCATTGTGCAGATAGAGCTGTTGCCACAAGCAGTTCCCACGGAGTGCTCCAGTGAAGGGCCGGCGTCGGTGCCGGATAGCGTGTTTTAAGCCGGTTGTATATTTCGGTCGCGCGATCCTGTTTTTTCATGACGTCTCCCTGCATTTGACGATCATTGGTTAGCACCTGTCTGTTCGAGGCTCAAGTCTCAATTTCTCGAGTCGATATGAGTTGCGGCAGGTCGGGAAGAGTGTATCATTGCGTTAATAATAATTAAGGGGGCTGCCATGTCTGAATTGATTGTTTACATGACGTGTTCGTCAAAAGAAGAAGCTCATGATATCGGAACGGTTTTGGTTGAACGCCGATTGGCTGCCTGCGTCAATATTATTGAAAGCATGCAGTCAATGTTTTGGTGGAAGGGAAAGGTTGAAACTGCCGAGGAAGCTGTCCTCCTTGCAAAACACGAGACGGTCTTCTCGCTGAACTGACTGAGGCGGTGAAGGCCGTACACAGTTATGAGGTGCCATGTATCATTGCTTTACCGATTACGGGCGGAAATCCTGATTTTTTGAGCTGGATTCGTGAAGAAACCAGTAAATATCAAAACAATTGAGGGGCAACGGTTTAACGATATTGACATGTAGGGAAACTGGGACTTACTCTCGGCGCGAAAAAACGCCATCTTCAGGAGGAAGAATGCAGATTTATATTTCCGGTTCCCTTGCTTTTGATCGTATCATGACGTTTCCTGACAAATTCGCTAACCATATCCTTCCCGACAAAATTCATATCCTCAATGTCTGCTTTCTTGTGGACGGACTGGATGAACGTTTTGGCGGGACCGGTGGAAACATCGCCTACAGCCTTTCGTTGCTGGGCGAAAAGTCCGTACTCCTCAGTCAGGTCGGCAAGGATTTCTCCTCGTATGACGCATGGCTTCAGGAACATGGCATCTCCATTGCCGGCATCCGGACCATTGAGCAGGAATTCACCGCCGGTGCGTATATCACTACTGACAAGTCGGATAATCAGATTACCGGTTTCAATCCCGGTGCCATGAAATATCCCAGCCAGTTTGACATGACCAAGATTGATTCCTCGGACGCGCTTGGTATCATTTCTCCCGGTAATCTTGATGACATGATTGCTCATCCGAAGTATTATCGTGAGAACGGTATTCCGTTTATTTTTGATCCGGGGCAGCAGATTCCCGTGTTCAGTGGCGAACAGCTTCTTGAGGCTTTTGACGGTGCGGAGATTCTGATCACCAACGATTACGAATTGGAGATGATCAAGAACTCTACCGGTTTGACAAAGGATGAGATCGTAGACCGTGTGGCTTACTTGATCACCACTCTCGGTGAAAACGGGTGTTCCGTGAATTGCAAAGGTGAGGAGACGCTGGTTTCCGCGGTTCCGGTTTCCGCTGTTGTCGATCCCACCGGTGCAGGTGATGCGTTCCGTTCCGGTCTTCTCAAGGGCTTGGCTATGGGCAAACCTGTTGTTGAAGCCGCCAAGCTGGGTTCTGTTTGCGGCGCGTATGCAGTCGAGTGCAACGGCACACAGGAACATTGCTTTACTCTGGAAGAGTTTACCAAACGTTTCGAGGCGAGTTTCGGACCCATGGAATAGATAACAGTCCGTTGCCTGCCTCGCAAAGGAGGCGTCATGATCGATTTGAAGATCGGGAACATCGAAGAATATCTCAAGCGAGCCTTCGGTGACGACGCGGTACTGCTCGGGGCGGGCGATATCGGCAATCTGGACGAACAGGGGATGAAGGGTTTCGGTTACGGAAAACCCCTGCTTATTCGTTTTCAGGTTGGTGGAGAAAATAAAGAGGCCGTACTGTCCGTCATGAAGGGGGACAAGTACGGCCATCAATTTTATTGGGATCGTGCCGCCATATTGATGTTTCAGTTCGAGACTTCGGCGCGTATGGAGAAGCATGTCCGTCCAATCGGGTTGGGGTATGTTGATGCCGGAGACCGGTTGGTTCCTGTGGACGAGCCAAAAGAGTTTTTATTCTGAATGAGAAACTTGAAGGTCATGATTACTTTCTTGATTTGGAGCGTATCCGAAGCGGTGATTTTCGTGATTCCGATACCGACACAGCACGCGATTTCGCCCTCTGGTTGGCGCGTGTCCATAGTGTAAAATACGATGATGCACATTTGTACTATCGGCGGATTCGCAATCTACTGGGGTCCAGTGAATGCATCCTTGGATTGATAGATGAGGCGTATATCCATCCGTATGTCTATTGTCTGCCTGACGCTTTTATTCAAATCGAAAAACGGCTTATCGACTGGCGCTGGAAGCTTAAAGAGTACGCACATCGTTGAGTGCGGTGCACGGTGATTTCCATCCTTGGAATGTCTTGGTCGATGAAGCAGGCCGGTTTTCCGTTCTGGACCGCAGCCGGGGAGAGTGGGGCGAACCGGGCGGCGATCTTGCGACCATGGCGGTCAACTATCTGTTGTGGAGTCTGTATGAACATGATGGCCTGAGCGGGGCATACGAGACCTTGTACCGGACATATTTCCAGACGTATCTGGAAGCGACAGGTGATGCTGAAGTGCTTGAAGTCATGGCTCCGTTTCTGGTCTTTAGGGGATTGGTTATTGCCTCTCCTGAATGGTATCCGGATCATCCGGAGCGTGTTCGTAGGCGACTGCACAATCTTATGGTCAACGTCCTGGAGGATGATGTTTTCGACTGGGAAAACATCAATAAGTATATGGAGCCTCTTTAATGAATACGTCCGGCCAAGGGTGGGGCATATGGTTTGTCGGCCTGCCGGGGAGCGGCAAGACAACGCTGGCCCGCGGGGTTCATGAGTATCTTCGAGCGCAGGGGCATGATGTTACTTTGCTGCAAATGGATAAGTGCAGGAAAAACTATTTTCCGTCACCGGAGTACACCGTTCAGGAGCGTGAACGGGCATATACGCTGTTTGTGGATGAGGCCGCTGAATTGACGCGGCAGGGCAAGGCGGTTCTCATGGACGGTTCTGCCTATCTGGTGGATATGAGACAGTATGCCAGACAGTCCATTACCCGGTTTGCAGAGATTTTTGTTCAGTGTGAGCTTGGCGAGGCAATGCGTAGGGAAGCGGCGCGTCCCAAGGGGGAGATTGTTGCCGACATGTATGCCAAGGCCCTCCGGCGACAGCAGACCGGAGAGCTGTTCGGAGGGTTGGGGGATGTCATCGGTGTGGATATTGAATTTGAAGTGGACCCTCGCGCAGAGTTGATTATTGACAATACGCTTCTCACCAAAGAGGAAACCCTGAGAAAAGCATTGCACTTTCTGGACACTTGGCTTCACAGTGATTAACTCGGTTGCAACCGGATATTCTTTCAAGAAAAACTTCAATTGCCCCATATGGGCAGGACATCATAGATTTATGAAATTTCATATCACCACTTTTGGGTGCCAGATGAATGTTCACGATTCGGACTGGCTGACCCGTGCTCTGGAAAGCCGCGGATGGGAACAGGCAGACGAGGGAGAAGCTCAGGTCTACGTGCTCAACACATGCAGTGTTCGCGACAAGCCGGAACAGAAGGTTTACAGTGAGCTTGGACGGATTGCCGCACATCTTAAGCGGGATGAAAATGTTTTTGCCGCCGTTGGAGGCTGTGTCGCGCAGCAGGTCGGCCGTGGTTTTTTCGAGCGTTTTCCTTTTGTTAAACTGGTTTTCGGTTCGGATGGAATAGCTGGCGCTCCCAATGCGCTTGAGTGTATCGCAGAAGGCGGGGACGATCGGGTCGCACTGCTTGATTTCGTCTCCATTTACGAAGAACGCGAAACCTCTGAAGAACGTACTGTCTCACTGCCTGACACCCGGCAGGCCTTTGTCAACATTATGCAGGGATGTGACAACTTCTGTTCCTACTGTATTGTCCCGTATACTCGTGGACGCCAGAAGTCGCGTCTTCCTGATGTCGTCGTTGAGGAGTGCCGTGCGCTCGTTGAATCCGGCATTCGCGAGATCACTTTGCTCGGGCAGAACGTCAACAGTTTTGGACAGGACAAGGGAGGCGTCGGCGTCAGTTTTGCCGATTTGTTGTACCGTGTTGCCGAAATCGATGGACTGCATCGTCTGCGATTCACCACTTCTCACCCCAAGGACATAGCTCCGGAAGTCATTCGGGCTTTTGGTGAGCTTGAAAATCTCTGTCCATCGTTGCACCTGCCCCTGCAGTCCGGTTCGGATGCCGTGCTCAAGGCCATGCGAAGAAAGTATACTCAGGAGCGTTATCTTTCTATTGTCGAAGGTTTGAAAGAAGCCCGTCCCGACATTGCGTTGACAACCGATCTGATTGTCGGTTTTCCCGGAGAGACTGAAGCCGATTTTCAGGAAACACTCAATATGGTTGAGCGTGTCGGCTATGAATCGAGTTTTTCCTTCAAGTATTCCGACCGACCTGGAGTGGCAGCCGTGAATATGGAGCCGAAGGTCTCTCCTGAAGAAGCCTCGGAGCGGTTGATGCGCTTGCAGACTTTGCAAAATAATATTACTAAAAAATGTCTAGAAAATTTGGTGGGTCTTGAAACTGTCGCTTTTATCGAAGGATTGAGCCGTAAACAGAACGGTGAAGAGACCTTCTGGAAAGGGCGTGACCCGGCAGGACGCATCGTGAATGTCGCCATGCCTGAAAGCGACGGACTCATCGGCATGATGGTGCCGGTAAGGATTCTCGAAGCCAAAAAACACTCGCTTATGGGCGAAAGGATCGGCATTCCATGGTAATCGTGGAAATTTTTGGATTGGCGTTGGATGAAAAAACCAAGTCCCCCATTCTCGTTCTCAAGAATGTGGAGCAAGGGCGCGTGTTGCCTATCTGGATTGGAGCATTGGAAGCAATGGCCATTTCCATGGCGATCAACAAAACCCCATTCCCGCGCCCCATGACGCACGATTTGCTTTTGAACGTGATTCATTCTCTTGGCGGAAAGGTGACAGGCGTTGAAGTTACTTCCATTGAGTCCGGTACCTTTTTTGCCGAAATAATCATCACGACTGAAAATGGAACGCTGCGCGTGGACAGCCGTCCTTCGGACGCCATTGCGTTGGCAGTTCGGGCAGAATGTCCCATTGCGGTTGAAGAGAGCGTGTTGGAAGAAGCCGGCACTCTGTTTCAGGAAGACAGTGAAACCGTGATCAAGACCGAGGATTCTGACAAGTGGCTGGATGAGCTTGAAAAGCTTTCGGAAGAAGATATAAAATACAAGATGTAGGAAAACTATGATCGACCTGCATACGCATACGGTTTTCAGTGACGGGGAGCTTATCCCCGCAGAGCTCGTCCGCAGGGCCGAGGTTATCGGTTACAAGGGCATCTGCATGACCGATCATGCGGATGAAAGTACTCTGTACCATGCGGTTGAGAATATCCTCCGTTTCGTCAAGAAACATGGATATTTTTACGATATCAACGTGTTGGCCGGTGTCGAGTTGACGCATATTCCGCCTGCTCTTATCGGAGAAATGGCCGACAAGGCAGGGAAGCCGGTGCGCAGATTGTTGTCATGCATGGTGAAACTCCGGTGGAGCCTGTGGCACCCGGAACCAACTTGGCGGCCATTGAAGCCGGTGTTGATGTGTTGGCCCATCCCGGCATGATTACGGATCAGGAAGTGCAACTCGCCGTGGAAAAGGGCGTTGCCCTCGAAATAACCACTCGCGGTGGTCATAGTTACACCAACGGACACGTTGCAGCTCTTGCCCGGAAGCATGGGGCAAAACTTGTCGTGAATAATGACGCGCACGCTCCGAAGGATCTGGTCAGCAAGGAAATGCGAAAGACCATTGCCCTTGGGGCGGGGCTTACTCTTGAAGAATATCGTCAGACCGAGGCGAACGCCTGGGAGATCGTGCAGCGATGCATGAAATAGTCGGCGCAGACTGCAAAATGGCGGTGACTCGCCGATAATCTGTGGACAGATGAAGCCGTGACCTTGTCTGGTGCGGCTTTTCTTGTATGAAGCTGGCTCATTTCGGGCCATAAACATTGTGAGTACACGCATGAATTTTCTGCCTGACAGCGACATCCTGACCCTGCTCACGGGCGCGACTCTGGCTGTGAAGCTGGTAATGATCTTTCTCGGCCTCATGTCCCTGTGGAGCTGGACCATTATTTTCTTCAAGTTTTTCACCATCGGCTCGGCGCGTAAAAAAGTCATGCGCGGCTATGATTCCTTCATGGACGCCGGCGACCTTGCTTCCGGACTCAAGGCCATCGGTACCAAGGATGATTCTCCGCTGGCACGCGTCAGCACGCTGGCGGTGTCCGAATTCCGGCTGCTCGAAAAGGCCGAGGTCAACCGGGAAAGAAAGCGGCTTCTGGTCAAGGATACCCTTCGTCGCGTGCTCAAGCAGGGCATCACCAAGGAAATGCGTGTCCTGACCCGCAATCTGCCGTTTCTCGCGACCTGCGCCAATGCGGCTCCGTTCATCGGCCTGTTCGGCACGGTCTGGGGCATCATGCATTCATTCCATTCCATCGGGCTGGCCCAGTCCGCCGCCCTTGCCACAGTCGCTCCCGGCATTTCCGAAGCA
>LQAJ01000279.1_pt1 | contig 14529 bp, 11 predicted proteins | sample 1535811 | NCBI WGS metagenome assembly LQAJ01 (sample SAMN04331587, study PRJNA305678) | bioreactor metagenome | isolation source: bioreactor_6 inoculated with Wadden Sea sediment 2nd replicate of a... | place: Germany: Wadden Sea, Janssand Flat
TTTCCGGCGTGAGAGGCCAGCGTCCTAGCCGCTAGACGATGGGAGCATTGCGCCGAGGGCGGAATATTCGCCCGGGGCGGGGTTTTGTCAAGGGCGATACTTCTTTTCCAGTTTCTTCAGCTTTTTCCCGGAAAGTCCTCCCAGAACATCTATTGCGGCGGCAATCCTTGTTCTGCACAGATCACTTCCCAGCACCTCCATGGAGTCGAACAGAGGCGGGGCGACCTTGCTTCCGCAGATGGCTCCATAGAGGGGAGCGGTAAACAGTTTCATTTTTACATCGAATATGGCGGATGTTTCCTTGAGGCTTTCGGATATCTCCTGGGCGGTCCAGTTCCTTATTCTTTCCATGTTCCAGAGGGTAACCTGCAGCATTTCCATGACCTGTTCGGGTTCAATGCCCTTAACCTGAAGAAGTTCAGGGGTAACCGGGACCGAGTCGCTGAAGAACATCGCAGTAAAGTAGCCCCAGTCGGAGAGGGCTTCCAGCCTGGAGGCCACCACCCTGGTAACCCTTTCGATGTATTCTGGATTAAGCGCCCAGATCTGAAGCTTGTTCGAAAGCTCCTCAGCGGTATTGTCCTCCCGTATGTATTTGCCGTTCAGCCATCTCAGTTTGGCCCGGTCGAACACCGGTCCGCCAAGTGTGATGTCTTCCAGTTTGAAGTTCTTCACCATGTCTTCCAGTGTGAACTTCTCAGACTCATCCGGCATGTGCCAGCCCATCATTCCCAGGTAGTTCAGCATGGCTTCAGGGAGATAACCGGCCCTGCGGTAGTAGTTGATGGACGTGGGATTCTTCCTTTTGGAAAGCTTGGACTTGTCCGGGTTCCGGAGCAGTGGCAGATGGCAGAACACCGGCTTTTCCCATTCGAAGAAGTCGTACAGAAGCACATGCTTGGGAACCGAGTTGATCCATTCCTCTCCCCTGATTATGTGGGAGATCTCCATGAGATGGTCATCTACCACCACGGCGAGATGGTATGTGGGGAAGCCGTCGGCCTTCTGTATCACCTGGTCGTCTATGGATGCCCAGTCTTTCCGTATCTCTCCCCTGAGAAGGTCGGTGAACACGCATTCCCCGTCCAGGGGCACCTTCATCCTTATGACATACTCCTCTCCGGAGTCTATTCTTCGCCTGGCCTCGGCGGGGTCCATGTTCCTGCAGTGGCGGTCATATCCCCGGTTCGGTGCCTTTTCTTCAACAAGTTTTGCCCGCACCTCATCCAGCCTCTCCTTCGAGCAGAAGCACGGATAGGCGTGCCCTTTCTCCAGAAGCATGTTCACATGGGACTTGTATATGGAAAGCCTTTCGCTCTGTCGGAAGGGGCCTTCGTCCCATGTGAAACCCAGCCAGGCCAGGCTGTCCAGAATGGCCTCCTCGGAAGCCTTTGTTGATCTTTCCCTGTCGGTGTCCTCTATGCGGAGAACGAATTCTCCCCGGTTGGCCTTTGCCCACACATAGTTGAAAAGGGCCTGATAGGCCGTTCCTACATGGGGGTCCCCCGTGGGGGAGGGGGCAAGCCTTGTTCTCACCTTCATGTTTACCGCCTTTCCCGGATTGTTCGCAGGTTGCTATAATACTTCATGGAAAGGGAGGAGGGCACCATGATAAGTGTTGAAAGACCGGAGAAGAGCAGGCTTTCGGAGATGGGAGTTTTCAGCTGGCCGGTGTGGGAGAAGGACATTTCCGAGTTCCCCTGGGAGTACGATATGGAAGAAGTGTGCCTCATCCTGGAGGGCAAGGCCACCATAACCCCCGATGGGGGCATACCGCTGACCATAGGGCCCGGAGACCTGGTCACATTTCCCAGGGGAATGAAGTGCCGCTGGGAGATAACTGACCCCATCAGAAAACACTATGACTTCAGGTGAGTACAGGGCGGCGCCGCTGGACAACACTGCCAGGCTGGTTACCATCCTGGTGCTGATCATGGCCGGTGTGTTTCCGTTCATTCCGGAAATGCCGGTCTACGGAGCCCTTCTTATGCCCCTGATCGTCTTCATAACATGGCTGTTCTCCGTTAGGGGCTATGTAATACAGAACAATACCCTTCTGGTGAACAGACCCCTCTGGACCACCACCATAACCCTTCCGCCTGATTCAGTATTCCGTTTTGAGCCGGAGATAAAGAAGGGCCTCTGGCGTACCGCCGGGAACGGCGGGCTGTTCGGCTACACCGGGAGGTTCAGGAACAGGGATCTGGGCAACTTCAGGGCATATGTGACCAGCTGGAGTGATGCCGTTTCCGTTACCAGCGAGAGCACGGGGTTCAGGGCAGTGATCTCCCCCGAGGACCCGGAGCTTATTCAGTTCGACGATATCGCAAGGTAGAGATCCAGGGAGTTTCCAGGATAGGCTTCTTCAACGATCGCGGCAAGGCTGCTCGTTACAGTGTCGCACAAAGCTGAGTTTCTGTTTACGGCTATGCCATAGTTGAAAAGCCCCGGGTAGTATTCATAGCAGCTTCTGAACTCGCTGTAGTTCTCCAGCTCCCTTCGAAACAGGATATAATCCGTATGCGGCATCCAGATGAGATCAGGGTCCTGGTCCAGGATGTGTTCCGCGGAGAACCCTTCCCTTGCCAGTGTGAGATCATGAAGACCGGCCATGTCTATCACATGGGCATGAAGGTTCTCTGCGGCCATGTAGCCGTGTTCAGTTGCGGCTATTCTGATGCCCGGAGGCAGCGTGCCCACGAGTCTTGAAATGTACTTTATGCAGTCCCACCAGCCTATCGGTGGAGGACACTGCTCATTCGAGTAGAAAACTGCCGATGAAGCTGCCTCTAGTTGAATGGTTTCCTGCGAGTGAATCCAATCTTTTTCCAGGGTGGATCGTATCGAAGCCGAGAAAACAACAGGCAGAAAAAGCAGCGATGAGACAGCTCCAATAGTGAGCCTTCTCTTGCTTATCTGAAACCCTTTATCCAGTCGCTCGCCAAGAGACACAATAGAAAGGAAGGCAATGTAGGGGAGAGAAGGGAAGTAATACCTTGAGAACCATCCCATTACCTGGGTAGAGTGATGGAAGAAGGCAAAAGTGGCGGTCAATGGAACAAGAACAGAGACGATAGCGGGAATAGTTCTGCGTCCGCAAAACAGTAAGATGATAAGAATGAAGGGTGATGAATCCCTGAGAAAGAGAAGAAGGTACTCAACAGGGTTCCAGTTCAGAGAACCGGCATATCCTTGCAGGAAGTGTCCGGATTTAGCGTAAAATGGTATAGGCACATAGGATCCGAATACCATTTTCCACAGCATGACGGAAGCAAGGCAGCCGGCGCATGTTAAAAGAACGAACAACGCTGCGCCCTTCCTGTGCTCCTTTCCAGAAAGGAAGAGGAAGAGAGCCGGGAATAGCAGGGCATAAATGCCGTTGTCAGGTCTGACCAGAACGGCAAGAATGGCCCCGAGTACAAGAAAGGTCAGGCGCAGGCGGCCAGGACGACCCACATACAGAACCGTGAGAAGAACGAGAAGAGCGTTGGAAGCGAAGGAAAGTGTGGTATCCATTCCGGTAAAGGGGTGGTATCGGCACATCGGCGCAAGGATGCAGAGAGGGAAGAACAGAAGATGCCAGGCGTTGGTGCTTTTCTCAGCTTTCTGTAAAGAACCAGACCAGATGACAGTTGCAGCTCCCAGCAGAAAGGCGGCTATAGAAAGCACCGAAAGCAGAAAGGAGTTATCTGGAGCGGGAGCGATGTACTTTGCTGAAGTTATTAAAATGAGGTAGACAGGGCTCGTGATTCCGTAGGCAGGTCCGTCTTCGATATTCCAGGAGAAACCATGCCCAGCGAGAAAATTGTCCGCATAGCGTGCGAACATGTAGGAATCGTCAAACTCAGTGCTACACCTTGATGGAGCATAATCGATGAGAAAGTAAAGCAAGGCAAAGATAGAAACGGCAAGAAAGTAAAATCTAGGCAACTTAAGTAGATTGATCATAGTTTGAAGAAGATGTTTTATTTCTGCATTCTGGTCAAGACATTATACCTATTGAGCTTATCAGCTTTGTGGGTGTGCCAAGTTCAATCGCTAGCATCTCGTAAGTAAAGGAGGGTTACTTAACAAGATTAGAACATTAGATATCTCAGACTACCTAAGAAAAGCTACTTTTCAATGGAGCAACATTGCATTCATTTATCAATCAGTATATACTTCTTATTCCTTCATCTTTTCTAAGTCATCATGATGAAGTAAACAACTATGTGTGGCTTGTTAAGCACAAGTTCACCGAAACTGGAAGGAATGGTGGAAAGATGTCTAAGAAGTTGCATATCGGGCTCTTGATGCTCATACTCATCTCAATAACAGCTGCAGATGACGCTGTTGCTTGGGAAGACGCAAACAACGATGGAGTTATCATTAGAATGTGCCCTCCTCCAGGAAGGGAATGGGTGTATGATCCGAGAATTGGCTGGCACGAAATAGTTACAGGCTATCCTCTTGAAGATATGATGAACGATCTTGATGATTGGGATGTAACCAGAGCCACAATTGACTATTTCGGTTATACCTCTTGGATCCTGAATGACAAGTTCTCTGATTCTCTTCTCACCAGCTATTTTACTCAGATTAACACCTGGGGTCTTAACTTTGACCTTGGTGTTATTGCGATAAAGGACTTACCGGGAGCAACAACTGGAGAACAGTGCTACGCTATCGAGCAGTCTAGGATAATCAGATTCGACAGTCTTGGTGCAGATCTAGCATCTCTGACCATTGATGAACCCTATACTGCTACTATACGAGGTAATTTGTATTCATCCTCGTTCCCGCAAATCTCCGGTCTAGATTACGCAGTTAGAGAAACAGCAGACTGGCTTGAACTAGTTAGGCTGATTCGATCATGGGCCAGCTTGATGTCTGCCTGATAGAATCCTATCCCGCTTATTTCGACGTGGACGATCTAATCGAATTCATTGAGGAACTGGAAGATGAATGCGTAGAACGAGAAGTCGATGGTATTGATGCCTTCGCTGTTGACTATGACTGGGGGAATTATTCAGGTTCGACTAACTGGGAAGGTTTGATAGAACTAGAGGAGTACTGCGACAGCATTGGTTTGCCCTTTTCTATGATGATATGGCCAGCCAACTCCTGCTCTCGAGATGATGACGATGAGGATTTCTTCACCGATGTGATGGACCTCGGTGATGATTATTTCAACACATATGGCGGAGACCCAGACATTCTGGATTTCACTGCCTGGGATTATGTTCCAAGACAGATGACTCCGGAGTCATACGAACTCCAGAAGCCAATCAATGATTACCCGTTTACATGGGGTTTTCTTAGATTCTATGATGAGTACATCAGTACAGATAATGGATCTGGGTTTACTTCCACAAACAACTGCTGGATTAGATCGACAATACCGAATCCAAGTAGAGGGAGTATAACTATAAGATTCGACTGTTCAGCAGCAACAGATCGCTCTTCACTCAAAGTATTCGATGTGTATGGTCGAGTTATCAGGGAAGAGGCAATCGGTAACTCAATGCTTGGAGAGAACACCTATGTATGGGATGGGTGTTCTGCATCTGGAGTTCAAGTTTCAAAAGGTGTCTACGTCATTCATATCAGTGGGGATGGTTTGGCACCAGTTACTACTAAGGTTCTAATAGTAGATTAGAACCCACTTATATTCCCATAGGAATGCGGCCTCGCTTATCGGGGCTGCATTCTTATGCTGTTTCTTAGAGATGGTTGTCTATCCTTCAACCATTGCTTATAACCTTCGAGCTATCTTATCTAGAGTAAATTGAGGAAGTCTCATGAATCGATCTTATCGGAAGAGCCTAGTTGGTCTTGCTATTCTGTTTTTACTCTCGCTCTGTGCTTCGATAATCGTTTCTCGCGGCATCCCAACAATCGAGGACGATGCCTTTTTCTACTGCAGGATAGCGGACAATTTCATTTCTGAAGGCTTTCTTTCCTTTGACGGCCTGACGGCAACCAACGGATTCCATCCCCTCTGGATGGCACTACTGGTGCTGATTCGTTTCGTTGTAGGCGGAGGGACTGGGTTCCTGGTGGCCGCGGTCACTCTTTCTGCTGTTCTCATGGGTGTCTGCGGCTATCTATTTCTTGCCCGTTCTTCCAGGTATTCCCTGCCTGTAGTTCTTCTCACATATCTTTTCCTTCTTAGATACATCAGGGATTTTTCGCTGATGTGCATGGAGACATCAGTGCTGCTTCCCCTGGCATTTCTGCTGCTTCTTAGAAGCGATTCAGTGAATATCGATTCCCGAAGAAATCTGTGGGCCAATGGAGTTCTCGCAGCGTTGATCTTTCTTTCGAGGCTCGATTCAGTGTTACTCCTGGTTCCATTAGTGATCATCCTGCTGATCAAGACCGGCAGAAAGGGAGCGGCACCTCTCCTGATACCCGGACTTGCTGCTGGAGCTGCCTATCTGACAGTTAACCTGGTGAGTATGGGTACGCCGTTTTCCGTGTCCGGCATGATGAAGGCGTCAGGGTTCGGATGGAACTCCCTCTTTGCAGGCCAGTTGTTTGCCATGTCCGATCCTCTGGGAATCAGAAGTCCATGGGGACTGTATCTCTTTCTTCTTGTGCTGGCTTTTTTCGCAGTGTTCATGAAGGAGAAGCCCAGATCGGCCTATGCATCAGCCATTTTTCTCATAGGGTTCACATTCGTACAGCTGTTTATGTCCCAGTGGAGGCTGTGGTACTGGTATGCATATCCGGCGGTTGTTTTCCTGGCTTTCGGTGTTCCACCCCTGTTGCAGAGAGCTTATAACAGGCTGAGCCTGCCCAGCGGTGGAGAGAAGGCGGCTACATCTCTGCTTTTTGCAGCGGCAGTTCTGTTAAGCGTTTACTGGGGGATCAGCTATGGCGAAACCCCGGAGGATGACTTCAGATACAGGAACATGCTCATAGCCCGGGAGTTGAACGATCTCCTTCCCGACTCGGCAATAGTGGCCGTCGGCGACAGGGCCGGAAGCTTTGCCTACTTCTTCCACGGTCATGTGATACAGGCGGAGGGACTCGCCGGGGATGTTCAGCTCGTTGAGGCAATCCAGGCTGGAAACCTGGAGGAGTACCTTCGGGATGCCGGATGCGGATACATACTCAGCTGGACCGGTCCCCACATGGTTAACGATTATGAAAGATGGGAACTCAGGATTCCCGACCCGGCCCAGTGCCTTGCATACTTGAACAGAATAGAGGTTTTCAGGGAAGACGAGATACGCCGCTGGCCCGGGGAGGACCAGTCGGTTTTCCTCTGGAGGTTCAATGAGAACTGACAGCATGGGTGTGGTGTCTCTCTTTTTCCTTGTCATTGCCGCTGTTCTCCTGGCGGAAACGCTGTCCTTCGGCTTCATGTCCGATGACTTCGTTCTGGTGCACAGAATAAGAACCGAAGGGTTCTTCACCTCCTGGGGAGGGGAAGATGGGGGCAGTTTTTTCAGGCCTGTTGTGGTTGCTTCGTACCTGTCCGACAATTTCATCTGGGGGCTGAGGCCCTTCGGTTATCACCTTACCAATGTGCTCTGGCACCTCTGCTGCTCAGCTCTCGTTTATCTGCTTGCTCTTCAGCTCTTTTCCAGCAGGAGGATGGCGGTTCTCGCCGGGCTTTTGTTCGTTCTTCTGGGCAGTCATACGGAATCGGTGAGCTGGGTTTCCGGGAGGACCGACCTGATAGCAGCTGCCTTCGGACTGGCTTCCACTGTTCTGTTCCTTCGGGGGAGCTTTGTATCCCCTCTGCTCCTTGTTATTGCCCTGCTGTCCAAGGAGAGCGCGGTGGTCCTTCCGGGGGTCTGGATGCTTCTGATGCCATGGGCAAAGGGGAACAGGGCCCTCAGGTGGATACTTGCTTCGGGAATGCTCCTTGCTCTTGTTTACATACTCTTCCGATTCATGTCCGGGGATGTTTCCGGGAACCTTTCGGAGGCCGGGGGAGAAACGGCCCCGTTGAAGGTGGCGGGTAATCTGTTCAGGTATTTTTTCAGGGTGTTCATACCCCCCCTGCCCGGTTCCTTCAGGCCCTTCCTGGAAGCCATTCGCTTGTTCTTCCTGTGTTTGCCCTTCTGTTGTCCGCTGCGGCACTCATTCCCCTTCTGAAGAAAAGCACGGCGAATGTAAGGCAGGTCCTCCTTCTGGCGGGGATGTTCCTTGTTTCCCTCGCGCCGGTGGCATTCATGTCTGTGTCCCTGTTCGACACACGATCTGAGAGGTTCCTCTACCTGCCGGTGTGTTCGCCGTGCTGGCGCTGGTGAAGTGGGCTTTCTCGGTTCATTCCGAGAGAAGGGCAACGATTCTGCTTATTGCCTTCGTGCTGCTGCAGGGCGGGTTTTCTACCGCTCCAACAGGAACTGGAAGAGGGCCGGGGAGATATGCCGGGAAGTGATCTCGAGCGGGGACTGCTCCAACGCCCCTGACAATTATCGAGGCGCTTATGTGTTCAGGAATGGATGCAGTGAGGCGATGGAGCTCTATCGGCACTGACAGACAGCGTCAGCGAATCACGCATAGCCTTTCCACAGCGTCCAGTGAACTGGAGCGGTATGCCAGCGTGTATACCCCTGCAGGCAGAGGGGGAATGTTCACCATTATTGAACCGCCGCCTGATGGCACCCCTTCGCTGAAGACAACTCTGCCTGAAGTGTCGTAAACCGCAAGAACGCCGTTCTCAAGGCTCCCAGGTGAAACGGTTACCGAAGCAGTTCCGCGGCAGGGATTTGCCGTGACTGCGATGATATCGGTGCTGACCGATGCTCTGTTCTCTTCCTCGGTCTCTCCTGGCCACCACCCCTGAATGCCCATGGAGAACAGCAGAGGGGAGACAGAGGAGCTGGAGGACTGCAGATTGACCCTGTACTGCATGTAGTAGGGGTCCAGTGGAAGGATTCCGTCGAGACAGGTTCCCGATTCTGTAATGGGATCAGACCAAGCGCCCATGTCGTAGGGATCCTGGGAAGCTCTCACCTGGAATGATATGGATGTGCCCTCAGGAGTAACCGCATTCCAGTAGATCTCACCCCAGTCCACATAGTCGCAGCCCTCGGGTATAGGGGCTATCTGCGAGTTCAGGGAGCCTTCGAGGCAGAACGTATCCGGTCGGACTGAAACAAGACGGAGTGAATTCCCGAAAAGAACAGCAACCTCCTGCCTGCCGTCGAGATCCGAATCCAATACCGCCACGGATACAGCCTTGTCCGTATTGAGAACCGTGGAGAACCAGTCCCAGGGCATGGTTGCATCGTTGGACAGAACGATGAGGAGCTTTTCCGAGTACTGGGTCACCACAGGGTCGGGAAAGCCGTCTCCGCAGAAATCGGCGAAGGCGCAGGTCAACGCATCCTCTGACTCTTCAAGAAGCTGATAGCTTACCCAGGATTCGCCTGTGCCGTCGGGGCTGTAACAGAGATACGCCTGCCCCTCGTCGTAGCCCACGGCAAGTATATCCAGAGTTCCATTGCCATCATAGTCCCCGGTGGAAACAGCATAAGGGTGGTAGAACTCAGTTACAGTATGCTCCGTCCAGGAACATGAGGACTGGTCTCTGTGGAACCAGGAGATCCGGTCTGAGGTCCTCAGGACCGCCAGGAGATCCTGTACACCGTCGTTGTCGATGTCATCGAAGAGGACCTGATAGGGTCCGTCTGAAGAGTCTGTTACCGTTTCCTCCAGCCAGGAGACCCCGCCGCCGTTATTGATGAACACAGATATGCGATCATCCATGGAATAGGCCGCGGCTATGTCGGTATCGCCGTCGGAATCCGGATCGCCGCAGTCTATGTGGGCGAGAACGGTGGTTTCAGCGATGTGATGATACTCCCAGGAACCAGATCCTCCCGGATTCTCAAGCCAGAAAAGGGTGAAGGGAAATGCATTGCCTTTGCTTGCCACAAGGTCCTGGTCATCATCTCCATCGATATCGCCTGCGGCCAGAGTTCGAATAGAACCGGCCCGGAGTAGACAGCTGTTTTCAGCCAGATGCCATCTACACCAGCATCGGGATTATGTAGTATCGATATGGAGGGAACAGGCTGCTGTTCCGAGCAGGCGAGGTCGGGGAATCCATCGTTGTCGAAGTCCCCTGCGACCACATCCCAGCCGTTCGCTATCTGATAAGCTATGAGCTCGTACTCCAGAGGAAACTCAAGAGAAAGCCTTCCCTCTGAAAGCCATTCGGTTCTATTCTGCTGGATGAAACCGGTTCCGAAACCATAGTCATCCGGGAAGAACACTATGCCGGAACTCCAGTCCGTCTGGTCGGTGGAGGGCTGTGCACGGACGCTGGATGTCAGAATGATCAAGGCAGCAATAATGGTGCAGCGCATTTCTCTCCATTCGCTTTCGAATGGATAATGCTCCCATTATTCCCGTTTGTAAAGGGGCTGTTTTAAGGACCGTGAGTTCTGCATGCGGGAACAGGAAGTCGCATACAGGTATCTGTAATCTGCGCCGCAGTTATACTGATCAGTATAATTGCTTTTACCTTAATTCCAGGGAAAAATGAAAAACCCCCTTTTCAGGGGGTGACATTGAATGGCGGAGAAGGAGGGATTCGAACCCTCGGTGGAGTTTCCCCCACATACGCTTAGCAGGCGTACGCCTTAAACCAGCTCGGCCACCTCTCCGCGCATTCAATCGGGGCTCAATTATCTCAATTAATACCCCCGGGGTCAACCCCGAACCGGTGGTGCCGCAGGGCTGTTCTGGTTTTATAGTACGGAGTACTTGACAGGAAAGGATGGCCCATGCCCAGAGTTGACAGGCTCGTCATCGGAATATTCGGCAGGATCAACGCCGGCAAGAGCACCCTGATGAACCTGCTTACCCAGCAGGAAACATCCATTGTCGATTCCCAGCCGGGAACCACCGCGGACATAAAAAGCTCCGTTATGGAGATACACGCCCTGGGGCCGGTGCGCATACTGGACACCGCCGGGCTTGACGAAGCATCGGATCTCGGGGGCAAGAAGAGGGCCAAGGCCCTGGCTGCCCTTGAAGAGGTGGACATAGCCCTGCTTGTCATTGACCCCGTTCAGGCATTCCACTCCATGCAGCTGGATGTGGAGGAACTGGTCTCATCCATGGCGGCGCGAACCGGACGGCGGCTGGCCGTGGTTTTCAACATCCGCGGGAACAGCGATGAACTCCTTTCGGGGACGGGTGCGACGCTGTCCGAGGCCAGGGAGTTCTGCAGGTCGGTGCTTCCCGACAGGAAGAACACCCCGGAGATATCCGCCGACCTGTCGGTTCCCGAGGGCTATCTCGGCGTTATCGACTTCATATCCTCCGCCCGGCCCGAGGAGATGAGCCCGGTTCCCCTGCTGCCCTTCCTCAACCCAAAAAGCCCCGTTCTGATGCACATACCGCTTGACGCAGAATCACCCACGGGAAGGCTTCTGCGTCCCCAGGAAATGGCCATGGAATACCTGCTGCGAATGATGGTTCCCGTGGGGCTTTACAGAACGGACCTCGCCCTTGCCAGAAGCGGTTCTTCCATGCTGGCTGAAAGGGAGAGGGAGAAGTTCATGGAGTTCCTTTCGGCGCTGGAGGAGGGCAGCGGAGGCCTTCAGCTGGTGATAACCGATTCCCAGGCCATAGATGTCATGGCAAGGTGGGTTCCCCGTCGAATTCCCCTCACCACCTTTTCCATAATGATGATAAACCAGACAGCAGGGGGGATATGTCCCTCTTCGCCCGGGGGGTGGAGGTAATGAACACCCTCACCTCAAAGAGCAGGGTGCTCATCGCTGAAGCCTGCAACCACGACAGAATAGCCGAGGACATAGGCACGGTTCAGATACCCGGGAAACTCGCCGCCCTCCACCCGGGAATAAGGGTGGACCACGCCTTCGGCAGGGAGTTCCCCGGGGCTGAGGAGCTCGGGGGTACGACCTCGTGATCCACTGCGGCGGCTGCATGATCAGCAGGCAGAAACTCGCGGCCAGGGTGGGAAGACTGGCAAAGACCGGTGTGCCCATTACCAACTACGGCTTCGCACTGTCATGGTTTGAAGGGCCGGATGTGCTGGCCAGAGTACTCGAGCCCTGGAGGATGAAATGACCCTTCTTCTGATACTTTTATCGTTCCAGCTCCCCGCCGGTGAGGGTGCGGTGGTAATGCTTTCAGGGATTCCGGCTGAACCCTGGGCGGCACTCTCAACCGAGCAGCTCGAGGAAATGTGGACCTTCGGCATCGAGGGTTACCAGGTAACCCGCTCCGGGTGGTCCGGCTATATCCTTCGCGGCCCCGGGGGTTCCGGGGAGATCCTTACGGATCTCTGCGAAGCCCTTGTGGGGGAGAGGACCGAACCGGACAGCTCCCTCTGGAGCAGGACCCTGCAGCTCATCTGGAACAGCAACGCCCTTCCCGCATACCATGTGACCGGCGACTCCCTTCAGGGCTTTCCCGCGGTTCCGGTGAGGACCAGCCGATGGCTGGAGGCCGGTGCCGACACGCTGATCCTTTCATTGCCGGTTGCTAATACTGTGCTCTTCTGGGCAGGGGGCTACCAGGGCAGTTTCAACCTGGCCGCCTGGCGCGGGGTGGGCACCGAGGTGGTGCCCTCCGGGAGCAGCTGGGCCGGGGTCCTGGTCACTTCATCCATAGACGGCTCCCCCAACGATGTGATCAATCTTGAATATGCACCCGCCGAGCTGGACAGCTGGTGGGGTGAGAACTGGGCACCGCTTCTTTCCATGGCGGACAGCATGGTAGCGTCCCAGTTCTCCCGGGGGCAGGAGCCTGTAAACTCCGTGCTCTGGATAAGGGGAACCGGCGGGGAAAGAATGGAGCCCTGGAAAATGATACCCTCCCCCTCCCCGGAACCGGTGGCACGGTATACCGTGGAGCCCAGGCCCGGGATAGTGCCCATGTTTTCAGAACCCGTCGGGGGGGAAATGGTGCTGGAGATGCCGGGCAATGCCGGAAGCGCCGCCAGGGCCGCCTACGCCGCCGCTCTGCTTGAGAGGATAGTGGCCAGAATGGCTCTGCCCGTCTCCGGAAGGTGCCGCGGGGAATACTCCGTTACAGGCGAGGTCCGGCTGCACATCTCAGGGGTTGACTGGACCGCCCCGGAGACCCTGGGCATCATAATGGACGAGCTGACCCCGATCATTTTCACAGCCCCGGAGTCTGCCCTTATGAACAACGCAGCGGTGAGGGCCGGCATTCCGGTGCCGGATCAGAGGGAGACCATTGAGCTTCTCGCCGGGGTTACGGGTTTTCTGAATTGATTTGCAGCACAGGACTTCACCTATCGGATCAGAACGACCGACTCCATAACTGAACCCGAATCACAGCTATACTGCACGAAGTAGCATCCCGAGGAAAGCTCCCCGGGAACGGACCACTGCACGGTACTGCTCCCCGCGGGGAACTCACCCTGGCAACGGTGGAGACAAGCCTGCCCCGGAGGTCGTACACCCTTACGGAAGCATTGCTCTGCCCGGGAAGGGTAAAGCTCACCGACAGGAATGAACTGCAGGGGTTGGGGGAAAGCTCCAGGGAAAAAGAGGTGGAACCTTCACCGATACCAAGCTCAGGGGCGTACTTGATCAGGAAGCCCCGATAACCTGATCCGGAAATGTATGAACGCCCTGCAGCAATGTATCCTCCCTGGGATAACTGGGTTGCCGAGTAAATAGCATCGCAGGAATGATCATAGATGAAGTCGTGCCACAGGTCTTCCCCGTGTGAGTCGAATCTGGCTATTACACCGCATACGCTTCTTGAATCAGGCCCTCCTTTTATCTCGCCACCATACAGAATTCCACCGTCCATGGTAGTGGAAAGAGAATATCCATACGGCTGGTCAGCTCCAGGAGGCCAGAACCACCAGTCAGGTTCCCCGGTATACGAGGTATGCACGATTCTGGGCCAGTAGTTGTCCATCAGCAGCAACCCGCCGTCTGAGGCCTCACACATGGCCTGGGCACTATAGGCTGGCCAGTCAGGGAAGTCAGTTTCCCAGAGAAGGTTCCCATCCATGTCATATCTGAGCAGATGAGGTCCGCCTGGCGTTGAAGGTGTGTTCCCTTGAGCGAAAACAGTGAGTCCGTTATCAAGGTAGAGGATCTCTACAGCTGTAGCCCAGCTCGTGTACCCCCACTCCCTGGTCCAGAGAGTGTCTCCCTGGGAGTCAGTGCGGAGGATCCAGGCAATATCCATGCCTTCAGGGGGATCAATGAATCCGCATATTCCGTACCCGCCATCCGGAGTTTGACATACTGAGCGAGCGTACTCATCTGCGGAGTCCGACCAGTCATAGATCCTGGTCCAAATCTCAGCACCTGAGGAATCAAACTTTGCCAACATAAGCGCAATACTTGAAGCCTGTGATTCCACGGCGTATCCAGCCACAATAAGACTGCCATCGTCGAGTTCGATTACAGTACTCCCATTCTGCGCATACAGGTTTGTTGGAGTTGTCCAAATCACATTTCCATCTTGATCGAGCTTAAAAATGGAATTCACCGGAAGACTCCCGGTAGAAACGGTAGTAACATATCCTCCATCGTTCGTCTCTATGATGGTCTTTATCTT
>LQAJ01000280.1_pt1 | contig 14520 bp, 18 predicted proteins | sample 1535811 | NCBI WGS metagenome assembly LQAJ01 (sample SAMN04331587, study PRJNA305678) | bioreactor metagenome | isolation source: bioreactor_6 inoculated with Wadden Sea sediment 2nd replicate of a... | place: Germany: Wadden Sea, Janssand Flat
TTTATATATCAACTTTCGCCGAAGGCGAGCCGGGATTCTTAAGGCCTTCGGCCTTAAGCCGCCGGAGGCGAAATCACCCGACAATAGCCGCGAAGCGGCATTCCACCCCGTGTCTCCTCTTTCCATTTTGCGTGGCATGATCTACCGTGCGCGCATGAACATTTCAGGCATCATATTGGCGGGTGGCCTCGGCACCCGCATGGGCCACGCCAAAAAGGCCTTTATCGAGATAGGTGGGCAGTCGATTATCGAGCGGCTGCTGAACGTGTATCGTCCTCTTTTTCCGGAAATCGTGATTGCGGCGCGTGAGGCCGGGGATTTTTCCGGGTTCACCGAACGGGTTGCCGTGGACCGCTTTGATGCACGCAGTTCGCTCACCGGATTCATGCAGGGCTTGCCGCCATGATTGCCACGCATGGTTTTTGCGGCCTGCGACGCTCCGTTTCTGCAATCTGGATTGGTCGAACGGTTGATCGCCGAGGTGCGCGATGATGACGACGTGGTCATTCCGCTCAAGGAGGATGGTTACCGGGAACCGTTGTGTGCCGTGTATTCGAGGCGGTGCCTGCCGCCCATTGAGGCGCAGCTTGATCGCGGTGATTACAAGATCATCAGGTTCTTCGATCAGGTCAGAGTCAGGGAAGTGCCGGTGTCGAAACTCGTGGCTGGCGACCCGGAAATGGTTTCGTTTTTCAACGTCAATACGCCTGAAGACCTTGCCGGAGCGGAAGAGATGGCGCGGACGCGGGGATTGTAAAACGGGTTGCTTGGGTGTTTTTGATATATTGATTGCCTGATCATTATAAAATGTCGCATTGCGGGTGTATTCCGTGTATAAATGAGAGATGAAAATCCTTGCGGCATTTCTTCTCATAATGAGTCTGGCGATGCCTGCCAGAGCAGAGCCGTCCCTTTCTTTCGGGTTCATTCATGCCCCGTTGTCTTTTTCGTCACTGTCGGTGCTCAAGGTCGCATATTCCAAGATCGGGATTCGAGTGCAAGGCCTCAAACTGCCTGCGGCCCGTTCTCTGGAACAGTCGGATGCCGGACTGACTGATGGTGAAGTCCATCGGATCAGGGAAATCGAAGCAGAGCATCCTCGACTCATTCGTATAGAAGTCCCCATTAACAGCGTGGAAGGGATGGCTCTTTCCTGTGACGGGCCGGTCAATACAACGGATTCTGATGTGTTCAGGAAGTATCGGATCGGTATAAAGATCGGGACGATCTATGCTGAAAGATTGACGGAAGGGATGCCTTCCGTGACCAAGCTGCTCAGTGAAGACAAGCTGATGGACCTGCTTGTCGCAAAACGGCTGGATGTCGTCATAGGCGATCGGCCTTGGGCGGAACGGCAGACCGACATGCCGGGACATGAATGTGTCCGGATCAATGAACCGCCGCTTGTGAGAATTCCCCTCTACCATTATCTGCATATCCGTCATGCCGAGCTGGTCCCGGACCTTACGCGGGTGCTGCGGGAAATGAAGGAAAGCGGAGAAATGGATCGGGTTATTCGACAAGCTCTTGATTTTGTTCGCAAGAATCCTGTGCCGGAGCGGTAGTCTTTCATGGCGGAATAGGCGTTGAGTCGGAATGACAATGAAAAGCGCCCGGTCACGATGTGACCGGGCGCTTTGTTAATCCTTTCCAGTTGTCTTCTAGTAGTGAATGTCACCTTCTTCCAAGGGGGTGGCGAAGGTCTTGTACACCCAGAACTGATAGCCGATGACCAGCGGGACGAAGATGACCGCCACGCCGAGCATGATTTCCAGCGTCAACTGGCTTGAGGCCGAGTTCATGATGGTCAGGCTGTTTTGCGGATTCGGGTTGGACGGGATGATGGCCGGGAAGATGCCCACCACGCCGAACAGGGCCGTGCCCCGATATACAGGCAGGAGGACGCCCAAGCCATCCACCACTTGCGGGCACCCATGTAGCTGCGCATGAGGATGAGACCCGCCACGGGGAGCAGCAGGATCACGCACAATATGGGGTAGAGGAAGTAGTTGCTGAACAGCTGTGTTTCCACGGCGGTGTAAGCCAGGAACAGGACTGTCGCCACGACTTCGATGGGCCAGAGTTTGGTGGCAAGGCCTTCAGCGCGGGCTTGAAGATCGCCTTCAGTGCGGATGCAGAGCCAGAGTGCGCCATGCATCACGAAGATGACCACGAACAGGATTCCTCCGGCGAGTCCGTAAGGATTGAGCAGACCGAACAGTCCGGCCTGACTGAAACCGGTGGAATCGAGCGGAAGGCCGCGGAAGATGTTCGCAAAGGCCACGCCGAGCAGCAGCGCCGGAATGAACGAGCCGAGAATGTGGCACCAGTCCCAGACCTTTTTCCATGTTTCGTTTTCCACTTTGGAGCGGAATTCGAAGGAAACGCCGCGCACGATGAGTGCGAACAGGAGCAGCATGAGCGCGGTGTAAAGACCGCTGAACATCTGCGCGTAAGCATAGGGGAACGCCGCAAAGGTGACGCCGCCCGCCGAGATGAGCCAGACTTCGTTGCCGTCCCAGAAGGGGCCGGTGGAGTTGAACATCATCCGTTTTTCTTTTTCGGTTTTTGCAAGGAAGGGAAGCAGCGTGCCCACGCCGAGATCAAAGCCGTCCAGAATGAAGTAGACGGCCCAGAGAACTCCCCAGAGCACGAACCAGATCATAGCCAGGTAGTAGTGCAGCGAACCTGTTTCCATGAATGTTTCCATCAGATCTTCTCCTTGTATGTCTTCGCAGGTCTAGACCTGGATGGGGGTGTTGTCTTCGGGGCCTTTTCTTGGCAAGGCGGATCATGAGCCAGATACCGGCTGCACCGAGCAGCGTGTAGAGCAGACACATCAGGATCAGTGAGAAGCTGACTTCACCCGTGGAGACCGGGGAAACCGCATCTGCCGTCCGCATGAGTCCGTACACGATCCACGGCTGGCGTCCGACTTCGGCCAGTGTCCAGCCGCCCAAATAGCAATGTAGGCAGGGGAATGCAGTAGGGAAGCGCTTCAGGTACAGCGGGAAATTGTCGAGCCGTTGCGCATGACCCAGCCGAACAGGGCCAGTGCGGGCATGAGGTTCCGAGGCCGACCATGGTCCTGAAGGCAGAAACGTGATGGTGATGGGCGGACGGTCTTCCTTGGGAATGTCGTTCAGTCCCTTCACCTCGGCATTGAAGTCGTTGTAGGCAAGGAAGCTGAGGGCACCGGGAACAGGCAGTGCCTCGATGAGGTTGCCGTCTTCGCCCGGAACGACCAGCAGATAGATCGGTGCGTTCTTCTGGGTTTCCCAGTGTGATTCCATGGCAGCCAGCTTGGCGGGCTGCTTCAGGGACATGTTGTTGCCGTGCATGTGGCCTTCAACGGCGGTGACAATGGAAAAGACCAGAGCCACGGTAACGCCGATGTTGAAAGACTTCTGGAAGAAGGCGGTTTCGCTTTTCCTGAGCAGGTGCCATGCGGAGACACCCATGATGAAGAAACCTGCGAGGCAGAGTGCCGCCGGAATGACATGGAAGAATTCGAGCCATGCCCACTTGTTGGTGATGACGGCCACAAAGTCTGTCAGTTCGGCGCGGCCGTTTCGGAGAACGTATCCGGTCGGGTCCTGCATGAAGCCGTTGGCAATGAGAATCCAGATGGCGGACAGGTTGGAGGCTCCGGCCACCAGCCATGCCACGATGGCGTGTGCCTTGGGAGACAGCTTTTCCCAGCCGAAGTGCCAGACGCCGATGAATGTGGATTCAAGGAAGAACGCCGCAGTGGCCTCGATGGCGAGCAGGGATCCGAAAATGTCACCTACATAGGCGGAGTAACGGGACCAGTTGGTACCGAATTGGAATTCCAGGGTAATGCCGGTCACCACGCCCAATGCGAAGTTGACCAGAAAGATTTTTCCCCAGAATTTTGCCATCTTCTGATACATCTCGTTACCGGTCTGGACATATCTCGTCTCCATGAAGGCGATGAGAACGGAAAGTCCCAGAGTCAGTGGAACGAAAATGAAGTGGAACATGGTGGCTGCAGCGAATTGCAGCCGCGAAAGCATGAGAACGTCCATATAAACCCCCTTATGGATAGACCTTCAAACATTGTTGCCATTATGTTTGAAAAAAAGTCAACATTCCGAGCACACTATATGGTGAGTGAAAACAATGCAAGAATAATTATCATTCCTGACAAAGGTTTGTTACTTGTTTTTCATGCTGATCGGCTGTCCTGTTGATTCAAGTACGGCCCGCCAATAGTTCGAATTGGTGCTGATGCGTTTTTTCCCTTTGGTGACAGTGTCCATGGGGATGTGGACATACCGGCCGTTCCAGCGTGAAATGACCAGTCCTGTGCGGCCGCTCATCCCGGCATGAACCGCGTTGATTCCAAGGAATGAACAATAAATTCGGTCATTGGCGTTGGCCGGGACCGAGCGGATGATGTAGCTCGGATCGATATACTTCAGGGTCGGTTCAATGTCTTGATCCCTGAAGTGGGCGAGGATTTCGCGTTTGAGCAGACCCGCAATGTCACTGAGTCTGACGTTGCCTGAGGCGTCGGTGGCCTGCGCCTGTTCCAGAAGGTCCTGTCCTGCGCCTTCGGCCACGACGATGACGGCGTTTCCGCTGGTTTTCATGCGCTTGTCCAGGGCGGCGAGGAAGCCTTTTTCGCCGTGGATGTCAAAAGGCGCTTCCGGGATGAGTACGAAGTTCACTTCCTGACACGACAGGGCGGACTGGGCCGCGATATAACCTGCGTCACGTCCCATGACCTTGACCAGTCCCATGCCCCACGGTGCGCCCGTGGCTTCGACATGCGCGCCTTTGATGGCCATGGCGGCGGTTTCGACTGCCGTGTCGAATCCGAAGGACGGGGACGCGAAGTTGATGTCGTTGTCGATGGTCTTTGGCAGTCCGACCACGGAAATGGACAGGTGGCGTTTGGTGATGACCTTGACCACCTTGCTGGCTGCCCGCATGGTGCCGTCTCCGCCGATCATGAACAGGATGGAGACATTCATGCGTTCCAGTGCGTCAACGATGGCCTCGGGTTCCTGCGGTCCGCGCGAACTGCCGAGTATGGTGCCGCCGAATTCGTGGATGCGGCTGACGTATTCCGGGGTCAGCTCTATGACGTCATGCCCGTAGTCCGGGATGAAGCCTTCCAGTCCGAATTTGATGCCGAGCACGGACGGGACCCTGTATTCGTGGTATGCGGTCATGACTACCGCACGGATGACGTCGTTGAGGCCCGGACAGAGTCCGCCGCAGGTGACCACCGCGCATTTGGTCTTGCTGGTGTCATAGTAGACCTTGCTGCGTGGCCCGGCGGGTTCGAAATAGATGCGTTTCGGGGTTTTCTTGCCTTTTTTTCGACGTTCATCCGTGAGATGTTGACGAGAACAGCGTCGTCTTCTTCCACGAATCGGCCAAATTTGATGGGGTTCTTGATTTTGGCTTCGCCGACCACTGAAATATCGGTGTTGCTCGGCATGCTGCTTTCGTCCAGATTCGACCGCATGGCATCCTCTCAAGGGTTGTTATATTGAGATATCTCTTGCATTGTTATATGGAATTGCAGAATGGGGCAAATTATAAATCCGATATCCTGTTTCCTTCCGGAGAGCCGATGGGCAAACTGAGTACCTCAACATGGACGGGCATGGCTGAGCTGGATGATTCACCGAGACGGGCAGGTGAACCGCCTGTCTGGGCACCCACCGCGGATGTGCTGGAAACCCCGGACGTCTACATTCTTGAAGTGGAGCTTCCGGGCATGACGCTTGAGGATGTGAATGTGGAACTGGACGGGAGCGAACTGAGGGTTTTCGGGAAGCTTCCCTGTCGAAACTGCGACGGCTCTATTGAACATCTCGTGATGGAGCGTTCCTGCGGCGGTTTTGCCCGGACATTCTTCCTGCCCGGCAAGGTGCAGGCCGGGGATGTTTCGGCTCGTTTCAAGGACGGACTGCTTGTGCTGACGGTCAGAAAGGACAAGCCTGTCAACCGCTCTATCCCGGTTGACTAATTTTCTCCGGGCGATTTTTCGTTGCCTTCGCCGTGTTGAATCTCAATTCACATCTTGACGTATCTCCCCTGATTCCTATCTATTGGCACCAAGAACTATCGGAGGAATCATTTTCGTGACCAGTCAGATAAAAACCGTATTGCTTCTGGGCCTGCTCACTGGCCTTCTCATGTTTCTCGGCGGCCTCATGGGTGGGCGTGTCGGGCTGTTTCTCGCCTTTGGCTTCGCCATGCTCATGAATGTGGGAAGTTATTGGTATTCCGACAAGATCGTCCTGAAAATGTACAAGGCCCGCGAACTGTCGCCCGGTGACGCGCCGCACATTCACGCCGTTGTCGAGGAAATGTCCCGTGCCGCGGGCATCCCCAAGCCCCGCCTGGTTCTCATTCCGCAGGACGCACCCAATGCTTTTGCCACGGGCCGCAATCCGGAAAATGCCGTGGTCGCGGTTACGCACGGTATCGTGAATATCCTCAATCCCGATGAACTCAAGGGCGTGCTTGCCCATGAACTCGGTCATATAGCCAATCGCGACATTCTCATTCAGACCATTGCCGCGGTTCTGGCCGGTGCAATCGTGTTCATTGCCAATATGCTGCAATGGACCGCCATTTTCGGTTTCGGTCGTGACGACGAAGAGGGCGGCAACCCCATCGCGGCTCTTGCCATGGCCTTTCTCGCGCCCGTGGCCGCCGGTCTTATCCAGATGGCCATTTCCCGGTCCCGTGAGTATCTCGCGGATTCCACCGGCGCACGCCTTGCGGGCAATCCGCTGCATCTTGCCGGGGCGCTGGGCAAGCTCGATTCCGCGGCAAAGCAGGTGCCCATGCAGGGCAGTCCGGCCACGGAAAACATGTTCATCGTCAACCCGTTCAGGGACGCGGTGCGGCTTCGCTTTTTGCCACGCATCCACCCATTGAGGAGCGTATAGCCCGACTTCGCGCCATGGCGCAGGGAGATCGTTAGCATGAAGCGTCTGGCTGTTGTTCTTGCCCTTGTCGCGCTTTGTTTCTCCCTTCCGGCCCATGCCGATTCCCGCAGGACTCCCGTGGTCAGGGCGGTGGAGGCGGTCAGCCCGTCGGTCGTCAACATCACGGTCGTCAAACAGGTGCAGGGCGGGGTGCGGTCCCCGTTCGGTGATCCATTTTTCGATCAGTTCTTCAAGGAATTTTATGGTCAGCAGCGTCAGCGCCAGTCCCAGTCGCTCGGTTCCGGCGTCATAATAGACGGCGCCAAGGCCTTGGTGCTTACCAATGCTCACGTCATTTCCGGGGGAGGAGACATTACCGTCCGCCTCAAGGACGGGCGCGAATTCAAGGCCGAGCTTGTCGGTTCGGACCCGGATTTCGACCTTGCCGTGCTCAAGCTGAAAAAGGCGGCCGATCTGCCGCAGGTTCCCATGGGGAACAGTGAGGACATCTACATCGGCGAGACCGTCATCGCCATCGGCAACCCGTTCGGGTATTCCCACACCGTCACCACCGGTGTGGTCTCGGCCCTCAACCGTTCCATGAAGACCAACTCCGGCGCGTTCGGCAGCTTTATCCAGACCGACGCGGCCATCAATCCCGGCAACTCCGGCGGGCCGCTGCTCAACATTCACGGCGAACTCATAGGCATTAATACCGCCATTCAGGCCCGGGCCGAGGGCATCGGTTTCGCCATTCCCATCAACAAGGCCAAGTTCGTTATCAGCGAACTGCTCGACTCCGGCCATGTGGCCCCTATCTGGCTCGGTGTTTTCGGGCAGGATCTGGATCAGGCCACGGCCCGCTATTTCAATCTCAAGAGCCTGCACGGCATGCTCGTTTCCGACGTGTACCGCGATACCCCGGCCCAGAAGGCGGGTGTTCGTCCCGGTGACATCATTCTCGGCTTCAACGGGCGCAAGGTCACGAGCAAGAACGATTTCCTGACCCGGCTGTTCGGCGTCACCAAGCGCGAGAAGGTCGCTCTTTCCCTTGTCCGGAACGGAAAGCGAGTGGAGTTGAAGATCAGGCCGCAGGTGCTGGACGCGAAAAGAGCTGCGGACCTCGTCAGTTCCCGGTGGGGATTCACCATCGGCAAAGGCAAGGGGCGTTCCGGCGTTCCCGTGGCTCCATCGTCCCCGGCGGACCGGCTGCCAAGCTCGGCCTCCAGTCCGGCGACATCATCCATCAGATAGGCAACCGCCGACTGGCCAAGCCCATGGACCTGTTCAACGCCTTTCTGCGCAACAGGCTTCAGAAGACGGTGCTCATGCGTGTGCAGCGTGGGCGCAGCCTGTATTATGTACGTCTGACTCTGTAACAAAGGAGGTCTGTCATAGAAGGTCAACGAACCTACTGGACGGAGAAAGGCAAGGACAAAACCTTCACCACTCCGTTCGACATCCATCTTTTTTCCCGGTACGTGCCGCAGGATGCCCGGATCCTCGATTTCGGCTGCGGCTATGGCCGGACGCTTGCCGAGCTTTCGGACAGCGGCTACTCGGACCTGACCGGCATTGATTTCTCGGAAACGCTGGTGGAGCGGGGCCTGCGTGAGCGTCCGGGGCTCAACCTCACCGCCTATTCCGGCGGGCCGCTTCCCTACGAAGACGACTCCTTTGATGCCGCCCTCATGCTCGGCGTGCTCACATGTATTCCCAAGACCAATGAACAGGCCGAGGCCCTGCTTGAAATTCAGCGCACCCTCGTTCCCGGCGGCACGTTGTACGTCATCGATTTTCTGCTCAACCGGGACAGGCGCAACCTCGACCGCTACAAGCTCGGACAGGAAAAATACGGCATTTACGGGCTGTTCGACGTCAGCGACGGCGGCACCCTGCGCCATCATGACCGGAACCACATGGAAGCCCTGTTTTCCGGATTCGAGACGCTTCATTTCGAGGAGTCCGTCTACACCACCATGCACGGGCATCATTCACAGGGCATGTGTGCCGTGCTGAGGATGCCGTAGCCGGAAGACGCGGCCCGGAATTGATTCTTTGACGGCCCTCGGGACGGCCTGAAAACCGGAAAAAAGACGGCGCACGTTTGAATGACGTGCGTCGTCTTTTAGGATGTTGAATCGAAATACTAGTGAGAAATTAGGCTTGCGAATATCGTTTAAATGTAATTATTGTGTGGGAAGATATTGTTGAAATTGATTTTATTGGAGATTCAAAATGAAAAGACCCCCTGCTCTTACAACATCTCAGAAGGTTCGTTTAAAAAATTTAAAAGAACAATTAGATGAGGCTTGTAATGTTGGCGATGTTGAAGGTGGAGGGTAATACTCAATGATTTGAGGGCGCTTCTTAATCCAACCGGACATACTACAAAATATTATGAACTGCTTCTTCACTACAGTGAAATGCTTACTTGGAAACAAGAGTTTAAATCGGCAAAGAGATTCTTGATTCATGTCGCAACAAACGCGAATGATAATACCCGTCTTTTTTCAAGAGGCTAATCTTCTTCTTGCAATATGCATGTTGCATACAAATAAGTTACGCTCAGCAGAAAAAATATTTAAGAAAAGCCCTTAATTCAAAAGCGATAGTTGATCCAATAAGAAGACAAAAATTCCTTGAATCAGTTGCTCAAAGGTTTGAAGAAGAAGCATTAATTGTGTCTTTTGGGACTGAAGTTTTAGAATTAAATATTCCTGAAATTATTAAGGATGTTCAGGCTAAGTTCATGGAAAATACGAGTGATGAAGAATTGATAGAGCAGATCGGTAGGTCAGTACCTCAAAAGTCAATTGATTTTGTGAAAAATATTAACGAAATGGCAAAAAGGCAGTTGCCCATTCTGATCAGAAAATGCTTCCTCCTCCGTCTAGCTCACATAACTATTCTGATATTGGAAGAAGTGTTTTTGCTGGAGTATCAAGAAGAATATGGCTTAGGTTGTGTCCTCCAAATAGCAAGGTTCAATTGCTGCTTTGTCAAATTCAAGATCCAGAACGTCTGATTGAGCAAATTGTCCATGAAATTAAAGATTTAAATTTCAAAGTCATTCCAGTTCTAGCATGTTTTGCAACGATATTAGTAAAAAAAAACAAATACAAGGTTATTGTACAAAATGTAAGCCGATGGCCGTGATGAGTCAAAGGTATAAGCGTTAATTATTGATGTCTATTGCATGAGGACAGTATGAAGTTGGCATGGGAACTTAGTCCCTTGCCATTTAAAGATTTTGAATTTCTTCAACAGAAGAAATAAAAGTTTCTATTGTTGTTATGCTGTGTCGCAATGGTTCCCTTACCCCTCCTTTTTGTTTTTCAAAGCCTCCCTCGTTTCCAACCCCTGTCAACCCTCCAAGTTATGCTTTTTTCGCCCGTTTTGGGGGTTTCGCCCGTTTTCATCCTGAGCCGAAACCGGGGGTATGGTTGTCGCGTACCTGATGGAACCCCATCGACGGATAAGGAGACGGACAATCATGCCCATACCTATTATCGGCGCGGTGGCCGGTCTGCTGACCACGGTAGTGGAAGGCATTTCCGGGCACATGAAACAGAAACAGCAATTGAAGAAAACCGTCATGGAAAACCGGATGCGCCTCGCAAAGAGCGATCGCGAATTCAACCATGAATGGGAAATGAAACAACTGGAAAACGCGGGCTGGAAAGACGACGTGCTGTTCTTCGCATGGATCGGATTCTTCGTCTGGAGCGGCATCGACCCGGACGGCGCGGGAGCGGTCCTTCGGGCGTGGGAAAACCTGCCCGACTGGTTTTTGCAGGTCACGTTCTGGATCGTGGCGGCCGTGCTGGGCGTCAAGAAGATCGGCGATTACCTGCCGTCGGCACTCCGGGGCCTCAAGGATGCCGTGGGGGACGCAAATGACCGCCATGGAAAGATGTGAATTGCAGGATCTGCTGGTGCGCATTGATGAACGCGTCAAGATGGTTCAGGAAGACATCCGCGAGATCAATCTCGCCCGCCGCTGCGTCAGCCACCATGTGAAATCAAGACGCTTGAGCGCATGGTCTGGGGCTGCTCGCCGGGGTGGCCGGACTCGGTGGAAGGATGCTGCTCGATGTGTTTCGGTAGGCCGTTACGGCTTCGTTTCGACAGTGGGGGCTGCTTCGGCGTTGGCCTTGTCCGCAGGCGTCTCGGGTTTGGATTCGGGCTTCGGTGCAGGCTTGGGGGCCGGTTTTGGCTTGGGTCTTGGTTTGGCCGCTTCGACTTTGTACCCCGTGAGGATCTCGGTGTACGCCGTGACGGCTTTGCTGTCCTTCTCGATACGGGCCATGTTCAATGCCTTTTGACCGGTTCTGATGGCTTCCCTGTACTGTCCGGCTCCGGCATATGCCTCGGCAAGGAGTGCGTACAGGGCACTGTCGTTCGGCGAAATGGCAATGGCCCGCTGGAAGTCGGCGGCGGCCCGTCTGAACCGGCCCAGACGCATGTATGCGGCACCACGGGTCATGACCGTGTCAATGGATTGCGAATCCATGGTCATGGCCTCTGTCAGGTCCCGGACGCCTTGGCGTCGTCATGCAGTGCGATGTGTGCCAACCCCCGGTTGTAATATGCCTCATGATGCGCCGGATTCAGGGCAATGGCTTTGTCATAGTCGGCAATGGCGTCCTCATTGCGTCCCATTTTCGCATAGCAGGCACCACGCATGGCGAATGCTTCGGAGATGGAGTCGTCGTCCGCAAGCACCTTGGAAAAATCACGTATAGCGGAGGTGTAATCCTGGCTGCGGAACATGATGTAGGCGCGGGAGAATCGTGCCCGGAGATGATCCGGCTTGATTTTGAGTATGGCGTCCACATCAAGCAATGCGTCGGCGTTGCGGCCGAGGCTGAGCAGGAGAATCGCCCGCTGGTATCTGGCGGATATCAGGTCCGGATCATATTCGATGGCCTCGTCAAGATAGCCGAGCGCGGCCTCTTCTTCGAGATACTCACCGTCATGATACAGCTGCATGGCCTTGTCCAGAGCGTCGGCCGCAAGGGACTCGCGCTGCTGGGTTTCGCGATCCTGTGCCGTCAGGCCGGGGCGTGCTCCCGAACGGGATGCGCCGAAACAGCCTGCGAGTAAAAACAACAGGCAACAAAGAATAACCGGGACGGAGGTTTTCATTTCATGAGGGATACCCTCAGCATCTTCGTCCGTCAACATAAGGAAGGTAAAGACGTGAAAAAAGGACTTTATACACCCCGTAAACATCAGGCTGAAATCGAGGCGGGGCTGGCCCGTTTTTCGGTGCTGGTCTGCCACCGCCGGTTTGGCAAGACCGTGCTGTCGGTCAATCGCCTGATCGAGGCGGCACGGAAAACGAAACGTCCGGATTGGCGCGGAGCCTATATCGCTCCGCTCTACAAACAGGCCAAGACCGTGGTCTGGGATGAACTCAAGCGGTACTGCGGTCTCGGTTCCGACGAATGCGAGGTGAAATTCAACGAAACCGAACTGCGGGCCGATTTTCCGAACGGTGCCCGCATCCGGCTCTTCGGGGCGGAAAATCCGGATTCCCTGCGCGGCATGTATCTGGACGCCGTGGTGTTTGACGAGGTGGCCCAGATGCCCAAGCGTGTCTGGACCGAGGTCATTCGGCCCGCCCTGTCCGACCGGAAGGGCTGGGGCATGTTCATCGGCACGCCGCGCGGCAAGAACGCTCTGTATGAGTTGTGGGAAGAGGCCAAACGTGCCCCGGAATGGTTTGCCGCCATGTACCGGGCCTCTGAAACGCACATCATCGATCCCGATGAATTGGACGCCGCCGCCCGCGAAATGTCGCCGGAAGAATACGAGCAGGAATTCGAGTGCTCCTTTACTGCTGCCATCAGGGGGGCGTATTTCGGCAACCTCATGGGCGAGGCGGACAAGGATGGCCGACTGACATCCGTTGCGTACGATCCAGTCGTTCCCGTGCATACCTCGTGGGATCTCGGCATGAGCGATTCCACCTCCATCTGGTTTGTGCAGGCCCGGCCGGGCGGGACGTATGCGGTCATCGACTACTATGAAGCCAGCGGGGAAGGACTGGATCACTATGCCCGCGTACTGGATGAAAAGGGGTATAAATACGGCACGCACATTGCTCCCCACGATATCCGGGTGCGGGAGCTCGGCACCGGGAAATCCCGGCTGGAGATAGCGCGGGGACTGGGCATCCGCTTTGTCATCGCGCCGAATATTCCGGTGCAGGACGGCATCAATGCGGTCCGGGCGACCCTGCCGATGTGCTGGTTCGATGTTGACCGGTGCGAGGCGGGCATCGAGGCCCTGCGGCATTACCGGCGGGAATTTCGTGAGCGCATGGGCGACTTTTCTTCGCAGCCGGTTCATGACTGGACCAGCCATGCGGTGGATGCTTTCCGCTATTTTGCCGTGGGATTCAGACAGCCGGACAGCGGGCCGAGAGCCTTGAAGACCACCAATGACTACAATCCGTTCAGGAGGGGCCGTGAGCGTTCGTGAGATCGGCGACAAGCCGGAAGTCATGTCTCATTTCCCGGATTGTTATCGCTGGCTGGAACTGCATGACCGTGGCGATGTCTACGGTCATGCGGCCGTGGCCGAGCGGGGTGACGATCTGGAGTTGCACGTCACCCTGCATCGGTGGGGGCCGCAGGTGCGGAGAAATGTTGCTGGCGATGTCAACTGGGTGAAGGAGGAAGCCAGACGGTTGGGCAAGAAAAGAGTCATGGGGGTGCGTGCCAGTTGTGAAGGTGAATTCGACTCGAAACTGTTTCGTTTTGCCGCCTTGTACGGGTTTACCGAGATATGCGTTTTGCAGACGGCTTCAATGAACGTATGAGAATGTATTCATTATTTCATTCGGCTGTGAAAAATGTAAAAATAAAGGGAGGATAGGTGGCAAAAATGACCTGTTATAAATGTGGAATAGAGTTGAAGTGAAATTTATACGGTGGTATGAGTATCAGTAGGCATATTTTTTGAGGAGAGGGCATGGCAGACGCTGCTGGACAGATCGGTGTCGTTACTGTTGCATATGGAACGGCTACCGCGGAAAGTGCTGATGGAGTAAGGGAACTTGCTGCAAACAGCCCTGTCTATGCTGACGATGTGGTCAATACTGTTGGCCGGGGATCTGCCGTCGAAATAAAATTCAATGACGGTGCATTGTTGTCTCAGGGGCCGAACTCTTCCGTTATCCTTGATACATATGTTTTCGATCCGGTGCAGAGTGCCGGTGAAATGACGATCAAGCTGGTTCAGGGAACGTTCCGTTCCGTAACCGGCGAGATCGTGGATATGAACCCTGAAGGGTTTCAGCTGGAGACGCCTCTGGCGACCATAGGTATTCGCGGGACCACCACGGGACACACCATCGGAACCGGTGGAGTGGAAGAACACGTGGTGGTCGATTTTGTGGATAAGCCGGTTGTCATTCGTCCCATTTCCGGTGGTCCGGTCCGCGTCATCACCAGTGACGGCATGTCGGTTTCCGCTACTCCGGCAGGCCTCAGCCCCGTTTTCAGGCTTCCCAGTCACAGCTTGCCCAGTTTGAGCAGCTTTCCAGTCAGTCTCTGCAACAGAGTGCGCCCGATTTAACGGGCAAGACGAT
>LQAJ01000281.1_pt1 | contig 14447 bp, 15 predicted proteins | sample 1535811 | NCBI WGS metagenome assembly LQAJ01 (sample SAMN04331587, study PRJNA305678) | bioreactor metagenome | isolation source: bioreactor_6 inoculated with Wadden Sea sediment 2nd replicate of a... | place: Germany: Wadden Sea, Janssand Flat
TTCAAAAGTTAGTGGGTGGGCCATCAGACCCAGGATTTAATTATAGCATAATCTTGCGCAAACACAATCGCCGTCGAATGCTTGTGGGTGGTTAAATAAAAAGCTCCTCGACCAGGACTCGAACCTGGAACCTAACGGTTAACAGCCGCTCGCTCTGCCAATTGAGCTATCGAGGAATGCGTAGGATATTATACGGAGAATCAGGGGGAGTGTCAAGCAGCAGAAGGCATTGACTTGCCACCAATTATTTAATCATCCGAAGGCTGGATGATCTCTTGCGCCAGGTTCTGCAAACTTTCGATTTTATCGGTTGAGATTTCCTTATCGGTCGCCTTCAGGTAGATCTCCAGCAGCTCAGTCATGGATTTTTCGGTGGCATAATCCCCTTCGGGCAGCCTGGCCCGCGATTGGCGCTGGGGCGTTTGATGAGCTGGAATTCAAAGGCCGCTTCGCCCAGGGCGCGGATTTCACTGTCGTTGATCAGCGGCTCGAACTCCTCCGGATATTGGAGGATGATCCGCACGATGGCATCTTGAGCTTTCGGGGAGGGCATGATGGCATTGATCTGGGCGCTGACCTGATCAGGATCGTCCAATTCCACCTGGCGGGTGATGAAGGGTCGGATATGCTTCAGTTCTTTCCAATGCACTTCCGTATGGCCTTTTTCAATCTCAGCCACGATGAAGAATTTCTTTTCTTTCTCTTCGCCAAAATCAACCCGCTCAATTGAGCCGGGGTAGATCGCAGGGGGATGATGGCCCTCGTTCAAATCCTGAGCCTTATGAATGTGGCCCAGCGCGGTGTAATCAAAAACCTTGTTGGTGACGAAACCGCGATCCAGAACGAAATCTTTGGAGATATTTGCCAGCCGTTCATAGCCATATTCCACACCTTCCACCGAGGCATGAGCAGCCAGGAGGAGCGGGAGTTCCGGATTGATGACGGATGAGATGTTTTCGATTTTCTGATTGAGGATGTTCTGGATGAACTCGTTGATTTCACTCGGTGCATTGTTGTCCGAGTTGTCAAAATCGTAAAATTCCACCTGTGACAGCCAGGGAATGCAGAGCACCTGGACGGCAGCCCGTCGAGATCATCCGGCAGCAGCAGGGTGGGTTTGTTGACCACCTTCACATGGGGGACGCCCAGAGATTCAAATTCATGAATGGCATGGGCGCGCCCAGTGGAGGGGAGATATCATGGTTGCCCGTCAGCAGGATGGTTGTGATCCCAGCGTGGGAAAGTTTCATGATCCGCTGGTCCCACTCGCGCTGGAAGGTGGGCGCCGGCGAGCGGTCTTTATAGGCATCGCCGGCGAAAATTACTAAATTTACCTTCTCATCAAGTGCCGTCTGGACGATTTCATCCAGGGACTTGAGGAAATCCATCACGCGCATCGGCAGCCCGGATTCCGGGTCGTGCCGGCCGTAATTTGCCATATCGATATGTGCGTCCGCGAAGTGAAGCAGTTTAACCATGCGGTGATTATATCATCCCGAATTTTGCTGGAACAAAAAGGTGACTGCTAGCCTTCGTTCGCCGTGGCAGCGGTCGTATTTGAGTTGTTTGCCTTGGTCTCGGTTTCTTCTTTGGCAATTTTACGCTCAAGCCGTTTTTCATCCAGAAGCTTCAGACGGCGGGTCTGATTGCCCGTGTTGACCAGGAAGTAGATGGCCATGACGAACGTCAGGAGAGCCACGATCAGGGTGTAGAAGCTGATTTCGCCAACATAGGGCAGCGTGAGCAGGGGGTTACCGACGAAGAAGATCACGGTATTCAGGATCACAGCCAAAACACGGATCTCAGTGGGACCTACCTTGGCATTGGTGATCTGGAAAATGCCGGTCACATAGGTGATCAGGTAAACCATGATCGAGAGGAGGAGGTACATGATAGCGCCAAGGCTGGCAGCTCTAAAGTCAACATAGGGAGAAAGACCAAGACCGAGGAAGATCAGCACGGTGCTCATAGCATCAATCCAGTGGTCCACCAGGAAACCATACCGCGGCCGTTCCATATGGCGATAGCGTGCCAGGGTGCCATCCAGGCTGTCTCCCAGCCAGTTCAGGACAAAGCCGAAGCTGGCGAGCCAGAGGAAATGGGGGCTGACGCTGGTGAGGACGTAACTGATGAAGATCAGAACGGAAGCGCTAATCCCAAGATAGGTTAGGACGTCTGGGGTGACCCAGGCAGGGGCGTTTTTGGCCAGCCATTGCAGGGCTGGGCGTTCAAGAAAACCGAGAAGAATATCGTTTTCTCTTTTGTGTTTTTCAACTTTGGGCATAATTACCTTTCCTTCAATATATCAGACTCCCAGGAATTGGGGCCAGATGGGATAGAACATCGTCCATTGTTGGGCGTGTTTAGCGATAATGGGTTCAGCGGCTTTTAGGACCTTTTCCGCATTGGCCTGGATTTCGGTTTCCAGATCGTCGTTGGGCGTCATCCAGATCGGATCGGACCCCACCAGACGATAGGTGCCATCCGGCAAGGTGATGACCGCCATGATGACCACGGGGGGCGTTGGCCTTCAGGGCCATGCGGATATAGGCAACCGGTAGATGGGTTTCGTAACCAAAGAACCGGGGCATATATTTTGTGTCTCTCTGATCCGCCAGCGGTCGATCCATCCCGGTCAGCACACTGCCGCCTTTTTGCAGGCGCAATTGGGCTTGCCGGAATGCGGAGAAATCAAGAGGGGTGACATTGATCCCGGTACGTTCCCGTAAACGGTTTTGGACTTTATAGGTCTCGTTCGGATTGGGGAATGAGAGCACTTGAACATCAACTTTATGGAGGGCCAGCGTATAGCCCATCAGGTCAAAGTTGCTGAGGTGCGGACAAACCACAACCGTGGGTTCCTGATTTTTGATCCGCTCAATCGCATTACTTGCCTCGGGGCTGAAGCTGATAATATTTTGGAGCTTCTCAGGACGGGACAGGAAATGAAAATAATCAAAGATACATTTGGCCGCTGAAACGAAAATGGTCTTTGGCATTTGGTTTAAGACTTCGGCAGGCATCTGTTTTCCATGTACCACATATTGGTTGGCCCGGATGGCTTTCACCATTTTATTATTCTTGAGGCTACCTATCAGGTTCCCAATTAGCGTCGCCAGGCCATATCCCCAACGGCGCGGTAGGACCCGTCCGGTCAGAATTGCCAGATGAATCAATAGAGGCTGTATGGACAGAGGTCTTTTTTGTGTCTCTTTTTGCATTAATTTTTTTCTTTTTATTTTTCGATCTTTACGCAAATTTCTTCTGGATTAATATTTTACAACGCGAGTGTAAGCGTTATGTAAATTATTAACCGGTAAAATAAGTATAGATGTTTAAATGGATTGCAAGTTGTCATGTCTGCCTACTGGTTCTTGTTGCTTTTTGCATTTAGGGGCTCATATAACTGGTTCAATTGTGTCCTATTTCGAAGCCACACTATTTGGCCAAAAGGTGCGATGCAAACAGTTGGATAGCCGATTCGCCAGACCTGAATTGCGATGACATCCCCTTTACTAATTTCGAGGCGCATTGGCCAGACCCGCATCAACTGGACGCTGACGGCACTGGGATGGGAGCGTTAGTGTGTCTTTACGGGTCATGTGGTATAAATGCAATCGTCAAAGATTTTATAACCCCCAATTTACTGGAAAGTTGTTCACCTAATTAAGCATACCCGGATTTTCTTATGAGAATTATTTGTATCGCTGCATCTTTTGTCCCCTCCAACGCTGCTAATAGCATCCAAGTGATGAAGGCCGCTCATGCCCTCGCTGAACTGGGCCATGAGGTGACTTTGCTGGTGCCGGGGCAAGAGGCCGCCCCGTGGGGTGCGCTCCAAGACCATTACGGCCTGCAGGTTCCCTTTCAGGTGGAATGGATCCCCGAAAACCTGACCTTCAAACGTTATGACTATGCCGTTAAGGCGGTCCGCCGCGCCAAACAGTTGTCGCCGGACCTGGTCTATACCTGGGTCTTGCAGGCGGCTGTGGTCGCCCTCAGTCGAGGCCTGCCCACCTTGTTGGAATTGCATGACCGCGTGACAGGCCGGATGGGCCCCTGGTTATTCAACCGTTTTTGGCGTTCAAAAACGCCTCAGCGGGTGTTGACCAACACCCAGGCGCTGAAGGATGTCCTGATTGAGACCTTTGGATTGAGTGACAAGGCGGATAGGATTCTGGTTGGCCCTAACGGTGTCGAACTGGAACGCTATCAGGATTTACCTGATGAAAAAATGGCCCGTAAGGAATTAGGTGTACCCGAAGGCTTCACCGCCGGTTATACCGGGCATTTCTATGCCGGACGTGGGATGGAACTGATGCTGGCTTTGGCCAAAGCCCTGCCGGAGGTCAACTTCCTGTGGGTTGGCGGCCAGCCGGGGGATGTGGCCGAGTGGCAGCAGCGGCTGGCAGATGAGGGCGTTCACAATATCACCCTGACCGGTTTTGTCGATAACGCCATTCTGCCTCGTTATCAGGCTGCGGCTGATGTGCTCCTGATGCCCTACGGCACTCAGATTGCAGGCAGCGGTGGCGGGAACTCAGCGGAGATTGCTAGTCCCATGAAGATGTTCGAATACATGGCAGCGGGACGGGCGATCATCGCCAGTGACCTGCCGGTGATCCACGAGGTTTTAAATGAGGACATGGCGATTTTCTGCCCACCGGAGGATGAACAGGCCTGGCAACAGGCGATTCGTGAGTTGGCGACTGACCCAGAGCGCAGAGCCTCTCTGGCTTCGGCAGCCAAAACGGCAGTGAGTGACTATACCTGGACCGCCCGGGAAGCACATGCCCTGGCGGGGATGAAACTGACTAAATAATGGAAAATAAAAACCTTACCGAAGATAAGAATAAAGCCCGGCAGTTGCGAACCTGGCTGCTGATCGTGCTTGTGGTGGCGGTAGCTGCGGGTCCTGCTTTTTGCGGTTTATCCCCCGGTGTCCTATTCCGACACTGCCAGCTATCGCAGGTCGGCGAATGCCATCCTGGGCGGCCTGGCGCATTATGACGGCACCCGCACCCCCGGCTATCCGGCCTTCATGGCGCTGGTCGGTTCTGATCGCACCGTTTATGCCGTTCAACTGATCCTTGGCCTGGGAATTACCCTGGGCTGGTTCCTGATCGCCTGGCAGGCCACAAAGTCCCCGGTATTTGCGGGATTGTCAGTTTGGCGCATACGCTCAACCCCGGGCAGTTATTCTTTGAAGCTGACTTGTTAACTGAGACTTTGGCGACCTTTTGGCTGATCCTAGCGCTTCTGGGGGCCTGGTTCTGGCTGAGGGCAGAGAAGAACCGCACCATCTGGCTGGGTTTAAGCATTGGGTTGACAGCTTCTCTTGCCGTTTTGACTCGTCCCGTCTTCATTTTCATACCGGTCTGGCTGGCGGTTTTCCTGGCAGTCTCCTTTAATAACCGGAAGTTGAAGGTGAATTGGCGGGCCGTCTGGACTATTTTGTTGGTCACCGCCGTCCTGGTGGGTGGATGGATGACCTATATTAATTCTCGCTATCATGTCTTCAGCGTTTCTACCATGTCCGGTTATCACCTTGTGCAGCACACCGGTTATTATTTTGAGGACGTTCCGGATGAGTATGCTGTGATCCGGGATATTTATCTGGATTACCGCGATGCACGAATCACAGAGCGCGGCACCCAGGGCAATACGATCTGGGATGCCATCCCCGCGATCATGGACGCCACCGGTCTGAGTTTCTATGACCTGTCAGGCGTGCTCTCCAAGATTTCTGTGCAGCTGATTCTGACTCATCCCTGGCAATATCTGGCCAGGGTGCTGCGCGGTTGGTGGCTGTTTTGGCGAGCCCCGGTCTATTGGGATGTCACTGCGATAAAATCTGCTGCATTGGCAAGCGGCCTGAGTGTGATGATATCAGCAGCCCGCCTGGCTTTGTTCACGGCAAACCTCGTTTTTGTCGCGGCGTCGGCTGGGGCGCTGTTTTCAAAGCGGCTAAAAAAGTTATGGCAATTACAGCCCTTCCATTGGCTCCTTGCCGGTTCGGTCTGGGCGACCTCTGTGGTTTCTTCACTACTTGATCATGGGGATAACCCCCGTTTCCTGATCCCGCTGCAAACAGTGGTGGTCTTTTGGGTTTTATGGATCATTTTCTATTCTTGGCAAGCCAGGCGTTCACATCGTCAGGATATGCCCATAGTTGAAAAGGGTGACTGATGAAACCTTTAAAGGAATGGAATTTTGAAGTCTACCTGGCGTTGATCGTTGGGCTCAGCCTGGCTCTGGGCGCTGGTATCCAGGGTTTAGTTGGCGTGGGGCGTTTCCTGCCGGGTTTTGTTGCCGGTTCTCTGATCAGTTTCTTTTGCCTGTTTGTGATGCTGCTGGTCTGGCATTGGGCAGGCAGCGGAAAAGCCGTTGCCTTGATGATGCTGATTGCATTTGGTCTGCGGATCATCCTGGCCGTTTTCCTGATTATCGGATTGCCGAATTTTGGTTATGATAACGATGAGCAGCAAGCCGGCTTTGTGTTCAATGATGCCTATCGTCGTGAAGGGACCGCCTGGGCGCTGGCTCAATCAGATGAGTCCCTGCTTATGGCCTTTGATGATGAACTGGGGACGGATCAGTATGGCGGCATGCTCCTGATGAGTTCTCTGGTCTATCGCGTGCTCAGTCCGGATGCTTTTAGGCCCGTTCTGATTTCGATCATCTCCGCTGCCGCCATGAGCTTGAGCATACCGATCTTGTTGGCGACAATTCGACGGAAATTCAGTCCCAGGGTCGCTTTATGGGCCGGATGGATCATGGTCTTCTATCCGGAAGGCGTTCTTCTTGGCGCATCCCAGATGCGCGAGCCACTGATGATCCTGTTGATTACGGTGCTGATCTGGGCCGTGGCACACTGGCTGGATCGGGACCGGGTGAAATTGGCGATAACCGTGTTTGTCGTTGATCTGGCAATTTTCCTCCTGATCTCCTCTCGGGTTGCCATTCCCTGCATTGGCGTGGCGGGCCTCTGGATTTGGGTTGTTGAATCGAGCAAATCAAAGAAACTTTGGCCGAAGGTGGTCGGCTGGCTGGTGATCGCATTGGGCGGTTTGGTGAGCCTGTCCTTCTTCAAGCCCTGGCTGGATGAGGTCTTCCGGTGGGACGCCCACCTGACGATCCTTAATTCCGGTATGGTGGACTTTCTTGTGGAGAGTATGCCGGAAAATGGGCTTTCCCCTTCATTATGGGCTATGGGCTGTTCCAGCCCGTGCTGCCTGCTGCGCTGGTCACGCCTGCGCCTGCGATTTGGAAGGGAATTGGCGTTTTTCGCTCAATCGGTTGGTATGCACTGATTCCGCTGCTGTTTTATGCCGCAATACGGCTGTGGAAAGCGGATTCCAGGCTCCAGCGCCAGTGGCTGGGCGTGTTCCTGGCTGTGGTCGTGGCCTGGATTGTGCTTGCTTCCGTCCGAGCAGGGGGGTGACCAATGGGACAATCCCCGTTACCGGACAATTTTCCTGCCCTGGATGGCATTTTTGGCCGGTTGGGGCATGGACTATCTCGCTAAACATAAAGACCGCTGGTTCAGGCGGATTATCGCTGTTGAAGGCGTCTTTTTGCTGCTCTTTACGGAGTGGTATTTTAGCCGGTATCTGCTGATCGGCCCAATTTGGGCTTTACGGTTACCGTGGCGCTGATTGCGGGAATCAGCTTGTTGATCCTGGTTGGGGGTGTGGTGCGAGATCGGTTGGAGAATAAGCGCGCCTTGACGGATTAACTTTAGAAGTTATAATTCAATCGTTGAAATTATGATAACTGCAGAATCGAAGAGCGACGAATATCGAGACCTGGCCCTCTTGCAGGAGATCGAGGCGGACCCGGACGTTTCTCAGGCCATGCTGGCCGAGGAACTGGGTGTTGCCATTGGGACGATCAACTGGCATATTAAGCGCCTGGTCGAAAAAGGCTTTGTCAAAGTCAAGCGTGCCCGGCGGCGAAAGCTGCGCTATATCATCACGCCTGAAGGCATTGCCTTACGCGCGCGTCTGACAGTGGACTATATTCAGCAATCCTTCAAGCTTTTCCGGCATGTCCGTGAGCGGGTGACGACCCTGCTGCAAAAGTTGGAGGCGATGGAAATCCATTCTGTGCGGCTGGACGCCACAGGTGATGTGGCCGATGTTTGCCGGCTGACCTGCATGGAGCAGCATTTTACTTTGACGGATAATCCCGAAGCCCCGGCCCTTATTGTGGATGGTCTAAAGGTCCGGCTGGAACTAAATTCACTTGAATCTAAGCATGAAGAGGAATGATGGAAAACGAGTTCAATTGGGCAGATAAACGTATTTGTGTCACTGGCGGCGCTGGCTTTTTGGGGACCCACCTGATCGCAAACTTGCGGTCGAAAGGCGCTAAGGACATCTTTATTCCCACAATCGAGAAATATGACCTGACGGATCGCGATGCAATCGCCCGTCTGTTGGAAGATTCCAATCCTGATGTGATCATTCACCTGGCGGCCCACGTGGGCGGCATCGGCGCAAACCGTGAACACCCCGCCGAGTTCTTTTATGACAACCTGATGATGGGCGTGCAGCTTCTGCACCAGGCCTACGAGCGCGGTGTGGAAAAGTTCGTGGCGATCGGCACCGTCTGTGCCTATCCCAAGTTCACCCCCGTGCCCTTCAGTGAGGATGATCTCTGGCTGGGTTATCCCGAAGAGACCAATGCGCCCTATGGCCTGGCGAAGAAGATGCTGCTGGTGCAGTCACAGGCCTACCGTGCGCAGTATGGCTATAACAGCGTCTTCCTGCTGCCGGTCAACCTTTACGGCCCCGGTGACAACTTCAACCCCCGCAGCTCCCATGTGATCCCCGCGTTGATCCGCAAATGCGTGGAAGCTAAAGACAACGGCGACGATCATATTGTGGTCTGGGGTGATGGCTCACCAACCCGTGAGTTCATTTATGTGACAGACGCCGCCGAAGGGATCGCCCTGGCCGCAGAACGCTATAACGAATCAGAACCGGTCAATATCGGCTCCGGTTTCGAGATCAGCATCAAAGACCTGGCAGAAAAGATTGCCCGGATGACAGGCTTCGAGGGCGAATTGGTCTGGGATACCAGCAAACCCAATGGCCAGCCCCGCCGTGCACTGGATACCAGCCGCGCCACCGAGAAATTTGGCTTCACCGCCAAAACCGATTTTGAAGAAGGGTTGCAGGAAACTATTAGTTGGTTCCTCAACAATAGGAGTTAGGTGGCTGCATTGTCTGAAAATCGTCCAATTTCCGATACTGAGGACCTGGTCACCTTTTTGAAGCCGGCCAAGGGCTGGCTTTCCATTGATTTCAAGGAACTCTGGCGTTACCGGGAATTGATCTATTTCCTCACCTGGCGGGATATCAAAGTCCGCTATAAGCAGGCTGTCCTGGGGATTGCCTGGGCGGTTCTGCAGCCATTGATGACGATGCTGATCTTCACGGTCATCTTCGGCACCCTCCTGAAGACTCCTTCCCAGGGCATCCCCTATCCGCTGTTTTCGCTCACTGCGCTGCTGCCCTGGCAGTTGTTTGCCTCTGCTTTGCAGCGTTCGAGCACCAGCCTGGTGGGGAATGCCAACCTCCTGACCAAAATCTATTTCCCCCGTTTGGCGATTCCTCTGGCCTCGATTTTTGCCGCCTTGGTTGATTTTTTGAATCTCCTTTGTGGTGCTGATCGGCGTGATGGTCTATTACCGTTACATGCCGGGCTGGAATGCACTCTGGGTGCCCTTGCTGGTGTTGTTGGCCCTGCTGACGGCATTGGCCGTGGGGCTTTGGCTTTCCGCGCTCAATGTCCAATATCGGGATATTCAGCAAATCGTTCCCTTCCTGATCCAGGTGTGGATGTATGCCTCGCCTATCGTTTATCCCATTGAGACCATCCCGGCCGGGATCTGGCGCTGGCTCTATAGCCTGAACCCAATGGTTGGTGTTATTCAGGGATTCCGCTGGGCGCTGCTGGGTGGGACGCCACCGGACCTGACCCTCGTGATTTCAGTTGCGATGGTCCTGATCCTGTTGGTGAGTGGTTTGTATTATTTCCGGCGAATGGAAAAGACCTTCGCCGATATTGTGTAGGATCTTATGGCAGATTACGCGATTCGAGTAGAGAATATTTCCAAACAATACCGGATTGGTCTGGCTCAGGACCGACCCGACACCCTGCGCGACTTGCTGACCGCAGGCGTGCGGCGGGTGGGCAGGATCTTCCGTCCCAAGGCTGAAGGTCGTTACAGTGACCCAACCCATATCTGGGCACTCAAGGACGTTTCCTTCAACGTGGAACGCGGCCAGGTGTTGGGCATTGTGGGCCGAAATGGCGCGGGTAAGAGCACGTTGCTCAAGATCCTCTCACGGGTCACAAATCCCACGGAAGGCTTTGGTGAAATCCACGGCCGGGTGGGGTCCCTGTTGGAGGTCGGCACCGGTTTCCATCCGGAACTCTCCGGACGGGAAAACATTTATTTGAACGGGGCGATCCTCGGGATGCGGCGGGAAGAGATCACCCGTAAATTTGATGAGATCGTCGATTTTTCCGAGGTCGGCAAATTCATTGACACGCCTGTCAAACGCTATTCCAGCGGGATGTACTTGCGGCTGGCTTTTGCCGTTGCCGCGCACCTTGAACCGGAGATTCTTGTTGTGGATGAGGTTCTGGCGGTGGGTGATGCGGAATTCCAGCGTAAATGCCTGGGCAAGATGAATGATGTGGCCAATGAAGGCCGCACGGTGCTGTTCGTCAGCCATAATATGTCTGCCATCCTGCGCCTGACGCAGGAGACCATCGTCCTCAATGAGGGCAAGGTTGTCATGCGGGCGCCGACGCCTGAGGCTGTGGATGCTTATTTGAACATGGGCCTGACCAAAGCCGGCGAACGCAACTGGACCGAGACGGAATTAGCTGGTGAGAGTAAGGCTTTCAGGCCGATTGCCCTCCGGGTTTGCAACCCGAGGAACCAGGTGGTTGATACGGTAGTCGCTGCGGATGGCTTCTCTTTGGAGTTGGAATATCAGCTTAATGAGTCCATCAGTGGGCTGCGGGTGGGCTTTTATATGCTGACCACCCGGGGTGAGTATGTCTTCACCACATTTGACACCGATGACCCCGGTCTTTATCAGACCTTCACCTCGCGGCCTGCTGGCCGGTATATCAGCCGGGTGCAGATCCCGCCGAACTTGATGAACGAAGGCCGCTATCTGCTGGGCGTCAATGCCAGCACATATCGGATCAAGCGCTATTTCCAGGATGACAAAGCGCTGACCTTCACCGTGGATGCCACCGGCGCGCCGGGCATGCATTGGCCGGAAAAACGTCTGGGACCGGTTCGCCCGGATCTGGACTGGAAAATTGAAGTGGTAGAAAAATAAAATGAATAAAAGATTACTGAAGAACATTCTTGGGCGCTTGCCCTATACTGTTGAGTTGTACTGGGAATTGGTCCAGCGGCATCGGCCCTGGTCAGCCCATTACAACCTGGATGACCTGGCTGCTGTCCTGCCTGAGGCAGTCGAGCAGACGGCACCTTTTGCAGCTTCGGCAAAGCCCGGTAAGAAGGTTTTTATCTTTGCCTCGCTGCACTATTGGATTGATTTTTCCACCCTGTTAGGTTTGGCACTGGCCGGGAAAGGCCATGACGTCACGCTGTCGTTCCTGCCTTATGCCAATTGGGATAAGCCAATCCAGAAGTTTGACCTTCGCAAGCAGAACCTCTATACCCGTGAAGTTCTGAGCAAAGCTCATCCCTTGATGCAGGTCCAATCCCTGCTGGATGTCCGGCCGTTCTCACGAGAGCTGCCCGCCGACCTGCGCCAGGCGGTTGAAGCTGTGAGCGTTTTTGATACGCAATACACCCTGCAGGTGGAAGACATCACCGGGGAAGAGGAAGTCTATAAGATCCGCCAGGAACGCAACCTGGAAGCCGCCCGGAACGCCCGGGCTTGGCTGCTGGCGCACAAGCCGGATGTTGTGGTCATTCCCAATGGGACCATCCTCGAAATGGGCGCGGTTTATCAGGTCGCGAAACATTTGGATATCCCGGTGGTCACCTTTGAATTCGGCGACCAGCGTGAACGAATTTGGATTGCACAGGACGCAGAGATCATCATCACGAGACGGATGCGCTCTGGCAGGCTTTGGGTGATCAACCGCTGACTGAAGATGATCTCGGCAAGCTGCAGGAACTCTTTTCAGCCCGGCAGGATGCCAAAACCTGGAAAAATTTCACCCGCCAATGGCAGGATACGCCCACGGAAGGCGGCAAAGCTGTCCGGAAGAAACTGGGGCTGGATGACCGGCCTGTGGTGCTGCTGGCGACCAATGTGCTTGGTGACAGCCTGACCCTTGGGCGCCAGGTCTTCAGCGAGTCGATGGCCGAATGGATTGAACGCACGGTTAAATTCTTCGCTGAACGGGAAGATGTGCAGCTGGTGATCCGGGTGCACCCAGGTGAAATGCTGATCCATGGCACCTCGATGGTGGATGTGGTCAAGGATGCCCTGGGTGAGATTCCACCGCAGATTCATCTGGTGGGACCTGAGGAAAAGGTCAATACCTATGACATCACCGATATCACCGACCTGGGCCTAGTTTATACAACCACAGTTGGGTTGGAAATGGCGCTGCGCGGGATCCCCGTGGTCGTCGCCGGCCAAACGCATTACAGGAACCGCGGCTTCACACAGGACCCGGCTTCCTGGGATGCTTATTCTGAGACTTTGAACACCCTGCTGGCGGACCTCAAATCCGCCCGGCTGACCGAAGAGCAGGTCGAACTGGCCTGGCGTTATGCCTACCTGTTCTTCTTTGATTTCCCCAAGCCTTTCCCCTGGCACCTGCTGGACCTGAAATCGGATATCAAAGAACGGCCGTTGTCCTTCGTGTTGGGAAAAGAGGGCACCCAGCGCTATGGCGAGACCCTGGCTTACTTGACTGGTAAACCGCTGGTCTGGTGAGGCCGGATGAACATCCTGCTGACCACGACCTGTAACCTGGCGTGCGATTACTGTTTTGAGCAGTCGCTGAGGAGTGGGGCAGGACAACAGGAAATGACATTGCGGGAGCTGGAATGGCTCCTGTTCAATAGGATGAACCCGGACGTCGATGAAGTCCGGTTGATGGGCGGTGAGCCCACTTTGCATTCCCGCTATCCGGAAGTGATGCGGCTGGCAAACAAGTATGGCACCATCGTCACGGTCTTTACCAATGGAACTCAGGCAGTCCTTCGGCAAACTGGTCCGAACCTGCCTTATCGGGTGCTGTTGAACCTGAATGATTGGTCTTTCTATTCGGAGGATCAGCAGACCGAAATCCTTAACAATTTAGCTGCTCTGGGTGAAAAGGTGAGCCTGGGTTATACAATTTCCAGGCCGGACTTTGACCTTTCGACGCACCAGCGCCTGATCCACAAGTATGGCCTCAGGCGGGTGATCCGGCTGGGCCTGGCTCAACCGATCATCGGCGGGAAGAATGTTTACCTGCCTGATGAGGACCTGGCTTCGGCGCATGCCGCAATCGCCGGTTGGGCAACTGAGCTGGCAAAAGATGACATCCGGTTGAATTTCGATTGCGGGTTTATGCGCTGTCATTTTGAAGACCGCCAGATAGAGCAGTTGATCCGGGCGGGCACGATCCTGCGTTTTGATTGTTCACCCGCTCTGGATGTGGGTCCGGGCCTGAGAGCCTGGCGCTGCTTTGCTTTTTCAAACGGACCAAGCCTTGACCTGCGAAATTTTGCAGATTTGCAATCCGCTCGGGAGTGGTTTGAGCGGCGGGATCGATATCTTGCCCCACACTGGGATGCTTGTCCCCGGCATCAGACAAATTGGTGCCAGGGTGGTTGTCTGGCTCGCCAGGCAATCCAAACCGCTGAGCCGAAGATGGCGGCGGAAAAAATCTAGAGAATATTGGAAGTACGACAGAATGAGTGATAAAAATATAAAGAAAAATGTGCGTGAGTTTTATGATCGCGTGGGCTGGCAGATGGTCAGCGGCGAGGTTTACCAGAACGCGGAATATGAAGACCTGCGACCTGTCTCACGCGACTATATCCATAAATGCCACCTGCGGATCAACCGCCATTTAGCCCCGGAGGGCGACTTTCTGCTGGATGCCGGCTCAGGGCCGGTGCAATATCCCGAATATCTGACCTATTCGGAGGGCTATAAAGCTCGGGTATGTATGGATATCTCGCTTGTTGCCATGCAAGAAGCCCGCAAGCGCCTGGGCGAGAAAGGTCGCTATGTGGTTGCCGATATTGCCCACTTACCCTTCAAATCCGACGCTTTTGATGGGATTGTCTCTCTGCATACCATTCACCATGTGCCGATGGAAGACAAGCTCCCGGCTTATGAGGAACTTTTCCGGGCATTGAAACCCGGACGCCAGATGGCGATCGTCAACGGATGGACCAAAGCCCCGCTGATGGTGCGGTTGAAACCCTTTAT
>LQAJ01000282.1_pt1 | contig 14443 bp, 14 predicted proteins | sample 1535811 | NCBI WGS metagenome assembly LQAJ01 (sample SAMN04331587, study PRJNA305678) | bioreactor metagenome | isolation source: bioreactor_6 inoculated with Wadden Sea sediment 2nd replicate of a... | place: Germany: Wadden Sea, Janssand Flat
CGCTTCGGAAATGCCGGGAGCGACTGTGGCAAGGGCGGCGGACTGGGCCAGCCCGATGGAATGGAATGAATGCATGATGCCCCAGACCGTGCCGAACAGGCCGATAAACGGTGCTGCGTTGGCGCAGGTCGCGAGAAACGGCAGATTGCGGGTCAGGACGCGCATTTCCTTGGTGATGCCCTGCTTGAGCACGCGGCGAAGGGTATCCTTGACCAGAAGCCGCTTTCTTTCCCGGTTGACCTCAGCCTTTTCGAGCAGCCGGAATTCGGACACCGCCAGCGTGCTGACGCGTGCCAGCGGAGAATCATCCTTGGTACCGATGGCCTTGAGTCCGGAAGCAAGGTCGCCGGCGTCCATGAAGGAATCATAGCCGCGCATGACTTTCTTGCGCGCCGAGCCGATGGTGAAGAACTTGAAGAAAATGATGGTCCAGCTCCACAGTGACATGAGGCCGAGAAAGATCATTACCAGCTTCACAGCCAGAGTTGCGCCCGTGAGCAGGGTCAGGATGTCGCTGTCAGGCAGAAAATTCATGCGTGTACCCGTTGCTAAATGTTTGTGGAGAGAAAAAATCCATCCTTGCCTGTCTGTAAACCCTGTGTCAGGAGAAAGCAAGCAGGATTCCGTTTTAATAGAGTCTTTTCGGATGGTTGCAGTCTTGTCCTGTTGGTTTTATGGTGGTTCTTGTGCCGCAGGGCGTTGATTATCATTGTAAAGACGCTATACTCAGATGTAATCGGGCGTGGATGAAAGCCTCTGAACAGCAAATTGTCGAAGATCGGAGAGTGCGTGCGAATACTGATTCTGGCCGGAAAGGCTCTTGATAAGGAACAAGTGGACCGTTTGTTCGGTGATACTGAATACGAGATGGTTCGCTACAGTTCGGTCTCGCGTGGCGTCAGGCGACTGGACAAGGGGCTTTGGAATATCGTCATTCTGGCTCCGGGGCCGGAAGACACGACCTGGTGCCGGGCTATAACCCGGATACGGGAGGAGTACGGCCTCAGTGTCATACTGCTTGCAGCGAAAGGAGTGGCCGGGGTCGAGGAACAGGCACTTGAAGCGGGAGCCGTTGACGCATTCGAATTCGGCAGTGTTACGCCAAAGGAGTTTGCCAGAACCCTTCGTCTTCTCAACCGTCAGGTCGAGCTTGAAACGAAGTCTGCCGGTGGGCACACAATGGCCGACTGGATCGAAAAGACCGGCAGGCTCGGCAGCTGGGAGATGGATGCCGAGGGGCGTACCACCTGGTCGGATGGGTTCAGGGAGATTCTTGGCGATGCCATGGGGCTGCTTTCCGAGGAATTTACCAGCATTCGGCAGTTCGTGCTGCCCGAAGACCTTGAGATTTACGATGCCGCCAACCGGGCGACTTTCGAGCAGGGATGGCGCTTGATTTTGAGTACCGTATCAAGGGCGTGGATGGGCGAATTCGGCATCTGCACCTGCATCGGCGGGTGGAACTTGATTCGGGCGGCAATGTGAAGCGTGCGTTCGGCATGGTTCGCGATGTCAGTTCGGAAAGGGAATTCGAGGAGTTTCTTTTTCGGCGTGATGCCATCATGCAGGTGATCGGCTCTTTCGCGGCCCGGTTCCTGCGGGAATCCGACTGGCGGAGCGGTATCAACAACGCCCTGCGTGATTTCGCCAAGGCCATGGATGTCTCCCGTGCGTATATTGTGCGCAGGTTCACCGGCAGTGACGGGCTTGCCTACATGAAGATGGAATACGAATGGGCTGCCCCTTCGGTCCCGCCTGTCATTCATCTGCCTGAAGCGCAGAAACAGCCGTTCTCTCCCCTGTATGACAGATGGGAATCCACCTTGCTTCGCCGTAAGGTTGTGGCTGGCCATGTGCGGAATTTTCAGGGTGAGGCGCAGAAGCCGTTCAGAAGCACCGGTGCCAAGTCCTTGATGATTGTTCCGGTATTTCTGGATAATGAATGGTGGGGATTCATCGGCATGTCCGAACACCGCGAGGAGCGGGACTGGCTGCCTGTGGAGATAGAATCACTGACCCTGATGGCGGACATTTTCGGTTCGTGCGTGCTGCGCCGCCGGATGGAGGACCAGCTTGTCGAGGCCAACAGGTCGGCCGAAGAGGCCAAAACCATGGCTCTTGAGGCGAGCAAGGCCAAGAGTCGTTTCCTTGCCAACATGAGCCATGAAATACGCACGCCCATCGGCGGCATTCTCGGCATGGCGGAAATGGCCATCACCACCGGCCTGACCGACGAACAGCGCGAGCACATGGATATGATCCGTGATGCCGCCGGTTCCCTGTTGTCCATCGTCAACGACGTGCTCGACATTTCCAAGATCGAGGCCGACAAGATGGAGCTTCGGCCCCGTGATTTCGAATTTCGTCCTGCCATCGAAACGTCCGTGCGTCCTTTCGGACCGCAGGCCGATGCAAAAGGGGTGGTTTCCAGCATCGCATCGACAGCGGCGTTCCTGTCCATCTTCAGGGCGACCCGGACCGGCTCGGTCAGATACTCATCAATCTGCTGGGCAATGCTCTGAAATTCACGGAGCGCGGGCTGATTGATTTGAACGTTGAGACCAAGGAAGAGGAAGCAGGTCGTGTCTGCCTGCTGTTTACCGTTCGCGACACCGGTGAGGGCATACCCAAAGACAAGCTTGATACAATCTTCGACAGTTTTACCCAGGCTGACAGCTCCGTTCGCAAGAAGCATCAGGGACCGGCCTTGGGTTGAGCATTTCCCGGGAACTCGTGGAAATGATGGACGGACAGATCGGCGTTGAAAGCGAACCGGGCCGGGGGAGTGTCTTTTCCTTCACGGCGTGGTTTGACAAGTCCGATACCGTGGCTGTCCAGCCTGCCCTTGTGCGGGAGGTTGCGCCCAAGGCGTTGCACCTGAACATTCTGCTGGCCGAGGACAATCCCCTCAACCAGAAGTTCCTGACACATTTTCTGTCCATGTTCGGACATACCGTAATCGTGGCTGAAAACGGCATTGAAGCGCTTGACGAACTTAAGCGCCGGGGCCGGGAGATCGATCTTGTACTCATGGATATCCAGATGCCGGAGATGGGCGGAATGGAAGCGACTGCCGCTATTCGCAAGTCGGACGGCAAACGTTTCCCCTCAGATATTCCGGTCATCGCCCTGACCGCCTATGCCATGAAGGGCGATCGTGAGCGCATCCTCAAGGAAGGGTTTAACGACTACGTCACCAAGCCCGTGGACATGAAGAAGCTGTCCGCGGCCATTGCGCGTAGCGTGGCCGGACAGGATAACGGATCGACTCCAGTCCCGGCCATGCGGCGTGTGCAGGAGGAAAAACCTGCTGTTGGGGTTTCCGTCAAGCTTGATATGGAGGCTTTGGTTGATCGTTTTGAGGGAAACCTCACCCTGCTCAGGGACATCCTGTCTCTTTTCCTGATTGAGTCCGACCAGAAACTTGAACAGCTTGATTCCGGGCTAGATGGGGGAAATCCCACCGAGATAGGAGCCGCCCTGCATTCCATCACCAACATGGCCAGCCATGTTCTTGCCATGGATATCGTTAATCGCTCCAGGTATTTGGAAAAGATGTGCTACATTGGAAGTCTTGATGAAGCCATGGCCGGGGCCCGTGAACTCCGACCGAAGTTTGTTGCTTTGGTCAGTGCTGTGCGTGAACGTGTCAAGACGTTGTAATCCTGCCTGCCATTGCAATTTGTTCAGCGAGAGATTACAAGATTCTGACCCCCTGACGTAGGTCGTCAGGGAGAGCCGGAGGGTTGGGATATGCTGGTGAGAGACTGGATGACGGCCAACGTCATTTCCCTTGGGGTCAATTCGTCCGTGATGGATGCCGCGGAAATTTTGCATGAAAAGAACATTCGGCAGTTTCCCGTCATCGACCGGAACGCCGCACTGGTCGGCATTGTGTCCGACCGTGATATTCGCGATGCCATGCCGTCCAAGTTCATTCCGGGCGACAGCGCCGAAGGCCGTGGCGGTGGACTCTACACACTGACCGCGAGCGACATCATGACGCTCGATCCCATCACCGTTACGTCGGATACGGCGGTCAATGAAGTCGCTGAAATGCTTGTCCGGCACAAGGTGGGCGGACTGCCTGTGGTGGACTGTGGCGAGCTTGTCGGCATCATTACGCAGGCCGACGTACTGCGCTTTCTGTGTGCGGCATCCGGCACCCTGCGTTCCGAAACGCAAATAGCTGTTCGGCTTGAGGCCCGTCCCGGACCGCTGGCACGTCTTCTCAATGAGATCCGTGAAGCGGGGCTGGCATTTTCAAGTGTTTTTACTGCCAATGACACCAATCATCCCGGTTCGCGCAATGCCTATATACGTCTCGAAAGCCTCAACGGCATGTCTGTTGAGGAGATCGTCGAGACCCTTCAGGAAAAATACACCGTCCTTTACTATGTGAATGAGGGCATCACCGTAGACGTCTGCTAGCCCGCATCCCCGTGAGGCTTGTCGCTGTCAGTGCAGCGTTGCGTCTTCGGCAGTGATTTCGTGTTCGGCCGTGTGGACATGCCGGTTCAGTGTTTCGGCAAGTGTCTGGATTTCCACGGGCTTGGCGATGTAATCGGTCATGCCGATGCGAGGCATTTTCACGATCCGTTTCCAGGGCATGTGCGGTCAGCGCGATGATGGGAACATCGGCCTTGGGACCGATGCTGACATTGCGTCTGATGGCTGCTGTGGCCTCGAAACCGTTCATTTCCGGCATTTGAATATCCATGAGCACGGCGTCGAAGTGTCCATTCAGCACGGCTTCGACTGCGAGCCAGCCGTTTTCCACGGCCACGACATCATGTCCCAGTTTTTCGAGAAAACGGGTCGCGGTGATTCGGTTGACGCGGTCATCTTCGGCCAGCAGAACGCGGTAGGAAATGCTTCCTGCAATACACTCGAAAGCGGATGTGATTGTTGTTGCCGGGGCAACCTTGCCGAAGCGCGCCGTGAATCGGACGGTGGTGCCCACATCTTTTTCGGTGTCAATGGAGACGGTGCCGCCCATGAGTCCGACGAGCTTGTGAACGATGGACAGACCGAGCCCCATGCCGCCGTGCCGCCGAGTGTGGGAGCCGTCCGCCTGGGTGAAAGGATTGAAAATCGTATCAATCTTTTCATCAGGAATGCCGATGCCGGTGTCGGCTATCTCGAACAGAAGGCGAAGGCTGTCTTCCGTTGTATCCCCGAGAAGGCTGACAGCGACGGATATCCGTCCGGAGTCCGTGAACTTGATTGCATTGCCGATCAGGTTGAACAGAACCTGCCGGAGGCGGCTTCCATCTCCGTCCAGCCGGTCCGGGATGTTCGGGGCCAGACTGCAGGAAAAGGTAATGGACTTTTCGTTGGCTGCGTCCATGAATATTTCATGTATGGTGTTCACGATTTCATGCAGGCTGAAATCGGAGGACTCCAGACTCACGGCCCCCGCCTCGATGCTGGAGATGTCGAGAATGTCGGAGAGCAGGGTTACCAGATGGCGTCCGGAATTGGTCGCTATGTCCGCCAGCTCACTCTGGTTTCATCAAGGCCGCTGTCGCGCAGCAGGTGCAGCATGCCGAGTATCCCGTTGAGCGGGGTACGGAGTTCATGGCTGATATTGGCAAGGAACTCATCGCGGAGCCGGTTGGCATTTTGTGCTTCGTCACGGGCGGTTCTGAGCGCTTCTTCGGTTTGTTTGCGGTCGGTAATGTCCTGAGCCGTTCCCTGAAGAAGGGCCGCGCCAGACTGAGCGTCATGGACGAGCCTGCCCTGTTCGTGGATGAACCGTGTTGTTCCGTCAGGCAGGACGATGCGATGATCCATGGAATAGGGCTCCAGTGTCTCCAGCGTCCGTATAACGGATTCAGCCACGGTAGCCCGGTCTTCCGGGTGTATGAGGCCGAAAAAGGATTCGTATGACGGTTTGTATTTGAGCGGGTCCAGCCCGAAAATGCGATAAATTTCATCCGACCAGATCAGTGAACCTGTCTCTACATTGCATTCCCAGCTGCCTATTTTGGCTATGGATTGTGCCTCGGCAAGTCTGGCGCGGTTCTTTTGCAGCTCCTTGATATCCTTGTGGCTGCGTTTCTCGATTGCCTGCATCTGTATTGCGGTTTTTCTCCGGAGCGTGATGTACCGCCAGATAGCCGCGAAAAGCATCAGGGAGAGAACTGCGGCACCTGCAACGGCGGCTGTGGTGGGTTTGGTCCAGAACGGGTTGGGGTCCCCATACCATTTGACGTAGATTTGCTGATACTCTTTTGAGTCCACAAGCGTGTCCACAGCCGTTGACAGCTGGGCAAGAAGTCTGGGGCTGTTTTTTTTAACGCCAATGGCGCGTTTGATTTCAATCAGTGGAGAGCCGACTGCCTTGATGCGGTTTGCCATATCCATGGATTCAGCCATGTGGGAGATGACGGGAGCCGGATAGACTATGGCGTCCACGTGCCCGGACAGCAGCGTGAAGAGCAGATCCGGCAGGCTGTCTGCAAGCACAATGTCAATCTGTTCGTTTTTTTTGATGAGCTGGTAGCCGACATTGGTCTGCATGGCTCCCACCGAGTGCCCTATGAGGTCGGACAGTTCATGGATGCCCGAGGTGTCGCGGCGGACGAATATGCGGATCGGGAAGGTCTCCACGGGCGGAGTGAAATTGAGGAAGGCATCGCGTCGGGCAGTGACGCCGATATTGGGGATGATGTCGGCACGCCCTTCTTTGACGGCTTTGAACACCTTCGGCCACGAGTCGTAAGCATCATAGCGTATGTCGAGACCAGCAATATCGGCCACCCTGTCCATGATGTCCACCCCGAAGCCGGAGATATCGCCTGAAGAGTCTGTGATAAACTGTGGTGGAAAGTTCTTGGGCACGGCTGCAACGATCTGTTGCTCCTGTGCCCACGTCATGGCGTGCAACGGGAGTATCGTGGCGGAAATAATGATGGTGAGAATTGTCAATGTCACACTTCGCCAGAGCATTTTTATCCTCCCCGGAGCTTTTGGTGACCGCCATTTTTCTACAAGAAGTTTCCTTATATCACGAATAAGGGAAAGAGTGGCGCAAAGAACATTATTATTAGTCTGCGGATAATGAAAACGGCGTTTCGAAGAAGGGACGGAATATTGGGTGGGCGAGCTTTTGGTCCGTTAATTCGGCACATTGTCTATGCCATTTCGGGGGGGGGCTTGTGGTCGAGCCAGGGGGTGCGTTTTTTCGATTTTATTTTCGTAGGATTAGCCGTTGTCTCGGTATGGACAGTAACGGCTTTCGATTCAGGCGGAGAGGTTTGTCGTTTTTGCTTTATGCTTCTGGTGTCGAATAGGTTGTTTGTGACACTTTTTTTGTTGCCTTTTTGTTGTGTTTCGGCATTGTTTTGCGATTCGATGCGAGGCAAATGCGAAAAGGGGGCGTGTTCGCATTCATTTTTTGGCAGTTTGATAAGGCCGATGTTTAAATTGGCCGAGCACAAACAGGACGCTGATGGTCGAAAAAAAGAACATATGGCTGAGGCGTATGGCAAAAGGAAGAAGTTGTGCGCAACTGTACTAATTAGATGAAATCCCAATGTTTTTTACGAAGCCAGGAGTAGGATCTGATGCCGTGGACCATTTCGGCGAGCCGCGGGGCTGCCGTATTGACAAAAGCTTCAGGCTTGATGGGCCGGTATACTTCATGGCTGAAAACAGTGCCCATCGGAGTCGGTCAGAGCCTTTGAGTTCCGGCATGATCTGCTGATGTAGTCGGCGGGCATAGATCGGGCCGGGGGACGAACATTTTTCAAGGCCTTCAGCAAGTGCTTCGCCTGCATAGAGGCCCGTGCACATGGCAAAAAAGATTCCTTCCCCGAACAGCGGTTCCACAAAGCCGCCTGCGTCACCTGCCAGCATTGCGCGGTCATGAAACGGACTGGCCAGGTAATTCCCATAGGGCAACGGGTGTCCATGGCGGGGCGGAATAGCTGTTTTTTTAATATTGAGAAATTCTAGATAATCTCTAAAGATGTCGGAAAAGTTAGTATTGTCATGCCGTAAGCCACAGATGCCGACGATGACGCGATTTTTGTTCGGGAAAACCCATCCATAGCCTGTTTCAAGAGGGCCGACATAGAGTTCGGGGTACAAAACCGGTCTGGGGAAATCGTTTGAATCAAGAGTGATCTCAATGGTCGGTGCCATCTGTTCTCTGAAGCGGGCTTTGTTGATGGCCGGGAAAGATCGCCTGACAATGGAATTGGCTCCGTCCGCTCCCAGAATATAGGCCCCTTCAAAGGTGTTGTCTTCCTTTGTCGTGACGACACCGTTTTTGGTGTCGCATGAAATGACTTCGGTGTTCTGGAAAATTGCAGCGCCAAGCGTTTCGGCATGGCTCAAAAGGCGTGCGTCGAGCAATTCCCGGTCTACAAAATGGAACGGCTTCGGGAGCGTGCCTTCGGCCAGTGTTGCCGTGTATGACCTGATGGCATAGCGATCCGAAGCAAAGTTGATGATCCCCGCTTCAGTCAACGAGTCCGTGCTTTCTCCGAAAAGTGTTTCCAGCAGTTTTGAGGACTTCCATGTCAGCAGGCCGCCGCACAGTTTTTTTCTCGGAAATTCAGCGCGATCGAGCATGGCGACCGAGTAGCCTCGGCGAGCCAGTGCCACTCCTGCGGCAGAACCGGCGAGGCTGCCGCCGCATATTACGACATCATACTTTTTTTTCATGCAATACCACCGTACTGAGCATCTTTTCCGCAGTTGTTTCCATCAAGTGCGGAAGGGGGTTCTCTTTTCGCTTTGGCCTTGTGCGGCTTCACTTTGCCAAAACGTGATTTAATAGTATAGCCGGAAATCGGCACGCAGCCATATTTTGACCACAGGAGACCTGATCAATGATTATCCGACATCGCGACAAGAGAAAGGAATGGGCCAAAAATTTGTTTCTCATTCTTGTTGCCGTCGGCATAGTCGCTTTTTTCTTCAACCTTGATCTTGTTCGCAAGGGTGAATCCGTATTCAGTCGCAGTACAGACCGGAAGCTGCGTTTTACCGGTGATTTTGACCGTCAGGATTACAGTAAGGCGGAAATAGCCCGACTTTTGAAATTCATCAACCGGAACGACAAGATCGTGGAAAAGCTCACTGTCGAGTGTTCAACGCAGGACAAATACAGGAAGGTCACTCCTTCGACACAGGTCCTTTTCGACATGCACATTCTCATTGTCGATGGTGGAAGGATCTCCACCCCCACGCGGAGGGCGGCTCGAAAGAATCTCATTTCCGCCATTCTGACCAAGCTCAACAAGGACATGCGAGCCTACAAGCGATTGAAAAAGAAGGGGCAGGAGGTCGACTCTCTCGTCAACACCATGTGATTTGAGCGCGTAAATACGTTTGAAAAAGCCCGGAAGAGAATTTTCTCTTCCGGGCTTTTATCTGTCTGCCTGTTGGTTGCGGGGTATTTACCCTTGGCTTCCCTTTTGGCGGGCCTCTTCAAGACGGGCCTTTACGTAGGTCATGAGATCGTCGTCCCATGCGTCCACATCGAAGCATGTTGCGTCTTCGCCGAGCAGTCCTTCGGGGACTTCGTCGCCGCGTTCTTCGGGGTCTGAAATGAGTTCGCTGTAGAAACAGACGGACAGCCAGCGGTCGGCTGGATCGTCGTCAATGACGTCAACCATGGCAAAGAGTGCCCGTGCTGTCTGGTTCTCATGGGCGGCCCGCAGCGAATACGTGATGCCGGGGCGAGCCACATAGCTCAATTTGACGCCGTCTCCGGCTTCAAGAAATTCCTTGAGTTCAACAAAAGCTTTTCGGGTCTGGTTTTCATTGTCGGTCCAGTCACCCAGCAGGCCGTTCAGTTCTTCAATCTGGGAAGTCTCCATTGCGCGTCTCCTTAAGTGATAATTCCCAGAGGGATACGCCTGAGAAGTGGTTTCGTCAACGGGGTGTTCAATACTATGTATCTTCCTACCCTGAAGGTCCGAAAGTGTTTTCTGCCGGGAAAATCTCCCAATACCGGCCTTGCGTTTGCCCATGACATATGTAACAGGGGGAACCCTCTGGCAGGCGTTGAAGGCTCTGTCAGAGGCAATGACAAGATATATTTGAAGGAGCATGCAATGGCATCCAACGTGGAAGAAATCACGATCAATTATTCCGAGGACAACCAGCTTATCGTCAAGGAGCTGGACAAGGTTGTCCTGTCCAAGGGCGCATGGACCACCATCATTTTCCGTTATCAGGAATTGAACCGCGCCAAGGGCGAATACGGTCCGGAGAAGTTCACCATCCGTCGTTACCAGAAGGTTGACGGCACATACCGCCCCAAATCAAAATTCAACATTTCCAGTCAGGCTCAGGCGCAGAAGATCGTCGATGCCCTCAACGGCTGGATTCAGTAAATGATTTCTCGCATCGGCGGGGCGATTGCTTCCCCGCCGATGTGAAAAACAGCGGGGGCGTTTCATGTTCCTTGGCGCACACATGTCCATCGCCGGAGGCCTTTACATGGCCTTTGAGCGCATTCAGGCCGTAGACGGTACTGCACTCCAGATTTTCACCCGCAATCAGCGGCAGTGGAAAATCCCGCCCCTGACGCCATACGACATCGAGCTGTTCACTGTTGCGCGCGAACAGTGGGGAGATTTCCCTATCGCGGCGCACGATTCCTATCTCATCAATCTCGCATCTCCAAAGGACGAGCAGGCCGAGCGGTCACGCATCGGTTTTTCCGAGGAACTTCGGCGTATCGAAGCGTTGAGCGTGCCGTATCTCGTTACACATCCCGGTTCGCACCTCGGTGAGGCGTTGAAGCCGGAATCAGGCGCTACGTAGAAAATCTTGACCGGGCCATTGAGGATTCCGGCACGCAGACCTGCATGGTGCTTCTGGAAACCACTGCCGGACAGGGGACGAACCTCGGTTCCACTTTCGAGGAACTCGCCCGCATAATCGAACTGTCAGCCCATTCTGATCGACTCGGCGTCTGTTACGACACCTGTCATACGTTTGCGGCGGGATACGATATCCGCACCCCGGAAACCTATGCGGAAACCTTTGACGCCTTTGACCGGCTCATCGGGCTGGACCGGCTCAGGTTTTTCCATCTCAACGACACTAAGAATGAATTCAATTCCCGCAAGGACCGGCATGAGCACATCGGGCAGGGGGAAATCGGTCTCGACGGGTTTCGAAACCTCATGCAGGACCCGCGCTTCGCAGAGATACCCAAGACGCTTGAAACGCCCAAGGACAAGGATTTCGACGATGACCGCCGCAATCTCGCCATCCTGCGGAAAATGGCGGAGGCATAACCTTGAGCAAGCTCGACGCTGTTATTTTTGATTTTGACGGAACGCTGGCCGAGTTGACCATCGATTTCGACTTCATGAAGACGAAGATCGCGGCACTGGGCGAGGTGTTTCTCGGCGAGCGGCCCGAACCGGACGGCACGCCCGCCTTGGAATGGCTGGAGCATCTGGTGCAGCAGACCATGGTGCTGGATCGTGACGAAGGGCTGGAGTTTCGCAGCCGGGGGCGGCTGGTGATAACCGCCATGGAGATGGACTCGGCCCGGGAAGGGCGGCTCTTTGATTTCACGCGGCCGGCATTCGAAATGCTCAGGGAGCGGGATGTGGCGGCAGGCGTGATTACCCGGAATATTTCAGCGGCGGTGCGGGTGGTGTTTCCCGACATCGATGATGTGGTGCAGGCTTTTGTGCCAAGGGAGAGTGCCCGTGGCGTCAAGCCGGACCCGGAACACCTGTTCCAGGCGCTTGAGTGCGTGGGGGCTGACCCTGCGAAATCATTGATGGTGGGCGATCATCCCATGGACATTGAGACGGGCAGGGCCGCTGGTGCCTTGACTGCGGCCGTGACGAGCGGAAATGTCGATGCGGCCGGTTGCAGCGTGCAAACCGGATTTTGTGGCGGAAGACGTGGGTGCGCTCATGGAGCGGCTGCTGGAGTCCGGGTTGATTTAGCAGGATGACGGTTTTCAAATAGACGGGATAGCAGTGGTAAGCCTTTGGAATAACGCCATGTCCGCCGATGAAGTGCGGGCGGCCATGAAAGAGAAGAGTGTCGACACCGTTCGGGAAGAGAGCGGTGAAAGCGAGCTCGTGTCCGTGCAGGACGAACTGCGGCGCGTGGACAAGCTGTACGGCGAAGCCATTGGATATGCACACCGGTTCATAGACGACGTCCGTGACGGCAAGTCGTTTGATTTTCAGGATGCCGCGCCGCTGGTGAGCGGGTTTATCGATTCCGTGTTTCGCAACGAATCTGCGGCCGCAGCCATCGGTCGGCTCAAGGCGTTTGACGAATACACGTACACGCACTGCATCAATGTTTCGATACTGGCCGTGATTCTTGGCAAAAAACTCGGTTACTCGCCAGAGAAGCTGGAGTTGGTCGGTATTGCCGGCCTGTTTCATGACGTGGGCAAGGCGGTCATCCCGGAGAGCATCCTCAACAAACCGGGCAAGCTGACTGAAGATGAAATGAAGGTCATGCGTACACATCCCCTGCGTGGATACGGAATCCTCAAGGCGCAGCAGGATGTCCCGATGGAGGTGCTGCGCGGCACGCTGGAACATCATGAAAAGTATGACGGCAGCGGCTATCCCCGCGGCCTGAAGGGTGAGCAGATCAGTGATATTGCACGCCTGCTTGCCGTGGTGGACGTGTATGACGCACTGACAAGCAGACGGGTGTACAAAGAGCCCATGCCCCCGACCAAGGTGCTGGCCCTGATGTATAAATGGCGTGTGACTGATTTTCATCCCAATACCGTGGAACTCTTCATCAAGAGTCTGGGAGTGTATCCCGTGGGCAGTTTTGTCAGGCTCAGTTCCGGGCTGCACGGCGTGGTTACCGACCTCAATCCCGTGGACCCGCTGCGGCCGAAAGTGCGCGTTGCGTATGACGAGAACATGCAGCCTCTTGAAGTGAAAGACGAAGACCTCTCTCAGGGCGATCTGTCCATCATGGACGTCATCAATCCCGATGATTACGGCATAGATATCTATAGCCTGATTCAATAGCCTTCTCCTCCTCCCGGACAGAACTGTCCCGGCATCTTTTTTAAGCGCGTCATTTTTGTCGTTACCTTGCGGAATAAAAGGAATAATGGCAAATATCGTTCCCTTATCAATTTGATTTCTGATCAAAGAATATTCAGGCGTAATTCGCCGGGGGAACTATGTTGCGATTCAAGGACTGGAGTCTCAGACTCAAGATACTCATTCCGACATTCACCATAATGTCGCTGGTGCTTCTGGCCAGCACGGTTGCGACGACCATGAAGGCGCAGGATCTGGCCATCGCGCAGGCCAAGGATCTGGCCGCCAAGCAGGCTCACGCTTACAGCCTCGACGTCGGTACCGACATGAACCTTGCCCTGACCATTGACCCGTGCAGCCGGCGTCATGTTTGAAAAGGGCGCGGACTACAAGACCATTCCCGATCGGGAATATCTGGATTCCGTACTCGTAGGGATTCTGGAAGCCCATGACGAAATCGCCGGTGCGTGGTGTGGGTTCCCTGCCAACCAGTATGATGGGCGCGAAGACGAGTACATGGATACGTATAAGGGGGCGTACCTGAACTGGTATCATCGTGATGGCGGCAAGATCGTCAGCCTTTTCCGCGGTGCGGGTAATGTTGTTGGAAAGGGATGGTTTGAAACGCCCTTGGCGAGCCGGGTGGAAACCCTCACCGAACCGTACCCGTGGGAAGTGGACGGCAAAACTTTCTGGTTGGCCTCTGCCGGTATTGCCGTGAAAAGGGCGGCAGAAAGGTCGGCGTTGTCGGTTTTGATTTTTACCTGAACGACATGCAGGACACCGTTCTCGGCATCAAACCGTTTGAGACCGGTTATGCCATGCTCGTTTCCAATTCCGGCACCATCGTGGCCCACCCGAATCCTGATCTGCTGAACAAGAATGTCGGTGATTATCTTCCTTCCGAGTATCGCGGCAGCATTGAGAGGGCGGTGAAAGAGGGCAGAAGTTTTTCCTATGAGGCCGTCTTTTCCCTGACCGGTGAAGATCAGTTTGTGTATTTTGCTCCGGTCAAAATCGGCCGCACCGTCACTCCGTGGAGTCTGGCCGTGATTGTTCCCATGGACAAGGTGCGTGAACAGGCTCACTCCATCGCCCTTCTGAGTACGGTCATTGGTGTCGGTTCCGTGATCGTGCTGCTTCTTGTTCTTATTTTTATTGCCAATCTCATTACCGCCCCCATCAAGAAGGGCATCACGTTTGCCGAGACACTTGCCAACGGCGATCTGACCACGGATCTCGACGTCGAGCAGAAGGATGAAGTGGGTATGCTTGCCAATGCATTGCGTGCCATGGCCCAGCGGCTTCGGACGGTTATCGGTGATGTCCGGTCTGCCACTGACAATGCCGTGAGCGGCAGTGCGGAGCTTTCAGCCTCGTCGCAGACCCTGTCGCAGGGGCCACCGAGCAGGCGGCCAATGTCGAAG
>LQAJ01000283.1_pt1 | contig 14394 bp, 17 predicted proteins | sample 1535811 | NCBI WGS metagenome assembly LQAJ01 (sample SAMN04331587, study PRJNA305678) | bioreactor metagenome | isolation source: bioreactor_6 inoculated with Wadden Sea sediment 2nd replicate of a... | place: Germany: Wadden Sea, Janssand Flat
CAGGGCGGCCGAACTCATCAGAAGCTTCAAGCAGGTTGCGGCGGACCAGTCTTCCGAAATCCCCCGCACATTCAACCTGAGGGACTACATAGACGAAGTGCTGCTCAGCCTGCGGCCCAAATACAAACGCACGAACCACACCATTGAAAACACCTGTCCGGACGTAACAATATTCAGCTACCCGGCGCGTTCATGCAGATCGTCACCAACCTGCTGGTCAACTCCCTCACCCATGCATTCGAGGAGGACGAAGCCGGACACATCACCATCGGCGGCACGGTTGAAGATGGCAGCCTGATGTTTACATACAGCGACGACGGCATAGGCATCCCGCCCCATATCATGGACAAGGTTTTCGAACCATTCTATACCACGAAAAGAGGAAAGGGAGGCACAGGCCTCGGACTGCACATCGTGTTCAACACTGTTACCCAGACGCTGGGCGGAACCATCCGATTCACCAGCGCTCCCGACGAAGGAACCACCTTCAACATACACCTCCCCGTAGATACAAATCCGGAAAACAACGATACGGACCAGATATGACCACAGACGAACTTGTTTTGCAGAGGAAACCGAACACACGCAGGATGGCACTGCATCACCCGATACGACCAACTGGAAACTTCTGGTCGTGGATGACGACGATTTTGTTCACAAGGTTACAACCATGGTCCTGCGTGATTACGAATTCGAAGGGCGTGGACTGGACATTTTCACTGCCTACTCAGCCAAAGAAGGCATGGAGGTCATGAAGGAACACGCCGACATAGCCGTTATCCTGCTCGACGTGGTCATGGAGACGGCTCACGCAGGGCTGAACATGGCTGCATGGATCCGTGACGAACTGAAAAACAGGATGACGCGCATCATCCTGCGCACCGGCCAACCGGGTGAAGCACCGGAGCAGGAAGTCATCTTCAAATACGACATCAACGACTACAAGGAAAAATCCGAGCTGACATCGCAGAAGCTCTACACCACGATAACCTCGGCGATCCGCTCCTACCGGGATATCCGCACCATCGAACGCAATCGGCGGGGACTGGCACAGATTGTCGCCTCATCTCCCACGATATTCAAATCACAGTCACTCGGGGAGTTCGCCTCAGGGGTGCTGACGCAACTCTCTTCCACAATCTGCCTGGAAGACGATTCCCTCATGGCCCGATCCTCCGGTCTGGCGATAGCGAAACATGAAGACGCCCTCAAGGTCATCGCTTCCACCGGAAAATTCACGCCGAGCCGTGGGCAGGAAATATCGCTTCTTCAAGATCCGGAAGCCGTCAAACACATTGAACAGGCTGTCCGGGATAAGGAAAGTTTCTTCTCAGGAGATGCCTTTGTGGGATACTACCAGACGTCCGGGGGATCGGAGAACGTCATCTACCTGAAGGGAGCGCAGCCGCTTGAAGAGGCTGATCGGGAACTTATCGAAATATTCTCGTCAAACATCTCCGTGGCGTTCGACAACATAGACCTCAACCGCACCATTACCGACACACAGAAAGAACTGCTCTTCACTCTGGGGGAAGTCGTGGAAACACGGTCCTCGGAAACAGCGAACCATGTGCGTCGCGTGGCAGAATATTCATATATTCTAGGTAAACATGCCGGAATGAGCGAAGAAGAAGCAAATCGCCTGAGAATGGCATCGCCAATGCACGATGTCGGCAAGATCGGCATCCCCGACGCCATCCTGCTCAAACCGTCCAAACTCGACAAGGACGAATTCGAACAGGTAAAAAAACATACGACCATCGGTCACGAAGTGCTCAGAGGCTCCAGCCGCCCGATCATGCAAATGGCCGCAACAGTAGCTCTGGAGCACCATGAACGCTGGGATGGAACAGGCTATCCAAACGCCTCAGCGGCGAAGCAATTTCACTGGCCGGACGCATCACCATACTTGCGGATGTCTTTGACGCTCTCGGCTCCAAACGGGTCTATAAACAGGCATGGCTCACAAGCGACATCCTCAACTTCATAGAAGAAAACAAGGGGACCATGTTCGACCCGGCCCTCGTCACCCTGTTCATGGAAAATCTTGATGAATTTCTGGAAATCAAAAACAGCCTGCCGGACGAGGACTGATTATTCCCCGAGGCTGCAAGACCGCTCGCTCTTCTTGAGAAACTCAAGCAGTTTCTCAAGAGGCAATGGCTTGCTGTAGTAGAATCCCTGCACCTTTTCGCAATTGAACCCCTTAAGAACCTCAAGCTGTTCACGGGTTTCAACCCCTTCGGCCACGACACCGATACCAAGGTTGCGCGCCATGAGAATAATCGTCTCCACAATCTGGGCATCAGAGTCGTCAGTGGTTATGTCACGCACAAAGGACTGGTCTATCTTGAGCACGTCAATGGGGAAGTTTTTCAGGTAGTACAGCGAGGAATACCCGGTACCGAAATCGTCAATGGAAATGGAAATGCCCCTGTCCACCAATTCATCAAGCTTGGCAATGGATGACTCTACATCAGTCATAAGAGTCGATTCCGTAATTTCCAGTTCCAGACGGGCGGGCGGCAACCCGTTCTTTTCCAGATTCGCCTCCACCATTTCCACCAGATCGCTCTGACTGAACTGTTCCGGAGAAAGGTTTACCGACACTTTGAGACCGGCACATCCCATTCCGTCCAGCACCTGCATGGCGCGGCACGAAGCCTCAAGCACGAACTCCCCAAGCGGAACGATGAGACCGGTTTCCTCGGCAAGCGGAATAAAATCAGCAGGGCTGACAATGGAGCCATCCGGTTTTCCCAGCGGACCAAAGCCTCCATGCCGCAGACGGTTTCCGTGGCGAGATCCACCTTCGGCTGAAAATAAACCGTAAAATGACGATCCCTGAGAGCGTCACGCATATCCTGCTCCAAGCGGATGCGGCGGGATATCCGCTCATTCATCTTTTGCGTAAAGAGATTGTACGAATTCCGGCTGCGCTGCTTGGACAGATGCATGGCCAGATCTGCATTCTGGACGAGAACGCCGGGGGCGTCACCGTCCTCCGGATACAGGGCCACACCGATACTGGGCGTCACATGCAGTTCATGTTCCTTGATGAAAAACGGCTGTTCAAAGGAACGAAGCACCTCTTCGGCCATATCCACGATTGCACGCTCATCGTCACAGTGCTCAACCGTGACAAGAAATTCATCACCACCCACGCGGGCTACCGTATCATCGGCACGAAACACCCCGGCCAGACGTTTGGCCACAGCCTGAAGCAGCAGGTCGCCGTAGGCATGGCCCAAGGAATCATTAACCCGTTTGAAATCATCTATATCAAGAGAAAAAACGGCTACCCGTCCACCTTCCCGCTTGGCATGGGAAATGGCGACTCCCAGACGGTCCATGGCAAGCGTCCGGTTGGGCAATTCGGTCAGGGCGTCATGAGAATACTGGTACTCAAGTTCCTGATCCTTCAACTTGAGATCGGAAATATCATGAAACACGGCAACATAATTGACTACAGCACCCTCTTCGTCACGAATGGCACTGATACTGAGGATTTCCGGATAAGGCTCGCCGTTTTTGCGTCGATTCCAGATTTCCCCATGCCAGACACCCTGCTCCTTGAGTGCTCCCCACATTTCGGCATAAAAAAACGGCTTCATGCCTGTCCGACTTGAGAAGGCGGGTATTCTGCCCCAGAACTTCTTCCCGGCTATATCCGGTAATAACGGAAAATGCCGGATTCACAGCCAGAATATTTCCTTCTCCGTCAGTGATGGAAATGCCTTCGAGCGCGTTTTCGAAAACCTTTTCATACAGCTGAAGACGCAATTCCGCCTTCATCCGGTCATCGATTTCCGCCCGAAGTCCGTCACGAAATTCTTCAATACGGTCCATGTACTGATTGAAATGGGTAGCGAGTTCACCGATCTCGCCACAGGCATCAACATCGGCCCGCACATTCAATTCCCCCTGCCTGAGCCTTTCGCATTTTGTCCATGAGCAGGGATAAGGGCCGGGTGATATTCGCCCCAAGATAGGAACTGAGCGGGAGTAATAACAAGAGAGCCAAAATGGCTGTGGTAAAAAACAAAGCCTGCAACTGTTCAAGCGGCGCGTAAATTTCATCGAAGCGGCTGGTCGAACCGACAATCCAGTCCATCTCCGGAATATACCTGTAATACACCCACTTCATATGAGGCGTATCACTGTCTGGCTCCTTCCACAGATACTTCATCTCGCCACTCTGATCGGCAAGCATCCTGCTGACGAGAGAAATACCGTCTGCGGTTTTCAGATCGGAGACATCCCTTCAAGCCAGGGATGATGAATGGATTCCCCTTTGCCGGAGAGGACAAACACGTAGCCGGATTTACCGACTCCGAATGCGCCAAGCTCGGAACGGAAGTCATCAATATCAACCAATCCGGAAAATTCGTTGCGATAGGCAGAGACGGAAACAATCCAGTCCCATGGCGCGAAATACTCCATGTACAGAGCCTTGGGCCGTGTCTTCTCCTCACCCGGATTGGCCCACTCGTATTCAAGGTAACCGCTCCGACGACGCAGCTGTTCAGGGATAGGCGCAACGCCGGAAAGGTCACGGCCCCGCAAATCACGATTAGGATGGATGCCGACCACCCCGTCTCCACTAATAGTGTAAATATACCCGCTTTTCCCGACCGACTGGCTCAGCAGCAGGTTTTCCGCGGCCATTTTGGCACTGGTTTCACTCAGTACTCCCGCCCGGACCTCATGCTCGAGGCGTTTCAATATGTCGATATTCTTTTCGGCAATGGCACGCAGACGATTTCGCACGGAAACCCTGACAGCGGTTTCGACCATGGCGGTCAAACCATCCGCAGAAGTCCGCAACTCAGTATCGACATGGGTTTCCAGCCATCCTTGCGCGCGATTGTAAACCACCCCTCCGGCCACAGTCAGGATCAGGACGAACAAGACTGAATACCAAAGCAGCAGCCGATGACGAACACGTAGATTTCTCAACATATTCATCATGCTAAAGACTCCTCACCTAAAGAAACGGATGTTTGAAAAAAAGCAGGTGCCATACCATTTAAAGGTAACGACACCTGCTCAATTTGAAAAGGATAATATTAAAAAATAAAAACAGTTCAGCCAACGGGGAATCAGATTTCGCACAAATCGGTCTCCGCCTATCCACCGATAGAGGCCATTCGGGTCTGGCAGACCCCTTGTCCGGCAGGCATGCACTTGAGCAGATCATGCCCGATGGGCTTATGTCTGCTGGCCCGCAAAAGCACACGTTCTATGGCTTCCATGCCCAACCGGGGATGCCGCAGGATCGGCCTCAACCGGTAGACCTTGTCAGAAAAAAGGCAGGTACGCAGATTACCGTTTGAAGTCAGTCTCAACCGGTTGCAGGTTGCGCAGAAATGATTGGTATACGGCGAAATCAGACCGATACGGCCTTTGCCGCCTTCAATGGAATACATCCGTGCCGGACCATGTTGTTTCTCCTCTTCGGTACAAGGAATCAATTCAGCCAGCGTCTGCGCTTCATTCAATATTTCTTCACAGCCCCAGACCAGAGAATCGTCCCAACCCGTTCAAGCCCCACAGGCATGAACTCGATAAAACGCATGTCCAACGGCATTGACCGGGCAAATTCGATAAAATCCGGCATTTCATCGTCATTGACGCCTTTCATGGCGACAGCGTTGACCTTGACGGTCATGCCCGCATCGACACAGCGCTCGATGTTTTCGCGCACCGTATGAAAATGATCGTGACCGGTGATGGACTTGAACCGCACAGGGTCAAGCGTATCCAAAGATATATTTACCCTGCGGATTCCGGCTTTGGCCAACCCTTCAACATGCTTGCCGATGAGTACGCCATTGGTGGTCACGCACAGATCCACGTCAGGGAACCGCCCCGCTGCAGCGACCATGAAATCGGCAAACCCCTTGCGTACAAAGGGTTCCCCGCCAGTGAACCGGACTTTTTCCACTCCGAGTTTCACTGCCAGTTCCATGAGTTCAAGAATTTCCTCATAACGCAGGATTTCGGGATGCGGAATGAACTTCTGCCCCTCGCCCGCACAGTAGGTACAGCTCAGATTGCAGCGGTCAGTCACACTGACACGCATGTAGCTGGCCTTGCGGCCATGCTCGTCAAGAAGTGGTTTATGCATGGTTTCCCTACGCGAAGACTTCCCGTTTGGTCACGGCTTCGGCCTTCACGCGGTCAAGAAAGTCGGACAGGCAGGTTTGACGTTCTCACGAATATCACCTGCGACAATGAGATACAGGACGTCATCTCCTGGCTTCAATGCGCCGGACCGTGCAAGCGCTACGGCACGATAGATGCCTTCATACGCTTCAATATCCTTTCGAATCGCCTCAATCTTGTCGAGATCGGAAGAAATCTCAATGGCCGAAACTTCGGAACGGTCCGCACGGGACCACCCGCGCACGATGCCGTTGTGGACCAGAATCATGCCCACATTGTCACTGAATCCCGGTTCCTTTTTCAGATCGGCAAGAGCTTTTTGCATATCCATGGCAAGCCTCCTTGCAGGAGTCGATTAAAATTGATGTTCTCTACAGGTAAGCATCATGACAAGAGGAGGCAAGCACGCTTCTTTTCCCCCCGTTGTGACACAGATAATAAGGATCTGATGCAGGCCCGTTTTTTAGACAAATATAATACCAAACACTGGAACCTGCGCTATACTTGAATCACACGGTGAAAAATCACCGTTGAAACGACACTCTCTCCCGGTTGATGTTCGCCGCAGACATCGCCATAAGGGCCAGAATAGTCGCCTGCCGCCAAAGCCGACGCCCTCCACTGTCCCGGCTGAAGCGGCCCGCACAGGCGACGCGACGTCGCGGGGACGTCCTGCATGGACCAGGGTCAGCTTCCGGTAATCTCCGGAACCGCCTGGTCCCTGCCTGATTCAGAGAACCAGCGGCGTCTGCTACCTACAATCCCTCAAGGGCGTCAAGCACTTCATTGATGAGATGCCGCGGCGTTGACGCTCCGGCAGTCACTCCAATTTTCTGGTACTGAGCCAAATCAGACAAGGATAGCTCCCCAACGGTCTCCACATGGCAGCACGGTGTGCCCCGCTCTGCCACCACCTGTGCAAGACGACGCGTATTGCCGCTGTTGTAGCCACCGATCACGACCATGAAATCAACTTCATCCGCCAGTTCGCTCGCCTCTTTCTGACGCAACTTGGTGGCATCACAGATGGTTTCGAGCACTGTTACATCCAGTTCAGGATCTTCAGACAGCCGCTTCGCCAGAATGTCGAACAATACGCGATCCTGCGTTGTCTGAGCCGCAAGAACATATGACTTGTCTTTGGAAAGCTTGTACCCGTCCAGCTCTTCTTCTGAACCGAAAACGAAATGCCCGTTCCCGGCATAGCTGACCAACCCCTTGACCTCGGGATGATCTTCTTCCCCGTAAAGCAGCAGCTCCTGACCATCCTGAGTGTGGCGGCCGATAAGCAGTTGCGCCTTTTTCACGCGAGGACAGGTGGCATCTTTGATGACAACATCCCGCGCCCGAAGGGAAGCCTCGACCTGACGCGTGATGCCGTGAGCACGAATGACCACACAGGCCCCGTCCGGCACATCCTCCGGCGCATCCACGATGATGACGCCTTGGTCGGCATATTTCTTAAGCACCTGCGGGTTATGAATGATCGGCCCAAGATTGTATAACGGCTGCCCCTCGGCTGCGATCACGAGCTTGTCGAGCCGCCGCAGGGCGAGATCGACCCCCATGCAAAAACCAGCGGTTTCAGCGAGAACAACTTCCATATCGAAACTCCTTTTTCAGGAATCAAAAGCCGAAAGACTGGCGTACCTTCGGAAATAATCCTTGACTTTAACAGCGTCATTGGGAATAAAATAAATTTAAACAAATGTTTCAAACTGTTATCCAAACAAAGCAATTACTATCATTATGAACGAAAAACAGGACGTCAACACAAAAGATGCGCTTCTGGCCTCGGCCATAGAAGTTTTCGCGGACAAAGGTTCGATGCGGCGACAGTGCGTGACATCTGTGGCAAAGCCAAGGCCAATGTCGCAGCTGTCAACTATCACTTCGGCGGCAAGGAAGCCCTGTATGTGGCCGTCCTTGAAGAAGTCTTTCCCAAAGGGGAGTACACAGTCAACGTAGACACGACCATTGCGCCGGAGAAACGCCTGCACGGCTTTCTGCGCGACCTGGCCAGAGAAATCTACGAACGCGGCGATGAAAAAATCACCCAGCGATGGGCCATCTTCCTGCGCGAAATGGCCAAGCCCAGTAATAATCTGGACATGATCGCCAAACGGAGCATCCAGCCGCGCGCCGATGAACTGCGGGACATCATCGCCGACATTCTCGGACCGGATACGGACAGGCTGACCATGGAATACGCCAGTTCGAACATCTGGGCGCTGATGCTCGACCACCTGCTGACTCAGCCCGTCCTCGACCGCCTGACACCAAAACGTCCTCCGGTACAGACCAATCTCGACGCTTTTGTGGATCACGCAGCACGATTTTCCCTTGGAGGCCTTAAAGCCCTCAAAGGGGACAAGAAAGGTTAGCCGGACCGCATTGCCGGATGACCGGGGTCACCCTCCCTTGACCACAACCCGGTTTCCTGCGACCTTCTCCCAGTGGCGGGATGACGCATCCCCTGATGTGTCATCCCGCCCTGTCGATTTCAGGGAGACTCACATGACAGCGCGTACGCCCCACCTCATTTTCATCATCATTCTTTTCGCCTTATGCCTTCTCCTGCCCCCTGCGGCCAGCGCACAGGAAAAGCTCATGGCTCCGACATATCCCTGCCGGATACAGGCCGAATTTCCCCATGACACCAACGTGTCAACACAGGGACTCTTCTATCTCAACGGCCATCTCTATGAGACTTCGGGAGGATTCGGGCAATCCTTTCTCGTCATGTCCGAACCCGACACAGGGCGTCACGTTCGTAGCGTGCAAATAGACAGGAAACGATTTGCCGAAGGCATCACGCTCTACAAAAACAAGATTTTCATGCTGACCTGGCTTTCAGGAACGGGGTATATTCACAGCCTCGACACACTTGAAGTCCTGACAAGTTTCGCCTACCGGCTGGACAGTGAAAAGATCGAAGGCTGGGGGCTCATTTACGACGGCAGTCGCTTCATTCTCAGCTCCGGCTCGGACCGGCTGCGCTTTTACCGCCCGGAGGACTTTGCCCGTATAGGATCCGTCACAGTCCACGACGGAGGCAAATCGATCCGACTGCTCAACGAACTGGAATACGTCGCGGCATGGTGCTCGCCAACATCTGGAAAACTGACCGCATAGCAGTCATTGACCCGAATTCGGGAACCGTGAAAGCGTGGATCGACCTTTCCCCGCTCAGAGAACGGATTTCCCCGGAAGCCGGGGTCGCCAACGGCATTGCGTATGATGAAAAATCAGGCCGCCTGTTCGTGACGGGAAAACACTGGGACAAACTGTTTGTCATCACAGTGGATGAAGTGTTGTGGCGACAGCCCGTTTCGGAAGAATTCGCTCCGGTTACGACTTCACAGACACAATAGGCGTCATCTGCCCAGTCCGTGTCTCCAATCCGGCACTCCCCTTTTTCAGGCCGACCTGTTACGCCCGCCTCTCGCGAGCATGCCCCCGCCAGATCAGAAAAGCACCCAGTGCAATCATGGGCAGACAGAGAATCTGTCCCATGGACATCCAATCAAGAGCGACAAATCCGAGCTGCGCATCCGGCTGACGGGCAAATTCAACGATAAACCGGAAAACTCCGTACCCCAGCAAGAACAAGCCGCTGACGCAGCCCTTGGGACGGGGCTTCGAGGAATACCACCAGAGCAGGACAAACAGGACCACACCTTCAAGTGCGGCTTCATAAAGTTGCGAAGGATGACGGGGCATGGTTCCGGCACCGGGGAAAATCATGCCCCACGGACCGTCAGTATACCGGCCCCAGAGTTCGGCGTTGATGAAATTGCCAAGACGACCGAAAAACAGTCCGGGCGGCACAAGCGGAGCGATGAAATCACCGACCTCCGTGAGACTCTTTTTATTGGCCCGCCCGAACAGCAGGCAGGCAAGAATCACACCGAGCAGACCGCCGTGAAAAGACATGCCACCTTCCCATACGGCAAAAATCTTCAGCGGTTCCGACAGGTAATATTCTGCATTGTAGAAAAAGACATACCCCAACCGACCACCCGCAACCACGCCCACAATGGCCCAGGTGATGAAGTCGTCCATCTGCGATTTGGTCCAGTTGTTCCACGGCTTGCTCGCCCTGTACCTTCCGAGCAGCCAGCCGGACATCACGCCGAAAACATACATCATGCCGTACCAGCGCAGATGAAGCGGACCAATGGAAATCATGTTCGGATCAAATTGGGGTAAGTGAGCATATGATTCTGCAACCTGACGGTTGTCTTTGTTTTCTTTTGGAATTCGGCTATACTGCCGCATCAGGCACAAAGTGTTATTTTTTGTTTGCCACGTCAACCCCGGGACCGACTGAACATGGAGAAGCCGCAAGAGATAGATATCCTCGAAATGCCCGCCGAAGGGCTGGCAGCCTACTGGCTGTCGATCAAGAAGATCATGGACACCAAAAAAGGACGTACCATTATCGACGAGGAAATCGCACACACCAAGGAACCATATATCATTCACCTTCTGGAAACCGCCTTCTCATCCCTGAGCCGGAATATGGTCCGGCGTCTGGCCCGCGTAAAAAAAGACATCCAGTTGGAAGATTATGAACGAAAGATAGACCTCATGCGACTGGCCGTCTACGCCATTGCTTCGGGTGAAAACCCACGCATCACCCTTGTCCGCATGGATTCCAAGTTTTCACAGCCACTCATGAGCGAAATCAAGGCATTCGAGATGGCTACCGCCATGTTCGACGCCATCAAGCCCAAAGGGGTAAACCTCGACATCCTACTCTCGGTCAATCACAAGATCGCCACGGACCGACTTCTCGTCAAACTGCTTTTCTTTGTCATGTTCGCCCGACGCGAAGGCAAGGACAAGCTTGAACGCTTCATCCCCCACCTCGCTCCCACTTCTTTGCCGAGGGGATATCCCTTGCCATAGACAATTTCGAAGCGGACTTCCTCGCCAACCACCTGGAAGGAATCCGTGACAGAAACGTCATTGAAACCAGCCGTAAAATGGACATGGCCCTTGAAATGGCCCTAGCCATTCGCGATAAATTCGCCTACGATGACGTGTTTCGAATTGCACGGGCTTACATGCCATAACTCTCTGAGGTCACTATGAAAAAAACATACCTTACAGCATTGACCAGCTTACTTGTCACAGCACTGCTCACCACTTCCGCCCTTGCATGGCAGTCCACACGCATCGGTGAAAGGAATTTCCAGCGGGCATGGTCCGCATATGCATACAAACGTCCGGAAGCGGCAAAACAATATTTCACCGCAGCAGCAACCAGCTTTGCAGAAGGACTGGCACAGACCCCACCGGCCCGCTCGACCATGTTCGCTTCCAATCTGGCCAAGGCAGGGATGTCCTTTTACTACGCAGGACGGTATCAGGAAAGCATCGACACCATGGGAAAAGCAGCCAAAAAGGACGATCGGCTGTGGGAGGCCTTTCTTTATTCAGGCCTGTCCTACGCCCGCCTCGGCAATAAGGCTAAGACACTTGAACAATTCCAGACCTTTCTTAAAGCCAGCCCGGCGCAACCGCTTCTGTCCTCAGAGGTTTCCAACCAGATGAATGAACTGGAAATGGAGAATGGCTCGCTGGCAGATGCTGTTGCAGCCATTGAAAAGGCAGCCCTTGCACAGACACTCAGAAACATCAATTTCGGACAGGATTCAAATACGCCGATAGAAAGATGCAGTGGCAGATACTGGTGGCGTTACAACAAGGCTCCGTGTGAAAAAAACCGGGTTGATTATAGATAAACAGCGCGGAAAACGTTCCAAAACGCCTTTTTTTCACATCAGACTTGACGAACCGGGTGGAAATATACAACCATCCGTCCACTTTCACGGGCGAATGCCCAAAAAGAGACAGATTTTACCGCATGACAAAGGTTCCCGACATACCCGCACAATATCTCAAGTCCTTTACCAAGGACGACATCAACGCCATGCCCCTTCGCCGCTATGAAGGGCCTGTGACGGTTGTCCGTACGGAAAACAACGCACCAAGGCGCTCAAGGAGATGGCAGGGGAACCTCTGCTCGGCTTCGATACCGAGACCCGTCCGGTATTCAAGAAAGGACGCAAACCGGGACCACCGTCTCTGGTTCAACTCGCCACTGAGACACACGCCTACGTTTTCCAGATCAACCTGCTCCCCATGTGCAACGGCCTCTGCGATCTGCTTGCCGACAAATCTGTCATCAAGACAGGTGTTGCCGTACGCGACGACATCCTTGGTCTGCAACGGCTTGCGGAGTTCACTCCCGCCGGATTCATTGATCTCTCCGACATTTCCGCCAAAGCCAGAATGCAAACCCACGGATTGCGCAACATGGCTGCCAACCTGCTCGGCTTCCGTATTTCCAAATCAGCGCAGTGCTCCAACTGGGCCAAGGAAAAACTCACGCCCCAGCAGGTGAACTACGCTGCCACGGATGCGTGGGTCAGCCGCGAACTGTACGTCGCTCTCCGGGAACTGGGCCTTACACCCGACGCCGTCTACTAGCCCCTGTCCGTACATGACGGTCAGTGGCATGCAATCTGCATTTTCAGAAAGACCGGAAAATCTCGACTGACAACAGGGGAATCACAGTGTCATCAGCCTCATAGCCAGAGTAGGCGGCTACTACTTCAACGACAGCCTCTTCGAAAAACGCGGTTTTACCGTGGTTCATTTTCCCATGGAACAACCGGGTGTCCTGACATGGGACGATCTTGTCGATAAGTGCGGCAAGGAGCCGGATTACGTCATTTACATGGACCGCAGCCTGCCGCCGCCGCTGATCGGAATCGAAAATTTCCCCTGCCCGACGATTTTCTATGCCATAGATTCCCACATCCACTCATGGCTCCCCATGTATGCACAGGGATTCGACCTTGTCGCCGTCAGCCTGCGCGACCATATGCCCCGCTTCCGGCAGCGTCTCGACCACGATCACGTCATATGGCTGCCGCCCTATCCACTGCGCAACGAGTATCCACCGGAAAACCCGCCAAAAAAAGAATGGGACCTGCTTTTTGTGGGGAATGTGGACAAGGAAACCACGCCGGAACGATATGAATTCCTCAAGGAACTGAAATCGCGGTTCCCGAATCTGGAAGTACAAAAAGGCGTCTTCTCCGAACTCTTTCCACGCGCCCGCGTTGTTCTCAACATAGCGGAACGCGGCGATCTCAACTTCCGCGTTTTCGAGGCTCTCGCCACACGCGCCTGCCTTGTCACCCCGGAACTGGGACACGGCCAGTCCCGCCTTTTCTCGGACGGCAAGCATTTGGTCACCTATCCGCCTGACGACATTGACCGCCTTGTCGAAATAGTCTGTGAACTTCTTGAGAATCCGGAACGGCGTGAAACCATCGCCGAGGCAGGGCATGCGGAAATCAATGCCCGCCATCGCGCCATCCACCGTGCTGCAACACTTTTCGATGCCATCGACACACTTGACGACACCACGGTTCAGGAACGCCTCAAGCGGGCATCCGTTATCCGGGCAAAGTACCTGCGGCTCGTCTACCTCCACTGGGCAGAAGCGCTTGGCGAAAGCGAACTCGGATTGAAATATCTGCAGGCAGCCAAACAAAGATAAAGCCGCCCACCCAGAAACGGCTAATATTCCTTGCTCACATCAGGCGTTTTTCGCTGACGCTTACGGTCACTGGTCCGTTTCTTGCGGTCCAGCCGTTTACGCTTGGAACTTCTGGGAACGGCTGTTTCCCTGCGCGGTGTGACCGGCTTCAATGCCCACTGCATCAGTTCGATGAACCGTTCAATGGCTGAATCCTTGTTCGATTTCTGACTGCGAAACCTCTGTGATGTCACCCGAAACACGCCGCGCTTGTCGATACGACGCCGCAATTTCCCTTTTATCGCCACTTTCTGCAGCTGTGTCAGGCTCCGACTCTTGTCCACGTTGAACAACAGCGTCACCCGCGTGTCAGCGGTATTCACGTGCTGGCCTCCCGGCCCGGAACTCCGCGACGTAATGAATCGTATTTCCTCATACGGAATGATGACTTTCTCGGTGATGCGCAACATCCCAGCTGTCTGCCACGCCTTTCATTTCCATGCAACCCTGCACAACATAATTGACACAGCCCGCCCTTTCTATACAATCCGCCCCACAAACTCATACAAAGGATGTCCTTATGACCAAACCATGTCCCTGCGGTTCCGGAAAGGAACACATAGACTGCTGCGAACCATACATTTCCGGCAAAAGCGGCCCCCACA
>LQAJ01000284.1_pt1 | contig 14370 bp, 16 predicted proteins | sample 1535811 | NCBI WGS metagenome assembly LQAJ01 (sample SAMN04331587, study PRJNA305678) | bioreactor metagenome | isolation source: bioreactor_6 inoculated with Wadden Sea sediment 2nd replicate of a... | place: Germany: Wadden Sea, Janssand Flat
ATGCGGGGTAGCCATGGATGTGCCGCCCCAGGCTTCATAGCCACTGGTGGGCCAGTTATGGGTGCTGGTGATCGTTGCAACGGTGCCCAGTTCATTGGCGACCAGGTATTGGCCATCTTCCTGGCTGAGGGATACACCGATGATGGTGGATGACTCGCCGTCGCCCAGAGTGCCCAGGAAATTCCCGGGCTCGTTGTTATAGAGGATGGCTGCTGCGCCGCCGCTATTCTGAACGTTCATCACCTTGTCATAGAAGGAGATATCGCCGCGCTCACAAAGCACGACCTGGCCGGACCAGGCGCCGGTGGTGGTGCAGAGACCGCCATCTACCAGAGCCCCAGACGCGGTGCCCAGTGCGCTGTATTCAATATGGTTAGCGCTATAGTCCAGGCCAGCCACGCTGACGATGTTGGAATCAACATAGGGGATCGTGGAGAGCACGTCCACGCCAGGGGCAGCAATTTCCACCTGATCATTTTGCTGGGAGAAATCGGCAATATTCAGCGCAGAATCGACTGCTGCTACAGAGACGACGGAATCATAAGATCCGGGATATTCATAAGCGCCGGGGGTTTCCAGCTGTTCATTACCGGCTGCAGCAATGGAAAGGATGCCACCAGCATAGAGTGTATCAAAGGCACGCTGTTCTTTTCGGCTGGAGGAAGAGCCACCCAGGCTCATGCTGATCACATCAGCGCCGTTGTCGCGGCAGGTGTAGATAGCGTTGACCAGGTTTGAGGCACTGGTCCATACACCATCATCATTGAATATCTTGACAATGGTCAGGTTAACTGTACCGGGTGTCACACCGACAACGCCGATACTGTTATTGAGGGCGGAAATGGTGCCAGCAACATGAGAACCATGCCCGCCGCCATCCCGAGTGTAGTCATCGTCTACCTGGGAAAGGCCTGTGACAGAATCCATCAGATCTTCATGGCCGGCATAGTAGCCTGAGTCGATTATGCAGACGGTGATACCGGAACCATCCGGTGCGCCATCGTCAACAACGGCGTCATAATCTGCATCCCAGACTTCACGGGCCTGAACAGCATCGATACCCCAGGGAACGACCTGGCCATTGACATCCACGGTATCATCGGGACCGGGGGCAACGGCAACTTCGACGGGGTCGATCGCATAGCGAACCGGGTCCACTTCGACATCGGTCACAAATGGGTTGTGAAGGATGCCATTAAGGGCGCTTCGGGAAGAGTGACCACGTAGGCTTCTAATTCTGGAAAGTCATAGTGGAGTTGCCCTTTGGCTTTGTCAAGAGCCTGGAACACTTCGGCTTTCCTGCCGCTCTGATAGGACACCCAGACTCGCACGGTGTCTTTCGGAGCCGCCGTGACTGGCGTGACCGCGATAAATAGCATTATCACGATCATCACGAAAGTGAACCATTTAGTACTTTGACGTAACATCATTTTTACCTCCAAGTAAAGAATTGATATTTGATTATATACCTGCCCTAAAAACCATGTCTAGTCTTTTAACCTAATGAAAATTAAAAATAGATTAGAATTTATGAATATTTAATGAAAGCTTAACCAAACCCCAAAAATAATAGCGAAAAAATCTACCAGAGGCTTTTTTGGTTATACTTAGGAAACCAAATATTTTTTCGCTGTCTTTATCATACACGAGAGCAGGCTCAGGAGTAAAAATGCCCCAAATGACCCAATCCCATCATAAGAGTGACCCCTATACGATTTACGCAGCCGGCGGCCTTTTTACATACCGTGAGTTGGCGATGAACCTTGCACTGAAGGAAGCGATTTGGGAACAATCCGGGGGGAAATATCAATTGATTCTGCCGCAATCGGAACAACCGGAGGGGTTTGAGAACCCGGATGTGTCAATCCAGATCCGAAATACAGATCTCTGGCATGTGATGCGGACGGATTTGCTGCTGGCACAGTTTGATGGCCTGGAGCTGGACGCGGGAACGGTGGCGGAGTATATGATGGCGAAATTCCTGGCAAAACCGACCGTGATCCTGCGCAGCGATTCGCGTCGAATGGAGAATGCTGGGTTTGATGAACCCTATAACCTGATGCTCAAGAATTACCCACGAACCGTGGTGCTTCATATCGATTCGCTAACGGATTATCTGGAGCGATGGGAAAGATCAACCTGAGAGGCAGGAGACGCTGGCTTTGGTGAATTGATTGAGATGGAAAAGCAGGCCATGGCGCAAGGCGTCAGTGACCTGGCCTGCTCGGATCATCGCTGCTTTTGATGAAGCCCTTGAGATGGACTCCCCTATTCCGAAACAATGAAAAAGGAAATTTATCAGGCTGCGAGGCTGATGCCAGGCAGCGGATATGACCAATTGGTCTCTGAGGATGATCTGGAAGCGTTGATCAGCCGGCTGCAGTCACATGGCAGCTTATAAGCATTAGACCTGACTGCGCTTTCGTTTGAGTGCGTCAGCGATCAGGACCAGCAGGACAGAGAACAGCCCCAGGACAATTGCAGCGACATAAGCGTCCGTATATTGACGTTCGTCCAATGAGCGGAAGATATAGAGGGTGGCGGTTTCCGTGCGTCCCTGCACGCCGCCGCCGATGACTAACACAGCGCCGAATTCACCCAGCGCTCGGGCAAAGGTGAGCGTCATGCCATAGATTAGGGCAGTTTTTAGCTGGGGGAAGATCACCTGCCAGAAGATCCGCCACTTTGAAGCGCCAAGGGTAGCAGCGGCATGTTCTTGCGAAAGATCCAATTGCTGAATGACAGGGACCATCTCACGGATCATGAATGGCAGGCTGACGAACAAAGTGGCCAGGAACATCCCTGGCACTGCGAAGGCAACCTGGATATCGAGCGCATCCAAAAGCGAACCGAGGTGTCCATTCCGACCAAATAGCAGCAGAAGCATATAACCGACCACAACCGGTGAGAGGGCAAAGGGGATATCCAGCAGACCGTTGATCAGTGCTTTGCCAAAGAATTCCTGGCGGACGAGAACCCAGGCGGTCAGCGAGCCGAATACAGCTTGTACAAGCACAACAACAATCGCTATCTTGAAGGAAAGCCAAACCGATTGCAGGAAGGGGATCGAGATAAGGCTCTGCCAGGCAGCCTCCAGACCACTCTGGAAAGCACCTTTGATCAATGCGCCGATGGGTGAAGCGATGAGGAAGCCGACATAGGCGATTACCAGCGTCAGCAACAGCCAGCCGCCAAAGCTGCGGATGTTAGTTTTCATGCCGCGCTCCCCAGGCTTTCTGAATTTGATTGGCGGCCATCAGAACGATGATCGCAATGGCGAGGAGTAATAAGGAGACGGCACTGGCGCCCAGCCTGTTTTCTGATTCGACAGCGCCCAGAACATAGACTGCCGCCGTCTGGGTTTTCAGGGGGATATTCCCTGCCACAATGACAACTGCACCAAACTCACCGATAGCCCTCGAAAAACAAAGCAGCGATCCACTGATCAGTGGGGGGAGTAAGGTTGGCAGGACGACCGTACGGAAGGCGTACAAGGGTTTTGCGCCCAGGGTTGCTGCGGCTTTTTCTTGGGATTGGTCCATATTCATCAGTACAGGTTGGATGCTGCGAACGACAAATGGAAATGAGATGAACAACAGGGAGACCACGATCCCAGGTGGGGCAAAGATGATATCGAGTCCGATTTTCTGTGAAAGGAAACTGCCCAGTGTGCTTTGCGGGCCGTAGAGCATCACCAGCATTACACCGGTCACAAGGGTTGGAATGGCAAGCGGCAGATCGACAATGGCATTCAGGAGCCGCTTGCCAGGGAATTCATAGCGGACGAGGACGTAGGCGGTTGCCAGTCCCATGATGGCATTAATCAGGGTCATGAGGGCAGCGGTCCATAAGGTCAGAAGGATGGCGTGTTGCGCGATTGGCATACTGATTTGATGGACCAGGCCGCTCAAGCCCTCTCGAAACCCATCCTCCACGATGACGAGTAGCGGTACAAGGATCATCAACGTCACATAGAGGAGGACGGGGACGCGCAAGAACCATTTTGAAATTCCGGTTTTCCGGCCTCCCTGATTTAATGCCAGGTTCATTACTGCGCGTCCCCTTGAGCAGATGCAATTGCTTGGTTATAAATACCGTCTTCGCTAAAGATATCTGTCATGATGGAATCCCAGCCACCGAAATAATCCACTGTGAAGAGGTCCTCCACTGGCGGGTATTCCGCCTCATTTTCAGCAGCGACATCTTCATTGACCACCCGCAGGCCGTATTTTGCAAAAATGGCCTGAGCTTCCGGGGTAAACAGGAAGTTCACGAAAGCTTCTGCGACATCCCGGGTGCCGTGCTCATCTACTGAGGCGTCTACAACCGCAACAGGGTTCTGGATTAGAATGGTCGAGGATGGAATGACACTTTCATAAGTCTGACCGGTCTGACGCCCCACCAGGATCTCATTTTCATAGGTAATCGCCAAATCACCGATTCCCATTTCGAAGTTGAGGATGCTGTCTCGGGCGGCTTTATCCATCACGCTGACATTTTGGAGGACCTGGACGAGGAAGTCAAAGGCGGCATCCGGATCATCACCCGGCACACCATCGACCTGCCCGCGCAGAGCGGCGCCATAAACAGCCAGTATATTCCACATGGCACCGCCGCTGGTGTTGGGGTTGGGGGTCAGAACTTCCAGGTCTGGCTGGGTCAGGTCTGCCCAATCGCTGATGCCTTTAGGATTGCCTTCCCTGACGGCAAGGCTGACGACTGAGGTGGTTACAATGCCATTATTTTCGGTCGTCTTCCAGTCATGCGTGATCAAGCCGGCATTCTGAATGCGGTTTACATCAGCTTCCAAAGAGAGGGCAACAACATCCGCTTCAAAGCCTTCCACCACCGCCCGGGATTGAGCACCGGAGCCGAGGTAGGACTTCGAAGGTGACTTGCTGACCGGTTTCTTCGAGCCAATAGGTCTGGAAGAGGGGGATGATCTCACCATAGGCCTCACGAGGCGTGGTGTAGGCGGCCAGGATCAGGTTGACCTGATCCCCTGTGGGTTCTTCGGTAGCTGAGGAGCAGGCTGCCAGCGAAACAGCCAGAATGGCAATTAAGATGAGCGTTCTAGGTTTTATTTTCATTTCGATCTCCTGATGTTTTCCTGCAAGCGTTGCAGTTGGTGTGAGCGAACGATTAGGAAGGAACAATCCTCCACAGATGCTAGGATGGATTTGATCACACCCTCCAACTCAAAATGCCCTGATCGGCCAGGCAGCGGCGCACCCAACACAACGAGGTCATAGTCCTGCTGCTGCATTTCTGTCTGGATTGCGGAGAGGACATCGCCTTGCCGGATCAGCGTGTTAGAAGGCACGCCAAACCGGGCCAGGCTGTTTTGTCCATCTTTGAGGAAGCGCTCCACACGTGTGTATTCATAATCATCAACATCTGTCTCGGGCAGCACGGTAAGCAGTGTGGCTTCCGCCCCAAAGTGGCGCAGGAAGCGGCCGGCGAAGAAGACATTGTCTTTGCCGGGTTCACCGCTTGCCAAAAGGACCAATGCTTTTTGTAACTGAGCCGTGGGTTGGGTTGCCAGGAAGAGGTGCTGCTCGCCGGTTTGCAGAATTTGTTCTGGCTGTTCAATGCCCGCCGTTGGGCGCCAGCCCAGAATAGCCAGGTCGTAAGGTTTGTCATCTGCCGCTTTGGTCACGGCTTTGTTGAATGGCTGTTCGGAAAGTTCAACATCCAGAGAGGCCATACCGCTGCCGACTTCCTTACGGGCATCCAGCAAGTGGTCTTCCATTTTGGCCTGGTCCTGACCGATTCCCAGAATCGTCACCTGGCATGCGCCATACGGCCCAGGTAGCCGCCCTGGATCAGGGCGGATTGGCTGCGTAGGGAGCCGTCGGAGAGAATTAGGAAATTTAAACCGGGGTGGGAGAGCACATGCAAGCGCCGAATGCCGACCCACACCTGTTGGTTCATTTCGATGGGAAAACTTGTGCTTTGTTCCGGTGAACGGTTGACATCCATCACGAAGCCGGGGATGCCATATGGTGTGACCGGAGAAATGGCCCGGACGCCCTTAATGGGTGGCATCTCTACCCGGAGATGTTCATTGGGGCCATTGAAACCCATTTCAATGACCTTGCCCTGACCGAGTGGCAAACCACTAAGATTGGTCTCAGCTTTTGCCAGGTCGATATCCTCAGGACGGGAGAGAATTTGCGCCCGATGGCCGGCATGGAGGTCATAGGTTTCTGCGGGAATCGGAAATCCATGAGAGCCGAGGAAGACCTCATGGCCATTGCGTTGTCCAAGCAGCAGGTTGGCTGATCCGAGGAAGGAGGCCACATATTCCGTTTTAGGGAATTGATAGAGCTCATGCGGCGTTCCAACCTCGATCAGTCGTCCATAGTTCATTACGCCGATCCGGTCCCCCAGGTCAAAGGACTCTTCCTGATCATGCGTTACCAATATTGCGGCAACCCCTAGTTGCCGTTGAATTTTCTTAAGACTTCTACGCAGTTCCACCCTAATTTTGGTATCCAGTGCACCGAGAGGTTCATCCAACAGCAGGACGTCCGGTTCAATGGCCAAGGCTCTTGCCAGGGCGACTCGTTGTTGCTGTCCCCCGGAGAGTTGGGCTGTCATTCGATTCCCCAACCCAACCAGGCCCACCAATTCCAGAAGTTCATCCCGCCTGCGTTGGCGTTGATCCATCGGAACTTTTCGGACCCGCAGACCAAACTCAATGTTCTGAGCGACTGTCATAGATTGAAAGAGGGCATAATTTTGAAAGACAAACCCAATATTACGCTTTTGAGGTGATTCATGGGAAACATCCCGACCATGCAGCCAGACTCGCCCCTGATCCGGTTCGATAAGCCCAGCGATGATGTTCAGAACGGTGGTCTTTCCACTGCCGCTGGAACCCAGCAGCACAAAAAATTCGCCATTGTCAATTTCCAGGTTGACATTATTGACGACAACCTGGCGGCCATAATATTTACTGATATTTTCCAAGCGAATCGACATTAAATCCTCTGACTGAAAAAGAGCCAAGCATTGGAGCCTGGCCTTGATTTCCATTAAATTCTAATCAGAGGATGTGACCTGCATTGTGATAACCCTGTGACAAGGGTGTGATATTTTTTGTGGAAAATGGGGCTAAGGAGTGAAACTGTAGCCGATTCCAGGGTGGTTTTGAATCATTTTGGGGTCGCTGGGGTCAATTTCCACTTTTTGACGCAGGCGGCGGATCAGCTGCCGCAGCATTTCGTGGGTGGCGCCGCCGGGACCCCAAATGTGATCAATCAGGCTGTTGGTCGGGAGCACCTGGTTGATGTTCAGAAATAATACTTCCATCAATTGGCTTTCCAGACGGGTGAGTACCACAGGATCGGAATCCCCGCGTGTAAATTCATGCCGGTTTGGATCGAAGCAGATATCTTTAACGGTGAAGGGGGCTGACGAGAGTATTTGCCCTTCTCCCGCACGACGGAGGACTGTGTGCACCCGGGCAACCAACTGGCGGGGGCTGAAGGGTTTGAGGATGTAATCATCGGCACCTAGATTCAAGCCCTTGATGATGTCCTCTTCCTCGTCGCGCACGGTGAGCAGGATGATGGGAACATTGGAGCTTTTTCGGATCTCACGGCAAACATCGAAACCATCCCGCAGTTGGCTTTCACCAGGCAGATTGACATCCAGAAGGATGATATCAACCGATTCCTGATGGAAAACTCGGATGGCCTCGGGGGTGTCGTAGGCCAACATGGTCTCAAATCCAGCCCTGCGGAGTGTGAAGGCAAGGAGTTCTGATAGGGTGCGGTCATCATCAACGATTAGAGCTTTCATCAATCACCTCCAGAGGTGGTTGGCAGGGTGAACCAGAAAAGTGCGCCACCGGTTTCCAGGTTGCGGTAGCCAACCTGGCCGGATTGAGCTTCGATAATGGCTTTCACAACGGATAAACCCAGTCCAAGCCCCAATTGCGGGGCATCTTCTGCGGATTTTGGCGTTAGGAAGCGGTTGAAGACTTGATTTTGCAAATTCTCAGGAATGCCTGAGCCCTGATCCTGCACTTCCACCAGGATGGCTTTCTCAATCAAAAGGGTGCGAATGGTAATTTGGCTTCCCTGCGGACTGTGCTTGATGGCGTTGGAAAGGAGATTGATCAGCACCTGGATTGTTCGCCGTTTATCCGCCTCACGACGATATCTTGTTTTGCTTCGGGACTCTTGATGGAGACGCTATGCAGACGGGCAATTGGCTCCATGGTCATTACGGCATCCTCCACAATTTGGCTGAAAGTAACCGGTTGTGGGTTAACCTTGAAACGGCCACCTTCAATGCTGGCGGCTTCGATCAGGTTGTCAATCAGCGATTGGAGATTGACAATGCCGATATTAATTGTATGAAGGAGTTTTTCGATTTCAGGCGGCGTGAGGTCGGGCAGCTGATCAACCAGAAGTTCCACAGATGCCGAAAGCGCTGCCAGTGGAGTCCGAAATTCATGGGTGATATTGGCCATGAATTCGCCGATCAGATGATGGATGCGTTCTTCATCGGTAACATCCCGGATCACCAGGGCTGTGGTTGCGTTGCCGGCATCCGGCGGGATAAATTCTGAACGGGAAACGGCCAGCAGGACTTCATTCTCACCCATCAGGACCGGTATCCGGCGGACCTGATCTACCAGGGGGATCTGCTGGCTAAAGTGATCTTCGCCGGGCATGGTTGTGAGGATCTCGTCAATGGGCGCACCGATGATCTCAGAAGGTGTTTTGCCGGTGAGCCGGAAGGTGGAAGCACTGGCAAAAGTCACATAATGGCGGTTGTCCAGCGTGAGCAGGCCTTCCACAATGGCATTGAGCAGCCCTTCAATCCAAATCTTTTCCTTTTGGAGCTGATCCAGGGAGTGCTTAAGGCTGACCCGCGCATCTTCAAGCGCATTCGCAAGCTGGTCAATCTCCCAAAGGTTAGAGACAGTGTTCAACTGGTTGGTGAGATCACCTTCCCGCAGACGTGCTGCGGATTGGGCTAACTCATTGAGTGGTTTGCTGATTTTCCTGGATATGATGACCGCGAGGATCGCTGCCAGGAGGCTGATGAGCGCCAGGATGAGAGCAATGATCCAGCGTAATTGCCGATTCACCTGGATATACGGCGCAACTTGGAGAAAAGCCAGCCACTGCTGATCCGGATTATCTAGACCGTCCAGCGTCTTGACCATCACCATTTGGCTTTCCTGCCCTTCAGCCAGCAGGGAAAGGATTTGATAATCGGTCAGGGTGTTTGGCTTGATGCCAACAAGTTCCGTGGCTTGAACGGACAGGTTGCTGGTGACCAGGTCCTTGTCAATGTAAAAGCATAGTCCAGTCCGCTTTGGGTCGTAAATTCCTCAAAGATTCCGCTCAATTGTTGCCCGACCACGATATGGTTTCCGTTTGCCAGTTGGGCGTGGGTGACCATCCAGGCTGTTCCTGTGATGGAAAGGATGTTGCCTGATGATGGCGCTTCGCATAGACTGCTGGGGGTCTCCGAACTGGCGGAAGCAACCAGGGTTTCCCCATCACATATCAGGATGGCATCAAAACCGGAGCTGCTTTGGATGCCTCCCAGGTAGGTTTGAAGAGTTTCTGAATCGGCATTGATTGCCAAAAGAGATTTCAGGGTGGGGCGCTGGACCAGCAGGACAGCCAGATTATCCAGTTGATTAAGTTTGCTGTCCAAAAGGGCTTGGGTGGTATGATCGGCCTGATCCAACAGGGCTTTGAGTTGGGTTTGGGTTTGATGTTCCAGTACAAGCGTTGCAGGAATGCCCAAAGTCAGGATCGTCCCGAGAGTGAATGCCACAAAGATGACGATCAATTGAACCGTAAATCGCTTAGGTGAAAGCTGAAGGCGAAGTTTACGGAGGTTCATGTTATACGATAGCCTTTCCAAGAGATTGGACCTTGCCAGATTGTTCACCTCAAATATAGCATTGAAGCCCATGCTTGACAATGTATCCTGAAAATCCAGTGACATTAATAAAGATTTTACAAAAATTGCGGTTTTTCCATTGGATTCAACGGAATCCTGACCTATAATGTTATTGTTAATTTTTCAGGAGGAGTACGTATGATCGCCATTATTACTGATAGCACTTGTGATATCCCTGAAGATATTATTGGAAAATATGGAATTATTGTTGTTCCTCAATACATCATTTGGGATGACCAACAATTTCGCGACCGGGTGGAGATTCAACCGGTTGAATTCTATGAACGGTTAACCACCGACGCAAAACGACCGACAACAGCCCAGGCTAGTGCCGGTGATTTCTTGACAGCGATTAATCAAGCGCTAGAACTCGGCGCGACAGAGGCCGTGATCCTAACGGTATCCAGTGCGATGTCGGGTACATATAATAATGCTAAACAAGCCTCAGCAGACGCCTCAATCAGAGTGGAAGTGATTGATTCAAAAGGCCCCACCATGTCATTGGGATGGCAGGTATTAACAGCCGCCCGCGCCAGGGATGATGGAGCAAGCCTGGACGATATTGTTAATAAGGTTGCCAAGGTCCGGCCGGTATGGTGCAGATGGTTGCAATGGAGACATTGGAATATTTGCAATATGGTGGTCGCATAGGTGATGCCGTCAAATGGGTGGGAACATTCTCAAGGTGAAACCACTCGTTTCAATCGACCACGAATCAGGTCGGGTGCAGCCAACCGGGCTGGCCAGGACTCAGCATGCGCTCAAGGAAATGCTCTATAAGAAGTTCTTTGAACAATTGGCTGGCGGCAAGAAGCTTCATATTGCCGTTCTGCATGGCAATGCATTGGAAGAAGCTCAGAAGCTGGTGGAGCGGATCAATAAAGATATCAACCCAGTGGAACTGCTGGTCAACATCACTGGGCCTGTTCTGGGGATCAACACCGGGCCGGGTGCGTTGGCTCTCTGCGGTTACGCCGAAGAATAATCGCAGCTAGTTAAAATTAAAATAAAAACGCCCTAACTCAGTAATGTTCGGTTGAGAGGGGCGTTTTTTGATATTATTTTTTTGGTGAAACAAAACCACGGTGTATTTTAGTCCTGGGCTTGCCTAATCAATAGGTAGCGGTTTTTGGGACTGGTTTTCACGACATCCCATCCTGGGAAGGGCATTTCTGCTTTGATCAGATCTTCCAAACTAGAGCGAATCTTGACTACCAGGTGATTCTCCTGCAGGAAGAGGAAATCAATTCCCTGGATGTGGTCAATTTCATTAAACTTCTCCTCCACCACTGAGAGATCATCCATCTTGTCAAAGCCTTCAATCCAGACAACCCATTGATTGTCATCTAAATTGATACTTTCCAAAATATTGACATAGACCTGCTGTTGATCTTGTCCTTTGGATTCTTCCACTGTTTCAGCGGCTGGCTGGTCTAAGTCTGCCAGTGATCCTGAATCTAAACTTTGATAGGTGACCACATATTGATCTGATCCTAAAGCTGATTGGAGGGCGGTTTTGGCCTGAAGAAGGATTTCATCCTCTGTGATGGCATCTTGCGGGAAGCTGGCAATACCTGCTTTTACCTGAGCATCACATGATTTGTTGATTTTCTGAATTAACCGCTGGGTGAGGATCAGAGCACCCTTATCCCCTGTCTCGGGAAGGATCAACCCCAATTGTTCGTGTATGAAGGCGATATCCAAATTCGTGCGGATGCCATCCAAAAGAATCTCAGCCACTTTCTTGTTGACCTTTTGGAGGTCTTCCTCGGAGAGTTGGTCTCTTTGGAGGTAATCAAAAAGGACCATCGCGACATCGTTGTGATAGCGTCGCCCACGCAGGATTTCTGTGATTAGAGTTTGGTTCGCAAATTTCCAGCGCATCAGGGAGGTGGCCTCATCGTAGATCACCAGGGAATCAGCGACTTGTTGAAGCCCGGCATATTTCTGATCTATCTTCCGAACAAAATGTGCATAAATATTACAGATGATGGCGGTGATCAGGAAAACGGCCGTTCCCATCACTATTGAAACAATGAAAACCAATCTGTTGTTAATCAGACTGTATCCTGTGGCAGCAAAGACACCCGTAGCGATGATCAAACTCACCCATGAGGCAAAGGGGAATAGATCTGTCAGTGCAAATACTATGATGAGCAGGTTGAGTGCCATCCCAACAACGCTGAGTTTGGTGCATAGTAAATGAATACATAGGCTCCAACCATGTTCCACAAAACCAACAGGAGGATATGCAGAAATAGTTTTCGGATTTGAAGATCGGTTTTATTTTTCATTTGTCACCTCAAGACTGATCATCAGGCGTCATATTCTGTCGTAATTGGATCAGATAAATGATAACGTATATTTCGTCACTCTCCTGGAAGCCAATCCAGGTTTGGTGGTTTTGGCTTCTTAGGGTATATTGTTCTGCTTGACTTTACGATAATAAATGGCTAACCTCTATGGGTGTAGTTTGGGATTTTGTCCCTAAAAAGCCATTCCCATAACATAGATATAAATAATAGTACGCGAAAATGAGTTGTGTCTAAGGTAAATGACTCTGTTTCATTTCATTAAGAAGTCAGTTTCATAACACAGGCACCCGCTTTACTGTTCTATTATATTGAAGCGAGGTCTCAGATCATGCTCATTTATGATAGGCTTTTCCAGTATTGGACACATTTTTGGGTAGAAAATTAAAAAACGAGAATCAATCGCCAGATTATGTTCCATTTGGGATAAAACATTAATGAAAAACATGAAAGAAAATTAATTACACCTGAGCCTCCTATGCGCTATTATGTTGGATGAAAATGTCGCTCGCAATGAATAAACCTTTGTCATTCCGGCATTTGATGGCAGAATCCTGGCCAAGATCAGAATTTGGCAACGAATTTGCAATATGACCAGCTGAAGTATTAATTTTCTGATTGCAAGAAATTGATGAATTAATTAAGATTTTGTCATGTAAAAATAAGAATTTATTAATAATGGCACAAAACTTGCTCTAGATACTGTTGTGAAAATAGTGAGTTGAACCATAGCAACCCTTTAGTAGTATTAGGGTGCTGAGGAAAGGTTATGACAACGACTTCGTTCAAAGATAGATTGGCTAAGTTCAATGCGTTCTGGGAAGAACTTGAAACCAGTGAAGAGCTATCTCAGGTAAGTGATAAGGCTCTTCGAAAGGTCGTTCGTTTTCTTCCGGAAACATTGGCATGTCCTGATATCACCTCGACTCGCATTGTCTATATGGACAAAACCTATTCACATGGAAAGATCGGAAAGGCTACCCGTGAAATTGTTGAACCGATTAAAACATTCCAGAGCCAAATCGGTCAGGTTGAAATTCATTATTCGGAAAACGGGACGAAATGCAGCCGGACTGGTCTGGATGATGATGGATTAATTCTCAAGTTAGTCACGGAACGGCTTGGTGTTCTTTCCACCTTTATCGAAAAAGACATAGAAATTGAAAAGTTAAAAAGATGAAGCGCTCAATGCTTACGATCGGACGATTGAAGCTTGGGCGGCTGCTTTTGAAACACAACAGAAAGAAGCCAGCGGGCACACAGAAAGAGTTGTTAACCTGGCATTGGAATTGGCTCGGGAAATGGGCTTCCCCGACGAAGAATTGGTCCATATCCGACGCGGCGCACTGCTGCACGATATCGGCAAGATCAGCATCCCGGATGAAATTATTTCCAAGCATGGCAAGTTGACTGAAGAAGAATTCGATGTCGTCCGGCGGCATCCTCTATTTGCAAAGAAATGGCTCTCACAGCTTGAACTCCTCAAGCCTGCTTTACAAATTCCCTATTACCACCATGAAAGGTGGGACGGCAGTGGCTATCCATTGGGGCTGAAAGGGGAGGATATCCCCCTGGCCGCCAGAATGTTCTCCGTCATAGATGTGTGGGACGCGCTCACCTCAGACAGGCCTTATCGCAGAGCCCTAAGTAAGGAAGAAGCGCTCAACCTGATCATTTCGCAATCCGGCTCCCACTTTGATCCGAAGGTCATTGAACATTTTATCAAGGTACTCTCCAATGAAAACCTGATCAATGCTCCGCATCAGCTTAGGATCCAGGCTTTTGGCGGAGAGAAGGTTTGGCTTCAGAATATTCTGATCACGACCAGTGACTGGCAGGTACATGCCGCCAAGGAAATGTTCTTTGTCTTTTTGGCCCATCCCGGTGGGCTGACCAAAGAGCAGGTTGGGTTATATATGTGGCCGGATGCTTCCACTGAGGAATTGGACATCAAGTTCAAGAATACCCTCTATCGCTTGCGCAGCGCTGTCGGTAAGCAGGTGATCTTGCTTGCGGAAGGGATGTACCGCTTCAATCCCATGCAGGAATATGCCTTTGATGTGGAGATCTTCCTGACCTCCATTCAACGGGCAAATGAAGCGGATGAACCCCGGCAGAA
>LQAJ01000285.1_pt1 | contig 14338 bp, 13 predicted proteins | sample 1535811 | NCBI WGS metagenome assembly LQAJ01 (sample SAMN04331587, study PRJNA305678) | bioreactor metagenome | isolation source: bioreactor_6 inoculated with Wadden Sea sediment 2nd replicate of a... | place: Germany: Wadden Sea, Janssand Flat
ATCATGCCCCCCTGCCCGAGTTCGGCATCCCATACATTCGCCCGGAAATCCGCCATGGAACGGCGGACTTTGCCCTTCTTCTCAAACGGGGTTCTGGCACGAATAAGCTGCCACTCTTCGCGGCGGGTCAGGCGCTTGAGCAGTCGCGGCCTCTTTATCTTCCCGAGATACTCAGCCAGATTTTCGGTCAGCCATGCCCATGTTTCATCATCAATAGGCTCCATGACCGCATCTGCCTGTGAAAACCCGTCAATGGGACCACGCACGAAAATACGCCCGCCGACCATTCCGACACAGGGACGATAGCCAAGGACGTTTGTCGAACTCTGGGCATCATGCCCGCAGACAACAGCCGTGCCGCCCGCCATGAACTCGGCGAAATAGTCGCCGACCGATCCGAGCACCCATAATTCCGGCGGAGCAAAGCGAGGGTTCGTCTTGGTCATGGTCATGCCACGGGCGCCGATGTCACCCGCAACAAAGACCTTGCCCTGAGCCATGGCATTACACGCGCCGTTGCTGGCACTGCCATGCACAACTATCTCGGCCCCAGCGTTCAGCCAGCCGATGTCATCGGACGCGTCACCCAGAATCTCAATGGTCGTGCCGGGAAATCCCTTGGAACCGATACGCTGGCCCGGTGCCCCCGTAATAGTGACGTGGATCGGCTCCTCCTTTGAAATCCAGAGCCGACCGCCGATGCCATGCTGGCCCATGGCGTCTATTTCAAGCTTGCGGGCACAGGTTCGAACAGCAGTCTGAACACGCTCTTCAAGGATGCGCGACTCAATGCGAACGCCGTCTTCATGCCCGTCTATACGATATATCTTCTTAGCCATTTCTCTCTCCAAACCTAGATCACGTACTTGATGTCGAGACGATCTGCGACGTGCTTGTCACTGACACCGAGAGCGTCAGACATGCCGATAGGCAAGGACGTGGAACGTCCCAGCGGTGCGAACACCTTGCGCAGTTCCGTGTCAAAGCTCAGGTAGAAATCCACGACGCGCTCGGCAACCTTTTCAGGATCGAGACGACGGTAGACTCTCGGGTCCTGCGACGTGATGCCCTTGGGACAGACGCCGATGTTGCAGACATTGCAACGGTCTTTTTCACTGCCCACACATCCGGCTCCGGCCTGCATAACATACTTGCCGATCTGCACCATGCTCGCTCCGAGCATGATGAGCGCAGCGGCATTGGCCGCAAGATTGCCATGCTTGCCGATACCGCCTCCCGCGATGAGCGGGATTTCATTCTGAGCGCCGGAAAGACACAACGCCTTGTAGCAATCACGCAGATTGGAAGCGATGGGATGCCCCATGTGATTCATGGAAACATTGTACGCCGCACCGGTGCCACCATCTTCACCATCAATGGCAAGTCCGGCTGCATACGGATTACGCACGAGGTTGTTCAACACTGCCAACGACGTCGAAGATGCAGAGATTTTCGGATAAACCGGCACACGGAATCCCCAGGCCATGGACATGGACTGAATCATCTTTGAAACAGACTCCTCAATGGAGTACTGCGTCTGGTGCGTTGGCGGACTCGGCAGACTTACGCCCTTGGGTACACCGCGAATGGCAGCGATAAGCTCATTGACCTTGGACCACATGAGCAATCCACCGTCACCGGGCTTGGCACCCTGACCGTATTTGATCTCAATGGCACACGGATCTTCTTTCATCTCGGGGATGGCGTGAATGATCTCATCCCATCCGAAATACCCGGAAGCGATCTGCAAAATAACATATTTCAGGAAACGGGAGCGCAACAGACGCGGCGGACACCCACCCTCGCCCGTACACATGCGCACAGGCATGTTCAGCTCTTCATTGAGATACGCCACGCCCATCTGAAGCCCTTCCCACATGTTCGGGGAAAGCGCACCAAAGGACATGCCGCCGATGACAAGCGGATAGATTTCACGAACCGGCGGTTTCCAGCCATTCTCCCGGTGACACTTTATCTCGTCCTCGGGGGACAGGATGCGCCCAAGCAGGGTCCGCATCTCGAATTCGTGACGCCCCGCATCAAGCGCTGGGTCGGTCAGCATGGAAATACGAATGAATTTCAGCTGATCGAGCAGGCTTTCGCTGCTGTTCCGACGACCGCCGCGTGTCCGGGACTGGCCACCGCGATTATTCTGAAACCGAAGTGTCGTGGAGTCGTACTCTCTCTGCGGCTCGATGGCATTGTTAGGGCAAACCATGTTGCACATGGAGCAGCCGATACAGGCATACGCGGGGTCCGTGCGCTGCCGAATTCCGTAAAAGGTGGAAAACTCGTTCGTCGGTTTGGCCGCCAGCCCCATGGACGTCTTAATCTCGCGTTTGCGAAACACACCCAGTTCAATGGCATTGACCGGACAGACCGAAGTACACCGCCCGCACTTGGTGCAGGTATTGATATCCCACTTGACCTGCCAAGGCAGATCCTTACGACTTAAGGTTGAAGGCGTAATGGGTCTTTCTGAGAGCATTGGACAACCTCCCGGCAATCGGGTCCAACAATTGCCGTATCAAGATGCATAGGTTGAAAATCTTTACTTTTATCTCGTTCGGGAATGGCGGCATTCAATCCGCAAATCTCCGAGGAAAAGGCATAAATACCGAGTTCCGGATTGCCTCCGACCACGCCGGGGCGCAGCTTCTTGCGATCCTGAACCATAAACATGGTGCCGTCTTCAAGACAGCCGATGATGCAGTTGGGTCCATCAATAATCAATTTCCGACAGGCCCTCTTCAGACTGGAAAGAAATTCGCGATCCTGATGATCCACCATCTCCTCATCACTCATGGGGTAATGACATGCTTGTACGCACTAATATCAAGACCGAGTTTCTTGGTGGCATAATGCGCAATATGCGTAAACACCTCGGAATCGGACTGATACCCTTCGTAACCGGTCACACCGCGAGACTGGAGATACTCTTTAATGGGAACAAACGCTGTATTCTCACCATTGGTCATGGTGCCGACGCCCTCAATGAAAAAGGGATGGCAGGCATACAGGTTAATGGCGTAGTTGGTGTTCTGACGGCCCTGAGCAAGAATATGACGGGCATGCAATTCCTCTCTGCCAAGCTGGAGATACTCTCCGATAGCCAAGGGATCGCCCACCTCTTTGATCATGATGGTATCCGGCCAAAAGGAAAAGACCATCATGTCACCGGTCCTTTCCCCCTCTGCACGCAGGTCGAGCCGCATCTGCACGAGCTGTTCATCCCGCTTGGCCTTGGGCAGTGCCAGCCACTCCTCTGACATGATATATGCCAGTGACGCATAGGTACCGCGCCGCGGAGTTCCAGACGGAGGCCGGGACTCAGGCTTGAACATGGCGGAATACTTGGCGCGATGCCCCCGTTCAGCCATATATTCATAAACCCGCTTCAACCCGGCGTCAGTAAAAATGCCGGATAGAATGGGATTTTCCTTCAAATCTTCAAAAGGACCGCCAAGCCCGCTGAGATACAGGCCCACACCAGAACCGTCATGCCCTTCTTTCATGACATTGAGGGCATCGATGGCGCGCATGGGTGACACCGGGTCGCGGCTTGTGAGCGCAAATAAACGGCACATAAACTCAAATAACCCCACGGTTAAAAGTTGCCGGATTCAACACAGCTTCGAAAACGCCATGCAATCCACCCTGTTTAAAAATACAAAAAATTAACGTTTTTGAAAAAATGCGATTTTTATTCATTCGCAAAAAATCCAATCACAACCGCCATAACGTCGATTCACACTAGACCAAAACAAAATACGGTGCAACCAATCAAAGAACAGCAAAATTGACACTTTTGTCAGCAAGAGCATTTTCCATACGAAAACAGGTCACATTTATCCCCAAGAGTGTTTTCACCCACTTTCTACCAGTCCACCCTTCGCCGCAAACACAGAATGCTTGTGTGCACTTCTTGTTCATTCTTCAAAAGGCAAAAACTTAGCATTACTTTGCAACACCACCCATACACTTCACTTTAACCGAATCCGTGCAACCAAAGCCACCTGAAACCACCCTTGCAGACATTATTATTTTCCAAAAAGAAAACCGGAAGACCACACCATTCTTAAATGTGCCATCTTTCACAATTGGTGTTTGACATGCCATTTGAGTTTCTGTAGACCAACTCCCCGACGCACGAGGAAACACCTCAATGCGCCACTGGTAGAGAAAAAATCCGAAGGCACTTGCTCCTTTCTCAAAGTGGCTTGAGAAAAACGGAACAAGCAGGCCAGAGCTGAAGAATATCTGTGATTGCGATTTGGGGACGCAGGACTTTCGACAACGACGGATTATGCTTGAAAAGCATACGCAGCAAGACAAGACAAGCATGTTTCTTGATCGGTCGCCCCGGTCTGAATCATTTAAATTAATGGATTAAATACAATGGATAACGCACAACTTCACATGGCCCCCATGATCTCCGCCCCCGCAACTCAGCCCAAGATGGAACACTATGTCCCGGAAAAGGGTGTCTGCACCAAAGAAATCAACTTTGTAGTTGAAAATGGCAGCATCGACTACGTCGAGTTCGGAGGCGGCTGCGAAGGCAACCTCAAGGCTATCGCCTCCATGATCGAAGGCATGCATGTCGATTTCGTTCTGGATCGTTTCAGCGGCATCACCTGCGGCTCCAAAACCACTTCCTGCGTGGACCAGCTGTGCCACGCCCTGCGTGAAAAGATGGCAAAAGAGCAGTCCAAATAAGTTCTTCCAGACTTTCACTACAGATTGAAATGGCAAAGAAAAAGAGTCAGCGGTTAACCGCTGACTCTTTTTCTTTGTCTCGTTGTCAGGCCTCTGGAAATTCCGGGAGGCCCCTATTCAAACTACTCGGCAAAAGGATCGGCCTTAATGGTTTCCCGTACTGCCACAGCAAGAAAATCAGCCGGGGAAATGCCATACTCGCGACAGTATTTTTCCATGCGCCCAACCAGATGCGTATGCATGACAACTTCAAACTCCTCGAAGTCACTGCCGTCTCCGACGAACCTCAACAAAATGGCTTTCCGCCCCTTGTTTTCTGGTAAGGCCAGCAGCTCCTTTTTCCCGGTAGCCTCAGGCAGCTCATTCCCCTCTTCAAGATACATCTCAACGTAAAGAGCCAGAGCCTCGTGCGCTTGATCAACAGCTTCATTGAGGTCTTCACCAAACGTAGAGCATCCCGGGAAATCGGGGAAAGTCACGCCAAAGCCCTGCTTCTCTTTTTCAAACAAAGCGACATACTTCATATATACTATCCTTATTACTACAGTCTTTTAATGAAAACTATTCACTCACATTCGGGAATGCTTCCATAACCCGCCGACTTACAAGCATGAACACCTCTGACTGTTCCTGCAAATGACCGGCAAGCGTTTCTGCCTCCTCGCCGGAACCACAGAATAAATCCATACGCGTCCCCTTGATGGCTCCCCCGGTGTCCTGTGCCAGCACAAGCGACATGAACGGATCGGATTCGCCATTCTCGTAATCCATAAGCAACGTCTTGAGAGCAAGCACACTGCCCAATGGAACCATGGTCCGATCCACAGCCGCGCTGACACGTGGCACAAGAATGGAATTGATAGACCCATATGGGCCGTCATCGGATAACCGGAAAAACACGTAGCTGGGATTCTCGAACATCAACTGCTGTGCGGTTTCGGGATTAGCATTAAGGAATGCCCGAATACGCTGCATGCTCATTTTCTCACGCGGGACATGACCACGCTCAATCAGCAATCTGCCGATGGAAACATACTTGTGACCGTTTTTACCGCCATAAAGGATATGCTTCACAGACCCATCCGGCAACACGAGACGGCCGGATCCCTGAATCTGAAGAAAAAATATATCCACAGGATCTTTGGCCCATGCAATCTCACGCCCTCTTCCGGCAAGCACGCCCTTCCCGTCAATGGCTTCCCGGTCAAAATACGGCTCAATGCCTTCCTCACCCATACGGTAAACAAGCGACTGCCCTTTCCAGCGATAGTGAAAGCTACTGAGGTTCGTTGTTTTCAAATCCTCGGGCACACCATAAAGCGGATATTTGAAACGATCATCCGGCGTAAGAGAAGCTTCCAGCCATGGCTCGTAGTAACCAGTCAACAACGTTCCCGGTGCCACCTTGAGCCATTGAAAACGTTCGGCAACCAGACGAGGATTACGATCAAGCTGCGGCAACAGCCCGATAAGTTCGGCCACACTGTCGCCCAATTGCGCCCATGTCAGGACAAGTCCGGGACGATTCACGCACACCGCATTCTGCGGACGCCTGAGAATGTAACCAAGACTGTCCTCAAGGGCCGGACGCAAAGCGGTCCAGGATCGCAACCCCTGCAACCGAGTGGAAAGATGTGCCGCGAGGCTTTCAGCCTCACTGTCACCAACCCGCTGATAGGCAGGAGTCTGATCAATTGAAGGAACCCCGCTTTTCTGCGGACATCCGAAGCAGGCAAGCAGGACTGAAAAGCCAAAAACAACACACAAAAACCGCCGTAGCGTCAGCACTCTTTCACCTCGGAATCATTAAGATCATCCGCATATTCTTCCATATAAATCTGCAACATCACCATGACAAAACTCAGGATAAGCGGACCATAAAAGATTCCAAGCATTCCGAAGCTGTACACCCCGCCAAGAATGGCGAGAAAAATATAGAACGTGGACACACGGGACGCTTCCCGCATGAAGATCGGACGAAGAACCGTATCAATGCCGACAACAAACACACCACACCAAAGGGCCAGAAAAATTGCCATTTTCCAATCTCCGGACAGCAACAGATACGCAACCGAAGGCACCCATACCAGACCAGTACCAAGGACCGGAATCAATGACGCCAACGCCATCATCGCTCCCCAGAAAAAAGCGGGAATACCGGCGATGGCAAGTCCGACACCGCCTGCGAATCCCTGCAGGACCGCGACAAGCAAACACCCCATGAGCACTCCACGAGCAACCCGCTTGAGACTGTCGATTATGTAGTCTTCCTGTCGAGGACGCAACGGAGAGAGGTGCTTGAGGTATTCCACCATTTTGCCGCCATCACGGAGAAAATAGAACAGAATGAAAACCATCAGCAGAAAATGCAGCACCAATTTCATGGCGTTGCGAACAAATCCTGTCCCGGCCGAAAGCATGGCTTGGGCAAATTCCTTTGAATACTGGATGAGACTGGCCTGAATATCCATTTCATTAATACGTAGAAACGGCAATTCCATATGAATCCAGTTCATGTATTTATTCAACAGGTCATTACGAGCCAGAGAATCGACGTCGGCTGTCGCTATCCATGAATTCAATGACACCAGGGATTCCACCCCCTGACTCATGAGCGCCATTACCAGAAAACCCATGGGCAAAAGCAGACAAAATACGATAATTCCGACAGTAATCAGCGAAGCCCACGAACGATGCCCCTTGGTCACCTCGAGCGCCCAAGCAAAGACCGGCGCAAACAGCACGGCCAGCACAGTAGAGAAAATCAGCGTATGCAAAAACGGTTCAATCAGTGAGAAACCGAGATACAAGGAAAGAAACAGCAGAAGAATGAGAAACACCTTGTAGATGCCACCCGACAGTAAGGATGAAGAATCAGTATTATTGCTCATGTAATGGACATACTCCGAGATTTCCTTTTGGATACTCAGTTTTTCTTCATTTATCCAGAGTCGATTGCACGATGGACGCGACCGTATCAATATCCACCGGCTTGGCAATATAATCGTCCATCCCAGCGTGCATGCACCGCTGCTCATCTCCCCACATGGCATGGGCGGTCAGAGCAATGATGGGAATATCGGGATTGAAACAACCGGTTACCGGTTCACGAATGGCCCGGGTAGCCTCAATTCCATTCATGATCGGCATTTCAACGTCCATGAGAACGACATCAAACTGCTCCGTCTTGAGTGCGTCCACAGCCTGCAACCCATCTTCGGCCAAGACCACTTCACATCCCATTTTCTCAAGCAATCTGGTAATATACCTCTGATTAACAAGATCATCCTCGGCAACCAGCACCTTAGCACCGGCAAGGGGTTTCTCATCCGCCATGACAGCCGCAGACGGCGTTTGCTGCTCATAACGGCTCACTTTAAGTGGAACCGTAAATGAAAAACTGCTCCCTTTACCTTCTTCACTGCTGCAATGAATGGAACCGCCAAGAATGGTCAACAACCGATTCACGATGGCAAGCCCCAATCCCAACCCACCGGTTCCATGAGACAGATGGTCCTCAGCCATAGAAAAGCAGTCAAAAATCTCATCCATCTTCTTTTCAGGTATGCCGATACCAGTATCCTGCACAATAACCTGCACGGCAATCGTCCCATCTTCAAAGACAGCCTTGCCGTCGTCATCAATTGAAGCCGGAGAGACATCAACCATTACCAACCCTGACTTGGTAAACTTCACGGCATTATTGATTAAATTGCCTAATATTTGTCGCAATTTACCTGAATCCCCTCGCAACCATCCCGGCATTGCAGGCGACATTGAATAATCAATTTTAAGCCCTTTCCCCACGGCAGCACGGTGATACTGGGACAAGATTCCCGTCAGTAAATCCTCAAAACGAAAATCCATCTCCCGACTCTTCAGGGTGCTGGCTTCAAGCTTGGAATAATCAATGATCTGATTAAGCACCGATAACAGGGACATGGCTGAATCCTTGATGAGTTGCACATTCTCCCTGTATTGCTCATCAAGGTCGGAAAGCAGCAGTAATTCAGACATACCGAGACTCCATTCATGGGAGTCCGCAACTCGTGACTGATAGTTGCCAAAAATGATGTTTTGGCTCGATTGGCGCTTTCAGCAGCCAGTTTGGCCTTCTTTAACTCCCGTTCCATTTGATGCTTGTATAGGCCGACCTCAATGGCGGACTTGAGTTCCTTGTGGTCCACCGGCTTGAGAAGATAACCGAACGGTCCGGATTCTTTGGCCCAACCAAGCGTTTGGTCATCGGCATAAATCGTCAAAAAGATTACTGGGACATCGTAACGCCGCGCTATCTCGCCTGCAGCCTCAACTCCATCCATGGCTCCTTCAAGACGTATATCCATTAAAACAAGGTCAGGACACAGCGTTCCAACAAGCTGCAAGGCCTCTTCACCTGAGGCGGACATCCCGGCAACTTCGAACCCGGCGCGCTCAAGGGCTGCCTGAATATCGAGCCTAGCCACAGCATCATCTTCAACGACCAAAATCTTTTCAACTGACATGCAACCACCTTTTCACGGCAATCAACAAAAAATGAATTCTCAGCCAATCCAGATTGTTATCACAGGAACGCTATCACCGTAACCCCGTTAAAAACATTATTTAGTGTCCCTTTACATCATTTCCCAAACTTTAGACAAAATGAACATTCATCGCCACACCCAATCCACCGAGCCGCAAAAACGTACATAGTTCGGCCCACAAAAGAATTGGCGCAACAATCAACACCAGCAACCATTGCAGCAGCTACAAGGAGAGATTGTACACACCTTGTTTTTTTTATTTCAAAAAGCTATGAGAAAGTGTCGTTTACCAGACAATATACATTTTTGTCTGATCGACACCTGTTAAGGATCCAAAAACCCGACATGACTGTTTACCCGGACAGTCGCTGTTTTACCCGGACAGCGGTCGGAGCTGAGGAGACCACCAACCCATGTTTCATTGGAGGAAAGGATGAAACGCATTATCGCAATTGTCGCTCTACTGTCTCTGCTGCTGTGTGCGGCCATGTCGGCCAACGCTGCAGACATCAATCTCGCCAAAAAATCCACTCTGGAAAAAATCGTCCAAAGCGGCGAAACTCCGTGTCGGCCTTGAAGCTGGGTACATGCCCTTTGAAATGACTGACAAAAAGGCAATATAGTCGGTTTCGATGTAGACATGTGTAAAGAAATGGCAAAAGCCATGGGCGTTAAACTGACCGTCGTCAACACAGCCTGGGACGGCATCATCCCCGGCCTGCTGTCCAACAAATATGACATTATCTCTTCCGGAATGACCATCAATCAGGAACGCAACCTGAAGGTCAATTTCGCCAATCCCTATATCGTAGTTGGACAAACCGCACTTATTCACAAAAAATACGCCGACGGAATCAAGTCTTACAAAGACCTGAACAACCCCAAGTACACCATTACCTCCAAGCTCGGCACCACTGGTGAGCAGGCCGTCAAGCGCATGTTCCCCAAGGCACAGTACAAATCCTTTGAGACCGAGTCTGAAGCCATGCTGGAAGTTCTGAACGGCAAGGCCGCAGCGACAGTTTACGACCTGCCCATGACATCCATCTTCTACGCGGAACGCGGCAGGGATGCAGGCATGATCTTCCTGAACAAACCCTTCACCTACGAGCCGCTGGGCTGGGCCATCAACAAAGGTGACCCGGACTTCCTGAACTGGCTCAACAACTTCCTCGTCCAGATGAAGAACGACGGCCGCTACGACCGCATCTACAATAAGTGGTTCGGCTCCAACAACTGGCTTAAAAACGTCCAGTAAAATCCGCCCCGATCAAACCGGGGACCGTCAAACGGTCCCCGGTTATTTTTTCGAGCTTTAATCACATAGAGTTATTACATGACCAATACGGCAAAGGTTGCCTCCCAATCGGGCGGCAACAGAGATCTTTTCTGGAAGATAGTCTATTTCGTTGGACTGTTCAGTATCTGTCTCGGTTTTTACGTCGCGACCGAACAGGCTGACTACATCTGGCGTTGGAACCGCCTCCCACGGTATTTTTACTACGTCGACACTATTGACGTGAATGCGGAAATTGAAGGTGAAGTCTCTTCTATCAGCCACAAGGACGGCGAGTCTGTAGTCATCATCCAAGGTGACGGGGAGTCGGAATACTACACAATTCCCGGCTCCGACATTCGCGTCAGTGAAGGCGACATCATCTACATGGGTGATACCATCGGTGTATACGAAGAAGGGAGAAAGGGCCTCTTGGTAGACGGCCTCATCATCACCATCGAAGTCAGCATCGTCTCTATTATATTCGGCATTTTCCTTGGCCTGTTTACTGGATTGGCTCGTATATCGACGAATCCGGCCCTAAAATGGTCAGCCATCACCTACATTGAACTCATTCGAGGGTCACCTCTACTCGTCCAGATCATGATCTGGTATTTTGTCATCGGCACGCTCATCAACAACCTGCTGGTCAAGGGCGACCTGCCTCAAATTCCCGAGCTATGGTTCGGTATTGCATCCCTCGCCATCTTCGCCGGAGCCTATGTCGCTGAAATCGTCCGGGCCGGTATCCAATCCATTCACAAAGGCCAAATGGAAGCAGCGCGCTCACTCGGCATGACCAAGGCCACTGCCATGCGCAAAATAATCCTGCCGCAGGCGTTCAAACGCATCTTGCCTCCATTGGCAGGACAGTTTATCAGCCTCATCAAGGACTCTTCGCTGCTCGGTGTCATCGCTATCCGCGAACTGACCAAGGCGACCCGCGAAGCCGTGACCACAAGCCTCATGCCCTATGAACTCTGGTTCCTGTGCGGCATCATGTATCTGGTCATCACTTTCGCATTGTCCATGTTTGTTCAATACTTAGAAAAACGGACCGCCGAGGCCTAGCAATGATTGATGTAAAAAACGTATACAAAACCTTCTTCGTTCCGCACGAAATCCAGGCCCTGCACAACGTCTCGTACCATATCGACCCCGGTGAAGTGGTCGTCGTCATCGGCCCGTCTGGCTCGGGCAAATCTACATTCCTGAGATGTCTGAACCGCTTGGAGCACGCCAACGAAGGTCATATCATGATTGACGGAATCGACATTCTCGATCCCAAGACGGACATCAACAAAGTCCGCATGGAAGTAGGGATGGTATTCCAGTCCTTCAACCTTTTCCCGCATCTGACCGTGCTCGAAAACGTCACAGTCGGCCAGACATCGGTCCGCAAGCGAGGCAAGAAGGAATCCAAGGAAAAGGCCATGAACCTGCTCAACAAGGTCGGCATTCACGACAAGGCAGGCGTTTTCCCGGCTCAGCTCTCCGGCGGACAGCAGCAGCGCGTCGCAATTGCCCGAGCTCTGGCCATGGAACCGAAAGTCATGCTTTTTGACGAACCCACCAGCGCCCTCGACCCGGAAATGGTCGGCGAGGTTCTGGACGTCATGAAGACACTCGCCAAGGAAGGCATGACCATGGTCGTGGTCACGCACGAAATGGGCTTCGCCCGCGAAGTAGCCGATCAGGTCCTCTTCATGGACGAAGGAAAATAGTCGAAGTCGGCACCCCGGAACACTTCTTTACAAATCCGGAGCATGACCGGACAAAGCTGTTTTTGAGTCAAATACTGTAATTGAAAACACATTAAGGAGAAGCGGCTTGGGGACAATTATCCGCAAGCCGCTTCTCTTTTTTCAACGGCCTAAAACACCATGTACAACAGACAACAAAAGCTTCGACATATCAACTATTTAAAATCAAATCGACAAACCCTTCACCTCATGTTAATTGATCCCTCTAACTTTCAAAACATAACATATACAAAATGCCAACTGCCAAACAGCCAGAATACAGAATAAACTTACGCCCGTATCGAATCCTGTACTTTCCTTTTTTATTGCCGATAGCTCTGCTTTTGGCGCTCTTTAATAAGATTTCTCCGATCCCTTTCAAATTTACGCTCTCCGAGTCGAGCGCGTCGGACAAATGATCGGCAATCAGGAGGAATTCTATTGTGCCCTTGAGTTAGGCATGCTCCCCAAGGAATTTCGGGTTTTTGTCCATCGAGACATCCCTAGCAACATGACAGTTCTCGCCATGCAGAAGCGGGTTATGCCAATATACAACTGCTTCCTTCCTCTTTTTGATGTTTGCCACAAATTCGGTGGTCTTGGAGTCAGTTCCATGGATCTTTGCAAATTAGCAGGCAGTGACCGTGCTCATCTTGTCACCAAGACGAAACAGCATGTTGACTTTTCCGATGCAGAGAAAAACGAAGCTCAACGCCAATGCCGAAAAATCGGTATTGATCCAGACGCACCTTTTATTCCTGTGCTGGCCCGAGACAATGCCTACCTCAAGTCCATCAAGGAACCGACCGATCTTGACAGTTACCGCAATGTTGATCTGGACACATTCATTCCGGCGATGGAATTTCTGGCCGACAAGCACAAAGTCCTTCGCATGGGCAGCGTGGTCAAAAGCGAGCTGAAAACCAAAGCATCCGAATATTTTCGATTACAGTCTCTCCGGGCATAGAACAGAGTTGCTTGATATCTATCTTTCAGCCAAATGCCGATTTTTCTTCAGTTCTGCCACAGGTCTGGATGCAATAGCCTCACTCGCTTTCCGTATTCCGGTTTTGTACGTTGACTTCATTCCAGTCAACGAAGCACCGATACTCAAACCGAACTGTATTATGATTCCCAAAAAGTATTGGCACAAAACGGAAGAACGCTATCTGACATTAAGCGAACTGCTTGAAAGTCGAATGGCAGAAATGTATACACCGCAGCAACTCATGCCACATAATGTTGTAGTGCATGACAATACTCCTGAAGAAATTCTGGCAGCGGCCCAGGAAATGGAAGCACGTCTTGACGGCACTTGGATCGAAACCAAAGAAGACCAAGATCGCCAAAAGCAGTTCTGGTCCCATTTTAAACGTCAATCCAAAGATAATATCTGTACAGGTTACATCGGGGCGAAATTCTTAGAAGAGAACCCCTACTGGCTCAAATAATCATACGACAGGATTCCCATGCCAAATCACAAACGAGCATTTATCGATTTTTATGGCGAACATAAGATCTCACCCGTCTCCCAAAATATTTCCGACCTCAAAGCACACTTTGATCGACGAGAAGCATTATACCGCCACTTGGGCGTAATTCCTTCTTTTGTTCAAGGTAAAAGCGTCATCGAATTCGGTCCCGGCAGTGGACACAACGCCTTGTATACCGCAAGCCTCATGCCCAGCCGCTACGTATTCGTGGAAGGCAACCCGACCGGGCTTGAAGAAACCAAAAAGAAATTGGAAAACGCTCCGTTCAACACGGAATTCGTGAAAAGTCACATTGAATCATTTGAAACGGATGAACGCTTCGACATGGTTCTGTGTGAGGGAGTCCTCCCTTGGCAAAATGACCCCACTGGGATGATGCAGAAAGTGGCAAAATTTGTTGCCCCCGGCGGTATACTCATCGTAACCACCAATAATGAAGTCTCCGCACTGAGCGAAACCCTGCGCCAGCTGCAAGCAGCCCTTATTGTTGACAAGTCACTTCCGATCATGGCTCAAGTCGAACAGCTTTTGCCTGTCTTCAAAGAAGACCTCAATTCCCTGAAAGGCATGTCACGACCTCAA
>LQAJ01000286.1_pt1 | contig 14335 bp, 22 predicted proteins | sample 1535811 | NCBI WGS metagenome assembly LQAJ01 (sample SAMN04331587, study PRJNA305678) | bioreactor metagenome | isolation source: bioreactor_6 inoculated with Wadden Sea sediment 2nd replicate of a... | place: Germany: Wadden Sea, Janssand Flat
GACGACGGTTTTTTAGTAGCGGGGCTTGGATTCGAACCAAGGACCTCCGGGTTATGAGCCCGACGAGCTACCACTGCTCTACCCGCATTAGGATAAGGATTGTAAGACATATGAAATGGTTTGTCAAGCAAAACACTTTTTCTCTACTTGATGACTTTCGAGGAATAACAAGCCGGGGATGGCGACAATTAACAGCCATCCCCGTCGTCTAATGGTAATTTTTTCTCAGCTAGTTAAAACAAACCCATTCGCAATCCTCTTCGATCCAAATCCAACAATTATCTTGGGGGTTTGGATGAGGGGGTTGGACACAGACATCTACGGCAGGCTGACTGGGGTTGGAGGGCCCTTGAGTTGGTTCGGGGGCAATATAACATTTACGGATGTTGTAGCTCATTTCCTGCCCTAAGAACCAGCCACAAGTTGTGTCAATGGCATAAAGGGTATCTTCTGAGGTGCTGTCAACCAGGTCGAAACCTTGAGCATCAAAAGCGCCCATCATAGCACCGGCCCACCACATGAGATTGGCTTGATCTCCAACCAGAGCCTTTTTCAGAGCAAATTCGATCTGATTGGCATGGCTTGGATTATGTCGGGCCCAGGCGAGATCGCTGTCATCTCCAAGGCCGGCCTCAAAGATTAAGGTATCATAGCCATCGGTATTTGAGGATCCATCTGGGCGAATGGCAGTCCGGCCACCGACATCACCATTTCTGTCCAGATAGACCTTACGCCGGTGACAGACCAGTTGTTGTGTAAAGGTCAAGATTCGTTACGGCGATGAGATAATTGCCGCGTCCATCCTGATTCGTATCCAATTCAAAATAATATGTAAAAGGTGAATCGTCATTTGGGAAGCCGGCTCCAAAGAGATCAATCCTGAAGAAGAGCCAATCTTCAGATTGACCAGCCAATGCGGTCAGAATGTCCAGGTAATGATAGAACTCAGCTTCGTCCGGGGAAACGGGACGTTCTAGCAGGTTTATGGCCCAATTGTCACAGGGTGCTTTAACGCTGAAGGTGCCGTTATCGACATTAAACCGGTGTTGCATTCTCCTGGCAGGAATTGGGAATATACCGGCTCACCGGGGATATCCGTGTGGTCAACTGTGCTGACGTCAGTGGCGATATCCTCCGTTGCCTGGGTTTCCTCTATAGCCACCTCGGTCATTGCCGGTTCCTGAGTTGACATTTCGTCAGTCTCGGGTGTGTCGGTAGCTTCTGTTATGCTCGACTGAGGACTGTCCTCTATCGGCATGGCTGTTTCGGGGGTGCCGGAGCAGGATGTGAGCAGTAGACTTGCGATGAATAGCAATGTGAATAGAGCGGATTTATCTTCTTGTTCATTTATTCTCCTTATTGATCAACAGACTGTTATTTTCAAAGGTCGCATTTTTAGATTTTCATAGCTTTGAAGAGCGATGTCATAATCCTCATTCCCGCTTATCCGGTTTTTGGATTTCTTTCTTCAGGAAATCCGAAAGGGAGTCAAAAGATGAAAAACCATATTGGGCCTTTGTCGCACTATCTTCCAACTGAACGCGAACTTCAGGGGGCTCTTTACTAATCAGCCAAACTCTCAAGAGATAAGATGAATATTTGGTGGTCATACTTTAATAATCATATAAGGCCGTTAATTAAGCGTCAAAAACACTATTTCAGGTGGGCATCATGTATAATTCTTTGAAGGTAAGCACAAGAATGAAAAAACTATCATTGCAACTTCATGGAAATTTTCAGGTAGAGCTTGATCAACGGCCTATTGCGGGATTCGGAACCAATAAAACGCGGGCGTTATTGGCTTATTTAGCTGTTGAAAATGGGAAAAAATTAAAACCGCGAAGCTATCGCAGCCCTGTTTTGGCCAGAGCAGGAGGATAAACTAGCCAAGCAAAACCTCCGACAAGCACTTTTTACACTAAAAAAGGCTTTTGGGGAGGATGAAGTTCTTACCGTTTCTTCACAATATGTTCAGATCAATCCTGAAATTGAGGTTCAGTCAGACAGCAGCGAGATTGAAGGTTTGGCTGAGTTATGTAAGAGACACAAACATCGCTGTGTTGAGCATTGTTTGCCCTGTTTGGATCGGCAACAATTGATTTTGGACTTATACAAAGGCGAATTCCTGGTTAACCTGTCAACATTGGACAGTAATCCGTATAATGAGTGGTATATCCTGAAGCGTGAAAGATTGCATCAAATTGCAATGGCGGCGAATATCTACCTGGGGAATTATTACGAATGTAGAGAAGAGTTGCGTCACGCACTAACTTATGTTGAAAAACAATTGATGATGGAGCCCTGGCGGGAGGAATCTCATCTCCAGGCGATGCGGATATATGCCTTGATGGGGGAGCGGACGAAGGCATTATCCCTATATCAGTCCTGTGAAGAACTTCTGAAAAAGGAGTTTAATGTTGCGCCCACCCATGAAACTCGGAAACTTGCTGAATTAATTCGGCGAGATGAGACCGTTCCACAAAGGTCGTTTTTATTCGGTTCCTAAGCCTTGTTCTGAATTCATTGGCCGGCAGAAAGAAATCAGTTCGCTTATTGAGCTTTTATCCGATGAGAATAAAAGACTGATCACGCTTCTAGGTCCAGGGGGAATAGGTAAAAGTACCCTCGCAACAGCATTGGCCGAAGCCCTAAAGGGTTTGTATCGGGATGGGATTGCATTTATTCCGCTTAGTGATAAGGACGACGTAATTTCATCGATTGTTGAAGGGCTTTCACTGGCAGGAATCCACTCAGAAAAAACATTAACCGATTATCTTCGAGACAAGGATATCTTGTTGATCCTGGATAATTTTGAACAACACCTCGCTTCAAGCCAGGCGGTTGGCAGACTTATTCATGAATGCCATAAGTTGCAGGTGGTTATCACGTCCAGGGAGATCCTCAATATCAGGTCTGAACAGGTTTTTCAGGTGCAGGGACTCATTTATCCAAAGGGTGAATCTCTGGAGCTCTGGAAATCATGCGATGCCATGCGTCTATTAGACAGGCTTGTCCGGCAGATAAATCCTTATTACCCCGAGGACATTAATACGATCAGGAGCGTCCGGGAGATCATCGCGAAAATTGATGGACATCCTTTGGCGATCGAATTTGCCGCCGGTTACATCGCCCAGCATAATTTTTCTGAACTTGGGCAGCTATTGGAGAATGGACTGGATTTTCGCCAAGAGGGATTTATTGATATTCCGGCCCGACAAAGGTCACTGGAGGCAATCTTTGAACAATCCTGGCACGCTTTGGAGGACCGTGAAAAGATCTTGTTTATCTGGACTAGCTGTATTTCAAGAGGGATTTACTCTCGAGGCCGGCAGAGAAGTTGTAAAAATTACTCAAGCTGATATAGATCTATATTTGGGAAAATCTCTATTGATGTTGGATGATAGAGAGCGGTATCGTATTCATGGTGTAACACGTCAGTTTATTCTTGAGAGAGAAAAAATAGATGATTCTGTATGGGAAAGGCATGCTCATTATTACGCGAATTTGCCTAAGTATTCAGAAAACTCCCCATCTGCCGACTACCTTTCTGTTCTAAAAAAGGAAATGTCAAATTTCCAGACAGCCTGGGAATGGGCATTGAGCCAAAAGAGAATCGATCTCTTAAACTCACTCGTTCCCAATATATTGGCAATATCGATGTTCAGAGGTCCCTTAACCTTTGGTGAAGATTTGTTTATAAGAGCCAAAGCTGAAGTTGCTCTTGAGTTGGATCTTGATTTTAAACAAGCGATTTATTTTGCCCTGGCGAAGTTATACCTCATTCAAATGCGATTCGATGAAATGGGCAAATTGATGCTGGATTTGCCTGTGTCAGCAATGACGCGCTTTACCGAGGGCCAAGCGTTTGCAGCGCAGGGTAAATCGCTCGAAGCGAGGCCCTTACTGGAAGAAGCTTTATCAATGAACGTGCAATTGGGAAATCAAATACTTGAAATGGATTGTCTGCGGGAATTGGGCAATATAGCAAACCGACTAGCTGAATATGACAAAGCATCTTCCTTATACCAAAAATGTTTGCGAATTGCTCACCAGTTGGGTGATAAGCGCAATGAAAGTGCGGTTTAAATAATTGGGCATCGGTGGACTGGGATTGGGAATTTAGATGTCGCGGAAAACGTTATCAGGAAGCTCTCCAGCTTTATCGCCAATTAGGAAATCGAACCGGAGAGGCTAAAGCGTTGAATAACCTCTCCAATGTGAGCGCTGAACGCGGTGAATTGGAAAAATCCCTTATTTATGGCTTGGATGCTTTAGCCATTCACAGGGAAATGGGCAACATCCGTGGGCAGGGAGCTGTCATGAATAACCTGGGGGCTACCTACCATAGCATGCGGGAGTACGATGCTGCCAGAAGTTATTATTTGGGAGCGCTTGACAGCTATCGATCAATGGGTAACGATCAGGCTATTGCTGAAACCTTGGCAAATCTGAGTTTGCTAGATTGTGTCCAAGGGAGATTGGAAGAGGGCCGGAAAAAAGCCAATGAAGCTATTGCCTTGTCTGAAGCAGTTGGGGACATCGTTAATATGTCCAACGCGTATTATTATCTCGGCCGGATTGAAATAGCAGACGGGAATCTGGAAAGTGCGGAAATCTCTTTCCATAAGGCCTATGATCTCCGCCAAACGGTGCCGCACCCAGGGCATTTGTTGGAAATCGAAGTGGAATTGATGAATATTGCCTATCAAAGGCGAGAAACTGGACGAGCTAAGAAGTTGATGGCGGAAGTATTGTCGAAATTGGATTGCGTAGATAGTGCCAGTGATCCCGAACGAGTTCTTGGCCTCATGGCCCGTCTAAAATCAAGAATTACCGATTAGATAATAATAAATTCTATTTTTAGTGAGATCAATCGATTAAGGTCCTATATTCATTTTTCTGTATTTCGCATTCAGAAAAGGATTAGGAATGTTATGCGCTGAAACAGATCTTTCCGTCTGTCTTATCTGATTTCGCAACGACGAGCAGTTGGCGGTAGAAGGGGGCGCAGATCAAAGATGAAATTGGCAGAGAAAATATTTGGTGAAATCCGGTCAATGTCAACCGGATTTCACCGCGTTTATGGGCTGGGTGTAGCGGTTTTGCTGGGTAACCCATGTCTATCATCCAGTCGCAGATGATTGGGGCCCCCGTGGGGATCCCGGTGAGGAATGCCGCCTTCGCGGGGGATGCCATCATAACCCCAGAAATAGCCAAAAGGACCCGCTAGCTGCTCTCTGGCAGGCAGGGATAGCTCTCGATCCCCTATGGCAATGGCATGGATATGGGCAGGAGAGCCTTCATAAAGGGCACTGAAGTCGCGGTACCAAGCCGCAAAACCCGCCAGACGTAAAGCGTGGATCAGGGGTTCAATCTCATCTTCAAGGATGGCGTAAGTGCCAGGGGACATAACGGACAGGTCTACTGCTCCGCCACCGGCGTGCGTCCCGAAACTCGCCTCAACAGCATTGGTGTAGGATCCCTGGGTGATTGCGGTACCTGTGAGGTCTATGGGTCCGTCGTAGAGCGATTGGGCATAGGCGAGCATCTCGTAGGTTCGCTGGTTAAGCTGGTGGCCATTGATGGTGACCAGGGTGTAATCAGTAGAAGGCAATAGGCAGCCAATAGTTTCTGGGGAAGGTTGGCTGGTGGGAGTTGGAGAATTGGTTACAAGGGCTACTGTGGCTGCCGACGATGCTACGATGGCCTCAGTGACGTTATATGGGGTCGGAGATACACTTGGCGCTTGATTGGGGGAGCACGATGCCAGAGCCCAAGCCAGGCAAAGGGTGCCTATGAATATTACGTATTTGATCGTAGAAAATGAAGGATATTTCATAAATTAAGGACACTTCGTATAGCCATTATATAATTATGTTTTGTATCAATCATTACCTCAAACTAAATTCCGCTTTGTCAGGATTAAATTGATATTTACCCAGTGTGTCAGGTCCACAAGCATTACTGCCAAGGCCTGTTTGGGCGGCGTCAATATAAATATACGGTGTTTCTTCCCAGTTAAGCTCTGAGGGATGTCTGGCGTGGGTTAGGCTTTCAAGCGAGACGTAGTGTGCGTTAAAGTTCAAAATTGGCTGCCCGACGAACAGAATATCTTCCAAACCCTTGCCACTAAAACGTACCCATTTGACATCAGACCTATTGCCGTTCTCTTGTGGCCGGATATAGGAATGGAAAAGATCCTTGGTTCTCATCGAATAATGGCCAATGAGGGCTGAATCTTTCATGTCTGGATAGGATTCGTGAGGGCCGCGGCCGTACCAGGCCACATTTTCATAGGGGTGGACCAGGTGAGCCGTAAATCCGAGCCGGGGCAGGCGGGTTTGCAGCCTGAGGGCCTTGAAACGAAGGCCAATTTGAAGGGTTTCGTCGGATTTGAAGTGATAGGTGACCTCATACGCACTGTGAGGTTTGAAACCATCTGCAGCGAGTGTGCCTTTGGCAATTAATCGAATTTCCTCTGGCATTTCTTCAATCGTGAATGAGTCCAGGCGTGAATGGGTGCGATCTAGACCATCCAGAGCCCATTCTTTGGCGACATGGACGTCATTGTCTGTGGGTGCCCGCCAAATATTCAGTTTCAGGGGAGAAAGCAGGATTTCAGTGCCATTAATCACCCAGGAGCTGATCCAACCGGTTGCCTTATCAAGGGTAAATATCTGCGATGGGGAACTTAATTTGATGGATTCAAAGTTGGAAGATATGGAAAACGACGTGGCTTCAGAATTGGTTTCAGCTGGCTGAGGTGAACCTTCATTGATAAGATGCTGGGTCCGGGCTATGACATGTCCTTCTTGCGCCCAGGAGCAAGCCTCTAACAGAGAAAACACCAGGCTTAGGATGCCCGGCTTGCCATCCGCTGTCAGGGCCTTTAGCGCGGGAAGAGAGATAAGTTGTGAGCTCACCTGCTGCAACATGGGGTAGTCGTATTTCTCCTTCTGAAAGGATTTCGTCCTTGGTTTCAAGGGTGTAAGTCACGCGCAGGTGGTTAAGTGACCGGAAGGCATAGCGGTTTTCAATCTTAATTGTCCCATCGTTGATATTTACATCACCAATACTGACCGGTTGGAGCCAATATTTCAGTTCTGCCAGGCCGGGATGGGTGTTACGATCAGGGTCAACCAGCCCATTGATGCAGAAATTGCCATCATTGGGGATATCGCCAAAATCGCCACCATAGAGAAAGTCAGCCACAGCGGGGTCTTGGTCGGGATTTCGTAAGCCCTGATCCACCCAGTCCCAAACGCAGCCGCCAATTAACCTTGGATAACCATTGATGGCTTCCCAATATTCACGCAGGCTGCCAGGGCCGTTTCCCATGGCATGTGCATATTCGCACATGAAATAGGGCCGAGGGTCCTCTCCTTTGTTCTCACCGGCTTTTCTGATGGATTTCACGGTGGGATACATGGTACTGACCAGATCCACAAAATCTGCATCGCCTGCGCCTTCGTAGTGGATAGGACGGGAAGGGTCGTTCTCCCGGATCCAGGCGGCCATGCGTTCATGATTAGCGCCGCAGCCGGATTCATTACCGAGAGACCAAATGATGACGGAGGGATGATTACGGTTTTGAGAGACCATGCGCTCTGCCCGATCCAGATACGCGGTGAGCCAGTCCTCGCTATTGGATAATTCCTCCCAATTTCCTGTGATCTGGAAGCCATGCGTCTCCAGATCCGCTTCGTCCACCAGGTAAAGGCCATATTTATCACAAAGGGTATACCAATAGGGATGGTTGGGGTAGTGCGAATTGCGAACCGTATTGATGTTGGCCTGCTTCATCAACTGGATATCCTTCTCCATCGATTCTACAGAGACGGTCCAGCCAGTATCGGGGTCAAATTCGTGGCGGTTGACGCCTTTGAGAAGGATTGGCTTGCCATTAAGCCATAACTGCTGATCGTGGATTTCAATGGTACGGAAACCGACCTCATAGCCAATCACTTCAAGGGAATTGCCATCCGAATCCAACGTTTCGAGGATGAGCTTATAGAGATTGGGCTCCTCAGCGGACCAAGGCAGGACGTTTTGAAGACTTTTTGTATAGGGTTGATTTGATTCGGCATGATCTTCAATGAGGAGTTCATCGACTGGGGATAAGATTTTGATCTTGATCGGTAAATTCTGGCCATCATTAGTACTTGTGTCGATATTTAGGCTTCCGGCCCCTGAGAGATGGTCGAAACCCGTTGTAATATGAACATCATCAAGATGTTGTGTGGGGCGAGCGGTCAGATAGACGTCTCGAAAGATGCCATGCAGCCGCCATTGGTCCTGATCTTCCAGATAGGCACCGGCAGACCATTTATAGACTATGACGGAGAGTGTATGATCGGAATGATCTTTAAGGTGAGGACTGAGGTCAAATTCCGAGATCAATCGGCTGCCCTGACTGGCACCGATGAATTGACCATCCAGATAGACCTCAAAGGCAGAACTCACGCCAAGGAAGGTGAGATGAATGGCATAGGGGCCCCAATCCGCAGGAGGGTGAAAGTCCGTTGGTAAACGCCGGTTGGATTTTCATTCGGCACATGCGGCGGTTCCACCGGGAAGGGATAGAGGACGTTGACATATTGGGGCCGGTCATACCCAGAAAGCTCCCAGCAGCCCGGTACGGTAATTTCGTCAGCCACTATGATGCCAGTGGCTATATCCTCCGGGACCTGGGTTGGACTGGTGAAAAAACGAAAATTCCAGATGCCATTAAGACTGATGGCCCGGTCGGTATCTTCTGGTGTATAAGGTATTGGGGAGTCGGGTGACGAAAAAGGGAGAAACCAGGTGTGAGGTTTGAGCGCGTTGATTTGAATCAGGTGAGGGTCCTCAAGATTTAACATCGATTATCCTTTATTGGATACGGTAAAATAGATGTATTGGATTGATCAAATCTTTATAATTCGTAGTTAATATTCTAACTTGATTAGTGATTATATGACAAACGACCAGCATGAAATGTCTTTTGGCAGCATCTAAATGAACTGCGCAAGCGGTTGCTCTTTGCCATCCTTGGAATTATTATTGGTGTCGTTATCACGTTGATATTTGCGAACAGCATCCTGGAACTATTAGCCAAACCAATCGGTGGATTTGAGTCATTACTTTCTATCGAAGTCACTGAAAATATCGGCGTATTCATGCGGGTGACTTTGCTAGGCGGCTTCATTCTCTCCCTGCCATTAACCTTTCTGCAGATTTACCTATTTGTTCAGCCCGCCCTAAAGCCAACTGAACGGCGTTGGGTTCTGCTTGCGGTTCCGCTGGCAGTGGCGCTGTTTCTGATTGGGGCGGGTTTTTCATACTTTGTGATGCTGCCGAACGCCATTCCGGTGTTGGTCCAGTTCTATGGGCCGGAAGTATTGCCAAAGTGGAAGGATTATGTCGATTTCGTCACCAGCCTGATCTTCTGGTCGGGTATCAGCTTTGAAATGCCCTGGTGGCTTTTGTTTTAGCTCGGATTGGAATTGTTTCAGCGGCTCAGCTGCTGAAAAGCTGGCGCATTGCGTTGATCGTGATCGCTTTGCAGCGGCAGTCATCACACCTACCGGTGACCCGATCAATATGATCATTTTGATGGTGCCATTGATACTCTTATTTGCATTGAGTATACTATTAGCAGCTTTAGCAAAGAAAGATAAGCAAGGAGAATAACTATGCTTGGAAATATTAGATGGCCCGAACTGTTACTGTTTCTGGTGATCATTTTGTTAGTTTTCGGCGTTGGTCGCATAAGTAAGGTCGCAGGCGAACTGGGCAGCGGTATCCGGGCCTTCAAGAAAGGTATCTCGGGGGAAGAAAAAGATAAAAAAGAGAACGAAGCCGATTCGACCAAGGACACAGACGACTAATTCGTCGGCATTAACGGATGGAAATCTTCAATGTCGGTATTCTTGAGTTCCTATTCATCCTTCTGCTGGCATTCATCATCCTTGGCCCCAAAAAGGCTGTTGAACTGGCTGGAGAGGTGGGGCGCTGGGTGAAGGACTTCGTCAAATCACCGTTTTGGCGGGAAATCGTCAATACCTCAAGGGATATCAAAGACATTCCCCGGAAATTGATGGATGATGCTGAAGTGCAGCGGACGATTGATGAGATCAACCGCACAACCACCGAAGTCAGACAGCAGCTCAATCAAGATACGATAGGCACCATTCTTCCGCCACCAGCCGGTGAAAACCCAGATAAAACTGACAGTGGAGAACCCGATAAACCATAAGCGGCCTGGAAAAACCAGACCGCTTTTTTATTTGTTTTTTCCAGGTGTGATCCTTAATCGGTGGTAAATACCCCTTTTATCGTTTCCTTCGTGTAAGTTTTTCTCTCAGAAATAAATTTCCGTCCCAAATCCACTTTACCCCAGAGGTTCCAGAAGATTGCGCCTCTGACTTTGTGTTCCTCAAGATAAACGATCGCGCCTTTCTGATGGGGCTCGATCCAGTCTTCGACGATTTCAGCGTCTTTATTCAGCTCACCCAAGGCCTCATAGCCCATATCGAAGAGGTCTGAATAGAAGAAGGGGAAGTGGTCATAGGGCTGGTGTTCACCTGCCATATTCTTCCCAGCCAGCATGCCCATGGTATTGGCACTATCCTCATGCTCCACCCGCGTTCGCTTGCCGAGGTCCACGTTGAAGAAATTGGCAACGTCCCCTGCGGCATAGATGTCTGGATTGTCCGTTTGGAGGAACTCGTTGACAACGATGCCATTATCCACTGCCAACCCGGCCTCTTCTGCCAGGTAGATATTGGGCTTGATCCCAACACCAATCACTACACCATCAAAAGCGGTGGTAAATTCGTCATTGGTTTCCGTATTGGCGTAGGTAACGAGGTACTTGTCGCCTTGTTTTTCAACAGCTTTCACGAGATGACCGGCCAGGACTTGCACGCCCTTTTGCTGATAATGATCGTTCATGAATTTGGCGAGGTCATCTGGGAAGATGCGCCCTGCTATCCCAACCTCAGGGAAGATCATGGTCACCGATTTGCCCTGCTGATTGATCGCTGCGGCAATCTCGGACCCGATGAAACCGGCCCCGATCACACAGAAATCCTGCCTGGTCTCAACGAGCTGCCGCAGTTTTTCGTAATCCGCCAGTGTTCGGTAATAGATGACGCCTTCTGGCATATCATGGAGATGGTTAGGGTGACCACCCGTGGCCAAGAGCAGTTTGCCGTAGGCAAATTTATCACCGGCTTGGTTTTCAACCCATTTTTCAGTCGGGTGGATAGCCGTGATTTTATCATTCAGGAACATGTCGACATGGTGCTTTTCCATTGGCCGCATGATGTCATCCACTTTCCTTTTTTCCAAAGGCCTTTGGAAAGCGGGGGCGGTTATAGGGGCCAAACTTATCCTTGGAAAACATGGCAATGCTGCCATCTGAGTCAATTTCACGGATACCCATCACGGCTGAGGAACCTGTCATCCCACCGCCGATAATAATATAGTTATATTTTTTCATCTTTCACCTTTCAAATGTCGATTATTTATCAAATAATACCGAATTTATCTAATTTTACCGACTTCACTGGAAGGAATAAAGACCTTGAGCGATTTTGGGTGGACAATGACTTCAACTGGCGTCTTTCCCACTAGATCGCCATCAGCCTGAACGGGCAGGGGGTGGGCCGTCTCTATGGTGCACCTATCCTGGATTTTGAAGTGGTGGACTATCGGATTTTGCCAGATGCGCTTGGTGAAAATGGACAGGACAAACCCGATGATATCCGTCAGGTTGGCGGCCCGGACGATGAAAAGATCAAGGACCCCATCATCAATAAAGACATCTTCGGCCCACTCCAGCGGATTGATCGCGATCAGGCGGCTGTTTGTGATCATGACTTCTGATGCCATGAAGGTCTCATTGATCCCATCATGATTGATGACCACCCGTTTGAGCTCCAACCCAAGGACTTGTTCAATAAAATGTTTGAAATAGGCAAAGAAGCCAAAGCGTTTTTTCTCTTCGGTGGGGGTAAATTCCATGATTTGGGATGACACCCCAACGCTGAGGTTCATAATGTAAAACTGATTGTTACAGGAAAACGTATCCAACGTGAAACTACGGTTGTTATTGGATGTAATGAGATTTAATGCGTTTTCCAGCCGAAGGGGGATTCTTAATTCTTTTGCCAGCAGGTTGCCAGTGCCAAGTGGCAGAATAAACAGAGGGAGGCTATAAGGCATCAACAGATCAGTAGCAATTGATACTGTGCCGTCGCCTCCTGCTGCTATTGCGAGGTCAACACCGTGTTGGATTAAAAAGCCACTTCTTCGCGTAGTTTAGCTTTGTTTTGAGGCACGAGGAGGATCTGGTATTGAATTTTATGGTCAGTTAAGAACTGTTCAATCTCTGCGCGTGGATAGGTGCTCGTACATTGACCCGATTTTTCATTATAAAAAACGATCGCGTGACGATATGCACCCATAATCTTACTGCCCTTTAATGCGGTTTATTAATGATACTTCCTCGTCCTAGGATAGTCGCCAGATTAGTTTTTTCTAATGGCCATACAGTCTGTTAATGATCCGATTGAAGGCCTCATCAGGATCTGACGAAATGAGTTCAGGTTGGGTACCCAGCCAGGTTTCAATGAACGCCAGCAATTGGGGTTGGGTCATGTAATCAGCGTAAGCCATGAGCAGGGTTGGATCCAATAGGAATTCATCCAATTGATTGTGTAACCGTTCTTTAGCATCCGTATCGAGCCTGAACCTTTGGATCAACTTGTCCAACCTGGCCTTGCGCCGGTCGGATTGATCCATCATATTTTCTGCCGCAGAGAGCTCTATTGAAAAGGTTGACCCAGGGGGAATTTCAAGGTCAGATAAGGTCAGTGTCCGCTTGCTGGCCTCAAATTGCGCCTCGACTTCAATAACTTTTCCTTCCAAACGTGCGATGATTTCTTCTGGTTCCTGGAGGCTATGGAAGATCACCTGATAGTTCCGTTCTTCAGGACAGAATGTCGTGAGATTAGCAGGGGGATCAATAAATAGTTTAATTTTTGACCCCAACAACTTCTGCTCAATCCGAGTGACGGCATATTTTCCCAGTTGATAGCCGGTAGAGACACCGTCATCTTCGTAAAGCTCAAAGACATTATCTACACCAGGATAAATATGGAGGGTTAATTTGATTCGGTGGGGATACATTATCCCAACCCATGAACGGCCCCATTGGGATGATAGCGCCGGCCTTTGCAAAGACCGGAATATCCGCTAAGGTGCCATAATAGCTAAGCCAGCCATTGCCGGAATAATGGTCACCGTGGGTGAAATCAAACCAGTCACCTTCGGGCAGCCAGATGACCTGGCGGGTGGACTGGGTGGACACATCCTGAGGTGTGGTAAAAGGTGCGGCAATAAGTTCACTCCCAAAGGCATATTCGTTCGGGCAGAGATAAGCGTTATTATCTTCCGGATGGAGGTGATACATGGGGCGGATTGGCAATATTCCATCCGAATAGTTCTTCCAGGCTGCAGAATAGAGGTATGGGATCAGAGCATGGCGCAATTGCATGGTACGAGTAGCATGGATGGTTGTCTCTCCATCAAATGCCCAGGGTCGTCGCTCCTGATAGGGGTTGTTTGTCGAATGAAGCCGCATAATGGGGCTAAAGACGCCAAATTGCAACCAGCGCAGGTAGAGTTCGGGCTCCACGATGCCACCCATATGGCCGCCAATATCGTGTGACCACCAGCCATAGGACACATTGGCGGCCGTGGCGGTGAAGTAAGGCTGAAATTGCAGGGATTTCCAGCTGACGATGGTGTCTCCGGAGAACCCAATGGGGTAACGCTGGCTTCCCAGGCCACCCCAGCGAGAGAAGATGAACGGACGCCGAACGCCATCACGGTTACGGTCATAAAATGCAGGTGATTAAGCCAGAACAGCGGGTCCAACCCAGACAGGGAGGAATTGGTACCTTGCTGCCAATCCATCCACCAGAAATCGACACCCCTTTCCTCCAGGGGGTGATGCAGGAGGTCAAAATAGGCTTCCGTGAAATCCGGATTGGCGATATCAAAGGGGATGGGTTCTTCAGTGGTTGGATCGACACCCATTCGCTCTGCCATAGCCGGATAGGCTTGTTCGTGAGGGTGAATACCCAAGGCAGGATGTAAATTTAAAGCAGTTTTCAGTCCCAGGTCATGAAGTCCATCCAGGAAACCTTCAGGATTAGGAAAAAGGTCTTCATTCCAGGTGTAGCCCGTCCAGCCGGAGGAACCGTTGCCAGTCTCCACAATGTGCCAGTCCATGTCAATTATGCAGACGGAGAGAGGGATTTCGTGGGCTTTGAAATCTTGTATT
>LQAJ01000287.1_pt1 | contig 14328 bp, 13 predicted proteins | sample 1535811 | NCBI WGS metagenome assembly LQAJ01 (sample SAMN04331587, study PRJNA305678) | bioreactor metagenome | isolation source: bioreactor_6 inoculated with Wadden Sea sediment 2nd replicate of a... | place: Germany: Wadden Sea, Janssand Flat
AGCCATCTTAAAAATTACTCCTCAACTAGATAAGATAACGATTTCTACATACCTTGGATCTTTTTCATTACGGCCTCTGAAACCGGCGCGTAATGGTCAAATTCCATTGTGAATACGCCCCGGCCTTTAGTAGCTGAGCGTAATTCTGTCGCATAACCGAACATTTCAGCCAACGGGACTTCTGCATCAATCGCCTGAGCATTGCCAGGGCGCACGTCCATCCCCAACACGCTACCGTGGCGGGCATTGATCTGTCCGATAACTTCACCCATGTGCACTTCGGGGACCACAACTTCAACCTTCATGATCGGTTCAAGCAGGACAGGTCTACCCTTCGGCACACCTTCGCGGATGGCGAAGATAGCTGCCGTACGGAAAGCCATATCACTGGAGTCAACTTCGTGCGAAGAACCATCAATCAAGGTGACTTTCAAGTCTGTCATGGGATAGCCGGAGACCACACCACTTTCGACAGCTTCACGAACACCTTTTTCAACGGATGGGATATATTCTCTGGGAATAGCGCCGCCTTTGATTTCTTCTACGAACTCAAAACCGGAACCGCTTTCCAAAGGTTCAATCCGGAGGACAACATGACCATATTGACCATGGCCACCGGTTTGTTTAACAAATTTATATTCTGCTTCAGGAACGGCTTTGGTGATTGTCTCATGGTAAGCAACCCGAGGGTTACCTACATTAGCCTGAACCTTGAATTCCCGGAGCATCCGGTCCACAAGGATATCCAGATGAAGCTCGCCCATACCTGAAATAATGGTCTGACCGGTTTCATCATCCACGCGGACTTTGAAGGTCGGATCTTCCTCAGCTAACTTCTGCAGGGCTTCACTCATCTTGTCCTGGTCCGCCAGGGTCTTAGGCTCAATCGCCACAGAGATCACTGGGTCGGGGAAGCTGATCGTTTCAAGAACGATCGGATTGTTCATGTCACTGAGCGTGTCACCCGTATAGCTTTGTTTGAGGCCCAGAATCGCGCCGATATCACCGGCATGCAGTTCATCCACATCTTCGCGGTGATCAGCATACATGCGCAGCAACCGGCCAACCCGTTCACGTTTTTCCTGCGTGGAATTAAGATAGGTGGAACCCTTCTTAACCACACCAGAGTAAATCCGGATGTAGGCCAAACGACCAACATAAGGATCCGTGACGATCTTGAAGACCAAGGCCGACATCGGTTCATCATCCCGGGAAGCGCGGGTTACTTCTTCATCCGTCTTAGTATGGTGGCCGACAACATCGGGCATATCCAGCGGTGAAGGCAGGTAATCCACAACAGCATCCAGCAAAGGCTGAACGCCTTTATTCTTTAATGAAGAACCGGCAAATACTGGGGAAACTTCGTTATTCAGAACGCCTCGGCGGAGGGCAGCTTTCATTTCCTCAATGGTCAACTCCTCACCCTCAAGATATTTAAGGGTCAGGTCATCATCGAGTTCGGCAATCCGCTCAATCATTTCAGCCCGTTTCTCCTTGACGAGATCGCGCATGTTTTCCGGAACGTCTGTATATTCCGGGGTACTGCCCAATTCATCTTCAAAAAGAATCGCCTGCTCTGTGAGCAGATCTACAACACCGACAAAGCTGTCTTCAGCGCCAATCGGCACCTGCATAGCAATGGGACGGGCACCCAGCCGCTCTTCAATCGACTTGATTGTGCGATCAAAAGAAGCGCCAACCCGATCCATTTTGTTGGCAAAACAGATCCGGGGCACCTGGTAGCGGTCAGCCTGGCGCCATACCGTCTCACTCTGAGGTTCCACACCCTGAACGGCATCAAAAACCACAACGCCACCGTCCAATACGCGCAAAGAGCGCTGGACTTCGGCGGTGAAGTCAATGTGCCCGGGGGTGTCAATCAGATTGATCTGGTAGTCTTTCCAGGAAGCTGTTACCGCAGCTGAAACAATCGTGATACCACGTTCACGTTCCTGCTCCATCCAGTCGGTGACAGTTGTGCCATCATCAACCGAACCAATACGATAGGTTCGGCCTGTATAGTACAAGATCCGTTCTGTGGTCGTTGTCTTACCGGCGTCAATATGCGCAATAATACCAATATTGCGATATCGTTCCAGCGGGTACTCTTTCTCAGCCATTAATATTCATCCGATCCGATCAAAGGAAAATCCAAATCCTATAGACGGAAATGGGAGAAAGCGCGGTTGGCTTCGGCCATACGGTGAGTTTCCTCACGGCGGCGATAGGCAGCGCCCTGGTTGGAGGCGGCGTCCATCAATTCACCCGCTAATTTCTCCGCGTAGGATTTCCCTGAGCGCTCACGGGAAGCCGAAATGATCCAGCGCATCGCCAAATACTTACGGCGGCTGGGTTCAACTTCCATAGGCACCTGGTAGGTCGCACCACCGACACGGCGGGGGCGAACTTCCATCATGGGAGAAACGCTTTTGATCGCGGCGTCGAATGTCTCAAGTGGATCTTTGCCAGTGCGCTCTTCAATCAGTTCCATGGCATCATACATCAGCCGGGTGGCTGTGCTTTTCTTGCCATTGAGCATGATCCGATTGATCATCTCCTGAATTTCGATTCTTCCGAAACGAGCGTCAGGGAAGATTTCTCGTTTTTCTGGTGTATATCTTCGCGCCATTCCTACTCCTTACAAAACATAATAAATTAAAATAGGGCAAAGCATTTAAACAAATCCCCTATGAGACCGATTGAAATGCTTCGCCCTAAAATTCTAACTCTGACTCTGGCAATTACTTGGGCTTCTTAGTCCCATATTTTGAGCGACCGTGGGAACGGTCCTCAACACCAGTCGAGTCCAAAGTACCTCGGACGATATGGTAACGAACACCAGGCAGGTCCTTGACACGGCCGCCGCGCACGAGCACAACAGAGTGCTCCTGGAGCTGATGGCCTTCGCCAGGGATATAGGCGGTCACTTCCATGTGATTCGTCAGACGTACACGGGCGATTTTCCGCAAAGCGGAATTCGGTTTCTTGGGGGTCATGGTACGCACGACCGTGCAAACACCACGCTTTTGCGGTGCGCCTTTCGGCTGGCGAATGCGTTTCTGCTTCTGTGAGTTATAAGTATATTGCAGTGCAGGCGCCTTGCTTTTATTCCGTTTGGAATCTCGGCCTTTGCGTATCAATTGGTTGATCGTGGGCACATTTGCCTCCAAGTCTAACTAATGACTTCTTCCAATAAGTGAGGCCATCATCATCTTGCAAGTCGATGGCCTCGCTGCTATCCAATTTTGCCTCCAAATGCTGACCGGTATTATAGGGCCAGAATGAAGGTAACGAGGGATGATTCTACCATGTGTGTGGGGGGGCGTCAAGGCGATTCAGCCGCTTGAGTCCCTCTTACATATCACTCCCAATACTAATCAAACCGGTGGGCGTGTTAGGCATTCGAGCCTTGTCTTCGTCCTTACCAAATTTGATGATTTCACCACTTTCGAGCACGGCTTCCACCGCCAGCCCGAGGCTCTGCATTTCCTTGACCAGAACCTTGAAGGCGGCAGGGATGCCGGGATCTTCAATCGGCTCACCCTTGACGATGGATTCATAGGTCGCCACACGACCGGTCACATCATCGGATTTGACAGTGAGCATTTCCTGGAGCATGTACGCAGCGCCATAAGCCTCTAGCGCCCACACTTCCATCTCACCGAAGCGCTGGCCGCCGAATTGGGCTTTACCGCCCAGAGGCTGCTGAGTCACGAGGCTGTAAGGGCCTGTGGAGCGGGCATGGACCTTGTCTTCGACAAGGTGGTGCAGTTTCATCACAACCATCAAGCCAATGGTCACCGGATGATCGTAATAATCACCGGATTTCCCATCACGGAGCTTCTGCTTACCGAGGGTCGGCATCGGGCGATTGATCTTCACCATCACCTCACGAGCCTTCTCCAGCAGGTCTTCCCCGCTGAGGCTCTTCTTGACCTTCTCGCCGTGGCGTTCCATCCAGAGATGGAGACAGGCTTCGATGGCCCGTGTATCCTGGTCATAACGACCGGAAACAGGAATCTCATCGGTTTCAAAGGCCAGGATCGAATCAGGATCATAACCCTGATCGCGCAGCCATTCCTTTAAAACAACCCGGCGGGCATAGGTCTGGCTTGAGGCCATTTCGTAGACATCATAGCCACGATCACCCAGCCACTCTTCAAGATAGAGCAGGCGAACTTCGTCTTCATCACGGATCATCTCTGGATCGTAGGTCTGCTCATCCAGCCATTCCCAGGCTTTCTCAGCAGCCATATCCCAGGCATAATCAATCATCCAGGCTCGGGCCAGTTCAGCTTCAATTTCATACTCGGTTGCGCCATCGAAAACAGGCGTCACAGCCCGGAAGCCGAGGCGTTCTGCTGCCCAACCCAAGTGGGTTTCCAGAACCTGACCGATGTTCATACGACCAGGCACACCCAACGGATTCAGGATCACGTCCACAGGACGACCGTTATCCAGGAAGGGCATATCTTCGACCGGGACTACCAGGGAAACAACACCTTTGTTACCGTGGCGACCAGCCATCTTATCGCCAGCTGTGATCTTCCGGCGCTGGGCCACTGAGACCCGCACCATCATATCCACACCGGCCTTAAGGTCAGAGTTATCCTCACGGTGAAGACTTTCACATCCACCACGATCCCATGTTCACCATGCGGCATACGCAGGGAGGTGTCTTTCACATCACGGGATTTCTCACCAAAGATCGCCCGGAGAAGCCGTTCTTCAGGGGTCAGTTCTTTTTCACCTTTAGGTGTGATCTTAGCCGACCAGAATATCATTCGGGCCGACTTCAGCGCCGATCCGGATGATGCCATGTTCATCAAGGTTGCGGATCGCATCCTCACCGACATTGGGGATATCACGAGTGATCTCTTCCGGACCCAGTTTGGTGTCACGGGCTTCGACTTCGTGCTTCTCAATATGCACAGAGGTGAACCGATCTTCCTCAACCAGGACTTCCGAGATCAGGATGGCATCTTCAAAGTTGCCACCTTCCCAGGGCAGGAATGCCACCAGCACGTTTTGGCCAAGGGCAAGTTTCCCATCCACAGAGGAGGAAGAGTCGCCGACAATCTGGCCTTTTTGGATCCGCTGTCCCTTGATCACCGCAGGACGCTGATCAATACAGGTTGACTGGTTGGAACGGCGGTATTTCCGCAGGTTATAAGTATGGATATTGCCGCCTTTTTCACGGACCTGAACCATCCGGCCCGTCACGGACACAACTTCACCGTCCTCATCAGCCACAACAAGCTGGCCGGAGTCGAGAGCGGAGAATTCTTCCATACCGGTTGAAACAATCGGAACTTCAGGCCGTACTAATGGAACTGCCTGAGCCTGCATGTTCGAGCCCATCAACGCACGGTTGGCGTCGTCATGCTCGAGGAAGGGGATCAACGCGGCGCTGACACCAACGATCTGCTGCGGCGCCACATCCATGTAATCAATCTGTTCAGGGTTCCCCAGCATAAAGCCAGAGTGCAGACGGCAGGAGACACGGCGGGTAAATTCTCTATGCTCGTTCAATGCCGCATTTGCCTGAGCGATCACAAATTTATCTTCCTTATCCGCCGAGAGATATTCATAGACTTCCGTGACGAAAGGCGTCACCAGGATGAAATCAACATCCAGTTTCGCCAGTTTCTTCGCCAGGTCTTTGTCAATGCGCTCACCCTTGATGCCAATCACCTTATCAGTCTTGGGGTCTTTCACATCTTCCCGAAGCTCGTGACCTTCCAGGTCATCCTTCGGCTTGAGCTGCTTGACCACTTTGCGATAGGGTGTCTCAATGAAACCATATTCATTGACAGTGGCATAGGTTGCCATGCGGCCGATCAGACCGATGTTTGGACCTTCAGGGGTCTCAATTGGGCAGATCCGGCCATAGTGGGTGTGATGCACGTCACGAACATCAAAGCCAGCGCGTTCGCGCCGCAGACCGCCAGGGCCTAAGGCCGAGAGGGTCCGTTTGTGACGCAGCTCGGAGAGCGGGTTGGTTTCTTCCATGAATTGGGACAACTGGCTGGAACCGAAGAACTCTCGCAGGGACGCCACAACTGGGCGAATGTTCACGAGACTGGTCGGTGAAACCTGGTCCTGATCACGGATGGACATACGTTCACGAATGACACGCTCCATCCGGCGCAAACCCACACGGAGTTTGTTCTGGATCAATTCACCCACTGTTTTCACACGGCGGTTGCCGAGGTGGTCAATATCATCTTCACGAACCACACCGTTATTGATCTGGATCATCCGGCGCACAATTTGCAGGACATCTGATTTGGTGATCGTCCGGTGGCTGATCGGGATTTCCTGATCAAGCTTCTGGTTCAGTTTATAGCGCCCAACCCGTTCGAGGTCATAGCGTCGTTGGTCAAAGAGTTGTTCTTCCAGGAATTCCTTAGCATTTTCCAGAGTCGGTGGGTCACCAGGACGCAGGCGCTTGAAGAATTCAATCAGCGCAGCCTGGGCCACTGTCCGGTTGCCATCTAATTCCCAGGCAGGTTCCTGGTTAATGGAGGAGGGGATGAAGAGCCGGTCGGGATTGGTATCCACATCCTTGAAGAGTTCGATTAATTCTTCATCGGTGCCGGTCTTGATCGGTGAATTGTCACCCATCCCATCATCCACGGCTGCCAGAGCGCGCAGGAAAACGGTCACCGGGGTGGTGCGTTTACGGTTGAATTTGATGATCACATAATCGTTCTTACGGGTCTCAAATTCCATCCAGGCCCCGCGGTCTGGGATCATCTTGGCGGTGGAAAGGAACCGACCGGTGGTGCGGTCCACTTCGCGCTCAAAATAAACACCGGGAGACCGGATCAACTGGGAGACAACCACACGCTCGGTACCATTAATAATGAAGGTACCCTTGGGGGTCATCTCTGGGAAATCGCCCAGGAAGAGATCGGATTTGATTGGCTCTTGGATGTCCTTACCCTTCAACAGCACGCTGACATACAGCGGGGAAGCATAGGTCAGGTCACGTTCGAGACATTCCTCAATAGTATTCTTGGGGTCTTCGAACCAATACTTCAGGTCCCATTCCTTCGAGATCTCATCGTCGCTGGGGAAATAAAGCTGCATTCCCTTGTTATACGATTCGATTGGAGAATCTCGCCGAATAATTGAGTAAATCCACCTCGCTTGAGCCGCAAGAAGGAATCCATTTGAACTTGAATCAGTTTGGGGAGTTCCAGACCAACTGGAATTCGTCGGTACGATTTGGTGGGCAATAATTCTGCCATTAGCACTCCTGGTAAGCTAAGGTTGCCGGGATTAAATCTAAAATGACAATCCATTTAAATAAATAAGCAGGCGCAAAGCGCAAGTTGTCATTATAACAAATTGAGGGGGGAGAGTCAAGCTATCTATCCGTTTTTATCACCCGCCCCATCCATCATAGCACAATTAGACCAGAAATATCAACTGCCTTAAAGTATGCGTCGATGCGCGCCTAGAAAATTGACGAACATTGACTCCAATAAATCGGTAAGTAGTCCATTTAACCAAAAATTAGAGACCAAAGAAAATTCCCATCAGGCTTGTTCCATCCGCAGAGAAAGCACAAGCGACGAGAAAGCAATAATCAATGTGGATGCGCTAACACCCAGGGCAGGTTTACGCCGCCAATCAGCTTTGAGAGCGCCGCGTGTTTTAAATGTACACCAGTTTTACGAAAATAATCCAAGCATACTATCCCTTTTATCTAAGCAAGAAATCTATTAATTTTTATCTTTTTTTGCAACCAATATATAGTCCGCTGTTTTTCCCGGTTTCAAGATGACAGATATCCACTTTATTCTTAAAACCAAAGGCTGCTCACTTTATTGAGCAGCCTATTTGGCAATTCTTTTTTACGTAAGGCTTATTTCTTCAAGAGCGCTTTTTCAATTTCAGCCTTGTCCAATGGTTTCATGCAGAAGAACCAATCATAGCATTTGAATTTGCTGGTATCTTCCATACGTTCCTTGGCAACACCGCAGGTGCCGGCAGGAGAAATGATCACGTCCTCACCAGGTACCCAATCTGCGGGGGTGGCAACTTTGAACTCATCGGCGGTCTGCATAGCGATCACGGCCCGATAGATTTCATCAAAATTGCGGCCGAGGCTCAGCGGGTAATAAATGATGGCCCGGATGATGCCTTTCGGGTCAATAAAGAACACGGCACGAACAGCCTGGGTGCCGCTCTCATTGGGCTGGATCATTCCGTATTTGTGGCAACATTCATCGAGATGTCCTCGATCAAAGGGAAGTTGACTTCAACATTCTTCATGCCACGATATTCAATCTTTTCCTTGATCGTGCGGAGCCAGGCGATGTGGCTGTGAAGACCGTCAATTGAGAGCCAACCAACTGGTGTTGGCTTTGGCAAATTTTTCTTCAAGGGTAGCAAAGGTCATAAATTCAGACGTACAAACGGGAGTGAAGTCAGCGGGATGGCTGAAGAGGATCACCCAGCTGCCTTTATAATCTGAGGGGAAGTTGATCTCACCCTGGGTGGTGACAGCTTTGAATTCAGGGGCTTTATCGCCAATGCGGGGCATCGGAATGACTGTTGATGATTCTTGAATTTCCATGATTTTCTCCATTTCGTTTATTTGGTATTTGGTGGTTATTCTTTGGTCCGGACATTCTCTTCTGAAAATGCCGTTTTCTTATAAACTTATGTTGCCTGTTACTTATTTATAATTGTTATTTATTTATATTCATTATAATTACTGTAATGCCATATGTCAAGGGTATTCCGGGACTTTAACCTTAAAAATCATTATTACGCTGAAAACAACACCACGCAAGGGCCATTCTCGTCTTTAGCTGTCTAAGGTAAAATCAGCTTATCTAACTTAACAACGCCTTTCATTTTATAACTCGCAATTATCAAGGAGCAAAATCACCATGATTCCAATCCGCGATCAAATCAGGACCCGCCGCGTTCCTGTCGTCAACTACCTGCTGATCACCATCAATATCATCATCTTCGTTTTTGAATGGCTCGCAGGCGCAACAACGGAAAACACCGCCCTGCTATCCCAGCTCGCCTTCACCCCAGCCACGTTCCTGGCTGCACCTGGCAATCCAGGCAATATCGCGTCCATCTTCACCTCCATGTTCATGCACGCAGGCTGGCTGCACCTGGCCGGGAATATGCTGTACCTCTGGATCTTTGGTGATAATGTCGAGGATCGGCTGGGCCACGTAGCCTATCTGCTCTTCTACCTGGCCGGAGGCGTCATCGCAGCGCTCGCTCACGCCTTCATCAACCCCACCTCCATGCTGCCAACCGTTGGGGCCAGCGGTGCAATTGCCGCCGTCCTCGGCGCGTATCTGGTCTTCTATCCCCACAGCCGAGTCCAGACCTTCATCCCCATCGGCTTCTTTTTAACCCTCAGAGCGCTCCCTGCCTCCATCCTTCTGGTGTTCTGGTTCATCCTGCAGCTTTTCAACGGCGTTCTTTCCCTAGGTATGACGCAAGATATGGGCGGAACAGCCTTCTGGGCCCATATCGGCGGCTTCGTAGTAGGTGTGATCGTCGCGCTAACCGTTGGGAAAGGTCGGAAAAACGACCAATATGAGCCCCAATGGTAAGGTGAGCGTGCTTGAAAATTGACATCCTGCCAAAAGGTATGGTAGGATATTTGTAAATTGAAACATGCAACAGTTGAACGGGGAGCCTGAGTCGTCAGGCTGAGAGGAGGACGTTCGGTCCTCGACCCGCAAGACCTGATCCGGATAATGCCGGCGGAGGGATAAAAATTGTTAACCAATCAACACCCTCCCCGTCAAGAGAGGGTGTTTTTCTATGCTCAAAGACAATCAAAGGGTCGTGCTCTTTGTCAATGGTGATCTGCCAGAGCCGGAGAAGCTGCGCGCCGCCTGACCCCCAAAGACATCCTGATCGCGGTCGATGGCGGCCTGCGCCATATCGTCTCTCTCGGTCTCACTCCCGACCTGATCCTAGGTGACCTGGATTCCGCCAATCCGGGTGATGTCCAAAAACTTTGAAGCGCAGGGCATCCCCGTCAGGCGGTATCCCATCGCTAAAGACGAAACCGACCTCGAACTCGGTATCCTGGCCGCCCTGGAACATCATCCTCAGACCATTTGGATCGTCGCAGCCATTGGCGGGCGGCTGGACCAGACCCTTGGCAATATCTTCCTGCTGACACAAGCCTCTCTGACGGACATCGATGTCCGGCTGATGGATGGTTCACAAGAGGTCTTCCTGATCCGAGATCACACCGTCATCACTGGGCAGCCCGGCCAAACCGTCTCCCTGCTCCCCCTGATGGGTCCAGTGCCAGGCGTCACAACCGGCCAATTGGCTTACCCCCTCAATCACGAAACCCTCTATCCCGACCGAACCCGCGGCATAAGCAACCTGATGAACGCCACAACGGCTTCGGTCACAATCGATAGCGGTATATTGCTTTGCATCCACACCTTCAACACAACCAATCATTAGAAAGGTTCCAACAAATAATGAAAAAATCACTTCTTGTCATAATCGTCATCGCCGGCATCCTGGCCGCCTGCACTGGGCAATCCCCTGATGCCAGTGCAACAGAAACCCGCACCCTGACCGTGATGACCCACGACTCCTTTGCCATCAGCGAAGATGTTATCGCCCAATTTGAGACCGAGAACAATGTCAAAGTCGAGTTCATCCGCAGCGGTGATACCGGTGCAGCCCTCAACAAAGCCATCCTCTCCAAGGACAATCCTCTGGCAGATGTCTTCTATGGCGTTGATAACACCTTCCTGACCCGTGGGTTGGAAGGCGGGATCTTTGAATCCTATCAGTCCCCGCTTCTCGCCCAGGTGCCGGAAGAATTCCAACTTGATTCTAGCTTCTCTGCCCTGCCAATTGATTATGGTGATGTCTGCATCAACTATGACAAAGCCTATTTCGAAGAAAACAGTCTGACTATCCCAACCACCCTGGATGAATTGACCCAACCGGAATACGCCGGCCTGCTGGCCGTTGAAAATCCTTCCACCTCCTCCCCCGGTCTGGCCTTCCTGATGGCAACCATCGCTGAATTTGGTGAAGACGGCTATCTGGCTTACTGGCAGCAATTAGTCGATAACGGCCTGGTGGTCGTGAACGACTGGGAGACCGCTTACTATACGAATTTCAGCGGCTCCTCAGGACAGGGCCCGCAGCCAATGGTTGTCTCCTATGGCTCCAGTCCTGCTGCCGAGGTCATCTATGCCGAATCCCCCATTGAAGAAGCCCCCACAGCCTCCATCGTGGGTCCCAACACCTGCTTCCGCCAAATTGAATTCGTCGGCATCCTAAAAGGTACCCAGAACCGCGACCTGGCTGAGAAGTTCATCGACTTCATGCTCAGCCCCACCTTCCAGGAGGATATCCCCTGCAGATGTTCGTTTTCCCGGTCAGCACTGAAGCGGAACTGCCCGTTGCTTTTCAAGATAATGTTGATATCCCCACCCAGCCCGCAACTTTGGCCCCAGATTTGATTGATGCCAATCGGGAAGCCTGGATCAACGCCTGGACGGAGACGGTTCTGCAGTGACCTCGCACACAGCCCGCATCCGCGGACTTTTCAAACGACCCACCTGGCGGGCAGCGCTTTTCTGGCTGCTGCCCGCCGCTTTCCTGGGCGTCTTCTTCTATCAGCCGCTGCTGGCGATCTTCAATTTATTGATTTCGCCGGAATGGGGCTTTGACCTTTCCGCCCTGAATTGGGGTCAGGTCTGGGAACCGCTGCAATTCACCTTCTTTCAAGCGACTCTCTCGACCCTGCTGACCCTGTTGGTTGGCCTGCCCAGTGCCTGGCTGTTTGCGCAATTCACCTTTCCGGGCAAGAAGACCCTCAAGCTGCTCTCCACCCTCCCTTTCATCCTGCCAACCGTTGTGGTGGCAGCAGGGTTCAACGCCCTGCTGGGTCCCCGAGGTTGGTTGAACCTGGGATTGATGGCACTGTTCAACCTCGATTTGCCCCCCATTCAATTTCTCAACACCTTTGGGGCGATCCTGACTGCCCACGTTTTCTATAACACTACCATCATCATCCGGGTGGTCAGCAACGCCTGGTCACGCCAGAATGTCCGCTTCCAACAGGCAGCCCGTGTGCTGGGGGCCAGCCCCTGGCGGACTTTTCGCGAAGTGACCCTGCCCCTCCTGCGGCCGGCAATCCTCTCCGCCACCCTGCTGGTTTTCCTTTTCAATTTCACCAGCTTTGGCGTGATATTGATGTTGGGCGGTCCCCAATTTGCCACCCTGGAAGTGGATATCTACATCCAGGCCATGCACCTGCTGAACCTGCCCCTGGCCGCCATCCTCTCCATCCTGCAATTGATCTGTACCTTGATCATCACCATTGGTCATAACCGATTCAACCGCAAAGACGTGCTTTCCTCCTCCACCCGCGCGCAGACTATGCCCGTTCGCAAACCCAAACGCGGCTTTGAGACATTTGTCGTGGTGGTGTTGGTGATCACCCTTTTTACCCTCCTGGTCTCACCGATGGCAGCCCTGGCGTTACGGTCCGTAGTGAAGCTGGACGCCAACCGCGGTGAGCGCGGCGAGATTCAACAGGGATTCACCCTGCAATATTACACCGCCCTATGGGAGAACCCTCGCGGCTCCCTGTTCTATGTCCCACCAATTGAAGCCGCCCGCAACTCCCTGATGTTCGCGCTGATCACCATCGCAATCGCGGTATTCCTGGGGACTTTGGTGGCCTACGGGCAAAACCAACCCAGCCGCCTGAATGCAATCCTTGACCCCCTGCTGATGCTGCCCCTTGGCGCTCGGCCATCACCCTCGGTCTGGGGTTCATCATCGTATTCAACAAGCCTCCCTTCAGCACGCTGACCTTTCCCATCCTGTTGCCCATCGCCCACAGCCTGATCGCACTGCCCTTCGTGGTACGCACTTTAGGCCCAGCGCTGCAGAGCATCCCCGCTTCTCTCCGGAATGCCGCCCGTGTGCTGGGGGCGAATCCTTTCCGAGTCTGGTGGGAAGTTGACCTGCCCCTGATGGCGCCGTCCATTCTGGTCAGCATGATCTTTGCCCTGACCATCTCACTGGGTGAGTTTGGTGCGACCTCTTTCCTCACCCAGGCCGCAATTCCCCACCCTCCCCCATCGCGATCTATCGTTATATCTCCCAGCCCGGAGCGCTCAATTACGGCCAGGCGCTGGCGATGTCTACCCTTCTGATGCTGGTCTGTGCAGCCGGCATCTTCCTGATCGAACGCCTCCGCCTTCCGGATAAGGAAATTTTCTAATGCTCACCATCCACGAAATCGAAAAAACATACGAAGGGCAACCCCTGCTGAAAAAGGTCTCCTTCACCGTTCAGAATGATGAAACCGTTTGTCTGCTGGGCTCCTCCGGCAGCGGCAAATCCACCCTGCTGCGAATTATCGCCGGGCTGGAACAAGCCGAGGGCGGCCAGGTGACCTGGGATGGTGAAGACCTCACCAACGTCCCCGTCCACCAGCGTGAATTTGGCCTGATGTTCCAGGATTATGCCCTTTTTCCCCATCGCAACGTAAGCGAAAACATCGCGTTTGGGCTGCGGATGCAGGGGTTGTCAAAAGAGGAAATCCAAGGGGAAAGTGGATGCCGCCCTGGAGACCATCCATATGACCAGCTTTGCAAAGCGCAAGGTGACAGAGCTTTCCGGAGGCGAGCAACAGCGGGTTGCGCTAGCCCGGGCATTGGCACCCGAGCCTCGCTTGCTGATGCTGGATGAACCCCTTGGCGCACTGGACCGGACCCTGCGGGAGCAGCTTGGCCGAGAACTGCGCCGAATCCTGCGTGAGACCAAAATCCCCGCAATCTACGTCACCCATGACCAGGAAGAGGCCTTTGCCATCGCTGACCGCCTGCTGCTCTTGCATGACGGCGTGATCCTGCAGGATGGCAAGCCCCATGAGATCTACCATCATCCTAAAAATGTCTGGGTGGCAAGGTTCTTCGGCCTGGGTAACCTCGTGCCAGGTTTTGTGGCCAGCCGTGAACCGCTCACCATCCAAACCGCACTGGGTCAATTTCAGGCATGCGAATCAGGCTTTTCTACATCGAAAACTGAGACCTCCTTGCTTTTCCGCCCCGGCCAGGCTCAAATCAGTGATAATAATGAAGGAACCAACCAGATCACAGGCAAAGTGACCGACCAGGTTTTCAGGGCGAAAAGTATCTGGTGACCTTAAATATCAATCAGAGCCAACCCAATTTCCAGGTTCTGCTGCAGGAACCCCATACCATTGGCGAGACTTTGACGGTAGCTTTTAAACCCGAAGACCTCCTCTGCCTGGAAAATGGAAAGGAAAAGGAATGA
>LQAJ01000288.1_pt1 | contig 14221 bp, 19 predicted proteins | sample 1535811 | NCBI WGS metagenome assembly LQAJ01 (sample SAMN04331587, study PRJNA305678) | bioreactor metagenome | isolation source: bioreactor_6 inoculated with Wadden Sea sediment 2nd replicate of a... | place: Germany: Wadden Sea, Janssand Flat
TCCGTGATCCTGTTAGCTTTATCTTTTGCCGCAGTATGCCGCCCAATCTTCGGCCAGGCGTTGGGGTCATCTTTATAATCATCCAGCAGGGCCAGGGGCGTGCCGTCTTCAGTGGTTGGAATCAGGGTGGAATCGGCAAAACTGACGCCAATGCCGATGACCTGAGAGGCGTCAATATTGTTTCCTTTGAGAAGCCTGGGAACGATCCTTTTGAGGGCGGTGATGTAATCCCGGGGATTATGCAGAGCCCAACCGGGAGCGAGTTCGATATTAGAATCGGGCAGTTTATCAGTAATGATGCCGTGGGTATAGTGATAATTCTCTACATTGGCACATTTTCCATTACTGACATTCACCAGAAGAGCTGTCACAATTTCATTGCCAAATTCGATGCCTATGGTGAATTTGATCTTTCCGCTCAAGATAGTTCTCCTTACATAACACCTGTCAAAAAAAATTAATCCTACTTATTATCTATTAAACCGGCCCCAACCGCAAGTTCTTGCATTTCGCGAGTAATTTTTCGTTTTCGTTCAATATTTAGTTCCCGGTTGAGGCTGGTGATAATGTCGTCCGAATTCTTCTTGGCTTCCTCCATAAGGAGGAAACGGGAGGAATGTTCGGCAATGGCTGATTCTAACAATGCCCGATAGAAGGTGGATGCGATGAAATGGGCCTTGATCTGGTCATAAATGCCCTGAGGATTAGTTTCTATGATGGGCGGTGGCCAGGGAAGGTCACCAGTAACCTCTGTAATACCCTGGTCGGTCAGGTCGAATGGCAATAAGGTGGTTTTAGCAAATTGGATTTGTCCCTCGCCATTTTTCTGTTGGTACAAGACGGTTAATTGATCGAATTGGCCATCCTCAAAATTAACAATCCATTGCTGCGTGGTCAAATAAGCCCGCCGGTAGGAATTCAGGAAGTCTGAATCCAGCATTACTGACCAATCCGGTGTCCGGCCCAGTACATTTAGGGTGTGACTCATCCGTGAGCCTATGGCCCAGGTTTGAGCAGGTGGGGTGGCTGCTCCTCAATCCATTCCTGAGCGTCTGCGGCCAGGTTTTCGTTGAATTTGCCGCATAATCCCCGCTCAGTGCCAATAAAAAGGACGATGTTCCTATCCGTTTGTTGACGGTTCTCTTTTGGCTTCCCGTTTTTTGCGATCAGTGGAGAAACCTGCCTGAGGATTTGGTGGTAATTTTCCTGAAAGTCTGTCAGCCGGTTGAGTTTATTTTGGGCCATCTGCCAGGTACCCATAGATATGGTCCGCAGCGCGCCTAAAAGAGGCGCAATAGCCTGCAGATTGCTCAACCTGGCAACGATCCTTTCGTAAGACTGGGTCATAATGGCCTAGAAAGTTTCAATCCTGTCTACATCCCATATGAACGCCACCGCGCCGCCGAGATCAGCGGTCACCGGTGAGCTGCCCATGGAGAGGGGGTCTTCGGTCGTTTGAGGGTTCATTTCCACTTTGGTCCGGCAGTGTGTTTTGATGATGCTCAGGACCTCATCCAATTCGATTTCCTTCACTGCAATGAATAACGATTTTTGACTTTGCCGCAGCATACCGCCGCGGGTTTCAGCATATGTGGCAGTATGGCCTGCATTGATCAGGGCATCCAGGACAGGCTCAGCATTATTGGATGGTACAACCACCATCACCATCTTCATTGGCTCGCACCTTTCTCTTGCAACCAAGCCTGGGTGAATTCATCCAGTGCCCGGGTCAACTGTTCTTCAATTGAGTCGGTTAACTCACCTTCATTTTCAATCTCGGCCATCAGCTTGGTTTCCAGTTCAGTGAAATGATGGGCAAGTTTATCTTTGAATTTTGCCATCTGCCGCAGGGGAATCCGGTCCAGATAGCCATGATTGAGCGCATAGAGGATCACCACCGTACCCGCAAAGCTGATCGGTTTATGAGGCTTTTGTTTTCAAGACGGCTAAAATACGCTGCCCCTTTTGGATTTGGTTGCGTGTGGCATCGTCAACCTCTGTGCCAAAACGGGTGAAATGCTCGACTTCCTGATATTGAGAAAGTTCAAGTTTCAAATCACCAACCAGATTTCGGATGGCGGGCTTTTGTGCGGCACCTCCTACGCGGGACACCGACCGGCCGATATCAATGGCGGGTTTCTGTCCCTGGTTGAAAAGGTTGGTATCCAGAACGATCTGACCATCGGTGATGGAGATCAGGTTGGTGGGGATGTAGCCGGAGATATTGCCGTTCTGAGTGGTGGCAATCGGCAGCGCGGTGATTGAGCCGCCGCCCTCACTTTGATCCAACTTGCAGGCCCTTTCAAGCAAGCGGGAATGCAGGTAGAAAATGTCACCGGGGTAGGCTTCGCGGCCAGGTGGGCGGCGAAGAAGCAGGCTGAGTTCTCGATAGGCATCGGCATGTTTGGTCAGGTCATCAAAGACCACCAGGACATCCATGCCCTGATCGAGGAAATATTCTGCCAGGGTCATGCCGGCATAGGGTGCAAGGTAACGCAGGGCGGGCTGGTCATCGGGACTGCTGAGGATGACAGCTGTGCGTTCCAGCATCTCATGTTTTCGCAGGGTTTGGATAATTGATAAGGTGGATGATTTCTTTTGCCCGATGGCAACATAAATACAACGGACATCGCTCTTTTTTTGGCTGATGATGGCATCAATTGCCAGGGTGGTTTTCCCAGTCTGCCGGTCACCAAGGATCAGTTCCCGCTGGCCGCGGCCAATGGGGAACAGCGTGTCAATCAACTTTGTGCCGGTGAAAAGGGATTCGTTTACAGGAGAGCGCTCAATCACCCCATGGGCCACCCGAGAAAGGAAACGATATTCACTGACTTCAATCGGAGCATCTTTAACTAAGGGATTACCCAAAGGATCGATGACTCTTCCCAAAAAAGCGCTTCCAACCGGAATCTTCAGGCGATTTCCGGTGGCTTGGACGAGGTCTCCACCCCGGATGCCTTTCTCAGAACCCAACATGATCAGATCAACGCGTTTTTGTTCGAGGTTGAGCGCCATGCCTTCAACCCCGGTGGGGAAGGTGACGATCTCATCGATGCTGACATTGGGCAAGCCGGAAACTGTAGCGACGCCGTTGCCGATGTGCTGAACGGTGCCAACATCGCGAAACGCACCCGGCTTGGTAAGTCAGATGATTTTTCTCCCATTGTCGTGATCAGGCTCTTGATCTTTTTCTTGGTCAAGTCTGCGCCGTTCTTGGAGATTTTGTTCCGAACGGATTTGATGAATCCTTCTGTGGAAGGGGTCAGTTTTGAGCGGTTTTCCAATTCCTCTGAAAAGTCCTCAAGCTGTTTTCCTAAATCCCGCGGCACCTGGGGATCACTGCTTTCCATCAAGGTTTTCCTCCAGGGCAGCAGCGACATCTGATTTCAATTCAGATAATTCCATCGCAAGCGTATTTTCAACCACAAGATCGCCCATCCTAACCCGGATGCCAGTGATCAATTTGGGATCAATATTGATTTCCATATTGACATTACTATCCGCCAGCGCACTGAAGGTGCGGATGAGATTTCGCTGCTGATCGGGGGTCAATTCCTTGGCAGAGGTCACGAACACGGTGGGTGTGCGGCCTGCCAGCGATTCACGGATGGCATGCACCTGCCGCATATCGGTCTTACCCATTTCCCAGATCTCATGGGTCAACTCATCAATGAAATTATCATGGATGACTTGGGGCGCAACTTTAGCAAGCACCTGACCGGATATGTCGAGGATCGAATCGACTAATTCGTTTTGCAGTTGCGCGACCTCCTGCTGTTGGCGTTTTTGCGCCTCTCGTCCCGCCTCTCCGAGGATTTGTTCTGCTTCAAGATGCGTAGCCTCCAAAAGGGTTTTACTTTGTTCCTGAGCCTTTTGGTAGGCTTCCTGAAGCCGGTTATCAATTTCGGAGTCGATAGCTGCCAGCCGCTGGTTGATCTCTTCGAGTTTCAATGCGGCTTCAGCTTCTTTCAGTCTGGTTTCCTCCAGCAAGGCTTCTCTTTCAGCCGCGCGTTCATTCATCCTCTTGACCGTAGGTTGAAGAGGAAGAAATACAGAACGACCGCAAGGACAAGGAAGTTAATTATCTGTGCGAGGATTGTTACAATATCTATTTCAAGCATGGATTATCTCCTTAGAGGTCCACAAGAGATACTTATCCAAAGAAGCGGTCCAAGAGCGGGTTACCGAAGATCAGGATCAGCACAACGAGCAGTGAATAAATCGCGGTTGATTCCAACAATGCCATCGAGATCAACAGGGTGGTTCGCAGGTCATTGGCAGAATCTGGCTGGCGGGTCATGCCTTCCAGCGCTTTTTGAACAGCCTTGCCCTCCATCAGTGCCGGGACGACTGAGCCTAAAACGATGCCGCCGACGGCAAACATGATGGTGAAAAGGGTAATAATGGTTCCAGTGTCTAATTGCCACATGGGAGTTTATCCTTTCTAAATGCGTACTATGATTTCTTCAATTCTTGTTTCATTTGACGACGTTCTTCTTCAACATTTGCAATTTCAATGGCTGAAGCGATATAAAGAGATGCTAAAACCGTAAAAATATAAGCCTGGAGGACACCTGTAAGCATGCCAAGTGCAGCCAGGGGCAGCGGGACGATAAAGGGGATTAGTGAGAATATGATCGCCACCACCAGGTCCGTGCTGAGAACATTGCCAAACAAACGGATGGTCAGCGAGAGCGTGCGGGAGAGCTGGCTGATAACCTCCAGGGGGAAGACGAAAATCGGAGAGGCTGTATCCTTGATGTAACCCCAAAGCCCTTTTTCCCTGATGCCGAAATAATGGACGGCGAAAAAAGACCAACAATGACAAGGCAAAGGTTGTGTTGATGTTGGCAGTGGGGGACACCATGAATGGGAAGATGCTGAAAATATTCCCAGAACGAGAAACAGGGCCAATGTCCCCAGGAAGGGCAGGAACTGGATGACACGAACATCTTCGGGCATCACGGAAGATACGATGCTGTTGATCATTTCAATGATGAACTCACCGATATGGGGTGCGTATTTTCTGATGATGAGCGCAATGATTATCAGCATCACCATCATGACCCAGGTTGAAACCACCGTGTCGGTGATGGGTAATCCAAAGAGATAAAATACGACCTGGGGGGCTATCGCCTCCATAAAAAATCAGTCCTTTTTACTATTGGTTTGACTTGCAGCAAAACGCCAACGCTTCTCCCAAGTTGCCAGGATGGCCAAGCGGGTAATCATGAATGCTGCAAAGACAATCAGGCCTGCAACCGGAGAACGCCTGAGCGCTATGATGAGAACGAGAGCGATGAGTACCCAACGAACCACCATGCCGCCAAGGATCAGGATTTGACTAGCAACGGGTTTTTCCGGGGTAATCTGCTGAACCGACCATCTCTGCATCCAGAGGAAGGCCAGGGCTGTTCCCATTCCCAGAAGAATCCACAAGGGCCATTCAAACCAGTTCATTGGTTGGAATGCTCCTTTTGGTGTTTCTTCTGGACCCTGAGCAGCAGCATCTCAAACTCAATGTGCCGCACTAAATTGTAATATCCCACACCAATGCCGATAAAAGTCAGGATCAGCATAAATGTTATGGATGAATTTGTTGCTTTGTCGATGAGATGACCCAGATAAGCCCCGGCGAAAATCGGAATCGCCAATTCCCATCCCAGAGAGGTCTTTGCGAAGTCTCTGATCAGAGAGCTCTTTTTTGTTCCAGGCTTGTCATCCATATGACTCAATGGATTTCCTCCATCGTGTTAAGTTCTCCCTGGAGCACTTCAGCCAACCGATCAAAGGGGTCGGCTGAGGTTTCAATCCTGATCTCGGCAACATCAGATTCGCCAGCGGATAGAATGGTCACGACATTGTCCCGGATGGATAGGATTCCGGCTAATAAATCCACCTGAAAAAACTCCTCTTTAGTTTGATATTGGATCGGGCCACTGACCGTTTCCGCAATCAGGGGGGCATGTTTGGGACGGATGCCGATTGGGCCGCCATCCGCAAGAGGAACTACAACTTTATAAAGGTGCTCCGCTTCCAGCGATGGGCCATCGGGTGATAAGACTCTAAGTGTGAGTTCGTCCTCTGTCATCATTCCGACACCTCGTCCGTCAATTTCCGGGCTTTTTCATAGGCATCATCAATGGTGCCGACCATATAAAAAGCCTGCTCCGGAATGTCATCGCAGTGACCTTCCAGGATCTCCCGGAAGCCGCGCAATGTTTCTTTATGGGGATGAATTTACCGGGATTACCAGTATACTCCTCAGCGGCATGCATGGGCTGTGAGAGGAAGCGTTGAATTCGCCGAGCGCGAATGACGGTTTTTTGGTCCTTTTCACTTAATTCATCCATACCGAGGATCGCAATCACATCTTGCAAGTCTTCGTATCGGGCCAGAGTGGCCTTGACCTGCATGGCGATGTCATAATGGTCTTGGCCAACGATATGCGGCGCGAGCAGGGAGGAGGATGAGAGCAGGGGGTCAATGGCAGGGTAAATGCCCAGGTCCACCAGCCGCCGAGTTAGAACTGTTGCGGCATCGAGATGCGCAAAGGTGGCGGCCACGGCGGGGTCGGTCATATCATCCGCGGGGACGTAAACTGCCTGCACAGAGGTGACACTTCCTGCGCTTGTGGTTGTGATGCGCTCCTGAAGGGCGCCCATTTCCGTTTCAAGGGTGGGTTGATAACCGACTTCACTTGGAAGCCGTCCTAAAAGGGCGGAGACCTCGGAACCGGCCTGGATATACCGGAAGATGTTATCTATGAAGACCAGAACCGGCCGGTGTTCTTCATCACGGAAATATTCCGCCATTGTCAGGGCGGTCAATGGTGTGCGCAGGCGAGCGCCTGGCGGTTCATTCATCTGGCCAAAGACCAGCACGGTCGAATCCATCACATCGCTGCGGGAGAGCTCCAGATAGAGGTCGTTGCCCTCCCGACTGCGTTCTCCAACGCCGGCGAAAGTACAATCCCGGAATATTCCTTGCTGATATTGCGCATCAATTCAATGATGAGCACCGTTTTGCCGACCCCGGCACCCCCAAAAAGGCCAATTTTGCCACCGCGGGGATAAGGCAATAAGAGGTCAATGGCTTTGATGCCGGTGATGAAGGGCGTCGTGGACACGCGCTGATCCCGCAGGGCGGGAGATTTGGCATGGATCTGCATTTTTCGAGAGTCTTTAGCCAAAGGCTCTTTCCCATCAATTGGTTCCCCCAGAACATTGAACATCCGGCCCAGGGTTTGGGGCCCGACTGGAACTTTGATGGGATCGCCTGTATCCCAGACGATCAAACCCCGCTGCAAGCCAGCGGTATCACCCATGGCGACAGTGCGGACTGTGTTGGCGTTGACGTGTTCTTGTACCTCAAGGATGAGGGCGGAATCGGCTTTCCAATTGACTTTCAGGGCGTTATGAATACTGGGCAGGTCGCCAGTTGGGAATTCCACATCGACAACAACGCCCACTGCGCGCACAATAATGCCATTGTTGCCAGAATTTTGGAAGGTCGTTTTCAATGCGGTAGCCTCAGATCGTTGGGAAGTGTTTTTCGTTCCCAATATTGTTCATTAATGTTAAAAAATACAACCCTAATTATCCATGTATCAATTCTCTTTGTCAAATCCCTACCGATGACAAATGTACCGAATGTGTGCATCATTCAACCTAATTAAATAAGAACAGGCGCGAGGTTCGTACCGGCACCTGTTCATTCAAATATTGAAAAAAATTTTTCGTTTAGGCGACTTTTGATGTCCTTGCTGGATTCCCAGAGGCCGTGGATATTGCAGAAGGAAACAGCCATCAACGTGCCGGCTTCCTTAACCTTCAGAGCAACCTTAACCTTCGGCTCGGTGTAGAGTGGGCCTTCATTAGCGCCTTTGATGGATTCACCATGGCCAGTGAAACTGAATTTCCCAACCATGTGGGGGAATTTTCCAGATTCGGGTTTGAAATAAACTTCAATCCAATCAATATGGTGTTCGGTTGTGTTGGGATGGGGAATCTCTTTACCAATTTCAAGGGAGACAACAAATTCTTCACCAGCCTTGACGACATCGGGGCATTCGATGACTGGAGCGTGTTTTTCAGCTTTCCAATCTGCAGTTTGAATATACGTGCCAATAGACATTTGACTCAATCCTTTCACAAATGGGGTTTTCTAAGTTGATTATACTTCGCCAGGGATGCGGAATTAAGGGGTTGGATCGGGTTCAATCGATTTTTACAAATTCTTCTTTTCCCAATCCGCAATCGGGACAGACCCAATCATCCGGGATATCCTCGAAGGCGGTACCGGGAGCAATGCCCCCGAGTGGATCGCCTTCTTCTGGATTGTAAATATAGCCGCAAGAAATACATTCATAAGATGACATACATAACCTCCTGTTGTGAAATGTTTTTATGGCGCAACTGTTGGTGTAACCGTTGCAGTGGCTGTTTCAGTTGGGTAGGAAAGGTAAATCTCCGGGAACCATCCGATATTTCCATCCTCATCGCGCACGTTAACCCAGACCATACCATCATAGACCATGGTCTGATAGAGATCGAATAATTGTTCATTAGCAGAGAAGTAAGTAAGAATTTCACCGCCTGGTTCGTCATAGAGGGTGTTGTAGGCGGGCACTGAGGAATAAACAACATAGACTGCCAGGGGGGTGGGCGTGGCAGAGGCTGTGGGTGTGGCGGTGTCCTTCGCTGGCGTCGATGTTGGCGTAGCGGTCATGGTTTGGGTGACCGTCGGCGTCAGGCTGGGCCCCGGGGTGACCGTCGGAGTCGCAGTAGGCGGGATGAGCGGATCTAACCGCTCAGATTTTAGATAATTCATAATCAATGATACAGGCTGATCCAAGCGCGCAACCAGCGCCTCTTGTAAGGCGATTACCTCTGAGTAGCTGGGGGGCGTGTTCGCACTGATTGTCAGCTTCAAATTAATGCCATTGTCAATCCGGGTGACCTGCAGCTCAACAATCTCGGCATCATTAAGGTCAGCCAGTTCCGTTTGAACGATATTGTTAATCAACCGATTCTCTTGGGCCTGGGCAACGAAACGAGCGCCTAGAATGGTCAGAGGGATCAGCAGGACCAACGTGAGTAAGCCGACACCCAACCGTGCGCGGTAACGGCCTCATCCTGGAGTTGCGGGCGAGAAGCCTTCAATGAAAAATACCAGAATGGCCGCAAACGCGATCGTAACAGCGTTGGTCAGGAAGAGTAACGTAGCGCCACCGGCAATATCCCAGCGACCGAGGGCAATCCCGATCCCAATGACGGAGAGCGGGGGCATCAGGGCTGTTGCAATGGCAACACCAGGCAGTGCCGCGGAAAGGTGGGGCTGTGAGAGGGCATAGGCCGCCGCCAACCCGCCGGCCAGGGCGATTATCAGGTCGTTAGGGGTCGGCTGGGTTCGGCTGAGTATCTCGTTGGGGATCTCAGTGACCGATGGAACGAAGGGTAGATAGATGTTGGATAAGGTCAATAAGGCCGCCAGAAGGACGGAAATCACCGCGCCCCGAATCAGAGCGGAGGCGGAATCACGGGCCAGTCTGGCATCTGCCGTGATGGAGCCGAGGCCGACGCCCAGGATAGGAGACATCAATGGGGCAACAACCATCGCGCCGATAATGACAGCTGGGGAGTCGTTGATCAGGCCCAGGGTGGCGATTGCACCGGAAAGGACGACAAAGAAGAAATAATCAAAGCCGGGCGAAGCTGCCATGCGGATGTTTTCGATGATCTCTTTGCGACGCTTGCGGTCCAAAGGCTTAATATATTGGGATAGCCAAGTATGAAACTGTTTTGTTGATCCATTGAATTCATTTTACTTTAATTAATGCACTTTACTGATATGGATAATGATTATTGTTGTTATAAGGAAACGATTTTCAGCCAATGATAGGCCAGCGGCTCGAGAGTGATCGCGTAGGGTGTTGCAGAAATGGATGGAAAACCACATCATTGAGTATATCCACGGGCTGGCATCCCTGCCAGGAGGCTAAATCCAATTTGATTTCCTGCTCCATGTTGGATAGGTTAAGGATGCAGATCATATCCTCATCATCCAGGCTTCTGTGGATGGTCAGCACTTGTTCAATATCTGTTGCCAGGAATTCATAGTGGCCCATGGCGAGGATCGGGTTCTCTTTTCTGATGTGCACCAGATGCTTCATTTTGGAAAGCAACGAGTCAGGGTCATTCTCCTCTGCTGCCACATTGATGATTCTATAGGAATACTTTTTATCCGTGATCACTGGGACATAGAGCATTTCCGTTGGTGCTTCAGAAAAACCGGCATTCAATCCGGCATTCCATTGCATCGGTGTGCGCACCCCGTTGCGGTCCGGCAACCAGATATTATCACCCATACCGATCTCGTCGCCGTAATAGATGATCGGTGCACCGGGCAGGGAATAGAGCAGGGCGTTGGCCAGCATGATCTTGCGCTGGTCGTTATCCATCAGAGGCGCTAATCGGCGGCGAATCCCCAGGTTCAAGCGCATCCGGGGCTGCGGTGCATATTCCTCCCACATCCATTGGCGTTCATCTTCGGTGACCATTTCAAGGGTCAGCTCGTCATGGTTACGGAGGAAGGTGCACCACTGGGTGCCTTCAGGGATATCCGGGGTTTGGGCCATGATCCAGCGGATTGGGGTGGCATCGCCTTTCTTGATCGCCATGTAGATCCGGGGCATGACCGGGAAATGAAAGCCCATATTGAACTCATCCCCATCGCCAAAATAGGGCCGGACGTCTTTGGGCCATTGGTTTGCTTCGGCCAGGAGTACCTTATCCTGATAGGTGGCGTTGAGATAGGCACGGATTGATTTTAGAATTTGGTGGGTTTCGGGTAGATTTTCGCAGTTTGTGCCTTCACGCTCGATCAGATAGGGAACGGCATCCGCCCGGAAGCCATCGATGCCCATATCCAGCCAGAATTTCATTACATTGAGCATTTCTTCCCGAACGTCCGGATTCTCATAGTTTAGGTCTGGTTGAGAGGCATAAAAGCGGTGCCAGTAGTATTGACCGGCTTCTTCATCGTAAGTCCAGTTGGATTCTTCGGTGTCTAGGAAGATGATCCGTGCGTCACTGTATTTATCTTTGTTATCCGACCAGACGTAGTAATCGTGGTATTTTGAGTTGGGGTCCGAACGGGCCGCCTGAAACCAGGGGTGTTGGTCGGAGGTGTGATTCAGGACAAGATCGGCGATGACCTTGAGGCCGCGCTGGTGAGCTTCCTGGACCAGCTTTTTAAAATCCTCGATCGTGCCGTAATCCGAGTGGACATTATAATAATCCGCGATGTCATAGCCATCATCCTTCAAAGGGGATGGATAAATCGGCAGCACCCAGACGCAATCAACGCCCAAATCCTTTATATAATCCAGCTTGGAAATCAAACCTGGTAAATCCCCGTTGCCATCCGCGTTTGAATCGCGATAAGCCCTGACATGGACTTCATAAAATGTGGCATTCATATACCAGGGATGCACCTTCGCAGTCATCAGCCCTCCTGACTAACAATCTTTGATTAACTAAGTATAGCGGTAGCGGGGATAAGCGGCAAGGCTCGCAGTGTTTTTCTAAATCCTCACCAATTGGAGCTTTTCGGCCACCAGGTGAGTTTGGTGCCGATCAGGATCGTGTTTGACCATTCCCTCGATCAGAATGGTCCGATTTCTCTAAGCTCATTATATACCTGGCGTAAAGAGGGGCGGGATCAGTACCTGGATGGAGCCTTCCAGGTCTTCCAGGTTTAGGAGGCACATCATTTGGCCGGAGTTTTGAGTTCGCAGCCGCCGCCAGGTCTGGCGCATGCGGCCAGGGTCACTCTTTCATCCACTCGATCCTGAGCTACGAGCGTTGTTATTGCGCCGCTGGCTTGAATTTCATCAGCGATCTGTTCCAGGGGACTGATCTCCAAACTCACACCCAGCAGATCTTGTTGTGCTTGCCGGCGTCATTTTCATTCCAATCTTCAGCGACCTCTGATGCACCGAAGAGCTGCATCTGTCCCGGAGGTCGTTTGTGTTCAATCCGGCGCAGGCCTTCAGGGATAGTGACAATCCCGTCCAGCGCCCCAACCATGATCAGGTTTTGGGCTTCTTTGCGCTGGGGATCCACGCGCAACAGGAAATCCTCCAGTGATTGGAAAGGTCGGGCCTGCAGAATCGCTTGAGTGGTCCGCTGGGTGAGGTCTCTGACCTGGCCCAGTCCCATATAGAGATGGGGTTCACCTTTGGGATAGATTACCTTGAAATGAGCATCGGAATGGTTGACGTGCGGGGGATGCAAGGGGAGATTTAGCCGGCGTGCTTCCATCAGGTAGACTCGCTGAGAATAGTAACCACCGCCATAGCCCAGAACAGCCGCCATGAACTCTGCAGGATAATGCGTTTTACACCAGGCGGAGTTCCAGGCCAACTGGGCATAGGAGGCGGCGTGGGCTTTGGGGAAGCCATAGCCTGCGAAAGCCGCCATCATCTCCCAGATGCGTTCAGCCGTCTCTTCCGGCACGTTATGGCGCTCTCTTGCCCCATGGATGAAGTTTTTCTTGAGGGTGACCATCACCCCGCCGGGATCGAAATGGCTCATGGCCCTACGGAGGATGTCCGCCTGGGCGATGCTGAGGCCGCCAAGCTCGTGAGCGATCCGCAGCACCTGTTCCTGGTAGAGGATGACCCCATAGGTGCTTTTCAGGAGATCATTTAATGAACTATGGATGGGGGTGACCTCTTCTTCACCGCGGAAGCGCCTTACAAAGGCATCCCGTAGGCCGCCGCGCAAAGGCCCCGGTCGGTAAAGGGCCAGGGCAGCCATGATGTCTTCCATTGTGCGAGCCTGGATTTCGCGCAAGGTGCCGCGCATGCCGGGACTCTCGATTTGGAAGCAGCCGATGGTCCGCGCCTGCTCTACTGTTTTAGAGGTGGCTGGATCTTCCAACGGGATACTGGCAAGAACCTCCAGGCCGTTTCGGAATTCACTCAGCCGCCAGGATTGAATTTTGTTTGCCACTTCACCTAAAACGGTCAGGCCACGTATCCCGAGCATGTCGATCTTCACCAATCCCAACTTTTCGATGCCTTCCAGGTCGTATTGGGCATGATTGATCCCCAGCGTGTTCGAGTGTTCCAGCGGCACCAGGTCGGTGATTGGGAAGGGTGCAATGATGACGCCGCCTGGGTGGACGGAGAGATGCCGGGGGAGATCCAGTAGGGCGCGGGCATCCGAGATCACATCCTGAATCAGGGGGTTGATCCCCTCTCTCATGAGCGGTTCAAAAGGGTCACCATCCTCTTTTGATGATCTGATTCGGAAAGAGTGGGGCAATTTGCGCGAAAGCTGCCGGATCGTATCCGGCGAGAGCCCATAAGCCTTGGCGACATCTCCCAGCGCGGATTTGGGGCGGTAGCGGTTGATCGTCCCGACCATTGCCACCCGATCGCGGCCATAGGTCTCAAATATATATTGGATTAACTCATCCCGGCGGTGAGAGGCAATATCTGTATCAATATCAGGCGGTTTCTTTCTGGCCGGGTTGAGGAAGCGCTCAAAATAAAGGTTGAGTGCCAGCGGGTCCGGCGAGGTGATGTTGAGGCAGTGGGCAACCAAGGAAGAGGCTGCCGACCCACGGGAGGAGGTGGGGATGCCGACCTGACGAGCGTGGTTGAGGACATCTTGCACAATCAAAAAGATTGGTTCGTAGCCCATCCGGGTGATGATGTCGAGTTCATAGTCTAAACGGTCTGTGATCTCTGGTGTAAGTTTGCCGTACAGCGCTTTGGCACCCATTGTAGCTTTTTCACGCAGGAAATCTGCCTGGCTCTGGCCTTGCGGCGTAGGAAAGGTTGGAAAGAGTGTATGGCCTAGAGGAAGTTCCAGGTTACAACGATCGGCAACAATGGATAAGTTACGGATGGCTTCAGGGCAGTCTCGATAGCGATATTGGAAATCGTCAGGTTCCGGGAAAGTCGCCAGGCCGGGCGGCAGCAAACGATCGGAGAGGCCTTGTAGTGGTGTGATATGGCGGATGGCGGTCAGCGTGCGGTAGAGCTTCTCTTCTACCGGTGTTTGATAGTAAATATCCTGGGTGGCGAGGAGAGGAATATGGCATTTTTCAGCGAGGTCACGGACCAGGGCTTCACCTTGCAGGGGACCATTGGTATAACGCTGGATTTCGATGAAGAGGTCTGCTTTGAAAGTGGTTTTAAGCAAGG
>LQAJ01000290.1_pt1 | contig 14130 bp, 15 predicted proteins | sample 1535811 | NCBI WGS metagenome assembly LQAJ01 (sample SAMN04331587, study PRJNA305678) | bioreactor metagenome | isolation source: bioreactor_6 inoculated with Wadden Sea sediment 2nd replicate of a... | place: Germany: Wadden Sea, Janssand Flat
CGCTGTTTCCGCACACATCAAGGCCCTTGAGGCGGAACTCGGCGTCCAGCTTTTTCACCGCACACCGCGCGGTGTCGAGCTCACGGACGCTGGCGGCGAACTCATAAACGACGCCATCAAGATTCTTTCCGCCGCCGAAAAACTCCGCGCCCGCGCCCTCACGCTTCAGGATCAGGTCTCAGGCCAGATATCCCTCGGCCTCTGTGCGGACACACCTTTTCTGCATATCACGGAAATCCTCGCCCGCATGGCAAATCGCTTCCCCAAACTCAACCTGAAGCTCTCGCAGACCCCTTCCGGCGTGGTGCTTTCCAAGATTCACAACAAGGAATACGACGCAGGATTCGTCTTTTCCGGCAATCCGTACAGCGACCTTGACTCCATCAAACTCGCCGAACCGGAATATTCCGTCATCGGTGCGGCCAAATGGAAAGACGTTCTCGCCGACCCGACAGCGGAAAAACTATCCAAGTTCACATGGCTCATGCCCACCTCGGACTGTCCTTTCCGAGAACTGCAACTCAAGATTTTTCAGGAGCACTCCATCAACCCGGCCCAGACCATCGGTGCCAACTCCGAAGAAATCATGCGGCCTCTGGTGGTGGAAGGCAAAGCGCTCGCACTGATGCGGGACGACGAAGTCGAAGACCTTGTCAAATCCGGTAAATGCGCAATCTGCCCGTCGCTGGGCAAGCATCCCGTTGAACTGAATTTCATTTACCGCAAATCACAGGCCGAAGACCCCGCCATTGCCGCACTCATCGAAATGGTCCGCGACATATGGGGAGTATAAGCCAAGCGGCTCGACACAGCAGGCAAGAGTCAAAAATCCCGCTCATTGCATAATATTATGTAATAGCATGAACCAACGTACGCCTCATACAAAATGAGTCGGGATTCTCTCTCGCCAGCGACAAGCAATACAAACACACCGTTTGAACCTCATGGGTTCAGACGGTTTTGTTTTGCCCACGACTGCAAGGAGTATTGAGTTGTGGTATGGTTGATTTCTTGTCAAACCGCTCATTCATGCCTAAAGCTGTCATGACAGGAGTTTGTCCCATCAACCATCAGACTATTTCACAATGACATTGCAACACATAAAACCAACCCGGGAACATGTACGCCACGGCATCAAAGTCGGTCTGGCCTGTGTACTGGCACTCATCGTATCCGGCTCCATCGGCGTTCCCTATGCCTACTGGGCGGTCATCACCACGGTGATCGTCATGCAGATGCATGTGGCTGACTCCATCCGCATGAGTTTCTACCGCTTTTCCGGGACGGCCATCGGCGCATTCATCGGCATTGTCGCCATTCTGATTTTTCCGCCCACCCAGCCGTACACGGCACTTGCCGTTTTCCTGACCACGGGGTTGTGCGCCTATCTGACCAGATACAATGCCCGGTACCGCATGGCTGCCATAACCGTGGCGATCGTCTTTCTGACCAGCATGGGAGAGGAAAACCGCATCTCCTTCACGCTCTTCCGGGTGCTGGAAATCGGCATCGGGGTTGTCTGTGCCTTCACGGTTTCCGTACTGGTCTGGCCGTCACGCATCGGCGACAACCTGCGCCAACGCTTGCAGGAACAATGTGAACAGGCTGCGCTCCATTATGAACATCTGATGAGCAGTTTTCTGGCGCGGCAGCAGAAGGTCGACCCTGACATGTTTTTCGAGCTTGCCCGCGCAGTGCAGGAAAACCGGGCGCTTTTCCTGAAAGTGGTTTCCCATGAACGCCGTTTCTACAGGACGGACGTCCGTCTTCTCTCGTTGCAGATAAACGGACTCGCCATGACACTGGAACGCATGCAGTCCATGCCCCGGCTGCTCAATGAAGTGGAAGGGGAAGGCTTTGACATCATCATGGCCCCGGAACTGGAAGAACTGACCCGCACCACCTGCGATGCCCTCCGTGCGCTGGGGGCCGGTGTCCCATACGACAACAAGGCGTTGGCTGCGGCGGTAGTCACGGCGGAGGAACGGCTGACGCAGATCAGGAAAGAGGGCGCCACCCGGCGCTTCGACGTGCGCCGACTGCTTCAGGTTTTCGGATTCATCAATACGTCCCAGCACATCGGGGAATTCCTGCTCGACGTCCTGAACAGGCCGGAGTACCCGACCGACGGAAACGAAAACGGACAGGAGGCCCGCTTCACCGGAAAGCCTTGAACCGCATAAACCTTATCGCTTGCCATCCACTGTGCAGCCGCGTAGTCTGTACAACTTGATTCAGTATAGAGTGACACAAACCAGAAACGAAATGGAGATTCTGAATATGAAACGGATCATCGCCCTGCTGGGCACCGCCCTGTTGGGCCTCACTCTTCTCGTCGGCTGCAACCAGCAGACGAACCAGATCACTATCGGCGTCGTGGACGAAGCCGCCGCATTCAAGGACAACCAGGCCGCAGCTGCAGCCATGGCCTACCTCCAGGAAATCGGCGCACCGCTCCAGAAGAAAGCCGAAGCCGCATACAAGGCCATGCAGGCAGACCAGAACGAAGCAACCGTGGGTGCCTACAAGGCTGCCATGGGTGAACTGCAGAACACCATGAACGGTGAGCAGCAGCGCATTGTGGCTCTCATTGACGCCAAGTTCAATGAAGTGCTCAATACCTACCGCGAAGAAAAGGGACTGACCGTCATCCTGAGCAAGGAATCCGTCATCTCTTCTGCCCCCACCGTTGACATCACGGCCGACATCGTCACCGCCATGAATGCAATCGAACTGGATCTGGCACCGAAGGCCCCCAAGGCCGAAGCACCTGCCAAGTCCGAAGAGAAAAAAGACGACGCCAAAACGGAATAGTCTTTCCTTCCGCAAATGAAAAAGGCCTGTCCATCTGATGGACAGGCCTTTTTTTTGAAAATTGAAATGATTAGTGCGAGTCCATGAAGGACCGCATGGATTCATGTGCTGCGGCAAGAACCGCGGCAAACTCGACATATTGTTCACGTACTTTTTCCAGATCGCCTTTCTGAGCCGTGCTTTCCATGTTTAACGCCCGTTCGACGAGATCATCAGTGCGGACCACACCACACATGCCCTTGAGGGAATGGGCAAGCTTGACCACGGTTTTCAGGTCCCCGTCATCAAGCGCCTGTCCGAGGGAGTCGGCTCTTTCCGGGCTGTCTTCCATGAAAGCGACAAGCAGTTCGCGGGCCAGTTCCATGTCTCCTGCGAGACTTTGAACAAATCTATCCGAATTGAATATGGGCTGTGTCATACAGGCCTCCGTTGTTGTTCCGAAAGTATCACCGCTCGTCTGCCAATGAAAGAATTATAACGCCTTGGCAGAAAGCTTTTCATACATTTCGGCAAACTTTTTCAACGTTTCGGACAAGGAATAGCACTCAATCACACGATTCCGAGCACTATTTCCGCACTCTTGCCCTTTTTCACGACAGGACTTCAGCAACCTGCACACGGCTTCGGCCAAGGCATTCCTGTCACCCGGCAGAACCACGAGGCCGGTATCGCCGACCAATACGCCGCTGTCTCCGACATCCGTAACAACACAAGGGACACCGCAGGCCATGGCTTCCCCTACCGCATTGGGGAAACTTTCGCCAATGGATGATGAAACGTGAACATCCATGGCCGCCATGAGACGGGAAATATCACTGCGCTCACCGGCAAGACGCACACGGTCGGGGCCAGTCCGGCCTCAGCCATCCAACCGGAGATTTCGGCATTCGCGTCATCCACCCCACGCCCGACCATCAGAAAACCGCATCAGGCATCTGGCTGGCCACGGACGCCATGGCATGAATCGCGGTGCGATGATCCTTCATGACATCAAAACGCCCCACCTGTCCGACAACAGGCGCGTCCTGTGAAATATTGAATTCAGCCCGCACTTCGCGACGGGCGGCAGGGTCCGGCTTGAAGCGTTCGGTATCGAATCCATTCGGGATGACCTCGAAAGACTTCGGCGCGTAACCGAGTTGCAGATGAAAACGGCGGGCCTCCGCGGAATTGGTCAGTACCGCATCCGGAAACCGGGACAGTGCGGCACACGCCTTGAGGGTCACACCGGTAAGACGGCGGTATTCCTCAAGGGCCATGTAGGAACAACGGATATTCCACGCCACCTGCGGCCCTCCACCGAAGGGGAAAGCCAGTTTCGCGGCCAGCAGACCGATAAGGTCGGCATGATACAGCCACGTCTGCACCAGATCGGGCTTCCAGTCACGCATGATCCGGACGAGCCTGAAAAGAGCCGTGGGCGAAGGAACCCCGCGCCGCATGCCGAGACAGTCCACCGGAACTCCCGCCCGAGTCAGTTTCGCCCCCATGGGACCCGGCTCGATAAGGCTGACCACACGAGGCAGAAAAACGGACCGGATCCATGTTCGTCGCAAGGCGATGAAGCATGGTCTCCGCGCCGCCCACATCAAGGCCGGTTATGACGTGCAGTACTTTCATAGGATAATGGGTGTCGGGGTTGATGGTCACAGACAGACCGGGGATACCATCATCCACGGAAAAAACCATAGGACGCGTTCCCTCGACTCAAAAAGAGCTCCTGAAGTTGCAGGCTCCGACCAGAGTCTTCCACCTGCCTCCACCGAATTCAAGAAAAATTTCCTGAAGAGTCAATGTTTTACAATTCTTCAGGCAGGCAGCATCAAGCCGCCGCCTATAGCAGGCAGAGATTTTACGTCCTGAAGGAAGCGCTCCCCTGACCCAGACGTCACGAGTCGGATCGAGCGACCGGATATACGGATAGGCCCTGTCCGCAACCACGGACCCGCGACACGGCGCAGCGATCACCGTGGGCCGGTCAAGATGCAACAGTTTTCTCCTGCCGAGAAATCTCATTTTCCCGTCACCGCACAAAAGAGCACCGCAGTCAGCGTCTCCGTACTGAAAAACTAGCCCCTCGCGCACGCCGGAGAAGCGCCCTGCATCCCGCAGCAAATCCGACGAAACAACCTTGCCCTTCATCCCCTTGAGCGGCTCAGTCTCGACACCGTTCAGGCAACGCAAGGGGTGACGCGGAACAAGCTCCTCTTCCAACCTGTCGGTTCGATGAAAAAAAACGCAGCTTCCCGTTCAACCGGGAAATGACGGTAGCAGCCATGGCCGCACAGGCCAGCCCGCGAACCGTGTTGGCGCGGCAATCGCCCAAACGTCCGGCATCTGCCTCTGCCAGCAAAAGTCGCCCACAGGCAAAAGCCAAAGCCCCGGTCCCGCCGCCAGACAACAGGTGCAGACCGATATCCCTGAAAATACGGGAGGCCACGTCGCAACGCCCGCGCCAGCGGGAAACGCCACATGAAGACAGCGAATGGAAGATGCTGCCGAACAGCTCTTCCATGTCACGAGCAGGATAAAATTCGTTCAGGGGCAGGACGGACAAACCCAGCATCAGCAGAGCCGCCGCCCCCTGAAGCCAACGTTCCTCTTCGCTGACTGGCTCTCTGAATCCGGGCCACTGAAAGACAGGCCCCGGTTCACTCCCACCGACTGTCCCCATCCGCCACTCAATCAGGTCACCGTTGAACCGACGAGCCTGTTCCGGCAAGGCCCCCACCCGATCCGGAAACCAAAATTCCGACACGGCCTGCCCGGACCCGATCAGCTCAAGTATGCCGCCAAGCTTTTCAGGTCGCGCACTGCTGCAAATGGCCGCTCGCAGTTTCCGGACTTTGCGTTCGCGCAGCAATTCCGGAAGCCCGCAACCAAGGCCGCCGCCGTCCACCAGATAACTGCCGCGTCGGCTCTTGAGCAGATATGCATCCCCATCGCGGACCGGAAGTACCCTGAATTGCGTCATGTTTCCAACCCCACCATCGTTAATCCGATGTTGAAGTTAGGCCATACTATATTTAATAAGTCAATCTATATTTTATTCTATATTGAATATTCCATTTTTTCTTCATTTTAAATTTCTCAGGGAAAAACAAGTGGCTGCGGATATCCGCCAGTCAGGTAAAACCAACGTGCCCAGAAAAAATCCGTACTTTTCCAGCCCGTTGCAGTGTGGAAAAACGCACCTAGTTATCAAAATCAAAAAAAGTTGACAACCCCAAAAACGCTCATTATATGCCACTGACTCAAAAAACGTCACAGGAGACTTTTTACATAATGAAGACTTTTATCAACTACACGCTGACACCGGTTCTCTGCGCGATCATGGTCCTTCTGGCCGTGGTTGTCGTGGTCAAGGACCAGAAGATCGACGATCTGAAGCATCAGCTTGTACTCGCCAAACAGACCGCCGAAGCACGCAAGAACATGGTCGAGGAAGCACGCCTGCTCCAGAAAGCCATGAGCGCCCCGCCGGTCCGCAAGGTGACCGTTACCGCATACAACCCCACAACCGACCAGTGCGACTCGGACCCGCTCATCGCTGCAAGCATGCGCAAAGTCCGTACCGGCACCATCGCCGTATCCCGCGACCTCTTCGACCAAGGCTGGGTTTTCGGCCGCAAGGTCCGCATCGAGGGCATCGGCATTTTCGAAATCAATGACCTCATGAACAAGCGGTTCACCCAGCGAATCGATATTTTCATGTGGGACGAGAACCAGGCCCGACAATTCGGCAAAAAGAACATCAAGGCCGCACTGCTGGAAATCTAACCGCATCAAGACACTACATATGAAAGGGGCGCGATCATCAGATCGCGCCCCTTTTGCCTTTATGGTCGGGCCTGCGCCCTGCTATTTTTCATGACTGTCGAGGTATGCCTTGATACGGTCAGCCGCATTCTTCTGAAGATTTCTGTACCAGAAGGCATAATCATACTTGTGGTACACGCCTTTCGGGAAATGTCCGATATCGAGTTTTTCCGGCGGCGTGGTCACCAACGCACCGGTCTTCCGGTCAATCTGCGCGCCTGCGTAATGTGGGACTTCACGTTCAATCTGATCGGTCTGTTCATTGAAGAACACCGCACCGAGATTGAGTTCCTTCCCGGCCGGAGTTTCGCCGGTGGTCCAGTTCAGCGGTTGACGCATGCCGCTCCGGACACAAGCACGGGTGAACCAGTGGCTCCGGGAGCCTGCGTATTGAAGGTAATGATACGCCCGTATCATCAGCCTTCTGCGCAATCTTGAGCCACGGATAATTCTTCAGGTCATCTGAAGTCACCGAATATCCAATGAGATAGGCCGCGACAAGACGCTTGCGCAATGCCGGATCAGCAAAACGCCGACGCAGGAGGTCCAGCAGGATCACCGAGCCCTGGCTGTCGCCTGCCAGTATGAAAGGACGATCCGGGTTCATCCGGAGCAGGTAGTAGTCGAATGCCCGATGCACGTCGTCGGCTCCGATCCTGAAATAGGGATGGTGAAACATGTCCACGTCAGGGTCGAGGCAGGCAAACGAAACCTGCCGGTAAAACGGGGCGAACAGGTTGGCGGAATCGGAATAGACACCGGCCTGCGCCACGAGCAGATGCTCCACCCGCCGACGCAGATCCTTCCGGCTGGTATCCATGTTTTTGGGAGCCTTTTCCGGATAAATGGTCGGGTAGACATAGAACACGTCCACCGGCTTATCCACCGTCGCGGACTTGGCAGCCCAACTCACATCCTGAGCATAGTCAGGACAGGGGGGCACATAATCATTCGAATTTTCGGCATACGCAATTGCGGAAAGGCAGAACAGAGCCAGCAGGGCGACAATGAGGCGAAGTGACTTCATGTTTTTCTCCAAATGAACTTGATATTCAAGGCAGCGCGACGACTGCACGGGGCACATGCATACTAAACGGGAAACATGAAGACATAATCATACGTATTATTCTTTGTCCATCTCTCCCCACAAAAAAAGGCGTCCAAAGACGCCTTTCAAATTCTCAACGACCTGTTAATCAAGCCATTTCAACGCGACTTTCCGTCGGCGAGGTATGCGTTTGTACTTGAACTTGGGGTAACCGAGCATGAGCGCGGCGTAAATACCGTGCCCCTCAGGCAGGCCGAGACGTTCACGGATGGGATGATACCCTTCGGCGGCCTCCATGAGGAATCCTGCCCAGCAGGCACCGATGCCTCGTGAATGCGCGGCCAGTTCGAGATAGGCGGCGGACAGCGAACAGTCCTCTGCCGGGTTGAACCCGTCTTCAGGGGCATGAGCAAGAGCGACATGCGGTGCGCCATGCAGAATTTTGTCAAACCCCTTTTCCCAGTTCTTGATGACACCGGGGAACACATTGTTGATCGCCATGAATTCCACGGTGAGTTCCGCCAGTCTTCGGGTGGCCTCGGGCGTGCGGGTGACGACCCACTGGGCAGGCTGGCCGTTCTTGGCGCTGGGGGCAAAAGCCGCAACATCAAGCAGATTCTCGACCACGGACTCGGGGATACATTTATCCTTATAAGAACGGATGGACCGACGACCACTGAGAAACTGGTCGGCCTGTTCGGGAGAGATACGCAGATCGCGCCCGAACACACCGCACTGCTCGGGAGTCAGTTCCGGCGCGACCGGAAGATCGGGCAGGCTCAACGCCCCGGTCGGACAGACCGCGACGCAGTGTCCGCACGCGATACACATCTTCTTGGCGGCAAAACGGAGTTTGGGAAATCCTTCCCTGTCCTCCACTATCAGGTCATAAGGGCATTCGGCCGCACATGCGCCGCAGCGTTTACATTTATCCTTGTCTGCAAACATGTGTTGTCTCCATATGTGATGAAGCGGGATGAGAGGAGAGAAAAAAGAGAATTCGGCCCCGCCGGATGTTCATGCGAAAGTTGCGCACCCCAAATAGGGCCGGGATTCCGGTTTGTCAATCCGACGCCACCGCCTGCACAAAAAACAGCCGGGGAATATTCCGTGCAAAACCGAAATCTCCTGTTTACATCTTCCGGCAGACAGTGGGCACGATTTCGCCCATCAATCCACGCAACGCTTCGGCCATGATCTCGGACTCGGTGCCGTAACCGGGCAGAACGACATCTTCCACCTCACTGGTGAACTTCTCCTGATGAACGATCGTTCCTTCCTTCTGGAGCATGATGCGAACCGTCACCTTCCCCCGATACGTCGTGGCACCGGTCTGATTCAGGGACACTTCCAGCACCTCACCGGTCACGAGCGGCGCATCGCCCGGAGCAACCGTGGAGGTACGATATTTCGCCTCACACCCGGCGGCCCGCAACTCGTCGAACAAGGCCCAGCCGACCCAGTCCGCCACATCGGAACCGGAAGTAATGGCAACGCCGTCTCGCTTCTTTCCAAGCGCAGTATCCGACCGGCTGTCCTCAAACCCAAACACGGTTATTTCACCGGAACAGGGAACACCGCCAGCCCCAAGCGCGTATGTCAGACGGACCGCATTCCCCTTGGTACAGGCTGCAACCAGACACACCAGCAGAAACAGGAAAAAACATTTCTTCATATCAATCGGCACGAGGCATATCCTTTATATCTTGTCGCCCTCAAGAGGGGCGGACTGCGTATCCTTTTCCATCTGCCGGTCAAGCTCCAGCTCCATCTTGTCGAGCAGCTTCTTGGTGATGGCGAGCAGCCTGTCGAGATTTTCCTTCACAAACGTCTTGGCCTTGGTGTCGATGGCTTCATCAAGCGCGTCACCTTCCAATTCCGGGGCGCTTCCACTCCCGGCCTTCGGCTTCACAGGAGTGCCACCCTGCCCCGCTTCCAAAAGGGAGCGGATGGATTCCAGATTCTTCCGAACAAGCGCCAATTCCTCACGAAGGGCGTCATCACGCACCTTGGTCTCGGCCTTGAGCTTCTCGACTCCGGCCTCAAGGGACGCCAGTCGATCCGAAGTGTCGCCGGACGGCCCTCCGGACGAACAGCCCGCCAGCAGCGCGCACGTCAGAACAGCCACAGCCAATAGACATTGTATAATGATCTTTTTCATGCCTCCCTCGTACCACACCCGCTTGCGAACTGACAATCAATTCAACTCCCGGCATGCCCTCATGGCCTTGATTTTACGCCAAGAGTCCGTACAATAGCCAAAGCTGTAATTGCACTGTGTGCAGAGATTAAAGGGAAATCGGAACATTCATGAAGACACGAAGCTTTTTGACGGCATTCCTGCTGCTTGCCGTCCTGACCTCAGCCGCAGCCGCTGCCGACTACGTCACCATTGCCCACCCAACCAGCTTTCGAGGCATTCAATGGGGCACTCCGTTTGAGGATATCCCGGACCTGCTGCCCGTAAAGGGAGCGGGTTACAAAGCCACCTATTTCAAGAAGAATGAAAAGCTGACCTTCGGCGATGCGGAAATCCTGTCCGTGGCCTATTACTTCCGCAAGGACAGGCTCTACCGGGTCGGAGTGGCTTTCGAGGGACGGGCCAACCATTTCCTGCTCAAGGAACGGCTGCTCGGCACATACGGCCCCGGGCGCGGCGTCGGCCATCGATACGGATGGATGTGGCGCGACTTCTCGGTGGAACTCACCTACGATGACGACAACAAGACCGGCGCTCTTTACTACACCTTTGAAGGCAAGCTCGATCAGGACTCCTCCGAAACGCCATGACCAATGACAACCGGCCCATACAGGTGCTCAAAACTCGGTACAAGCTCTTCTACATACTCAGCGTAGTTGCGCTGGCTGTCCTGTTCTGCGCCAATTTCAGCGTCATTTACACGCTTATCCTCACGCCGCCGGAAGACCCCGGCCTCACCATGAAATTCGTCTACCTCATCATGGTGGGCGGATTCCTCGTCATCGCGGCCCAGACCCTGCTTGTCTTTACCCGGTTCATTTCCATGCTCGGACGCGAGAGCAAGGCCATGGAAGACATGAACAGGCAGCTCGACGAACTTTCCGTCTACGACGAACTGACCAAGGTCTTCAACCGCTACAAATTCGAATCCGTCATCAGCCGGGAACTGGAAAACGTTCGCCGGTACTCCAGCCCGCTCTCCGGCATCATGCTTGATATCGACGGATTCAAAGCTGTCAATGAAGCGCACGGCTACCGCACCGGCGACCGGCTTCTGGCCAACCTCGCAGGCTTCATCGACAGCAAGCTCAGAACTACGGATTACGTCTTTCGCTGGCGCGGCGGGAAATTCATCATACTCGCCCCGCACACCGACATCGACAAGGCTGCCATGGTAGCCGAAAAACTCCGCAAGATTGTCGGACACAAGCTTTTCGGCGGAAAAATCCACATCACCCTGTCGCTGGGAGTGATTCAGGCTGTCGGCGACGACTCCATGGAAACCTTTCTCCACCGCATTCAGTCCGCCCTGACCGCAGCCAAGAACAAGGGCAGGGACTGCGTGATCGTCACCAGAAATTAATCATAGTAAATCCCGCATTATAACTGGTAATAATTCTCCACACGAGATACCGTAGAGGCAGGAAAGGCTCTGCGATTCACTTTTTGAATGCCGGATTACCATGAATATTATACGGGACTTTTTCAAACTCTATATCCCCACAGCCCTCGTACTGGTACTTGTGGCCGCATGGTTCCTGCACGCCCGCAACCAGACACATCTCAATCTCGTACAGTTGCAGCAACAGGCTGTCGTAACACAGGAAACACAATTTCTGGAACACGGCATGGCTGATCGTATCGAGGATGCCCGTTTTCTCGCCCGCATCACGGGCCGCGAGATAGACGGCAGGCTTCAAGAAAAAAATTCCGGTCTGGAAACCATCTATGCCGACTTCGCCAAAAGCAGGCAGACGTATTTCACCATCCGTTTCCTCGACACCACCGGCATGGAACGAATACGCATCGACAACGCCCCTCCGGTCCGGTCATCAAGACAACAGAAGCCATGCAGTCCAAGCAAGACCGCTACTATTTCGACAGGGCCATGAAATGCCAGCAAAACGAAGTCTATATCTCCGAATTCGACCTCAACAGGGAGCATGGGCATCTGGAACAGCCCCTCCGCCCGACCTTGCGGTTCGCAAGCCCGGTATTCGACCCGGTCACGGGACGCAAACAAGGCATTGTCATCCTCAATTTCGACGGCAGCACCCTTATTGAAAATCTGCGACTGACGTCCTCTCCCGAAGGATTCTCCCTTTTCGTGAACAGTAAGGGCTACTGGATGCTGGCTCCGGGAAAAAACGAAGAATGGGGCCACCTGCTTGAAACGGCAAAAAAGCACTCCATGCCCAATCGCTTCCCCGCAGCATGGGAAACCGTCTCGACCAGTGAAAAAGGACAATTTGTCACGCCGTCAGGCCTGTTCACCTTTAGGACTGTCAACATCCTTCCCGACTCTGTTGTCGCGGGACCTCAATCGCGGACACAGGAACCCGGCAAGCAATGGAAAATCCTGACATGGGTGCCCGCACAGGAGTTGACGGCCCCCAAATCAACCGTCGTCATCATACTGACGGCCTTCGGACTCATATTCCTCGGGATAGGCTGTCTGCTCCTGACAAAATACAGGGTCCGTCAAACACTGGTTGAGGCCAAACTGAGCGAGAACAGGGAACAGATGCTCGCCATCAGCCAGTCATCGCAGGATGCCATTGTCATGATCGGCAGTGACGACCGCATCACGTATTGGAACCCGGCAGCGGAACGAATGTTCGGATATATGCCTGATGAAATTTCCGACAAGAAGCTCCACGAACTGCTTTCCCCCACAGATTCAGACGCAGACAGCGACTTTGGCAAATCCACTGTCAACGGCAATGGCAGACCTGTTGACCGACTGCTTGAATTCGAAGCTGTCCAGAAAGACGGCACACGCATTCCCGTTGAGCTTGCCATGTCCACCTTCCAGTTGAAAGAAGAGTGGTATGCCGTCGGTTCCATGCGGGACATCACCCGTCGCAAGAGATACCACCGAAAACTCAAGCACAGTGAAGAAACCAGCCGTGCCCTGCTCAACGCGCCCACGGAAAGCGCTGTCCTGATCGACATTGACGGCACAATCGTGGCCGTCAACGAGATCGGCGCACATAGATTGGGTAGCACCCCCGACAAGCTTGTCGGAAAGAACTCCTTCGATTTTTTCCCACCCGATCTGGCCCATAACCGAAGGGAAGCTTTCGCGGCGATCATCAAATCAGGCAGCCCCGCCTGTATCGAAGATATTCGGGCCAACCGCCAGTTCCGAGCCAATGTTTATCCGGTCAAGGGACCGAACGGAACAGTAGATCAAATCGCCATTTTCGCCCGTGACGTTACCGAACAGATATTCGCCGAGGACGCCCTTCGACTCTCTGAACAACGTTTCCGGGATGTCAGCGAGGCTGTCAGCGAATTCATATGGGAACTCGACAACGAGTGTGCGTACTCTTTCATCACGGAAGATGTTTCCACAGTGCTGGGCTACACGGTAGAAGAACTTCTGGGCAAGACCCCGCGTTTCCTCATCCACCCCGACAATCTTGAAGATTTCACGGCGTGGCACAGGGACACCTTTGAGAACAAACTCCCGTTCACCCGTCAGGAAGTCCGCAACATCACAAAGGACGGCGAGTGCATCTGGCTCCAGATCAGCGGCGTCCCCCATTTCAACACACAGGGAGAATTCCTCGGCTATCGCGGCGCGGCCATGAACATCACAGACCGCAAGGAAGCCGAAGAAGCGCTCAAGGCAAGTGAGAGAAAGCTCCGTGCACTGGCCGAATCCGCATACGATGCAATCATCATGTCCAACACCCACGGACAGGTCTCGTTCTGGAACCATGCCGCTGAACAGCTGTTCGGGTACACGGAAAAGGAAGTGATGGGGCAGGAGGTTCACTCGCTCATAGCCCCTCCGGAGGATCGCGCCAAAGCGAAGGAAGGACTGAGCCACTTCGCCAGAACAGGTCGCGGTCCGGCGCTGGGTGCGGTTCAGGAAGCGGAAGGCCTTCACAAGGACGGCACCCGCATCGCCATCGAGCGTTCCGTTTCCGGCTTCAAACTCGGCGAAGAATGGTTTGCCGTAGCCACCATCCGAGACATCACCAGCCGCAAGGCCACCGAAGCCAAGCTCCGGGAACTCGCCACCACGGACAGTCTCACAGGACTGCACAACCGAAGGCGTTTTCTGGAACTCTCGGAACGGGAATTCACACGCAGCACGCGCTATGACGCCCGCTTGCCATGTTCATGATCGACATCGATCACTTCAAGAACGTCAACGACACCCACGGGCATGACGTGGGGGATGAGGTGCTCCGTTCACTGGCAGAAATTTCCATCATGGCCCTGCGCAAGGCTGATA